>Ga0307426_1000145_pt1 | contig 45091 bp, 52 predicted proteins | sample SalMarWE160340MG_FD_202165 | JGI IMG/M metagenome (GOLD analysis project Ga0307426, IMG submission 202165) | Salt marsh sediment microbial communities from the Plum Island Ecosystem LTER, Massachusetts, United States - WE1603-40 | ecosystem: Environmental > Aquatic > Marine > Intertidal zone >... | reverse complement strand
CCTTCTCTCGTATGAATTTTCTATAGGCTTGGAAGTGTTTTTTTTGTGTGTGTGACTAATGGGTCCGTTTTCCGAAAATCTATAAAAGCTTGCAGAACCGCGGCTATTTTCAATCCCGAGAGACTACCGGAAACTGGAAAGTTGGAAGCTTATGCCTCGATAGGCGTGATCGCCCCTAAATATTTTGCTCGGTGAGCTTCCATCATCCGCTTTCTAAGCGTATGCGTCTGGACTCTAAGTTCCAGATAGGTGATTAAGAGTGACAGGTCTGCTTCATCTGCCAGTTCTAGGAACATATGTACGGGCGTCTCTTCGTCACCTTGAAGTTGATCTGTCAGCATTTTGCCAATGGCTTCCGATATATTTGAGAAGCTGTCAAAATCCATGTTGTAGGCGTCTACTAGCTTAGTTATAGTTTCGTCCTTGACCCACTTTTCCAAATCATTTCCAATAGTACGCATCTTCTTGACGCACGCGTCGTACCGTTTCTGCAGGGCCTCCACGTCCACCGCCGGCGTCTCTTCACCCCGAAGCCGCTTAACCTCCTGCTTAATCAAAGTTTCCAAATGACTACTCGCTGACAAATGCAGCTTCGTTTTCACAAGCTCCCTGAATGCACTCCAAACGCTTGGCGTGAGCGTGACGTTCGTGTTCCTCTTACCTTCTACCCCATCACAGGGGCGACCGCGACCCATTATTAACACCTAATAGAAAAATGAATCTCCGAAAATACACATGTATATTTAATTCATTAGTACCACCCACCCCAAACATATATCCATTATAGTACCCACGCGCGCGCGTTTTCAGGTTGCGTGGGTTCGAATCCCACATCCCGCGCTTTACTTCTTTTGCCAAATCAGCCTATTATTTCAGTTATTTCAGGATTTTACTTAGAATTGCTCAAAAATTTTGTTGTACCCCCTGCGAGTTCACGTTTAAATAACACGCGGTATCCCAATTCCAACAATCTCTAAAATCACTCCCACAAAAAAGGTCTCAATGGAGCAGCATATTAAGTAGCCTATTATTTTTTAGCCGCCCTAAACACTAATTAATGCTAATTATAATGAAGCAAACCGTAAAGTGAGGCGCAGACTATGTTTGAGGAACTGGGGTGGATAGGCAATCTGCTAATTCTTATAGCTGCCTTAGCTGCCCTAAACCAAGCTAGCAACTTGACGATTACCCACTCCGTAAAAGTAGCAGGAGCAACAGGCTTAGGAAAAACAACCATAGGGTTTATCCTTGTTGCTTTTACAACCTCGTTACCCGAACTATTTGTCGCCATATTCGCAATAATCGAACCAGAAAACGTGGGCGTATCCATAGGAAACGTTCTAGGCTCAAACATAGCAAACATATGCCTAGTGCTTGGAATAATCTTCGTACTCATAGCTTTGAAATACTCAGACAACGCCAAGTTTCTCCCAGCCATGGCAAAAGAGGAAACAGGAGGATTATACTTCGCATTACTGGTTGCTTCCGTTATTCCCTTAGCTTTGCTTTACATAGGATCAGCAAGCTATGTTATCGGCGCTATTCTATTAGCAGTTTTCAGTTACAACATATATCAGCTGTCCAAAACAAGAAACGTTAAAGACGAACCAGCTCTTGAAGACGAAAGCCGCAAACTGAAAAAATACGTAATGATAGCGGTTTTAGGGGCAGCAGGAGTCGTGGCAAGTGCCTATTTTATCGTTGAAACTGCTTCATACATAGCCTTGAGCGTGGGTATTCCAAAATTGGTTATCGGCGCAACCATCGTGGCTATTGGAACAAGCTTGCCTGAATTAGTCACTAGCCTTGACTCCATCAAAAAAGGCCACCCAGACCTTGCGCTAGGCAATATTGTGGGAAGCTGTTTTATGAATATAACCTTAATTTTAGGCATAACGTTGATAGCCGCGCCCTTCCGCGTTGACATGGGGGCTTTTTCCGAATTAATTATTTTCTCTTTAGTTGCTAACCTTTTCTTGCGGCATTTCCTATCAACCGAAAAAATCGGGTGGCGAGAAGGCGCAATTCTACTCTTTATATACGCCCTGTTTTTGGCCACTAGGGTTGTCAGCGGATAAAATCAGCTATAGCGTGGAATCCCTTCGTGGTGAACAAAAAAGATTGAAAAGCAGTGAAACCCATTAGATTATTGAGTCATTTGAGTTTATCCTGTTTCCATTTAGCAAAAAGTGTGTGTGGTTAGTTTTGTGAGGCTCAAGTGATTTGAACACATGTTTGTTTTATGTGCGCTTGTATGGGGCGGGAGAACAGGCGTAAACGCACGGGGTGCACACACACGTACGTGTACGTTTGGGTTTGGGATTAAAATTTAATCCAACCAACCAATTGGACGTAACGGCTACGTTGGATGTGGTTGCAGAGGTTAATCATTTCCAAAAAAGAGGTAGCAGGGGTGTATACTCGGTTCAGCATATACATATGGCATTAGGAAGAAGGAGGGGAAGGAGTATAGTATGACATGTCGAAAACGAGGATACACTAAATACTGCAGAATACCCCTTTCGAAAAATAGAGATATGTTACGTTAATATGAATCTTTTCAATTCTTAACTCACAGAATCGGGGAATTTTAATAAAACGGCCGTTTCAATTGAGTCGAGAGTTTGCTGAGGCTCTGAACGAACAGAAAATTAAAGGAGAAAAAAGAACGCAACTTGCGTGAAGGCTACTGCAATTGCTTTTCCCGTCCAGAATCCCTTTCAGCCCCTCTATTGCGCGCGCTTATGATTGTGAATGGTTAAACTAAAAAAGGGGAAAGTGTTTTTGTGGTGTTTTGTTTACCGCTTACCGTTTTCGGAGCATCAGGATGATTATTAGCCGACTATTAGGATTGCGATTACAGTGGTTGTGCCTACGCCTAACACGTACATGTCGGTCATTGGCGCTGGCGTAGCCGCAGGCGCTTCTTCGACGTTAAAGTAAGTTACAGCGTATGAACTGCCGTAAGAATTGGAGCAACAAAAGACTATTACGCAGGCTGTCACGAGCGAAAATGTGAAGATTAGGAAAGAATTCAAAGAACGAGCGGCTGAGCTAAATGAGAAAATCGCTGTTGCACGACAAATCGAGGAACAGATCGCAAAGATTGGTGAAGGAGTGAAGAGGTGGCAGGAGGAGAAGGTTGAGATTGAAGCTAAGATTGCTGGCATTGAGAACTTTCAGAAACTGGTATTGGAACAGCAAGATGAAGTGATTCTTGAATTCATAAAGGACTTAAGACGCCGAATGAAAGAGCAACGCAGCAGGAATTCGCTTAGTGGCTGAAGTGGTTAGGTTCTGGGCCATCAAGGAACCGCAATGGTTAGTTTCCATCAATGGGAAATTTCGGGGGGCATTACTAGGATATAATATACTATAGACCACACACACAAAAACAGACACTGGCGAAATCTATGGAGAAACTCTCAGAGTATTGACACTTCTTTTAGTGAACAGTTGATGAACCCAATCAGGGGCTGAAGTTTTCTCAGTAACCTCATTCAATTCTAGGGAACCCATTAGGTCGCTGACAGGCTTAAGGCTTCTCAAAGAGTTTAGAGTTCATACGCGCTAGCTCGGGGTCTAAGGCATTATCCCCATACTGGCACTATCTGTTGTTCTTTGTCTTTTTCTGAAATTCCTAGAAAATGCAGACCCTTTATTATCATATAATATACTAATACTCACACACACAAACAGAAACACTCTTAAAACCTATAGAGCGCGCGCGTCAAAGTTTATCAGGTGCGTATAGATTGTCGTCGCTAAGATACTTTTGTGCCCCAGTTTCTTTTGTACCTGCAGGAGCTTTCCCCCGTTTTTGTGATATAGCATTGTAGCGTACCAATGGCGAAAGGGGTGGAAAGTGATTCTGTTTATGTTTGGGTTCTGCATTTTCTGAGCTACTCTTTTCCTGAGATTTCGAAAGGTCTTAGAGAAGTGAAGTAGTCCAAGGGGCGTAGATGGGTCTTTCTGGAAGATATAGGCGCGCGCGCTATCTTGACTAACAATCACCCTTCTTTTCACGTTTTTCTGGGCGAGCCTCATTCCTTATTTCTGCAACTAACGGCGTCAGATGCTGGTGTGGTTGATGGATAAAACTTTTATATATGATGGGTTTCGCATATGCATGTATATTGACTAATGGAACACGGTGTTATCATGGAACCGAGTAAAAAACCGTTGAACGTCCTCATCAAACAGTTACACGGAAACATTGAAGTCGTCCTCAAGAACGGATGCGAGTACAAGGGAAAGATGATCAAGTGCGACGGGCACATGAACATACTTCTCGAAGGAGCAACCGAATGCAAACAGGAACAGCTGCTCACCAACTACGGCAACGTCTTGCTCCGCGGAAACAACATACTCTACATAATACTAGACGCCACCAAACACTAAACACCAAACCCAAGCGCTCAGCCCACGCCTAAACAGGCAACGCCACATTTTCCACAGCTTAAATTTTACGCGATCTGCCCTTTTCAGCAAACTCCCTTAACAGCACAATCCCCAGCGTTGGAACTTTCAAAGTAATCGGCATCGACGTTTACAAGGATGAAAGTTTAACAAACAAAGTGACCACAATCGACTGGGGATTTTTATCCCCCGCCACCCAAAAAACCTATGCAATCTACGTCAGCAATGAAGGAATCACACCGTTGACTTTGAGTCTGTCCACATCCAACTGGAACCCAACAGCCGCTCCCAACTACCTTACTTTAACTTGGAACTTCGACAACGGTCGAACCCTAAACTCGAGTGAAGCTGTTAGAGTAACTCTAACTTTGGCGGTCAGCGACAGCATTACCGGAATAAACAACTTCAACATAACCGCCGAAGGAAGCATGTAGTAAACAGCGCATACACGCATCAGCTTCGCTTATTTTCTGCTTTCCAAAAAATCCTTTCTCATAATCGCTGGAATAGGTGGCAATATTTTTTGTTCTTCAAACTTCTTTTTTGCAAGCTTCGCTATTTGAGATTTAATGAATTCTTCGTTTTCAGGTTTATTTATCCAGAACAGCGCGCGCTACCCTTGAAGTATGAGTCTGTCCGTTGTGGATTTGCCGTTTCCAGCACCAGCAAGAGTTGCTCTTTTCAGATGTGCGAAAATAGGGCAGAGAGGGATTGCGCGGGGGCATCGTCGCGTTTTCTAAAATTCTTATTTATTACTTTGCGCATAGCCTTTGAGTGGAGAGTTCTGAGATGAGCGAGAGGGAACTGCGGGTGTCGAAAATTAAGGATGGCACCGTTATTGATCATATAAGCGGCGGATACGCGTTAGACGTGGTTAAGATTTTGGGGATAACGGGGCGTGAAAAGCGGGTGATGACCATTGCCGTTAACGTTCCGAGTAAACGTTTCAGGGTGAAGGATATTGTGAAGATTGAGGGGCGTGCGCTTAACGCGCAGGAGGTTAACAAGATTGCGTTGGTGGCGCCTCATGCTTCCATCAACATTATCCGCGATTATGATGTGGTGGAGAAGTTGGAGGTTAAGTTGCCGAAAGTTATTGAGGCCATTGTGAAATGTGTGAATCCTGCTTGCATAAGTAACAGTAATGAGCCTGCGGAAGCTAGGTTTTATGTGGAGAGTGAGGAGCCTTTGTTGTTGAAGTGTCATTATTGTGGTTACATTTTGGAGAAGGCGGATGTGTTGCGGCAGCTTTAGGTGTTGTTCGTGTTCTGAAGGGATGATGACCTTTATATCTTAATACGGCATATATCCTGTTCAGCAATATGTCTGAAAATAGACATATTGTGTGTGTAGAACACGGATACAGAAAGTGAAAAAACACGACAGATATACTAACAATCATCATACCAGCAAGCTGGGCGTTTTTCGCCACTTACCTTTTATGGTACGTAACCTCAGCGAAACGCAACGCGTCAATAACTTTCGATGACGCAAAAGCACTATGGCAAATACACAAGAAAAACACCAAATGCCCCAGCCACAAATGGCGACCACTATCACGCAAGCACGGAAAAATCTCCGGCTTCGAATGCGAATGCGGATTCAAATACACACAAAAACGGCCGATAATATCCAACAAGCCTAAAAGCAGCCGCATAAACCACAAAAATCAACCAGCTTTTTCGGTTGCATCCTACTGAACCCGGCTTCTGTCTGAGTCTGCTGTCTGCCTGTGGTTAGCGTATGCTAATCGAAACATTTTTTTGAAATAAGCTTCACTCAGGGTTTTGCCTTTGTTTATGCCAAGGCACTCTTCCGTGAAAAGAAACTTGTACTTTCCACCGTGTGCAGTTTTGAGTTCAAATGGATAAAACCTACAGATTAGGGGTCTCAACTGGTAAATGGTGCAGCGGTTATTCTCTAAAAAAACGCATTTTCCGTCTTCCACGGTTTTTTTCATCTCATAAACGTAAGGTGCTCTGGTCTCGATTTTTTCGGCGAACTTGGGGATCGGCTGCGAGGTTGCCTCGGCGATCTGTTCCGCTTCTGTCTTCAAAAGTAGAACATGCCTAGTTTTTTCTTTTGTGTCGCCACAGCATATTCCGCATTTTATGCAGCGAAAACGCACCGTGGCTGGATAGTCAAAGTTCACTTTTAGCCTCAACAAATCTATAATTTGCTGAACTGCAATAAAAACCTCTTAGAAAACGAACTATATTTCAACATTCGGAATACCCGTTATTAGGTCGCAGTTCACCTTTTCATTAAAGGGAGATAGCTCAGCATGAAGTGTCCGGTTTGCAGCGGCAAGTTAGATTTTGATTTGAAAAAGCAGACGGCTCAGTGCCACACTTGTGGCTGGAGCAGGTTTTTCCGCAAAAAATAGTTGCTGGCGCGTTTACTTGTTTCTGTGTCCTTCGCCGTACTGGTAGGGTCTGCTGTGGTTCTTGTCTAATTTCTTCTTAAATGTCGCATCCATGTTGACGGTTGGGCATGCTAGGCGGCTTGCGTCTAAAAGGTAAAAGATCACGTCGACGAGTTCTTCAGCTACTTTCTCTTCTGGTTCGCCTTTCTTCCAAGCGTCACTGGCTTCACCGAGTTCTATGAAGGCGAAAAGGAGTTTTTTAGGAACATCTTCACGCCTGTTGTAGAAGCCTTTCTCTAAAACGAGGGATTCAATTTCCTTCTTCATCTCTTCCAAGTGCATCTCAAGATTTTCTCCCATTACATCTCTGAAGTTCTGTTAATCTCGGAACAGACTATAGCCCCCCTTTAAATAGTTTGAACGTTGGCTACTGTTAATGGCTGTGAAAAGCGCCAATACGGGTAGCCCCTCTCTATAGTTTCTGCAATGAATCGCTATTAGGATCCAAATAGGCGGCAAATATGACTTGTCCTGATTTATCATGCAAGGTTAATGCTTTGATGCGCAACAGTTTAATTTCACATTTCTTTTCTAGTCCGTTAATGGTGCCTTAACGTTGCAGGTTTCAGTTCGCTTTTTCACCAGTCTCCGCGAGATCGTCGGCAAAAAAGAGGAAACCCTAAAGTTTCCAGAAGGCGAGAAAGTCACCGTCGAAGTGGTTCTTGAGACGTTGAGGCGGCGTTATGGCAAACAGTTTGTTGAATACGTCTACGACCTCGAGACTGGAGACGTTAAGGGTTTTCTTCAGTTTCTAATAAACGGGAAAAGCGCCTCAACCATGAATGGGCTGGAAACAGAGCTGGCGGACGGGGATGTCTTGGCTATTTTGCCACCTGTAGGCGGCGGCTAGAACGCCCAGAAAGGAACTTTCTTCCGCATTGCCTCGGCGTACTCCTTCAGCACTTCTTGCTCTGCCTCAGTGAGCTTGTCCAAGTGCGTCGTCAACAAAGCTTTGGCGTCATGCTCGGACACTTTCACGTAGAGGACGTCTTTTTCGAAAACGTGCCTTCCGACAATGGGCTTGTCCATGGACACTGCAACCTGCATGCCTTGCTTGGCTTCGGACAGTGCTTTGCCCCTGTCTTGAATCTGCTGCACCTCGCCGATGTCCGCCCCGTCTTCCACCCTTACCAGAGAAGTTTTTGGTTTCAGCTGTCCACCCAAGATTTCCACGCCGAATATTGCCGGTTTGGCTCTTCTAAAAACGAAGCCTTCCATGACGAGAATTTTTCCTGGCTTAACGATTTTTTCGAATTCCTGCTCAATTTTAGCTTCACGTTTGGATTTAAGCCATTCTAAATAATTATCGATTAAAGTGTAGATGATTTGCTCCTTAAAAATCTGAACGCCAGAATTTGCTGCCTCTTCTTCCGCATCAGGCAAAATTCTAACGTTGAAGGCTAAAACCACCCCAAATAAAGGCTCCTGAGTCCTCACCACCGAGGCTTCAATCACCTCACGTTTGGAAACGTCGCCCACATCTGCGATTCTAACCGGCACAGAGTTCTGTTTCAGACTTTCAGCGATAGCCTCTAAGGACCCTAACGTGTCAGCCTTTAGCACTATGCCTTTGACGTCGGTGGCGATTCTGATTTTCTTAATTTCTTCAGCGACAAGCTTGACGTATTTTGCCTGTTCTTCACCTGAGGGAACAGCGTACAGGGGTGCTCCTGCAAGGGCGCCTTCCAGGTCTGACGCCACTATTTTCACGCCTGCCGCTGCAAAAACACAGTTAACCGAGCTAAACCTGTCACGTGGGTCTCGGATTTCATCCAGAGGTTTGGGAACCAGAATGGCTCTTATGTGGGTTACGATGGGTTTCTCTTTGCCGCCCACCACGATTAAATCGTCTTTCTGTAGCGTGCCATCATAAACTATTATGTTAAGCGTTAAGCCTAACCCTGGCTCCTCCTTGACTTCGAGAACGGAACCCTTCGCTGGACCTTCCGTGGTCTGCAGCCGCTTCTTCAAGTACTGCTGTGTTAAACCGACGAGAACCATGAGCAGCTCGTTTAAGCCTTCGCCTGTTTTCGCGCTGGTAGGCACCAAAGCGATAGTCGACGTGAAGTCTTTAATGTGGTCAAATCGGTCGGTTCTGAAGCCCTCACGTGAGAAAGTACCCATAATCTCGTAGAGCCTGTTGTCCAAGCTCTCCTTAACGTAAGAATCCTGAGCGGCGTAGGATTTTGAGAAAGGCGTGTCCGGCTGAGCCTTCCAGCCTGGGACGCGGTCAATCTTGTTAACCGCGACGATGAAAGGAGTCTTGCGTGCCTTCAGGATTTCGATACACTCATAAGTTTGCGCTTCAAACCCTTTCAGAACATCAATGACAAGAACCGCTATGTCGGCTACGCTTCCGCCTCTCCGCCTCAAATTAGTGAACGCCTCATGCCCAGGAGTATCAACAATCAGCAAACCAGGAATCTGAATGTCGCCTTTAAGCATAGACAACAATGGTCCAATCAGCTGCTTCAGGGTTTCAACTGGAAAAAAGCTCGCGCCTATGTGCTGAGTGATTCCACCCGCTTCTCTTGCCTGAACGGTTGTCTTTCGTATCCTGTCCAGAAGCAGAGTCTTGCCAGTGTCCACGTGACCAAGAACGCACACTATGGGTTGACGGATGGGCATTGAAACGCACTTCTCTTTTTTCGCTTTTCGCCTTTAAGCAGAACCGACAGAAAATAAATGAGCATTTGCTTAATAAACACTCAGCCTCTGGTTGGGCAACGTCTTTAAGCCTGTTGCATCCTCTTTCAGGATGAGGTGAAACCTTTGCCTTATTGCACGAAGTGTGGCGCTCCAGTGAAAGAGGAAGACATGTTCTGCCCTGTCTGCGGTGCTCCAGTGGCTAAAGTCACACGTGAAGAATTCAGCGTTTCAGGCAGCAACCTAGTTGACCGAGTTAGCGAGTTGCTTCATGAAGGAAACGTCACGAGGATAATCGTGAAGAACGAGCAGGGGAAGCAGTTGCTGGAGATTCCCGCTACTGTGGGCGTTTTAGGCGTGGTTGTGGCACCGTGGCTGGCAGCGTCAGGCGTGATAGCCGCGTTGGTAGCAAACTGCAGAATAGTGGTTGAAAGAAGAGAGTAAACCTGCTATTCTGGAGGTCTAACCACAAGCAGAAACAAGCCGATAATCAGAACCACGACGCCTAAGAAACCGAAAAGCCCAGCGAAACCGCCAAGAGCAGCAGTGCTGGTGAGCGTGAAATAAAGGAATAAAGCACCGATGATTGTGAGAAGCAATCCGAAAAACTTCTCCGCTAACGATAACCAGAAAGTGTCTCCTTCGCTCATGCCTGTTCCGTCCTTTCCTTTTCCTCCGAACGTGTTTCCTACATAAAACAGCAACAGTTATTTTATACTTTCGATTTCAAACTCATTTGTTGACGGGTTCGCGTGGCTGGAAATTGTTACCAGAATAATGCTTCTGAATCTTCTTGCTCATTTGAGGCTACAAGACCCGCATGTTCTTCTGATAGGTCTTCATCTAGCCTTTTTTGTATCAATTACGGTTGAAGATTTTTGGTTATGGCGGAGATGCGCGTACTCTATGGGTCATATTTCTGAAAAAAGAAGTGAAACGCCTACTTCTTCTTTTTACCTTTCTCGTAAAGCTTAGCCGGCAAGTACTCATCCACAATGTAAGTTAAACCGTAGCGGCTGAACGCCTCTTGCTCCGCCTTTCGCCTGATCTTCAGGAACGTTTTGATTTCTCTCTGCCACAGCGGGTCTCCTTGGTACCGTGGGTCTCTCTGCAGCTCGTGAAGCCGTTTGACGTCCACGTCGTCCAGCGGGTCAGTGGGCAGCTTGTAGTTGACGATGTCTGAAGCCCAGACGCCGCTCCAAATCGCGTCAGGTGTGGTCAACTCCCGCAGGTGCGCCGCGTTCGCCGAACCTGAGATTATGACCATGGCGATGTGCATTCCCCACGGGTCGCCGTCGGTGAAAATGTACACGGGCAAATTCAGCTCATCATGCAGGCGCCTGATGAAGTAGCGGGTTTGCCTGGGCGCTTGGCCAGCCGTCAAGACCAGCACGGCGTTGTGCTTCGTGTGCACGTTTTCTTCGATGAACCTGGTGAACAAGCCGCCTTTCTCTATGGCTATGACCTTGTCGGCTCTGGTGCTTGCGAACTCGGAGGAAGTCAACGCTGGACCAATCAAGACTCCATCAGGATGCGATGACAGGTTCAGAGTTTTGCCTTCGTAGCCTGGAACCGTGTACTCTATTGTGAGGTCGCCGAACACCGCGGAGCGCTCTTCAGGGAAAATGTTGAAGTCTTCTCTGGAACGGCCAGTTGCTGTTTCCAAATCGGTGATTATATTGTTGGATTCCTGCTGATCTTTGAAAGTCATGTTGTAGGCTTGGGCGGAGTAGTAAACGTCTCTCAGGGTGGAGGTTTTACGGTGAGACGTGAGTTCGTTGGAGAACATGGCAGCCCACGCGAGCTGAGTGAAAGGTTTCACGTGGCGGATGTTTCTTGCGCTTCTGGTGACGCTTTTTTCTCCTAGGACGTACTGGCGGAGGTCTGGGTCGTAGTGAATGTTTTCCGTGGAGCGGCTGGGCATGGTGATTGAGGGGAATACGCCGTTGTCCAGTTGGTCGTAAATTTGTGTGCCTAACGTCTTTAGGCTGCCCATTACTTCGCTTTTCTTCTCGGCGATAACGCCTTTACTTTTCTTCGGTGTCATACTTCTGCACGCTCCTTATCAATTTTTGAATGTCAGGACGCTTCTCTTTTCCGGCAAGGGTCGTGGAAAACTCTGCTATGCGGGGCAGGTACTTGGAGAAAACGCTGAGCCGCCGTTTCTCCCTGTCCACGTGTTCGCGCTTGGACAAGAAACGCTGGAGTTGACGGCTGACCTCACGCAACGCGTTTGCCACTTCACGCCGCACCTCAGGTCGGTCAGCTATAAACTCTTTTCCAACCGTTTTGTAGGGCACTTTGGTGCTACAGATGTGCACTACGATGGCTATAGGCATGTCAGGTGAAACCTTGTACCTGCGCCAGTTCATAGCGTTTATCACCCTGTACGAAACGTCGCTTGCTTCATCATAAAGCAGCGGAATCTTGTTAGCGAAACGGTAGATGAAGAAGCTGCTTTTCCTTGGAACGTCCCCGCCGTAAGCTATGCCCATCTCGATGATGAACGGGTGACCCGCGTAAGTTGAGGGTTTACGCTGGTTAACAACAAGGTAATCGGGGTTCAGCTCCTTCATTATTCCAGCTTTCAAAAGCTCCTCGCCTAAGGGCGATAGGCAGCTGGCGTCTGGCGGCAAGAACTCTTTGAACTTCTTGAGGTGCTGCATCAGCTTAACAATTTCCTGGTGCGTAAGCTTTTTCGGGTTCTTAGACGGACTGAGAGTTAATGCCTGACCGCAACGGGAACAGTTTGGTCCTCCAGTCCAGTTTATCTCCTGATAACCGAGTTTGCCGTGTTTGCTGCAGGAAGTTACAGTCAAATCACTGAATACCAGAAACTTCTGGGCGGTTATGTCGCCGACTCGGTGAAAGTGGTATTTCAGAAACTCCTGCATGTTCTTGTACGGCGTCACGTGAATAAGCCGCTGAAGAAGCTCCACGTCAACGCCGTATGGATGCGGCTCCGTCTCTTTTGGCGGGTCAGGCATGTTTGTGGTGACTCGGGTGAACTTGTAGAGCCTGCCTTTAGGGTCCACAAAAGTCAAGTTCGCGTACGGGTTCACCATGGCTGTCTGTTTGAAGTACTCCAGAATCTTGGACCTAGCCCGCAGGTAGTCGCCTTCAAGGGTGAACTCCACGATTGTTCCGCGCCACTGCTCCTTGTTTATGAGCACTTTGCGGTCGAGGATTATGGGGCGGTTGCGCTGAATATCCATCATGAGCTTAAACGAGTAAATCTTGGCGGAGCCTGTGCTGGAAGTTACGTAGGCAGGCTGATGCGTCATTATCTGCCCGTACAGCACTGCCATTTTGCCGCCTAAACCGAAGGTTCCTCTCATCTGCTTCAGCCTGTACTTTGAACCGAAGAGGACTTGCCCGAAGGCTGAAGGGATAAACCGCGGGTGTATTCCTGAGCCGTTGTCTTCGACTCTTAGCTTGTAGATTTGCGTGTCTTTGCTTGCTTCTCCCTCGAAAGAGAGGCGCACGTAAATGTCTGGCGGTATCTTGAGGCTTTCAGCAGCATCCAGCGAGTTCTCCACGAGTTCCCTGATGGCGGCGAAGATGGCTCTGGACGGATTAGTGAAGCCAGCGATGTCCCGGTTACGGTAGAAAAAGTCGGATGCGCTGATTTCCTCGAAGGCTGCCTGTGCCACTCTTAACCTCCACCACTATGATCCTTTCTCATCATCATTCGCATACGTTATATTTATGCTCATTCTTTAAGTTAACTACACTTTTCGAGGAAAATTCTTGTTCGCTTGGGTTTGCTGATCTATTGTGCTGTTTATGCGTTGGAAGTTTCTGTAAATAAGGCAACTGTTATGCTTGGAGCAGTCTATAGCCCCCTTATATAAAGAAACTGCATAGAATTCTGCGAGACGCGCCGCGGTTTTTCTTTTTTTGTTGATTGTGTTAGTATTCTGGGTGGTGGTTGTGTTGTTTGGTGTTTTCCATGACGCGTTTTAAGCTTCTCCGGAGCTGCTTGAAGTCGATTGAGCTATCTATGATCTTTAGGATTTTGAGCGTGATAAGTGTTCTTTCGTCTTCGTTTTTACATAATCCGTTGAGGTATTCGTGCGAAGTGCTTTTCTTGTCTCAGCAGACAAGGAATGTGCTTCATGCGCGCGCTAAGCTGGCTGCTTTTGTCGCCACGGTTGCCGTGGTGAGTGCTGGCCTGCCGATTTACTTCAAGAAACGCAAAAGATAACGTATTGCAATTTCAGGTGTTCTTAATTTCGTTTATTTCTCCCTAACTCTCGTGTAGTAGTATTCACCGATTTGCTTCTGGAACTTGTCCATCTTTGAGTCTTCCTTGTTGACTCTGGGGCGCCTTGTGACTGAGTCTCTGCGGAAGGTGACATCCATCTCTTTCAGGAACACGTTCATTCCCTTACGCAGTGTTGTAGGCGGATTCGCCGTGCCGTTCACGCCGGGTTCTCCGCTGAAAACCATAAGCCTGTCAGCGATGAAGTCTTGAGTAACCACGTCATGCTCAACCACGAACGCAGGCACGTTTTGAGCTTCAATCACCCGTCTGATGGTGCGCGCCACGTTCAGCCTTTCCTCCACGTCCAAGTAGGCGCTGGGCTCGTCCAGCAGGAACAGGTCAGCCTTGCGGGATAGGCAGGCAGCAATCGCGACTTTCTGCAGTTCTCCACCGCTAAGCTCCATGACGTTTCTGTCCAAAAGCAAATTAATGCTTAAAGGTTGAAGAATTTCCGTCTTGTACCAGCTTGACGTAAAATTCTCTTTAGCCACGCCCATGAGGAGTTCTTGGACTGTGCCTTCATACTCTGCGGCTATGTACTGCGGTTTATAGCTTACAGTCAACTCGCCAAGCTTCTGCTTATCATCTGTTTCCTCTATTCCAGCCAGAATCTTCACGAACGTTGTCTTCCCAATCCCGTTGGGTCCGAGAATCCCGATGACCTCGCCACGCTTAATTTCTCCCGGCTCCACAACCAACTGGAACCCTTCAAACTTCTTCTCCAGACGATTCCACGTTAACAGTGTCTCACCAGCGCCTGCGCTGAGGCTGGGCGGCTTTTCGTGGAAAATTATGGATTCTTTGCGGAACAGGATGTTCTCGTCTGGAATGTAGCCCTGCAGGTAAATGTTTATGCCCGTTCTGACCCCGTGAACGTGCGAAACCACGCCGTAGACGCTTGGCTCGCCGTAAAACAGGCAGATTTGATCTGACAAGTAGTCGATGACGGCTAAGTCGTGCTCAGCCACGATTATCGTTTTCTGCTGCTCCTTAAGGCTTCGGATGGCTCTGGCAACCTGCAGCCTCTGCTTCACATCCAAGTAACTGGACGGCTCGTCGAAAAGGTACACGTCCGCCTCGCGGCTTAAGGCGGCAGCCACCGCCACGCGCTGGAGTTCCCCGCCGCTCAGCACGTCCAATCTGCGGTCCCAAATCTTCTTAAGCTCAAGCTCCTCCGCGAGTTCGCCTGATACGCCTCTTTCGTCCACCTTCTCCAACAGCTGGTTGACTTCGCCAGAAACGGCTTTCGGAATCTTATCCACGTACTGCGGCTTATGCGCGACCGTGAGGCTGTTTTCGCTCATTTTCTGGAAGTAGTCCTGAACTGTCGAGCCGCGGTAATGCTGAATTATCTCAGTCCACTCGGGCGGATTCTCAAAGTCGCCCAAATTGGGTTTGAACTCGCCTGACAACACCTTGAGGGTGGTGGTTTTGCCTATGCCGTTTTGCCCCAGCAAACCCAAAACGATTCCTGGCGAGGGCGTGGGCAGCCTGAAGAGTTTGAAGGCGTTGGGTCCGAAACGGTGGCTGCAGTCTTTCTCCAGCTCGTCTGGAAGGTTCACGATGCTGATGGCTTTGAAGGGGCATTTTTTGACGCATATGCCGCATCCGCTGCAGAGCATTTCGGAGATTACGGCTTTGTTGCCTTCTACTTTGATGGCTTCCACGCGACTGCGCACCATAGGGCAGAAGCTTACGCATAGCTGACCGCACTTCTTCACCTTGCACTTGTCAGCGTCCAGTACAGCAACTCGGGTCATGGTAAACTCGAAATATTGAAGTCAACTAGTAAGTTATAAACATGGACCTGAAAAACCGCGTAAAAACAACAGCGCAATTATTATAGAAGAGAAAAATGTAAAAAGTTCCGTTTTCTCGCGTTGGCTACCATTCCTCTTCTTCCCATTCTTCGTCTTCGCCCTCTTCCCATTCCTCGTCTTCCTCAAACACCATTCTGTTTCACCTCCACTCATAGCTAGATGTAGTGTAGCGTAGTCTGGAACGCTTTAAACATTTTTATTCGTCAATTGTCGTAGTCTTCTCCAAACTTAACCCGAATAGCCATGCTTTTTTGTACAATTTTTCTCTCTTCAATTTAGCCCCAAACGTGTTGCCTGCTTGAAAAGCATCAAAATGGATAAATCCACGGCTGCCAATTATAGCGTGGGATGATGTGAGGCGACGGCTTCGAGCGTCAAGCTGTGAGAAAAGCCATAAACCTACACTGACCCTGCAATTGATGAAGCTGAAAGATTTGCTCAAGGATTTTAACCTTTTAGCCACCACTTCGCGTGGAAACGAAAGGCAGATGTGCATTGAACTGAGTTATCTACTTAAGGAGGAGCTGGAAGACCCTGCGCCACGGGTTGACAAGACAGGTATCAGAGGCTTAGTCGCGGCAAAAACCGCCCTTGACCCCTGTGAGGTCACACAAAAGTTCCGGGACATACTGCAAGAACGACCCTACGAGTTCCGCTACGCCCTGCGAATCATTCCCGTCGAAAGAGTCGTGCCCACCGACCTAGATGAAGTAAAACGAGCAGCCACGGAACTTGCCGCAAAAATCAGCGAGAACGAGACCTTCAGGGTTACGGTGGAAAAACGTTTCACCAGTCTTCACACCCGAGACTTCATAGAAGCAGCCGCAACAGGCGTTAACAGAAAAGTGGACTTGGAAAATCCCGACAAGATTCTGCTAATTGAGGTCGTTGGCGGACTAACGGGTATGGCGCTCATAAAGCCCGACTGCGTTTTAGCCGTGTTAAAAGAGAAGATGCTCTAAGCCTAAAGCTGAGTGGACAGCAAAGCCACCCTTTCAATAACAAGGTCAACCAACGCCTGTATGCCATCGTTCTTTCCCATAACCGTTTCAAGCTCTTTCTCAGTTATCCCGAAGGCTTGGCGGATACGTTGCGCTTTTTCCCGTGAAACCTCAAGAACGCTATCATCAGGTTCAACACCAACCCGCTTCGAAACCGCAGAAAGAAGCGATTCAACGGAAGCTGGGCTTTCACCAGTAATCACAACCGCCACGTTTGCAGAGTCTCGTTTTACGCCTATAAGCTGCAGAGCCTTCCGGATTTGCCGTTGAGCAGACGCGTAAAGCATAGTCTCCATCGCCACGCTCTTCGAGATGTTCCTTTCGCTTCGGAAAGCCAGCAACGCGTTCAAGACCGCGAAGTACAAGTGCTGCCACGTAGCCACCAACTCAGCGTCAAAAAACTGAACCCACCCGCTTGAAGGCATCTCTCCACGGGCTGCCTTCACGAACTCTTCAGCGTCCTTGATGCCGACGTTTCTAAAGCCTGTGATTTCCACGTATTTCCCAGCTTCTTCAATGTATTTCAGCAATTTCCCGCCTCAAGCACTTCTTTCAGGAACTTTTGAACCAGTTGTTTGGACAAGCCCGCCTTTACAAGCTTAGCGGTCTCAATATTGATTGCGCTTTTATCGCGGTGTTTTTCCACGATTTTCCTGATGGTCTCCTTGGCGTCCCATGGAAAAACCACCCAACGCCGCGTTTCCTTCTCGTAATAGTCTGGCTTAATCACGCTAAAGGGCTTACTGTACACGGTGGCGACCCGCACCTCAGTTGCGCCTTGTTGCCGAAGGTGCTCTCTGGCGAGCCGCAAGCTTTTACCCGTGTCGGCAACATCATCAACCAGCAGCGCTTTTTTGCCTTCCACATCCGCGGAAACCCGCTGCGTCAAAACAGGCTCGCCTCGGGTTTCAGCAACACCCACATAAAACTCGACGCCGACGGTGACAACATGGGTTATTTCAAGAAGGTCGGATAAAACTCTAGCAGGGACCCAGCCGCCTCGTGTGACGCCTACGATAACGTAAGGTTTGAAGCCGCTCTGGCGGATTTTTTCCGCTTGGCTAAGTAACATAGCGCAGATTTGGTTCCACGTTGATACTTCAAACTCTGCTTCAGTTTCCACGGTTCCCCCCCTTTTCTCATAAAGATGAAAACCTGTAGAAAACTTATAAACTTAAAACTTGCCCTTGGATTTTTCCTCTTTCTTGCGCGGTTCGTTTTTGCCAAAATTCAATGGGTATATAAGCGGGCGGGTAGACACCCAACAGCCGCTAGACGATAGACTGGAACCGCTTTTTATAGGAAAGGTTTTTACTTTAGTTGTTGTATGAGACTTGCAAAAGCGTATAGCATGAAAGTGAGGTTAACGTTATGTCTGTATTTGCAGCACCAGGAGCATATGACCGCGCCATAACAGTTTTCTCCCCAGACGGGCGGCTCTTTCAAGTTGAATACGCCATGGAATTAGTAAACCGTGGCGCAACAATCATAGGAATACAATGCCCAGAAGGCGTGGTTTTAGGCTCAGAAGAAAACATAGAACCCCTTGAAGAAGCGGAATACTCATGGAAAATCTTCAAGGTTGACGAGCACGTAGGCGCCGCTATAGTCGGCTTAAGCTCCGACGCCAGAATACTCATCGATCAAGCGCGGATATACGCGCAAAGCAACAAACTCACCTACGACGAACCCATGGACGTGGAAGTTGTAACCAAACGGATATGCGACATACAGCAGATGTACACGCAGCACGCTGGTGTAAGACCCTTCGGCGTAAGCATAATCTTCGGCGGAGTCGACAAAACCGGTTCACACGTTTTCGGGACGCACCCCAGCGGAACCTACAGAGGCTACAAAGCCACAGCCTTAGGCGCAGGAAGAGAAACAGTGCTGGCGATATTGAAAGAGGAGTACCGCGAAAACCTGAATCTGGAAGAAAACACGCAGCTCACAGTGAAATGTCTGATGAAAGCGTTAGAAGCGAGGCAATTGCCGCCTAGAATAAAAATCGCCATAATACCCACGGCAACAAAACAGCTGCAAATGTTGACTGACGATAAAGTAGAAAGCTATATCAAAGAGCTGGGTTCGAGCAAGTGACAACTTGATGAGCGATAAGTACACCATTGCACGCTTAACAAAAGATAACGAGCACTTTGAAATTCTGGTGAAACCAGAAAAAGCGTTAGACTACCGTACAGGAAAAACCACCAGAACATCCGAAGTTTTAGCAGCTGAAATCATCTTCTCGGACGCCAACAAAGGCACCAAAGTCTCCGAGGAGACTATGCGCAAAGCCTTCGAAACAACCGACCCCTTGAAAATCGCAGATGAAATATTGAAAAAAGGCACGCTTCAGCTTACCACAGAGCAAAGGCGCAAGATGGTGGAGGACAAAAGAAAACAGATAATAGACTTCATATCAAGGCAGGCAGTTGACCCGAAAACCAACCTTCCGCACCCGCCTCTACGCATAGAAAACGCCATGGAACAAATCCGCTACACAATAGACGCGCACAAACCCGTGGAAGAACAAGCCAGAGAAATCGTGAAACTTTTGCGGCCAATTTTGCCTTTGAAAATCGAACAGATATCAGTGGTTGTCCGTGTGCCCGCGGAGCACTCGGCAAGAGCTTACGGGGCGCTTAAAAATTTCGGCGAAATCAAAAAGGAAGAATGGCGTGCAGACGGCTCATGGTACGGCATAATAGATATGCCCGCTGGCGCATACGCTTCGTTTCTCAACAAACTTGGAGACGTAACAAAAGGAAGTGGAGAAGCAAAAATACTTTCCTAAAAAACTTAAAATTGGAGGTTAATGAATTATGCCAACATATTTTGAAAAGAAACAGCTGGTAACGCCTGGAGAACTGCTTGCTGAAGGCGATTACTTAGCTGGCAACAACACGTACGCGGAAGAAAACAAGGTCTACGCCTCAAGAATCGGGCTTGCAGACTCTGACAACAAAAGAGTGAACGTCGTCGCTTTAAGATCATTCTACTTTCCAAAAGTAGGCGACGTGGTGATAGGCACCGTCTTAGAAGTTGGATTCAGCGGCTGGACCGTGGACATCAAAGCACCCTACACGGCGCTTCTGAGAGCGTCAGACGTCCTAAGCAGACCATTTAAACCGCAGAACGACGAGTTATCTCAGGTTCTAAACGGCGGAGACTTGATAGTTGCCAAGATAGCCTCGTACGACAGAGCCCATGACCCGCAGCTCACGGTCGGCGAGCCAGGCTTGGGAAAAATAACCCGCGGACAGATAATTAAGGTAACTCCGTCCAAGGTTCCCCGCGTTATAGGGAGGAAGGGTTCCATGATTTCCATGATAAAACAGGAAACGGGCTGCCAGATAATTTTAGGGGTCAACGGAGTCATACTAGTCACTGGAAAAAACCCAGAGGACGAGGATCTCGCCATGGCGGCGATTCAAAAGATCGAAGAGGAATCCCACACGAGCGGTCTAACAGATCGCATTACACAATTTCTTAAAGAAGAAAAAGAAAAAACGGGAGGAAAACAAGAATGAATGAAAAACCTGAAAAACTGATTAATAAAAAAGGTTTGAGACTGGACGGTAGAAAAGCCGACGAGTTGAGACCTGTAAAAATAGAAGTAGGCATATTGTCAAACGCTGATGGTTCAGCATACATCGAACATGGAAAAAACAAGATTTTAGCGGCTGCGTTCGGTCCGAGAGAGATGCATCCAAAGCACCTGTCGCTTCCAGACCGTATGGTGCTTCGGTGCCGCTATCACATGGCGCCTTTCTCGGTTGGTGAACGCAAGTCACCCGCGCCTTCAAGAAGGGAGATTGAGCTTTCAAAGGTAATCCGTCAATCTCTTGAGCCTTCAGTGTTCGTGGAGTATTACCCGCGCACGGGTGTAGACGTTTTCATTGAGGTGTTGCAGGCGGACGGCGGAACAAGATGCGCAAGCATCACCGCGGCTTCGTTGGCTTTGGCGGACGCGGGCATTCCCATGCGTGACTTGGTGGTTGCGTGTGCCGCGGGAAAGGTTGATGACACGGTGGTTCTGGACCTTTTTGACACTGAAGATAAAGTGGGCTGCGCGGATGTTCCTGTGGCTTTGATGCCTAACTTGAACGTGGTTACGCTGCTGCAGATGGATGGAATACTCGCGCCTGAAGAGTTTGAGAAAGCGGTGGACATGGCGATTGGAGGGTGCCGAGACATTTACACTTTGCAGAAGGAAGCGTTAAAAACAAAGTATATGCTCATTGGGCAGGAAGAGGAGGTTGAAGAGTAATGTCATCATTAGTAACTCGCGTGAGACTGCAGCAGATAGAGAAGATGATTGAGAAAGGCAAGCGTCTCGACGGAAGAGGTTTAGGCGACTACAGAGAAATCAAAATTGAACAAGGTCTGATCGAAAAGGCAGAGGGTTCAGCCAGAGTTTTGCTGGGAAAAACCGAAGTGCTTGTTGGTGTAAAAGTTGAAACGGGCACGCCGTTTCCAGACACGCCGAACGATGGAGTGATGACGGTGAACGCGGAACTTGTGCCGCTGGCGTCGCCGACTTTCGAGCCTGGACCTCCAGACGAGAACTCCATCGAGTTAGCCAGAATAGTTGACAGGGGCATACGCGAGTCTAAAGCCATAGACACAGAGAAGCTGTGCATTGAACCTGGAAAGAAGGTGTTCGTTGTTTTCGTTGACGTTTACGTGCTTAACCACGATGGGAACCTGATTGACGCGTCAGCTTTGGCGGCGGTTTCTGCTTTGCTGAACACGAAGATGCCTAACTACGAGGTCAAAGACGGTGAGGTTGTGATTAAGCAGGGGTACACTCCGCTTCCGATGAAAAGCCACCCTGTAACGGTGACGCTTGGAAAGATAAACGGCAAGTTGATTGTTGACCCGTGGCTTGAAGAGGAGCAGGTTATGGATTCAAGGCTTACGATGGCGTTCAACGACGAAGGCAACATCTGCGCCACACAGAAAGGCGGTGCAGGCTACTTCACACAGCAACAGATTTTAGAAGGCATGAAACTAGCAAAGGAAAAAGCTGCAGAACTGCGCAAACAAATGAAATGGTGAAACAGTTGGGAAGAAAAACCAAGAAAGTAGCCCACACACGAGGCTTAGGCGCCAGATACGGCTCCACCGTTAGAAAACGCTACATCAGAGTCACCGCTGGACTCAAAAAAGCCCACAAGTGCCCACAATGCGGCTTCACAAGAGTTAAACGCCAAAGCGTCGGCGTCTGGAAATGCCGAAAATGCGGCTACACGTTTGCAGGCGGAGCCTACGTACCCGAAACAAAACTCGGAGTCGTGGCTAAACGCGCTGCTAAAGGTACAGTCGCAGGGGAAACCGCAGCGCCCGTTCCAGCAGAAGAAACCGAATAAACCCCTTTTTTCCATAATATTTTTTACCTTTTTGTGGTTGCATCTCAGTAACGCATTTTAAAAGGCAAACCGCCCATTTCAATACGGGTAAGCTGGAAAATGAAGGCGAAGGCAATCATCCGCATGTGCTGCTCTTCAGAAAAACAGTTGAACACGCTTCTTGACGCTTTAGCGCCAGAGGCTGAAAAGCCAGTTGGCACGCGGGCTAACGCGGTTTTGGAGAGAGAAGGCAACTTTCTGGTTCTTACGGTGGAAGCGAAGGACACGGTTGCCCTGCGTGCCGCGTTGAACGCTTACCTTAGGTGGATAGGCTCCACGGTGAATGTTCTTGAAGTCGTCGAACACGCCTCATAATTTGTGCTCAGAGTCTGCAGAGACCCCCCTCGTTTCTGCATTGATTGGCTATTAGGCGGCAAATATGCTGGCTGGCTAATGTACTCACGGATACCTTGTACCTAAGCGCCGAACAAGCTCCATTTTTACTTAAGGTCAGCTTTGGCTACTGTGTAGAGAGTTTTTTCGGCGGTGGAGACGCAGAAGAGCAAATCGTCAATCGTGGCTATGAACGTGGAAAGTTTTCCTTCAGCCTTAACCTCTGTGAGTACGTTACTGCCTTTGCTCGCGGTTTTTATGGATAATCCTGTGGGTGTTTTGAAGTTGTCTGGGGAAACCGCTTTGGCTATGGCGTCTGCGGTTTTCGCGTCGCCGTACTCAAGCGTTATCGTTGCTTCCAATTTCCTCGCCCTTCAACTGCTTTGTCACCAACTCGTCGACGGTTTCTATGAAGTTTTCAACTTGGTCTATAGGCACCTGAGCGCCTGCAGCCACGTTGTGTCCGCCGCCTTTTCCGCCGTACTTCTCTGATGCGACGCGCATGACCTCGCCGAGGTTGACGCCTTTGCTGAGCGCCGTGTCGGTGGTTCTTGCGGAAAATTTGGCTGCGTTTTCTTTTTGGATGTTCGAGAAGGCTATGAGCGGCTTTTCCGGGTTCTCAAGTCCAGAGACCAGTATGGATGAGATGGTGCCGATGATTTTCTCGTTTATGAACGTCTCCCCATAAACCACGTAGATGTGCTCGAACTCCTTCATGCGTTCGGGTTTCTCCATAACCCATCCGAGATATTTGCTGATGTTTCGCCTGTAATCCTCTAAGACGCGGTTTGCCTCTTCTAGGGCTACGGCTCTGTCACCCATGCAGATGGCTATGCCGAGGCTGGGTCTGTCCAAGCGTCCCGTGGAGTTCAGCACCACTGCGAATTCTCGGGCGTCCCGGAGCGGAGTCCATGGCTCCTCGCGGTTTAAAACGTAAACGTTGCCTATGAGGTTCTCCACTTCAGCGTGCAAGCCCCTCGAAATCAAGTAGTCGGCGAGAGCGGATGACAGTTTTTTCTTTTCGTCTTCCGACAGGTCCCTGAGAGCCCGCCACCGCTCGCCCTCTTTAGGCTTGATGTCAAGGCTCGCCAGAAACGCCAAGCTCTTGTCTTCTTCTCCGCTTATGCCTGGGATGAACGGGCTGGTCGTGGCGGCAAGCGCCCTGTGAATCGGACGCGTTTCCCTGCCGAAAAATGTTAAGTCCTTCTCCACCGTAACCAGCTTCGCAGCCACCGCATCCTCAACTATCAATGCGTTCAAACCGTAGAGCTTTCTCTCCTCGTTCTTGTCTTGCAGGTCTCCGAGAGCTCCGACAAGCGCTATGGGCGCCAAATCTACGTTTTCCGCGCTGACAGCCTTCGCCACGAAATAAGCCACTCCAGAGCCGCTGACGTCGGTGGCGCCTGCTATTCCATGCAAGTGCGGGTTCACGTGAACGAAATTCTCGTTTTCCACCTCTACCGTTATCTGGTGGTGATCCAAGATCGCGACTTTGACGTCTGGAACCTTCTCGTTCAACAGTTCGAGGTAGCCACTTCCGAAATCCGTTAAAACAACCAGTTGCGGCTTGTCCGCTACGATTTCGCCTATGATTTTTTCGTCAACCCACTGCGTCACCCTCAGCCTGAACCTTGCGTCAAGCCTGAACAACGCTTTCCCCATTATCCCTGCGGCTGCTACGCCGTCGGCGTCTAGATGCGAGAAAACGTGGATGAAACCGTCTTTTTCAACGGTTTCCAAGATAGTTTTCGCGGCTTGGGCGGCTGACGCTAAAAACTGTTCGGTGGGTGTTTGTTCTGTAGCCATGGCGATTCACTCCTTGCCTAAAGGGCGTGTTCAGATTTAAAGCTGGCGTTGCCCTTCGCAAAGAAACTTGAAAACCGTTTTGGGCTAAGCGGTGTCAGGTTATGGATGCTACTTTTGCCTTGTACTTCCAGTTCTTGGGCAGAACGCCTTCTCTCTTGTAGTACCGTGAAAGCTTGTGAATTCTCGCTTCTATGATCTGCATGGAGCGTTTGTTGTGCAGGTCCTTCGCGTTCTTGTCCATGTGAACAGCGAGACCCTGCGCCTTCTTGATCAAGTTCGCCAGGTCTTCGGGCATTGACGGCGCCATTCCCGCGGCTTCGAGTATGTCGCTTATGCTCTTGCCCGTTATGGGTTTCACCAAGGGAATGGCGTACTGGTCTCTGAGGATCGTGCCTATCTGGCTGAGTGAATGCCCGTCCTTCGCCAGTTTGATTACGAAGGCTTCCACTTCTTCAGGCTGGTACCTGCACCAGCTTGGAGGGCGCCTGCTAACAGGTCTTGTTGAATGTGATTGTCCTTTTTCCTTTTTCGGCATCTGCACACCTTAAGCACTATGACCCACGGAAAACGGGTATTTAAAACTAGTGGGTTTGGGAGTACAATATAGTTCCACATACAACCTTATTTCTCACTTTTCCTGAATCGACGTATTATACCGAGTAAAAAGTTTGCTCTTGGAACCTTTTTCATGTAAGCTTTATAGTCCTCTCCAAACCTCTCCACGCAGGCTTTATCTTCTCTGAATAAATCGATGTACGTCAACGGGATGATAGGAACCCCCAGCAGGATAACAATCCAGTGCTGAAAAAGCAACATGCCGGAAATTGCCCACATTATGAAAGTTACATACTGTGGATGACGAACAACGGAGTATATTCCAGTGTCAACAAGTTTCGTGGTGTGAACATAACTTTGTCCCTTTTTCACACCACCTTTTTTACGAAACTCATATACCGGAAGCATACCAAGAATCATACCCGAAGAAACGTAAAGCCCCACTCCAACATACGCCAAAACTTCAATTTGCGAAACCTCAGACAGCAAATAAACACCAACAACGATTTGCGAGATAAAAAGAATACTTGAAATGGTCCCTGGCACATGATCCTTCCACGAAAAAGTTCTTTCAGGCATTTCATTCATTTATAGGCACATCAACCTTCATAGTCGTCAAGTTCAGCATACGCCCGGAAGCCATTTGGAGACTCGCTTTTGATAAGCAATGTACGATTCTCCTAAAATCTCGATTAGGCTTTTTTCCTCGTATGCCGCCATTCTATCGTAGAAGACGAAAAACGCGATCCAGATTGCGATTGAAACAAGCGAGACGCTGATGAATATGAAGGCTAAACAAAAGAGCAGGGTTCCAAGGTACATCGGATGCCTGACCCAAGCGTACACGCCTGAATCAACAAGCTGCGGCGGGTCCTGAACTTGTTCTAAAACCGCTTTATGCGATTTCGATATAAGATAAAAGCTGAGGGCTAAAGACAGCACCGTTCCTGCCAAAAGCGGTAGAAAAGCTGATGCTTGAAAAACAACGGTTGAATAGCCAAATATGAAGAAGCCTAAAGAATCAATTCCCCACACAACAAAGAACAAGATTACCATGAGAAGCTGAACCCTGTCGCACAGCGCATGTTCAGAACCCAAACCATGCCTCATTTTGAAATCTCCAAATGCGCCAGTTATTTTAATTAATTGATCACATGATACGCGATTTTAGAATTAGTTTAGCAGTTAATCCATATTAATATTTTATGTTTATAAAATAAACTCAAGAACTGCTCAGTTGTGACCCGAACACTCCTTCCTTATCTGCTTGCCATACCTGCTGGGGAAGCGGCAACTGCAAGCCATAAAATACTTCTAGGCTTCGAAAAGCTTGATCGTATAGCCGTGGCTGTTGGAATAAACGTTGCACAGAAAGATGAGCAAAAAGTCATTGACGCACTCAAGGAATGTGTCGAGGTAAAGATGATGTGGCGGACCTACGGAGCACATAACTTGATTCTGGTAATAATTTGCAGCAAGGGTGACGAAGGAAACAAAATTAACAAATTACGGGTTTTTCTGGAAGAATTTACCGTGAAATCAGGTGATATGTGCGTGGGCTTCAGCTGGGAAAAAATGGACATGACGCCATTTTAGTAGTTGCCAGTTTCGAAGAATCATTGAAGCTTTTTGTACCATTCAGCGAATTTACAGACAGCCTTTGCACGGTGCGAAAAACCGTTCTTCTCTTCAAGGCTCATTTGGGCAAACGTCTTTATGCTCCCCGAAGGTCTGAAGACGGGGTCAAACCCGAAACCTGATTTGTCGCTTCCCCGCTGCTCGTTAACGGTTAACTCTCCTTCTGCTTCGCCCTCAAAAACCACGGGCGCCTCGGCTTCGCTATCATAGTATGCTATAGCTGTCCGGAACACTGCTCTTCTGTCACCCACATTTTCCATAAGCTTCAGCACACCCCTGTTACCTAAGGTCTTATATGCGTAAGCGGCGTAGGGACCGGGAAACCCGTTCAGCGCTTCTATGAAGAGCCCCGCGTCCTCCACGATAACGGGCAAGCCACATCGTTTGAACGCGTCTTGGGCGCTTGCCTGCGCTATTTCCTTGAGGCTGTCGCTTTGCATTTCCGCGCCTTTGATTCTGAGCATGCCCACGGCGATGCCAAACTTTGCAAGTATGATACGGGCCTCGTCGAACTTGTGAACGTTTCCCGTGGCGAAAAAAACAACCCTGCCCTTCAACTTGAACGCCACGCTATGTTTCCTCCCTTCTTTCCGATACATACCGACCGCGCCTTTCTATCTCCCTGATTTTCTCTGAAACCTTTCCCGCCTCTTCCTCACCCAAAACCGCAGAGTACCCCTTCAGCACATGCTTGAAGCATTCAGCCGCCGTCTCATAATGCGTACTCTGCAACGCGCGTTTCATCAAGTGCAAATCCACCCCTCTTGCTTCAACCTCAGCGTTTTTCTCACCTAATCCGAAATCAACCAGAAAAATCTTGCCCTCACCGTTCAAAATCATGTTGGACGTGGTCAAGTCGCCGTGAATCACCCCGTGCCCGTGCAATCGCCCAATCAACTCGCCGATTCTAAAGCACAACGCCTGCCTCTCTCCAGCCGCCATGCTACCCAACAACTGCTTCACCTGCTTGCCCTCCACAAACTCCATCGTAATCGCCGCACTCTTCATGTCCACGAGGAAAATCTTGGGCGTCGGCACCCCCGCTTTTTTAGCCTCATGCATAAGCTGCGGTTCATGCGCCGTCCTGTAACCGCGGATTTTCTCGTCCAACTCAGCGGGACGATAGCGTTTGGGAAGCCGCGCTTTGACTATAACTCTGCGTCCATGCCAATCTGCCAGAAAGAGGCTGGCTTCTGCGCCCTTCTTTAGCGGCGTCTGCGAGTTTATCTTATCCATGGGACATCCACCTTTTCTAAGCGCCACCGCAGTTTCACAAAACTCTCCGCCACAGGCGTGGCCAAACCGTGTGTGTAGGCTAAAACTCCGGTCCAAGCGATCATGGCGCCGTTGTCCGTGGCGAACTGAAGCGGCACCACATTAAGTTTGGCGTCATGTTCCTTCGCGATGGCGCTTAGCATGGACTGCAGGCGCTTGTTGGCTGCAACGCCTCCGGTCAGCAGAACCTCTTTTTTCTCGGTGTGCGCCAGCGCTCGTTCCGTGACTTCCGTGACCATGGAAAACGCGTGTTCCTGAAGGCTGTAGCACAGGTCCTCCAATCTGCCGTCTCCTTTGTGGAGCAGGGTGGTTGCAGCAGTCAGCAGACCGCTTAGAGATATATCCATGCCCTTCACAACGTACGGCAGCGAAATCAGCTTCTCGCCATCAGCGGCTAACCGTTCCAACGCAGCGCCGAGCGGCATGCCCCGCCGGTGCTTAAGCCCCGCTTCCCGTGCGAAAACGTCCAGGCAGTTGCCGAGCGCGATGTCCAAGGTTTCGCCGAAAACTCTGTAGCGTCCAGAATCGAAAGCGGAGACGATTGTGTTGCCGCCTGAAACGTAAAGCGTCACTGGGTCTGTTGCGCCTGTGGTGAGTTTGCCTATTTCGATGTGAGCTACTGAATGATTTACTCCCACAAGCGGGATGTCGAGGTAGGAGGCTAAGGTTCGGGCTACTGTTGCGCCTGTGCGGAGGCAGGGTCCCAGCCCTGGGCCTTGGGCGAAGGCGATTAGCGTTAGGTCTCGGGGGTTTACGCTTGCCTTGGATAGGGCTTCGTTTAGGACTTTGTCTGCTGCTTCGGCGTGGTGTCTGGCTGCTTCGCGCGGGTGTATTCCGCCTTCTTCTGGGATATAGCCGCTTGAGGCGTTGGCTAATATTTCGCCGTTGAAGGTGGCTATTCCGACGCCGAAGTCGTCCGCGGTGGATTCTACGCCTAAACAAAGCGTTTCAGCCGTTGGTTTCATTTCCGTAGTCTTCCATGTGTTTTTTTGAAGTTTTGGGAATACATATTTTTATCTGGAACCAACCCATATATTTAATGTAACACGCGGAACTGATAGTTATGCCGAAACGTAATGATTTGGAACAGAAAGCCCTTCATTTCGTGATTAACACTGGTCATGAGGGTGTGCTGCAGTCGGAGTTGTGGCGGGAACTGGACGCGAGCAGCAGAGAAGGCTCCAGAGTAGCCATTAAGCTGGAAGAGAAAGGTCTGATTCGCAGGGAGAAAGAACTGCAGGGTGGAAGGTGGACTTACAGGCTTTTCCCCAAACGGCTTCCCGCGTCCATTGAATCCATCGCTGACTGCCCCTGCTTGCTGTGTAAGGACAACGCCCGATGCGACCCGACAACCGAGATTTCACCGAAAAACTGTGCGAAACTTACTGAGTGGATCATATTTTTAGGAAAAGAGGATCCAGAAGCCTTAGGTGACGATTCTTTTGCCCAAAGCCTGGGTCCAGAATAGAAAGCGAGATTACTATTATCAAAAAGCGAAAGCTGAAAATTACCGTTCACGCGCCACGTACAAGCTTTCTCAAACCGCAAAGAAATACCATTTCATACACCGCAGCGACGTTGTGGTTGACTTGGGCGCTGCGCCGGGCGGTTGGATTCAAGCCGCCAGAAAAATAGTGGGCAAGACAGGTTTCGTTTTAGGCGTGGACCTGAAGCCCATCGAACCTTTCCCCCAAGAATACGTAAGAACCATTATCGGGGATTTCACTGAGCCTCAAACGCTGCAGCAGATTCTGGATTTTCTGCCCAGAAAAGCAGACGCGGTGCTTTCGGATGCGTCGCCGAACATTTCTGGCATATGGGAAGTAGATAACGCACGGCAGATAGACTTGGCGGCGCAAGCGTTAAAAATCGCCCTCAGTGTGATGCGTCCTTCAGGCAACTTTTTTGTCAAAGTGTTTGAAGGCGACATGCTCCCAGGATTTGTGAAGAAAGTTAAGAAGCACTTCGACGCGGTCAAGGTTGTGAAGCCGAAGGCAAGCCGAGCCAAAAGCTCGGAGATGTATCTTTTAGCCATGAACCTGAAGACTGATGCCCGCGCGGGAGAGTAAAGCTAATTTTATCGTTACCCAATTACGGGTAGGTGAAAGATTTGAGAATTGTGTCCGCGGACTCGTCAGCAGCGATACTGGACGAGAATTTTATGCCGCTATACCTCGTTGCCTCGGCCTCGGTGCTTGTTGAGGCTCCATTCAGGGAGGCGCATGCGCGGTTGGCTAAACCGATTTTCAAGGAAGTGGCAGACGGCTACGAAGTCATAGTGGGTGAGGCTGAGCTTTGCAGGGACCTGCTTGGCAGCGTGAAGGCTGATGTTGTGCATTTGGACGTGACTTTAAGCGCGGTTCCCGTGGAAGAGTTGTCTCCGGTTCAGCTTTCAAACATGAGAGTTTCAGCTAAGGCGCGGCAGCATCTTTTACGGTTGTTGCCTCGACTGCGGAAAATCGCGGGTGATATCAAACGGGCGTACGGGCTGGATATGCTGGCTATCGGCAAAGAGAGCGTTCCCGTCAGGGTGGCGGAGTTGACGGCTGGTTCTGAGGCTATACTGTTTGCTTGCGCGCGGGCTTTGGAGGATAAGGAAGAGTTGCTGCTGGGTTTGCCTTCTAGGTGCCAGCCCATAGTTGCTGATGGAAGAGTTTACCTGTACTCGCTTATGGCGGCGGAGCATGACGTGCGTGGGTACGCTGAAGACGCGGCTGGCGTGTTAAGCAAAGTTAATATGGTGGAAACCCTGAATCCATCTGCCAGAGGTTTCCGCGCTTTACGAATAAAACCGAAGCCGTGAGCTGGAACCTTTGTTGAGCGTGATTGAAGTTGAATGAGGCTAACTCCGTGGAGCAAGAAAAAGTAAGGGCTGTGCCCGTCCTTGACGCCTTTCTAGTGATAGTGGTCGCTTTTTTTCTAGTCTTGTTTTTTGGAGCGTTCCTCTATATTGTAGTGGGCGAGGGTCCAGCTTTGGTTCTTTCCGAGCTGATTATACTCTTCGTCCCGCTTGGGTACCTGCTGTTTAAGCATGTTGACATCAAGCGTTACGTCGGATTAGACGTTAACCCAAAGCTGGTGTTGCTGGGGTTGGCGTCAGGGGCGCTGCTGCTTTTCGTTGATGTTATTGTTTCTGCGGTGTTTACCTCCATCTTTGGGGTCAGCGAAGCTATTGAGCAATCAAATACTTTGATAACTGAGCTTAGCTCCACAACTTCGGGGCTCATCACCGTGGCTACCGCGTTGGGTCTGGCTGGGGTTTGTGAAGAATTTGCTTTCAGGGGCTTTCTCCAGAGCACGTTGACGCGTAGGTACTCTTTCATACCAGCGCTTATCACCTCGGCTTTTGTTTTTGGGCTTTTCCATTTTGACCCGCAACTGGTCTATATTCTCTCAGCATCAACCGCGGGGTTGGTGCTGGGCTACGTCTATCACCGTTGGAACTCTTACGTAGTTTCGGCTATCGCCCACTCCACAGTGAACCTTGTGGTGCTTGCCACCCTGCTACTTCTGTCCTAAAAACGCAGACTGCTTGACCTTAACAATTTCCAAGCTGATGTCCAAGGCTTTGACGCTGTGCGTAAGCGCACCCATGCTTATTACGTCCACCTGCGCCGAGGCGTAATCCAGAAGGTTCTGCTCGGTGATTCTGCCGCTGACCTCCAACAAAACTTTCCCAAAAAACCCCGCCTTCTTAAGCGCCTCAGCCGCCTCTTTGATCTGACTCGGAGAAAAATTATCCAGCATAACTATGTCAGCGCCCGCCTCCGCCGCTTTCACGGCATCCGCACCGCTCGTGACTTCTGCCTCGATTTTCTTGCTGAACGAAGCAGCTTGTTTGGCTCTTTTCACCGCCTCTTCAACGCTTCCCGCTATCACGACGTGGTTGTCCTTTATCAAAATCATGTCGTCCAAGCGCAGCCTGTGCGGGTCACCGCCGCCGATGAGCACGGCTTTCTTGTCAAAGTAAAGCATGCCGGGCGGGGTCTTGCGTGTTGCCGCGATTTTCGCTGTTGCCTTTGCTTTTCGCAGCTTTTCCGTAAGCCTTCTGGTTGCCGTGCTGATGCCGCTCATGCGTGACAGCAAATTCAGCATTGTCCGCTCGGCTGAAAGAGTAGTCTGGGCGTCTCCAGAAATTTTCATGATGATTTGTCCGTTTCCGATTCTTTCTCCGTCTTCGACCTCTGCCTTAACACTTAGCCCGAGACTTTCTGCAAGAATGCCAATTTCTTCGATTCCAGCCGCGACGCCCGCCTCTTTTGCTATCACTTCGGCCTCCACTTTTAACCCTGCAGGAACGACAGCTGCTGATGTCACGTCTCCGTTTCCGACGTCTTCGGCTAACAGTTGCTTGAGTTTTTCTTCCAGAATCTTATGCGGCATAAACATGGCTTTTTACTCTTCCTGTTTAGGCTTAAAACACTTACTTCTACTTAACGGTAGGAAAGTTCACTGCTTTTTGGAGTCCCTTTCAATTCTTTTTTTACCTCATGTTTCTTATCGTGTTTTTCCTGAGGTAAGTTCTATACTGTCAAGTTATGAAGGTTTTATATCCAAAAAATAATTAAAGGTAAAATATGGCTTTGAAATTGAGCAAAAGGAAAGCATACTTCGCCATCGGCTTAATCGTCATAGTTGCAGTTAGCGGTTTTGTTTTCTATCGCTACTTTGTGAATTGGACTGGAGAAGCGTCTTCTAAGCTGTGGGTTGTCGCAAAAACCGATACTTCCGTATCGTTATCTTGGGAAGATTTAAAATCGTATTTGGAAGAACATGACGCTGGAATATTAAATTATTATTTAAAAATGTCTAAAACGGGAGAAGGTGATCCTGATAATTCAGGGTCTTGGACAGAGGTTTGGGGCACCTCAAACAAGAATACAACCTCAACCACTATACGCGACTTATCGCCTGATACCACATACTGGTTTCATGTATCGGTCAACTGGCAAATTTATGGAGTGCAGAGGTACGGTTCCAACACAATCCAAACAACTACCTACCCAAGCCTTTCCCAGACACTCATAACTCTTTCAATCATCCTAGGGACTGTTGCCGTCGCATTATTCCTCATAAGAAAGCTTGAGTGCGGTGTGGTCATCCTTGTTTCCCTGCTTCTGATCCAATCCTATGGACTAACAGCTTCAAGCGTCAGCGCCAGTTCCAGCACCGAACCAACACTTGTCGCTACTCAACTTTGGAACTATACAACAAACGGGATTGTGTACGATCCGCCTGTTGTTGCGGACGGCTACATGTACACCGTCTCTTACTCCGCGTATTCCTCCTTCGTGGAAGTTAACTGTCTCAACGCTTCCACAGGCACCCTAATATGGAACTACGGGCCACGCGGCTTTGCAGGTTCTATGGCTGTTTCAGACGGTTACGCCTACACCTCTTCCACTTGGGGCGACTTTGAAGCTTTTAACGCTTCAACGGGAGCAAAACTATGGAATTTCGCGAAAGAAAATCCTATGTCTACACCTGTGGTTGCTGAGAACCGCGTCTACGTAAAGGCCTTTGGCTACGTAGGAAGTATTGAGAACTCCATCGGGTTTGTTTTTTGTTTTGACGTTGAGAAGGGAACAAAAATTTGGAACTACACATTTGCGGGGTCGACAGGTGCTCCCACGGTCGCTGGCGACATGGTTTACGTACCCGTTAAAGAACGCTTTTCGGATGTCCGTAATCTTTACGCGCTTGATGCCCAGAGCGCGCGCCTGAACGTTGAACAGGGTTCAAAACGCAAACAACAACACTGTATAGAGTGGTATAGACAAAATCGCACAGCAGAACACGCGCAGAAGGTCGAGAGTAATGGAACCTTGCTGTTCATTTTCGGGAAATAGGATAAGTAAAATAAATCCACGCGCTTACTTGTGGTTATTATGAGACTGATGCTTTGCTGCTCCGAACTCGGTTTAGGACACGTTTCACGAATCATACCGCTAGGCAAAAAGTTGCAGGAAAAAGGTCACGACCTCTATTTTTTCTCAGGCGGCAAAGCACACGCGCTCTTGCAAAAAGAGTTCACCAACGTTTACCCGTGCACACCTGTAGCTTGGTACGAAAACGCAAGCGGCATAGTCGCCTCTGCATCACTCATCAACATCCTGTTCCCCCTTCCCGTCTTCAATCACGAAAAAAACAAGTTCACCATCAAAAGCTCAAACGCCATGGAAACCATACACCGCTACTATGACCTCAGAAAACACATCCGAAAAATCAAACCAGACCTAGTGGTTGCAGACGGTGACTTGCACGCACTTCGCATGGCATCAAGATGGAACTTTCCCTCAATCTACATAGCGAACATGATTCGGCCAAGCTACGGCTTCTCCGCTTTTCTCAACCCTGGTGAACGCTTCGTCGAACGCTACGTGAAAACATGCCAGAGGATAATCATACCCGACAATCCGCCACCGTACACCATCAGCGAATACAACCTAGGCGACTTGGACAGCATAGGCATAACCGAAAAAACAGAGTTCGTCGGCAGCTTCCTCGACACCACGTACACGCAAGGCCTAGCGGAACGCGTGTTCGCCCCGATAAGTGGACCTTACGGAACACGAGCCAAACTAACCCAGATGATACTGCCAGTGCTCGAAGAGCTTGAAACGAAAAGCATAATCAGCTTGGGAACGCCAAACAAGAAAACCACGGCGAAAAAGGGCAACTGCGAGATGCATGCATGGCTGTCCACGCAAAAACGTCAGGAATGCTTGAAAAACGCCAAGCTAATCGTTTTCAGTGGTGGACACCGAACATGCTTCGAAACCGTGAAGTACGCGAAACCAAGCATATGCATTCCGACGCAGCCAGAACAGATGGGAAACGCCGCCAAACTTCAGAAACTGAACTGCTCAATATCCGTGAAAAACAAGCAGGAACTCAAAGCTGCGGTCCAGAAAATCGAAGAAGAAAACAAACTCTTCAAACGAAACGCCATGACGCTCAACAAGTTCTCCAACAATTTCAAAGGCTTAAACAGAGCAGTAGAAATCATCGAAAACGCACTTTAAAAAATGCGCGAACCTATTTTTCGTCGAGTTGTTTGCGCTTAACTTCGCCTTGCGGTGTTTCCTCTTCAAAAATTATGGCTTGGAACCTGTAGATTTTCGCGCCTTTGGTCAGCCAGCTGTCCCGTGGAAGCCCTGCTTTGACGCAGCACTGGCAAAGGAATTCTTCTTCACACCATTCCCATTCAACAGGCACCTGAGGCAGAAGCAACCCCTTGTAAGCCCCTTTCTCAACGATTAACCCATCTTCACCCACTTTGATTTTAGCCAAGTACTCCTTAGGATTCTCAACCTCTACCGCTTCAGGTGGAGTAAGCACACTTACTTCGAAAACCACGGTGCCGAGTTCGGTTGAAGAAAGCGGATAAAACCTCGGGTCCCGAGTTGCAGCGCTTACAGCGGAATCAATGACGGCTTCCACCAGTGGACTTGTGGGATAAGGATAGCCAATGCAGCCTCGAAGATGTTTCTCCCCGTTTTTCAGGCTGTTTATAGTGACGAAAACTCCGCAACGCTCAAACAGCTTCTCAGCCGTGTTTTCAGGAGCTTTAACGGTTTTGCCTGTTTCCAAATACGTTTTCACCGCGTTCCGCGCAAGACGTACCAGAAATTTCCCCTCTTCCAAACTTAGTTCAAACGTCAAACTACCTTTCCTCCCGATTTGCACAGCCGCAACAGTGGCTTTCTTGTGGAAGCTCGTGCTAAAAACGCAAGAAACTAGAATTTTGTTGACTCTTCAGCTACGCCATCCTTAGTTATAATCAGGAAGTCTATGCCGTCACCGCTCATCGCGTCTCTGCTTATGGCTGACTTTATGGCTCTAGTCACCAGCGGCTTTGCTTCTTCCACCGTCAACCCTTCCTTGTACGCTTCTTCCAAAACGCCCACAGCAATTTCCATGCCAGAACCAACCACCGCGTAATTGTCTGGAATCAGCGAACCCAAAACGTCCAGCACGTAAAGCGATGCACCTTCATCATCTAAGCCAGCCACAATGGTCTGCGTGATTAACGGCGCATATCGACGATTGAAAAGAATGTTTGCCATAAGCTTGGCTGTGGCTCTCACTGAGATTGGTCTGCCGACTTCCATGCTGAACAGGTTGGCTTGCGCCTCCACTTCCCTCGTGAGGATTTGCATGTCGCCTACAAGTCCTGCGCAAGCAGCACCTATCTGATCGGTTATTTTGAAAACCTTTTTGCCGCCTCTGCTCATGACAAAGTTGCCGTAGGTCACGCGTTTTTCAGAAGCCAATATGACTCCATCTGCGCAGGCAACTCCAACTGTTGTGGCGCCTGGAATCCAGGCTAATCCGCCTTGTTGCGCTTGTGGTTGTGAACCGTAACCTTCCATGTGTTTTTCACCGTTCTGGTGATATACACAAGGCAAGCTATTAAGTTTACTTATAAGCGTTGCAACGCGCGGAACGCCATCTTATTAAACCTGAAAGCACATGCTCCTGATGATAGAGAAATGACCGAAGCCGAACCAGTACGATGCCAAAAATGCGGAAAACCCGTTGGCTACGTAACCGTGCTGGCAAAGGGCTTACGTTTTCAGCAGCCAATCCAAAACGTTAAAGTAATCGCCATCTGCATGGAATGCTCCCAGAAAAAACAGTAAGCAAAGCCGTGAACTGCGAATGATAGACGTTTACACCAAAAACATCGGTGACGTATGGTTCGGAACTGCCTGCAGTGAACAACGGGTTTTCAGCACCGCATTCGCAAGCAGCCAGCAGGAAGCGCTACGGAAATTGCTCAGGGGTTTACCATTCAACGTTCCGTTCCAAGTTCATCCTGAACCATCAGCGTTCGCTGAAACCGTTCTAATTTCACTGAAGAACGCTTATGAAGGAAACACCGGTTCACAAAATGTTCCGCTGGCAACCGAACACTTATCCGCCTACACCCAGAAAATACTCGCGGCAACATCTTTGATTCCAACAGGCTACGTAACTTCCTACGGAGCAATCGCCAAAGCAGCAGGCGGCAGCCCAAGAAGCGTTGGCAGAGTCATGGCTTCCAACCCTTTTCCACCGATTGTGCCCTGCCACAGGGTTATCAGCTCAGACTTCACGTTGGGAGGTTACGGAGGCGGATTAACCGCGAAACTGGAATTCTTGATTCGCGAAAAACGAGGACACCCATCTCCGCGGGAGATTAGCGTAGGAGACAAGAAACTGCAGGTTTTCCCTGTCGAGCGCGTATTGAGAAAAGTTGGGAAACGTTAGAACGTAGGCTCTGCCTGGGCGAGATGCGTTCTGTCGCTATTTCTACAAGAAAGTTAGGTGGAGTACAGGGCTCCGTATGGTCTTTTGGATAGAGGCACTATCTTGCGGAACTTTGCGTCCATGACTTTCTTGAATTCAACACCGAAGTGCTCACAGTACTCCTTCACCAAGCTTTCAATCACACGCAGGTCGCGCTTGCCAACCTTCATGACTTTCGTTCCCTTGCCCACCTCAAGTATGTCGCCGCGCTCGTAGATGACGCCTCCGTGCATCCCCGTGCCAACGAACCTTGCCTTGCAACGCTCGCATTCCGCTAACGTCAAGCCGAGAACGAGGACAACGCCACCTGCCATGTACTCTGCAAGGAAATCACCGGCAGCCCCACCGATCACTATGTTCGGAACTTTGCGCTTATACTCCTTCATGTGTATGCCAACGCGATACCCCACGTCGTCGCGGACAAAGATTTTCCCGCCCCGCATCGAATGTCCCGTAAGGTCGCCTGCTTGTCCGTGAACGACGATTTGCCCATCGTTCATGGTGTTGCCGCATCCGTCCTGAACGTTCCCGTGAACTACAATCCGTGGGCCGCTCATGAAAGCGCCCAAGTCGTTTCCTGGAGTCCCGTAAATGTCGATTTGCTTGGTCGTTTCCAAGTCTGTTCCGATGTACCGTTGCCCGCAAACGTTGTGAATCTCGATTCGTTCAGCGCCGTTGCTGCTGATGGCTCTCAAGAGGCTGTTGAGTTCCTTGTAGTACATGCCTTCGGCATCGATTTTCCACACTTCTTTCTCTATTTTAACACGTGAAAGGTAATTCACGTCTATTTCCGCGAATACTTTTTCTTGTTCAAGCAATTCTTATCATTCTCCTGCCATTTTTATGCCTAGAACCTTGAGTTCGGTATCGGTTAAGCCTACGCCGCGCAGAGCCAAACGGTTACCCCGCAAGCTCTCGATGGCGTTTATGCCCATACCGCCCATGATGTCCTTAATCTCTAAACTCCAGCCGCGCAGCAAGTTCACTAGTCGCTCCGTGGCGATGTCTGGGTTTATTCGCTTGCTAATCCACAGGTCACTCGTCGCGATGCCCCATGGGCACTTCCCAGTGTAGCAGTGCTGGCAGACGGTGCAGCCAATCGCCACGAGCGCAGCAGTAGCTATGTAAACGGCGTCTGCACCTAGTGCGATGGCTTTGACGATGTCGGCGCTGCTTCGGATGCCGCCAGCCGCAACGATAGAAGCCTGGTTCCGTATGCCTTCCGCACGCAGACGCTGATCCACCTGCGCAATCGCCAACTCAATCGGTATGCCGACGTTGTCTCTGATAACTTTCGGCGCGGCACCAGTGGCACCACGCACGCCGTCCAACGCGATGACGTCTGCGCCAGCGCGAACCATGCCGCTTGCAATTGCGGGTGAGTTGTGAACCGCGGCGATCTTCACTGAAATCGGCTTTGTGTAGTTTGTTGCTTCTTTTAGTGCGTAGATTAGTTGCCTAAGGTCTTCTATGGAGTAGATGTCGTGTTGCGGTGCAGGCGAAAGCGCATCCGTGCCGATGGGAATCATGCGTGTCCTTGCAACGTCTTTGGTGACTTTTTCGCCTGGCAGGTGCCCGCCTATTCCTGGCTTGGCGCCTTGCCCAATTTTGATTTCTACAGCCGCCCCCGCGTCTAAGTAGTCTGGGTGTACGCCGAAGCGGCCTGAAGCGACCTGCACGATTGCGTGTGCGCCGTACTTGTACAGGCTTTTGTCTAAGCCACCTTCGCCCGTGTTGAAGTAGGTGCCGCATTCTGTTGCTGCCCGCGCTAATGCTTCGTGAACGTTCAGGCTTATGGCGCCGTAGGACATTGCAGAGAACATAATCGGCGTGTCCAAGCGTAACTGAGGAGTAAGCGACGTCTTCAGCACCACCATGCCGTTTTCCAGTTCCATCTCCACATTGTCCGGTTTCGCGCCAAGGTAAGTCCTTATCTCCATCGGCTCTCTCAACGGGTCAATCGACGGGTTGGTCACTTGGCTGGCGTTCAGCACAAGTCTGTCCCAGTAAGTGAAGTAAGGCTTGTCGCAGCCCATGCCCGTGAGAATCACCGCGCCAGTTTCCGCTTGCTTCTTCGCGTCTCTGAGCGCTTCCGCCGTCCAGTTGGGGTTCTCGCGGATGGTATTCGGGTTCTTTCGTATTGTAATGGCGTGCGTGGGACAGAACGTAACGCAGCGTTGACAGTTGACGCAGTTCTCGTCCTTGCTGCGTATCACGTCATCTTCTGCGTCGTAGCTGTGAGTTTCGTACGTACACTGGTTCACGCAGACCTTGCAGCGGATACACCGCTTCTCGTCCCGCTCCACCAAGTATTCAGGAAGTATGTACGTTTTCATCTTTTTATGCCTCCACAGTTGCTAAGATTTCAGCCTCTGGCTTGTTGCGTAGCTTGCCGACCACTGGCTCGCCGCCCCGTGGAGACCAGAACTTGTCCAGCGTGGGCGAAACCAGCCGCACGGCAGCTTCCTCAGAGGACAGGTACAGGAAGTCGCCTCTGGTGCCTGCAACGAGAGGTCGCAGCTTGATTCTGTCAGTCAACCCAATCATCTCGCCATTATGCGCCACGATGATGCTGAAGGGGCCATTCATCAACAGGCTGCCGTAGGTCTGGCGGAGAACCCTGTACAGGCGCTGCTGTTCGGGCTTCATAGCGTCTATTTCGCTCCACAAGGGTGCGCCGAAGATTTTGGCGACTATGTCGATTGGCAGGTGCTGTCTGCGCATGAGCAAGTCCACCGCGTACGCCAGCACTTCGGTGTCCGTCTGCATGGTGCACTTGTAACCGTACATCTCCAAGTAGCGGCGGTTTATGCCGTAGGATGAGAGTTCGCCATTGTGCACGACCGTCCAGTCCAGAATGTTGAAGGGGTGTGCGCCGCCCCACCAGCCCGGCGTGTTTGTTGGGAACCTGCCGTGTACCGTCCACAGGTAACCCTGATAATCCTCAAGGCAGAAGAAGTCCGCGATGTCTTCGGGGTAGCCGACGCCTTTGAAGACGCCCATGTTCTTGCCGCTGGAGAAAACGAACGCCTTGCCCGTCTCGGTGTTTATCCGCATGACCTTCTCCGTAACGTAATCGTCTTCTGTCAGCTTCTCAAGCCGCCGCCTCTTAGGCTCAACGAAGTATCGCCAAACTATCGGCGGGTCTCTGACGTTGGCGGGGCGGGTCTGCATTTCTTCGTCGTAGATTATGTTGAAGCTTGCCGCCAGCGTCCTGTCCGTTCGCTCTTTGGCTTCTCTGCTTAGGTACATTATGTGGAAGGCGTAGTAGTCCTTGAATTGTGGGTAGATGCCGTAGATTGCGAAGCCGCCGCCTAAGCCGTTTCCGCGGTCGTGCATGTTGGCTATGGCGCGAACGGGGTCACGTGACGAGAAGCGTTTGCCTTCGAAGTTCATCATGCCGAATATGCTGCAGGCGTCGAAGTCCTTCTCGTCGTTGTAAGGATTGTTTATTCTGCTTAGATTTCTCATCGGTATTCCCCTGGGTACAGTTTTCTCCGTAAAGACCTTGGCAAAGTGGCGAGGCAAAAGTCTTCTGAGAGAAGTTCTTGTTTGAACCGTTTCACTTTGACCCCGTTTTTCATGAGGTGAAAAAGGACGCCTGCGCGTTCTATGTCGTTTACAAGCGTCAAGCCCACTATCACGTTGTCTTTGAGCACGATTTTCTTGTAGAGGTTCCTCTCTGGTTCGTGTTTAACCAAGATTTCGTACGTGTCATCTTCTCGGGGATTAGCTATCCCAATGGATATGATGGGTATGCCGAAGTACTTCAGGGCGCTCATGGCGGTGCCGCCTGGGTACTCCGCTTCTTTGCCAGCCATGTTGTAGCCTGCAACTTTCCCTTCCAGCTGGGCAAGCGGCCACAGAGGCAGCAGCCGGTTTTCGCCAAGAACGAAGTCGTAAGCTTCAGCCACGTCGCCGCTGGCGTACACGTCGGAAACGCTTGTGCCCATGAACTTATCCACAATTATGCCCCTATGCGTCTTCACGTCGGTTCCTGAGACCAGCTCCATGCGTGGAATGACGCCGATTGCGATTATCACCAAGTCGCACTGCACCTGTTCGCCGCCTGTTAGGACTGCGCCGCCGACGACGTTGTCGTTTTCGGTTTTCCCGAGTATGCACTGAACCGTTTGGCCTGTGGCGATCGTGACGCCCGCGTTACTGATTACGTTTTCAACCATTTCTGAGGCTGTCGGGTCTAATATGAGGCTGAGTATGTTGTCTTTTAGTTCCACCATGGTTACTTTTAACCCGCGTTTCACCAGCGCTTCGGTGACGCTGACCCCGATTAAGCCGCCGCCGATGACCACAGCGCTTCTGGCGGACTCGATTTTTGCAGCTAAACTTTCCGCGTCAGAAAGCGTTGTGAAGGTATACACGCCTTCTTTTTCGGAGCCTTCTATCTTAGGGACGAAGGGCTTGCCGCCGGTTGCGATTAGCAATTTCTCGAAGTTTACTTGGTCGCCTTTGTCAAGCGCCACCCATTTTTCAGCTAGGTTTAGGCTTACCGCGGTTCTTCCCGTGAGGACTTGCACGTCGTTCTTTTGCCAGAATTCGCCTTCGCGGAACATCATTTTGTCAAAATTGGCTTTGCCGCTGACTAAATCCGAGATCATTGGGCGCGAGTACTGGGGGCAGGGTTCTTCTGAAATCACGGTTACGGTGCCTACGGGATCCACTTCTCTGATGGCTTCGACCGCGCCGATTCCTGCGGCTGAAGCGCCCACTATCACGTACTTTGGCATTACGGTTTCACCTCTTTGTACACTAAGGCGCCGTTGGGGCAGTTGGCGACGCACGCTGGAACCTCGAGTTCTGAGCAGAGGTCGCATTTGGAGACTACTTTGCCTGAGGCGTCTCGTTTGATGGCGCCGTATGGGCAGACCATGATGCAGGTCCAGCAGCCGATGCACTTGTCTGCGTCATGCGTCACTAAGCCTGTTTCCTCGTCTTTTTGCATGGCGCCTGAGAGGCAGGCGGTCACGCATGGGGCGTCTTCGCAGTGTCTGCATTGGATGGCGAAGCTGACGGGTTTGTGCACTTCCAGCTTTACTCGGCTGAGTGGTCTGGGGTTTTCCCTGTTGTAAGCTTTAATGATGTCTTTTGATTTGGAGTGCTGGACGGTGCAGTAGACTTCGCAGAGTCCGCATCCCATACAATATTCTTCTTTTGCGATGATTCTTTTCATGAATTTCTCCACCTTTACGTGAGTGGAAGCGCGAGCAGATGACCGTAAGAAGCAGGTGGTTTGGTTGTTTTTGTGCAGAGATTGGCGCCTTCTGTAGCTGTTTGTTCAGTAAATTTCGTGCTGTCTCTACAGTAGTTTACGGTCATATGTATCGCTTACCTGATGGGGTTCGGCATAGTAAATGCCATGCATTCTATATAATCTTGTTGAAAATCATTTATATGTAAGGTAATGAACTATATTGCATATATGAAATGTATGTAAGGGTGATGGTAAAATGGCGGAAAAAGATTTAGGATACAGAAAAGTGCAGTCCACAGGAAGAGGCTCCTACATAATCTCCCTCCCGAAAGAGTGGGTGCAAGACACTGGACTAAAAAAAGGAAGCGAAATCGACTTCAACATCCAAGCTGATTCTTCGCTGTCGCTGGTTCCGAGAAAACTGAAAGAAAAATATGAGGAAGACGCAGGCACTAAGCTCAAGGAATATTACATCAACGCTGAGCCGGAAGAGGAAGACCTGCATTCAACGCTTCGCATGATAAAGGCGCTGTATGTCATAAGTGCCGACATAATACGCGTTCACTTTAAAGGCGTGAAAGATGCGGCTAAGTGCAAGAACGAGATAAGGCGGTTCGCTAGGGACACTCTTTTAGGCGCGGAGATCATTGACGAGGACCCCGACGAGATCACGCTGCAAATTCTAATCAAGCACTCGGAGTTTCCTATTGAAAAGGCGGTTCGGAGAATGGCTATTGTGGCGCTTTCAGCTAACCGTGATGCCATAGAAGCGTTGAAGCATCGTAGTCCTTCGCTGTTTCAAAGTGTGATCAATGCTCATAACGACGTGAACCGGTTGGGGCATTATGTTGTTCGGCAGTTGAAGTTTGGTATAGAGCGGAACTTGTTCAGGGAGCTTGGGTTTAGGACGCCTAAGGAGTTTCTGCTGTATAGGATAATTGTTAATGACATAAAGAACATTGGGGAAGACGCGTTGAACATCGTTAACAATTTGGCGACGTTGCAAAATCAAATTGATGAACAACTGGTGTTCATAAAGGAGCCCATAGACGAAGAAGTATACTCGCAGATGCTTAGTTTCAATGCTGAAGCGCATCAGCTTTTTGAGGAATCCACGAAGGCGATGTTCAAAAGGGCATATAACGACGCTGAGAAGATAATTGCTAAGCGCGGGTCTTTTGTGACTTTGGAGACGGAGCTGATTAGGCTTATGACAAGCAAGAAACTAGACCCCAACGTAGCGGCGGTTCTAAGGTTGATGATGGACAGTTCAAGGCGAATACTGGATTACGGGCAAGACGTAGCTGAACTAACGCTGAACCGAACAGTAGAAGAAATATGCACCTCCTTCGAAGTCAAATAAACAGAAACCAAACAAAATCGAGCAGCTAATAGGTATGCTAGATCATTTCTTAAAAATTAATTAAGCCTCAACTGTATCCAAATCGGCTACTATTATTTCCTCAATCTTTTCATTCATGCTTCTATTTATTGCATTCGAAAAGTCGATTAATTCATCAAGCTTCTTTTTGCAGATTCACAATAGTTTAAAGGGACTTGATTAATACCATCCGCCTTTTTTCTTATCTGCACAAGCTTTCTTCTGATCAAGAAAAAGAAAGAATTGATTACTGTGCACATTCAGCTTAAGCTTCTATTTGATAGCTAGTTTTGACTTCAACGCTGTCCAGTCCCTCGGTCTTAAGGCATGCTCCGCCACTTTAAGCGCGGCTTGGAATGCCTCTGGCGGCATGCTCGCACGTCCTTGGTTGAGCAAGATGACTCTTTCGTTCAGACTCATTGCTGGCAGCATCATCTCAAGATTGTTCATGAGTTCTTTGGGTGTCTGGTTTGCCATAATCAACTTGAACGTGTTTGCGAGTTCTTCGGTGGTGCAGAGCTTCCACAACGCGGGCTGGATGTCTTCTTCTTCGTGATTGATATGTGTGAAATAGAATGCTATCAACCTGTTCCACGCTCGGTAGAACTCAAACTCAAGCTCGTGGCGTTTCTCAAAATCCAATGGCTTGGATTTGGCGCTTTCGAAGTGAGCAACGAGGTCGTTGAACTGCTGATGCATGATGCGGCGGTCTTCTTCCAGTCTTCTAGCTCCGCCTGGAACCCGCTCGGACAAAAGTGGATTAACGTATTCTTCCTCTAACTTGGCGTGTAGGCGCATGTGTTCCCTGAAAGCTTCGAGTTTTCCGTAGAAAATTTCCGCTGCTTTTTCGTCAGCGTAGTCTATGTTCCCGCTTCAGATGATATCTTGAAGAATACGCGTCTTTGTCCTTTGTGCACGCTTGAGTACAAATCGATGTTCTCAGGCAATCACTTCACGGTCTCCTATTCTTTAACTCCGATTGAACTATTCTATGGTGGTATTTACACGTATGCTTCAAAACTTGTTCACCTAAGAGAATCTTTTTCACCTGCCTATGAGTAGTTTAGGTTTGTTTTAAACCAATGTGACTGCACTGAAACTACAACAAACAATATTTCAAAATGGCGGTTCGAGTAGATAGGAGCCATGTCAACGGGGGAAAGGGCGAGGGGTAAAAACGACCCCTAAATTTACCCTTCATGAGCGCGAATTAGTAGTGTTTGTTTTATTTTTGAGGCAGAAACATTATATTAAGAAATCATGTCAGTTGATGATCATGTCTATGCTTGATGTTATTTTGAGTCGTAGAAGTATTAGGCGTTACGAGGACAAAGAAATACCAAAAGACGTGTTAGACAAAATAGTTGAGTCAGGCAGACAATCGCCTTCAGCAGCAAATAAGCAACCATACCGCATTGTTATTGTAACAGATTCTGAAATTAAAAACGAGTTATCTGGATTGATTACTCGTTTCCTAAAAAACGCGCCTGTCGTTATTGTTGGTTGTGCGAACCCAAATGCGCGCGCGCATGTGAAATTTTATTCGTAGAATATGAGGTTTTGCTCCTCCAAGCTTCCGTGAAGCTTATGCACCGCGTCATAAAC
>Ga0307426_1000144_pt1 | contig 45270 bp, 35 predicted proteins | sample SalMarWE160340MG_FD_202165 | JGI IMG/M metagenome (GOLD analysis project Ga0307426, IMG submission 202165) | Salt marsh sediment microbial communities from the Plum Island Ecosystem LTER, Massachusetts, United States - WE1603-40 | ecosystem: Environmental > Aquatic > Marine > Intertidal zone >... | reverse complement strand
AAATTTTACAGGACCCGCAGTGATCCTCGTCTGAATAACTTCACCGGCAAATACACCTATGAACAATAACAAAACTACGAAAATCTTTCTCATTAACATGAAACCTCCTTGGATATTTTGTTTAACGACACTTAATTGTAGCATATTACCGGTCCAATGTCAATGATTGTTAATGCGGTTTTATTAATTACCCAAGGACTTAATGCCGATGTGTTTTAGGTGAGACCGAACAGTCCTGAAAAACCCAAGAAAGCAAGGGCCATCAGACTCGCAGCGATAAAGGAGATCGGATAGCCTTTTAATGATGGATTTATCGGCGCGAGATCAAGCCGTTCGCGGATCGCCGCGAACGTGATCATAACGACCATGAATCCAAGACCCGTACCGATCGCAAAGATCGTGCCGTTTAAGAAACTGAATTTATTGTCGATATTCAAAAAAGTAACGCCGAGAATGGCGCAGTTCGTCGTGATCAAAGGTAAGTATATCCCGAGCGCATTGTACAACGTACGGTAAGCTTTTTTCATGAACATCTCGACGAGTTGAACGAGTGACGCGATCGTTAAAATAAATACCGCGGTCCTTAGAAAAACCAGACCAAAGGGCATGAGGATACCATGGTAGACGATCCACGTTATCCATGAAGCGAGGGTCATAACAAAGATCACGGCCATACCCATACCTGTTGCCGTTTCGACTGCATTGGAAACACCAAAGAAAGGACACAGGCCGAGAAAACGCATCAATACGATATTATTCACAAGAAAAGCAGCCAGGAAAATAAGTGCGGGATTCTTCATTCTCGTCTCCTATTTATAATATTTATTTAGCAAAGCCTTGAGTACACCGATGACAAGAAATGCTCCGGGAGGAAGGATCAAAAAGATAACCGGTGCATTTTTAAACCCCTCACCAAATATCGTCATTCCTAACAATGTACCGTTACCGAGAATTTCTCTTATCGCGCCCATGACCGTCAATGTCAAGGTAAAACCCAAACCAACACCAAGACCATCGAGCGCTGAACTGAACACTGAATTCTTCGAGGCATAAGCTTCAGCTCTGCCCAATATCATACAGTTGACTACGATCAAAGGTACGAAAACACCGAGTGCACGGTAAAGGTCCGGTTGAAAGGCCTGCATGAAATAATCAATGATCGTAACAAAAGTCGAGATGATCAGGATGAATATCGGAATCCTGACTTCGTTAGGTATTATTTTTCTCATCATCGAAATAATGATATTGGAAAAAAGAAGCACAAAAGTCGCAGCAATACCCATACCAAACCCATCGCGTACTGTACCCGAGGTTGCAAGTGCCGGGCAGAGTCCGATCATCAGAACAAGTACTGCATTTTCCTTGATTAAACCGCGCGTGAATATTGAAAGCCGGTTCATTTCAGGTAACCCTTGTACTCTTCGATCTTACTCTTTACGCCGTCGATCAAAGCCCGTGAAGATATTGTCGCTCCGGTTATCGCATCAGGAATCTTGTCTTTAAAAGAATTGAGAAATACCTTATCTCTTATTGCTTCACCAATGCCCGGAGTTTCATTTGAAGATAGTATTTCGATGCCGGTTATCTCCGTTTTATCAGTAATACCGACGATGAATTTTATCTGTCCAGCATATCCCTGCACCGTTCCGACAAAAACAATACCCAGCGTATCGTTATCCTTGAGCGCATACCAGAGTATTTCAGGGATGATCTTGGCAAAATCCTGAGCGCCCGGGAATATCCGACATTTATCAAAAGGCGGGCATAAGTAACTGGCGAATTTTTCGATACCCTGTTTTATTCCGTTACAAACTGCCCGTGAGGAAATCGTTGCGGCAGTGATAGCATCGATATCGCCACCATCTTTTCTTATAAGAACATTTTCAAGGGTTTTGCCGATAAATTGACCGCGAAAATCAGGCTCGGTTATCTTAACTCCCAAACCCGGCGTCTCCTTGAGTCCTTCTGCAGCACTGGCGATCCTAATACCAGTAATCGAACCTTCAAGATCAAGGCCGACCATGATCGGAATGGGGCCGCCATACCCCTGGGGGAATACCCGGAAAACAATGCCCACAAGATTGTTTGCAGAATCCATCGCTTCCCATACAGTATCAGGAACCACGGCAGTGAAGACATTAGCTTTTATCACCTCTCTCAGACCGGCAAGGGTCAATTCCTTCTGCGTGTCCTCGATACGCGGTGCAGTATATGAATAAACAAAAGATAAAACTACTGAACAGACGATCGCGACAACGAGGAGCGTAATAACCATGGATCTTGTGCTGATCATGATTTCACCCCTTTCTCTTTCTTCTCACCGAAAATTTTCTCTCTTGTAAAACGATCGATCACCGGCGTGAATACATTCATAAGCAGTATTGAATAGGAAACACCTTCGGGATACCCTCCCCATATGCGGATGATCGCGGTCAGCACACCGCAACCAATGCCAAAGATCCACCGTCCTTTCTTGGTCACCGGTGATGTTACCCAGTCAGTCGCCATAAAAAACGCGCCCAGGAAAAGTCCACCAGAGAGAAGATGTAATGGCAGGATGCCTTTTGTTGGCAGGACCACAGCGAGTATCGCAAAACTCAATAAATAGCCGGTAACGATACGGTAATCGATAATGCCGACGATTATCAAGAACAAGCCGCCGATAAGCAGAAGAAGAGCTGACGTTTCGCCGAGGCAACCACCGATCTTACCGAAGAATAGATTCTTTATCGTCGTCATTTCATTCAACTGCTGAATAATAACGTCTGGCACGCCGAAGTTCGCCGGGTTCTTCAGGAGCGTTAATGGCGTCGCGCTCGTGATACCATCGATCCCGGACAGGGTACCGCCCCTGGGTGCCAACCACTCTTTGGTCATAAAAGAAGGCCACGAAGCCATTAAAAATGCCCGGCCAGCTAAAGCCGGATTGACAAAGTTATGGCCAAGACCACCGAAAAGCTGTTTGGCAAAAACAATGGCAAAAATACTTCCGACAACTGGTAACCACAGCGGCACGCCGGGCGGAAGATTAAAGGCAAGCAATAAACCGGTGAGCACGGCGCTGCCATCATCCAGCGTGATCTTTTTTCCGAGCATCTTTTGCATAACCGCTTCGCTGATCATGCATGAAACAATGCATAGGACGGTTATGACCAAGGCACGCCAGCCAAAAATATAGACGCTGTACATAAAAGCAGGTAACAGAGCGAGGATGACTATTTTCATCGCCAGTGATACACTGCTCCTCGTTCTAATATAAGGTGGTGCTGATACGATCAATATATCTTTCATTTCTTGGATAATCTCCATACCTCGCTCTTGCCAAATTTCAGGTAATGGACAAGCGGTATTTTGGAAGGGCATACATAAGCACAGCAGCCACACTCGATACAATCCAGAACACCATACTCTTTTGCTTCATTGAATTTTTTATTCTGAACACGTTTGAAAATATCGGTCGGCATTAAGCCCATCGGACATACATCGACACATGCGCCACAACGAACACAAGGACCTTCTTCATAGATCTTGAATTTTCTATTGACCAAGATACCTGAAGTACCCTTTATTACGGGTACATTCTCGGTATGCTGAGATATGCCCATCATGGGCCCGCCAAAAATAATCGTCTTGGCCTGATCAACAAAACCACCGCAGAAATTTATTACATCGATGACCGGTGTGCCGATCCTGATCAGTAAATTCTTTGATTCTCTTAGTCCATCGCCAGTTACTGTTACAACCCGATCGATCAGTGGTTTTTTGAACTTAACGGCCTGGAATGCAGCATAACAAGTAGCCACATTCTGAACAACACACCCCACATCCATAGGCAAACCTCCGCGCGGCACGGCACGATTGAGCACGGCTTTTATCAGCTGTTTTTCTGCGCCCTGTGGGTATTTCGTCTTCAATATCTTGACTTGCTCGCCCTCATCAGCGAAGACCTGAGCCGCATTTTTTTTGTTGTCTTCAATGCAAAATATCAAATGCTCGGCATCAAGAAGCTTCTTGAACAATCTTGCTCCTTCGATAATGCCGACAGGATATTCAAGCATGAGTCTGTGGTCAGCGGTCAACCTTGGTTCACATTCGCAGCCATTGATCAATAGATAATCGATTTTTTTATCGGACGGCGGTGAAAGCTTGACATGTGTCGGGAATGCGGCACCGCCCAGACCAACAATACCACCATCTTTTATGGCGTTGAGGATCTCTTCTTTAGAAAAATCCTCATAATCATAACTCTTTTTTGCACCTTCTGCCCATTCGTCCTTTTCGTCTGATTCAATAATACAGCAAGCAGCCGAGCCCAGAACAGGATGCGGACACTGCTTAATATCCACCACTTTACCCGAGACACTGGCATGGATTGATGCTGAAATAAATCCTTCACTTTCACCGATTTTCGTACCGGTTTTTACCAGATCATCCTTATTAACAAGTGGCTTAGCAGGCTTACCAGTATGCTGCGAAAAAGGTATATAAACCCGTTTAGGTACGGGCATGACCTCGATCGCGATATCTTCTGTTGTTTTAGCTTCGGGAGGATGGACACCACCCATGAACCCTCTTGACATGGAGTTTAGTATAGCCATTTTCCCAAGTTAGTCAAGCGCCCATTCTCAGCTTGGTCAAATTGTCCCTTGACAGACATTTTAATGCTAATATACTTAAGTATGGAGAAAACACCGGGTGATAAGATCGATCTCGACGAGATCATCAGGTGTTTAAGCAGTGTTGCCCAGACCCTGCGTGAAAATCCAAAAAAAGCCCTTAAAGACCTGAGAGATGTCGGTGAAGAAATAGACCGTAAAGTACCGTACCGCGACGGACATTCGATCCGGGTCACTGATCATTGCCTGAGCATTGCTGATGATCTGGGTTTTTCAGAAAGCGAAAAAGTCGTTTTAGAAGTTGCTGCGCTGCTGCATGATTTCGGAAAGATCGGCATCGACGAAAGGATATTGCTAAAACCAGACGAACTAAATGAAAAGGAAAAGACCGAAATATCTATGCATGTGATGCGTGGTTATTACATGCTCGCTGGTTTCAGCGAACTGATCGAGGCACTCCGGGGCATCAAGACTCATCATGAATATTATGATGGATCTGGTTATCCCGAAGGCCTTGCTAAAGGGGACATACCACTTATCGGCAGGATAATCGCGGTCGCTGATGCTTATGATGCCATGACCTCGGAACGACCTTACCGCAAAGCAATGACAAAAAAAGCAGCGATAGAAGAACTTAAACGCGTTTCAGGAAGTCAGCTTGATCCGGCGATCGTGAAAATTCTCATTAAAAAATCATCAAAAGAAAACAATAAAAACACCGATCTATAATAGCTAAGTAAGATATCTTACGGTGCCAGAATATACCCCGTAAATGTGAGTACCGCGTTACCCCCGACCTTGACCCTCAGTATTTGATCCCGGGTAGTTTCAACATGGACATACACCTTGCCCTTTCTCCCCTGTAAATAGCCCTGTTCAATAATAATCCGGGTAAAACTCGTTGGCGTAATAATTTTCTGACGGATAAGGTAGCAGCCAAGACTCCCTGCTGAAGCCCCGGAAATAGGGTCCTCGTTCACTCCCAGAGAAGGAGCAAAATGCCGCATAAAGGCATCATCACCGACATCAAATGCCTCACGGCAGAAAACAATCACACCGTGGATACCAAGACGTGTGCAGACACTGTCCATCACCGAAAAATTGGGCTTTAATCGTTTCATGTCTTCCAGAGATTTTACCGGCACGATCAAGTCATAAAATCCCACTGAGATGATGTCAAAAGGCAGACCGACTGAACTGAGGTCATCCGGCGTAAGACCCAAAAATTTAGCGACTGCGACTGGATTAACAGCCACCTCCATATAATTAGGTCTAGCCAACAAGATAGTTACCCGCGAGATCTTGTCGCCTTTTACCCTTAACTCGACCTGTTGAATACCGGCTTTGGTTCGCTGGCGGATCATTGTCTTGGGCTCTTTAATGGTCAGCATACTCTCGCCGCTGAGCGCAAAATATGTTGCTATGGCAGTATGACCAGAGAAATTGACCTCGCCCGTGCCGGTAAAGAAACGCAGATTGATATCAGCTTCTTTGGTCGTTTCAGGCAGGACAAAACCCGTATCAGTCAGTGGATTGAGGTCATTGGCTATTTTGCGCATTGTTTCATCAGACATATTGTCCGGGGCGAGAACGATCCAGGCCGGATTTCCACCGTATGGTATCGATGTAAATGCACTCATTCTCTTTGCTTTTACCCACTCTGCCATATATCAAAATTCTATATATATTTCTAGACTTGTCAAGGCTGCTACTCTACAGTATCAGAAAAGCACTGTCTTTTGGTATGCTATAAAGTTACTGACTTTCCTTCATTCTTTCAAGGAGATAATTCCTCAAAAAAATGTTATTTTCATTTTCTGTGAACCTGTTGAGCACGGCCTTATCCTTGCACATTTCATAGATCAAAAGCCGCGTCTCGGGTCTTACACTTTCTGCTAAAGCGAAAAGGTCTTGCTCGGGTATTTCAAGCTGGCACAACACCTTCAGTATATAGTAATCTCTCACATCATGTTTACCGACCTGGATAATCAAATCTGCGCTTATCTCTGGTCCGAGATTCAACAACCCCTGCATCGCCGCATAGCGAACACCATAAAAATGATCATCAAGACCATCAAGTAGAAGCACAAGATCATTGCTCGCGGCTATCTGACTCAGCGCATAATAGGCGGATTTTCTAACGATATCGACAGGATCGCGCAGGCCTTTGAGGATAAATGAATGTGCATTTCTGGATTTCGATTTTCCCAGCGCCGTATAAGCGCTCGATCTTATCTGCCAGTCTTTATCATCAATGAAGCGCGCGACCGGTTCAATGATCTTCTCACTGCCGATCTCGCCCAAAACCCATAAGGTCTGTTTCAAACTGCGCGCCTCTTCATCACTCCCCCGGTATTCAATATTCTCGACGATATTGGCAATTGCAGATTCGCCTATTTCTTTGAAAATATCTTTCATGCGATGGCGTTCCCGCGCTATTTTAGTATCAAAATTCGAGACAAGAAATGCAATCGTGGTATCAGCATAAACTGAATCTTGTCCCAGCGATACAAGTCTGGCAAAAGCCGATTCCTGTTCGGTCTGGAACTGCACAAGCAATGTCGTGGCATTATTATACAGATCAGCAAGGTCAATACCCTGATTCAATGCCAGGAGAAAAAATATCATCCGCTACTCCCAATCAATACCAAGTCCATACTCGCCTTTTTTCCATAAAGTAGCGTCCTTACCCGAAAAATGGGTGTCTTTGCCTTGGATATCGATGAGCAGACCGATACTGCCGTATTCTCTTCGGAAATCTCCAAAACCCTGGGTATTGCTCGCACGCTTTACCGAATATGCATCATCGCCTGATTCATCAACGAGCAAACCAACACCATTGGCATTTCCTGCCCCCTGGCTCAGATCAAAGGCGACATAGGAATCATCACCCGAGATATCGTAGAGAACCCCAAAAGCAAGGTCATGACCGCAGCCCTGTGATACACCTTTTGATACATAATTATCATCACCTGCTCTATCGACCAGAGCACCGAGCGCAATATGAACCCCAGCGCCCTGAGCATATTGATAAGAAACATATGTATCATTACCTGCATTATCGACGACAGCACCGATACCATACCAATAAGCACCGCCTTGACCAAAAATATCACTCAGGTAGTAGTCATTGCCTTCTCCTTCAAGTAATAGCCCTAAACCAGCTGATAGGTCGGGTCGGAAGCCGATGGAAAAACCCTGGGATAAAGATAAATAATGATCCAGATAACGGATCTCATCAATGTATTTCTCCAGGATTATATACCGGTCATTGCCGATATGGTCAGTAAGGATACCGACACCATAGGTCGAAGCAAAACCTTGAGCATGTAAAGCTCCCTGGTAAAGGTCATTACCTTCCTTATCATCAAGAAGGCCGATACCAAAACCGCCGGCACCCTGGGTAAAGGAATCTCCAAAGTACGTATCAGAACCTGCTCGATCAATGAGACAACCCAGGCCAAATACGCCGCAACCGAGCGAATAATTTCTTGCACGGTAGATATCATCACCCTGTTCATCAACCAGGACCGAAACACCAAAATACCCGCAGGCGATCGCATAATCTTCTGCCTCATACACATCATCACCTGCCTGGTCAATGATCAAATGGATACCGCTCATTTGCCCGCCACATTGATAGCTATCATCGCCTCCAATATCGATGATCACGGCAAAATCCTTTGCATAAATATTTTTACCAGTATCGCCGATAATAACCTCGCCGAATTCATATTCTTTATAATACAGTATATTACCTGACACACCAGGCATACTTTGTGACTGCCTTGAAACCTTTTTAAGCCAGGATTCATAGCCGTGAGCCGCTTCCAGTAAAAATTGTCCGGCCTTGAATAATTCAGAATAATCAATAGTCTTAGCATTCTCTTTCAGATAAGATACCAGCGAATCATAGTGCTTTTCATTCTCTCTTTCTTCTTCGATCGATGTCGTGAGTTCAGGAGAATAAAGTGTTAGTTCCTCAAAAGTTGCGCGCAGTCCATGTGACGTATCGGCTAATGCGCTGGTGAGTGATTGATAGCTCTTTGTCAACGCCTGCAAAAAAAGATATCTCTCATAGCTGATATCAAGATCGTACAAAGATATCGATTTCTTCACCATGTCTTCTTCTGATGCCTTCTGGAAAAAAACATCCATATCCATGACAAAATTCACGATGCCGAGAGGATCGGCCAGCAGTTCATCGACGACTGTGAAACGATAATCATCGCGTATCGTATAGTCAGTTCGAAACGAGATATCCTGTTCTGTTAAACCGATATAGACAAGCGATGAATCCAGGTATGCTAACCATGACTGCGCGATTAATACAAGTAACAACACAGTACATTATATTTATTATGTCGGTCAAATCAAGCTTGACTTAATTGAAACAGTAATTATACTTTTCACGGAGGTTATATGAAAGGATTGATAATTTCCAGTATTATGTGTTGCTTTTTATTCGGCAACATGCTCAAAGACGATGAACTCCCGGGCATCGGCATTTTGCATGACGGTGATTGCGTTAAGTATACAACCAACCCGATAGGTATATCACGGTTGCCTCAAAATCCTACAAAATTTTTTGCCAACAGTCGTGCTGAAGTACTCTGGGTCGATAGAAATCACCAGAATGCTATTGCTGAACATGTTTCAGGTTCAGGAAACGGAATGTTCATACAGGCAGGATGGTATTTAAACAATGAACGAACAAGTCTGTACCGGACACTTGGAACGAATATACCCCAGTGGGCTTTTCTCTTAGCCGGATCAAGCGGGTATGTCCCGGTCGATGCATCTGTGACCGGTGAAGACATTATCGTTACAACCCCGGGTGAGCCGATATATAGCTTTAGTCATAATAGTCCTGCTGCTCAATGGTCATACCATTTACCGAGCGGGTTTACTGCCGCGACCAGTGCGCAAGGACCATCAGTAACAATGAGCGACAATGGAGATATCGCGGCTGCCCTTGGCCGAGCCGGTGATCAAGCACGACTCTTTGTTTTCAATGCGACTGGCGATACGATCATAACAATGAGTTTTGAACCCAATAGTGGTATCTACGGACTCGATGCGAGTGACGATTGCAGTGTTTTTTGTGTTACGACGTACTATGCGATATACGTTTTCAATCTCGACGGGACAAGAAGAGATTCTCTATATAACTATGGTCAGACCGTGGCAAAGATATCTGGCAATGGCGACTACCTGGTAAGAGGCTCGTTCAGTTCGACCGTGTACTTTTACCGCTGGAATGGCACATCATATGAATCTGTCTGGCAGGACAATACTGGTCATCCCTGGATTACCTCGGTTGCAGTTTCTGATGATGGTTCAACAGTCATGGCTGGTACCTACCAGTATTCTCCGGCAAATGCCGGTAAAGTGCTCATGTACGATTCCTCTTCAAGTACACCGCTCTGGGAGTATTCACAATACGGTGATTATGTTGCCTCCTGCGCATTGAGTGAAGATGGTCAAAAAGGTGTCGCCGGTTCATGGGGGCAATACAATGGCACCTTTGGTGATGTCCTTACTGTTTTTGACCGGGCATCATCGACCCCTATTCTCCAGGTACTCGATGATATTGATGAACCAGGTTCTATTTTCAGTGTCGATATTTCCAAAGATGGCTCATTTATCACGGCTGGAGGTAAAGCTGTTCACGCCCGTGAATTCGGTAATGGCGGCGAAGTATACTCAATAAGGATACTCGATTCTCTGACCAATGATGTTGGTATCGAGGCGATAAATATACCCGCCTCATTTCTCCAGGTCGGCCAGGCAACGACACCCCAGGTTGTTGTGAAAAACTACGGAACACAAGCGGCAAGTTTCAACACATACTGCATGATCTATGATTCACTCGATCAAATACTCTACAGTGACAGCTTCTGGGTAAATAATCTTTCATCCGGTGCTCAGCAAACGATCGATTTTACTGCGAGCTGGAATGTACCTGCTTACGGAAAATATCGTACATTAGCGCTTACTGCTTTGACCGGTGACGAATTCCCGGTCAATGATACGCTCGCTAAAAGCAGTATCTGTTTCCACGACGGCGCGGTATCCTCGGTCATATACCCATTCGCTGAACTCACCCTGCACTATTCAAGTGCACCGGTCGCATTGATAACGAACAACGGGAGCTATTCTGAAAATATACCGGTGAGCTGTGCAATATACGATCAATACAATACTCTCGTATATACAGGCAGTGGTCAGTCATATTTGAATCCTCTACAAACAGCCACGATAACCCTGAGCCCGGTTTGGACACCAGCAGATACTGGTAACCATTCTATTTATGTTTATACTACGCTCAATGAAGATTATGATCCTTCAAACGACACGGTCATGACCTCAACCGCGATAACTACTGAGATAATGTACGATGACGGGATCCTAAATACCTATGGCGGGGTCTCAAGTAATTATTATGACAACAGATTTGCGGAAAAAATGGAACCCTGCCTTGGTGCTCCATATTATATCACGAGCACAAGATTTTATGTAAGCAGCACTGACCCGATCATCATGTCCCTTAATCTCGATTCGCTCGGCTTACCTGGGCTCAACCCAGCTTATTATATCGTCGCACCGGAAACGCTCAATGCTGCAGGAGCCGGCTGGCTCGTAAGAGATATCACGCCTTCTATTGAAATGACCGATACGGATCCTTTCTGGTTCGTGGTTCAGTGGTTATCATCATCGCCTAACCTGCCCTATATCGGTATGGACAATACTGCGCCGCGCGACAGTCTTTCCTATTGGTACTGGACCGAACCAACAAATCCTGGCTGGCATTTATGGGCACCATATGATTTTATGATGCGTGTCTCTACTGCTGTTCAACCTGGTGTAACCGAGGATATCGCCCGAGCAGAAGGTAAATTCTACATGTACATGCCAAAACCCAATCCTTTTCTGCACAATACGAATATCAGATTTGTTGTACCTCATGCTGGTGATCTCAGACTCGATGTTTATGATATAAGCGGCCGCGTCGTCAGATCATTTTCACAGCCCGTCGATGCCCCGGGTGAATTTAACTTACTGTGGCATGCTAAAGACAATAAAGGAAAGAAGATAAGCTCGGGCGTCTATTTTATAAAGGCAGAGTTTGATAATACTTCGATCATTCACAAGATCATCATGATCAGTGATTGATCTTTGGTTTCAAAACTGTCAATCGATTTCCAATAATAGTCGCTCTGCGGCTTTGTCGAGCGCTTGCTCCGGAGTTCTTTCCATACGCACCGCTTCTTCCAGAGCCTTATTGAGATAGATACGACCGGTAAACCATTCTTTTACTTTTGGTTCAGTCCGCGCAAAATCGAGTTGTGCCACGATCTTATCATAACCGGGATTCTCCTCGATAAATTTTTTGAATGATGCAAGTTCAAGCGCACTACGACGGGTAGGTAAATAAAAACTCGCTTCGGTCCAGCGCATCTGATTTTCCGGTTCGAGAAACCATTTTATAAATTCCCAGGCCAATTTTTTCTGTTCTGGCGTCGTCTGCCTGAACATGCCGATATTCGTTCCCGCGATAACGATCGCTTTTGTTTCGCCTTGTGGAAAAGGCGCAACTTTCATGATAAATGAAGTCTGCCCTTTCATGAACGCCCAGGAAACGACCGATGCCGGGATCATCACGACATTACCGGAAAGAAATTCACCCTGCCTTTGAAAACCAGGATTTAAATACAATAAACTGTCTTTGACAAGAGCGACAAGGTATTCCAGCGTAGCGATGCCTTTTTCAGAATTGAACAGGGGTCTTCTTGTTTTTTCATCAAAGAGCTTGCCGCTTTTTTGATTGAGCATAGAAGAAAAGTACCAGACATCTATGGGCCATGATGTTGCCCAAGCCCCGCTCGACCTGAATTTTTCACAGACCGCACGGAATTCTGTCCAGTTATCAGGAAAATCATCGATGCCATGGGCTTTAAATAGATCAGCATTATAATAGAATACTGGAACGCTTTTATTAAAAGGCAAAGAGACAAGGACTGAATCATAAGTATTGTCTTGGATGAAGACCGGATAAAAATCAGCGAGATCGAATTGGGGGTCTTGCTCGATAAATTCTCCAAGCGGATATAGAATTCCGGCTTTAAAGAACTGGTCAGTCCACGATTCATACATCTGGGCGATGACCGGCGGTGAATTCGAAGCGACCGCACCCATGAGTTTCTGAGCGAGCGCATCATAAGAACCCATATTCGCGGCTTTTACTTTACCTTCAGGGTGGAGGGTATTGAAATCCGCGATCATTTCTTCGAGTCTCTTACCGAGCGGACCGCTCATCACATGCCAGAAAGTCACGGTCGTTTTATCTTCATTGGAACACGAAAGAATAATATGGAGGAGTGTAATTATGATAATTTTCTTCATAAAGTAGGTTCTAATCCTTTCTTGTTACCTTACCCTCAGTTCTCAATACGACCTTCATCTCGTACTGTCGGACTATCTAAGCAAAATCACCGGTACAGATTTGAATTCAGCAGAATGACAAAGACATATAAAATAAATACCAGACGGAAGATACTCGCCCTTATTGTCTGTGCCGTCCCACAAAACTTCAGTAGGCATTGTGGAGTAGACAGCAGATAGTGAAAAATCCCTGACCGATCGACCGCTCGCATCAAAGATCTTTAAGTCTATGACCTCAACCCTCTGCCCTACACCCCCAAACAAAACCGTAATTTTCGTTCCATGGATAAAGGGATTGGGAGAAATAGTAATATCAAAAAAGTCTGCACTCTTGAATACTGATGCCTCTTCTATACCAACATTCTCGCCGCGTTTGTAAAAAATTGCGGTCGAAACACCAGGATTCAATCGTTGATCCACCCAGACAAGATGGAGACGGTTGCTGCGGTCAACCGCAATACGAGCCAAACCGCCGCCTTGCGTATATGGCGGGTAAACCACCTGCATGGGCGGAATGACATAATTACCCATTGTGTCGAGTTTCGTATACATAATCGGAAATGTTCCGGATGACTCAGCTTCCCAAACCACATGTAGATACTGTAATGAATCCATTGCCATATGTGGAGACATATTGTATGTTTCATAAATGCTTATTGTTTTTGGAGCAATAATTATATTACCTTCCTGGTCGAGCTTCAGATAGTTGATAACCCAACAAGTAGGTCCAAGGTGAGAATACACCATATGGATATTTTGACTCCTGTCGGCAATCATTGATGGTAAAAGACCAGTGCCAAGGATTTTATTATCAATCAGAACATTCCCATCCCTGTCCAGTTTCGTATAAGTTAGGGAGTCCGTAGAAGTAGCATTAGTGCGATAAGCAAGATGATTATTTGCCATGCTGTCAATTCCAATACCAGACCAGAATGCTGGAATACTGTCAGGCGATACCCGTATCTTCGCAATTATTGGATTACCCAGGGAATCAAGTTTTGTATAATTCATCTGATTATTACCTGATGACCTTTCATCCCAGATCACATTTATCTCTTTATATTTGTTCAAAGCAATATTGATCGGCATGCCATCATTGTTTCCACTTACTGCCAAATGCGCGGGTACGATCATTGAACCATCACTGGCAAGCGTGGCATGCCATAAACCCATACCCCGGGGCGTCTGATCACGCCAGACAAACTGGATATTGTCCGAACCATCAACTGCAATCCGGGGTCCAAGAGAATAAGAGGCATTATTGGAAACACCAGTTTCCGGGATCAAACACGCCCCAAGACTATCCCTTTTCGAATAAAGCACTTCACCAGTGCCCTGTACCCAGGTCGCAGTATCCCAAACCGTCCAGACATTATGATACGTATCAATGTTAAGATCAGGATCGCTCCGTAGTTTAGGATCGTCAGGTGACAATAAGATATCATCAGACCAGCCCGGAGGATAAGCATAAAGCAGTAGACAATAGGGAATCGTCAGTAAGCAGCAAATAAAAATGTTTCGTAAAGGCTTATTCATCTTCTATTCACTGTTCTATTCACTCCATAAATAGAAACCGGTCCTTTGATAATCATGATGAAACTGAGGCCACTCAAGCTTATATTGAGAAACCCGGCTGTTCGGATTCTTCCATGCATGGAGATAGCCATCATCTGAAGAGAATATAATTTCGCTTTTCTCATCACCATCAATATCACCTATTACCGGTGACAATGGCTTACCAAAAAGGCGCAAAGGATAAGGTATAATTCTTTGCATTGTGTGTCTGAATGCATAGATGTATTGGTTATTTGCCCCAATGACAATAGCCAAGTTAGCATCACCATTAATATTAGCGATTGCTGACGAGGTTCGCACCAAGTAACCTGGAACTATAGTATAGGGCCAGGGCGAAATATTATCACCATTAATACCGCGTCGCAAATGGATCTCGGCGGCGTCATTGCCAAAAGAGATTTCAACGCCAGGATATGGTACGCCAGGATGAATATCACCGACTGCCGGCGAGGAATTGATCGGTCCCGCGGTTTGTTGTTGCCACAAAAGCTGATCATTTCCCACATCATATGCCCGAATCATGCCATCGACATCACCGGAAATCACGTCGGCAATACCATCGGGCGGATTAGTCAAATCTACTAATGCAGAATTCATATAACCGCTGCCATAATCCAGCGTTGTAAGCCAGCCATTACTGTTAAAAATTTCAGTCTTAAATAGCTGATTCTCCTTGTCGGCGTATGACATTACTATTTCATCATTGCCTTGACTATGGACATTTGTGATCGAAGGACCATTAGTCAACACTTTATAACTTACCGCAGCAGCAGTACTGGACTCATACACACGTACACCCTGATGATTATAAACGAGTATCTTCACCGGTTTTGTTTCATCATCTAATGTCGTCCGGGCACACACCACAATATCCAAAACATCTTGCCACATCACTCTCAATCCTGCCCAGCGCGGGCAGACCGGTAAATTCATAGTCCTCAAGATGTATATAAACAGGCCAACCACTGAGCACTGCTCCCTGATAATCATAGACTTTGATCGACTCCGGTGATAATGCAATAACCTCAATTTTACCGTTGTTGTCGATATCGCCAAGCACGAGGCCATAAACACCTTTGAAAAACTTAGGCCATCCCGGGACCACGCTGTTATCCGGTGCAAACGCATACACCGAATCATAACCTGCATATATGATCTCAACAGAACCCGCTTGGTCAAGGTCGGCAAGTGCGGGCTGGCTGACCCGGGAAACTTTTCTTGACCAACCCGGCGCATAGAGCACGACCGGTCGGGTGATCGAGGCGACATTATTGCCTTCCCATGATTCGGTTAACCTATTATTGGGGTCGGCTTCGACTGTAAATGACAGATCACCAAGATCGCCAATTTGATCCGGATGGGTAAGTGCGGTATTCCAATTAGTCACGGCAAGTACTGTATCTGCAGCATTGATTTCAGGGATGATTATTGTATTCGTATAAATGACGGTTTCCTCGGACCGTACCGTAAACTTAACCCGGATATCTGACACTGCTACATGTCCGATATTCCATACCTTAGCATGGATAGGGATGATACTGTTGGTCGGAGGATAAGGATAGGGCGCACCAAGTGATATGTCTATACCCCGGGGTCTGATAACCAGATCAGGATAAGTTGGTAACGCCGTGTAATCACCGAGATCCAAAGCCGGGTCGCCGAGCAGACAGAAATCTTTTTTACCGTTAAGATTAACCAAACACTTACCAAGAATCCATGTTTGATAACCCAGCATACGATTCAAGGCTTCTTTTCCATCAGATTCACAGTAGCTTAGCAACGTCTTTTTCGTCGCGCCATAAAACGCAACACAACCACCATCATCTTCAAATATGAAATTTTCACCAAAACATATCCAGCCTGGTCTATTATAATCACTTTGAAATGATCCGGTATAACATACCAGACTCAAAACCATTGGTAAACTGTCCGCATTGTTTAAGTTTGTTAAATTCTCTGAATAGTACCAGACCCACCCATTTGCATTACCGTGACCGCAATAGATAGCCGTAATATCCCCTTGATTTAATGATGATGTCACACGACTTTGAAACTCTGGTGGCGTTAAGCCTGCTTGGCGAACCGCTGATGTATCATAGCTAATATCAAGAAAATACCCCTTAAATAAAGGCATGAAGCCTGGTAAACCCTCAATAACCAAACCCTGACGACGCCAGTTATGAATATGCGGCGCAATATCAGGTTCGCTTTCATAGGTAATGGTCTTGCCGGCGATTATGCCCAGATCCTGAATCTCCGTAGCTTTGACCGGCCAGCGCCCGAGCATGATGTCTTCCCAGGTATCAGGCGGTGTACTCAAATCCCGAAAATAGTGCTCATCTGCTGCATACCATGTCTCATCCATATATAATCGGGTCGGCACATAGTCCCAGTCTCCAATAAACAGACAGTAGGCAAAGCGTCCATCCGGCACTGCCGGCGCCTGCCAGTGCTCATAGGCATAAATAAGAAAATTCCGCAGCTGGGTAGAATCATTACCCAAAGGACCAAATTGCTCATATATATCCTGCATCTTCACGATACCGACATCAAAATCATTGTGATCAACACGCCACCGAGCAATCGCATCAATCCAGTAGGCACCCTGTTCATCATCAAGAATATCCTCATGTATGACAACTATATAATCGGCAATATTCTCAGTGTTTAGTAGATCAGTATAATAATGAACCGAAGGCGGTGGATGTGGACCAGGCTGCCGGTCAATGCCCGGATAATTCAAGAGACTTCGGCGACCCATCTCCTCAAATGGACCCAAACCATCCTCATTTTCCACAACCTCGCCCGAATACCCGATCGTCACATTTAATTTATTATAAAAATACATAAGTTCCTGAACAGGATTGTATTGCACCGGATAGATGAATACTTCGAGTACTCCTTGATCACGCCAATGAACCTGCTCGTTCACTTCATAAAATATGCCCGGATAGATAGTATCGGTTTGATAGAACGACGTATCATATGCATATACTTCCCGCGAATGAACACCGCCAGTAGTATCGGTCTCAAAGACAATACGCGGCACAGGATAAAGCAGATAATCCTCAAAAAGTGTATAATCATGCTCTTCAACGGTAATATCAAAGCCACAGGAATCAGGTACTGCAATCAATAACCTGAGATAAGGTATCTGTGCCCTGCCCTGCCTTATTGTATCCTGATCAACCGGTTCTTCAGGAATGTTAATTCGCTTGAAGTCCTTATTGTCAATCATGGTATCCTGCTGCATAAAACCAAAAATAGTATTGCTGATAAAAACTTGTGAGGTATCTGATTTTAGAATTTCTTTTTCCGGTGGTGATGGTACATTAGACCAGCCGATAACCCGTACCCAGGTGCTATCGGCTGCCATCACACCATTTAACAATACAATGATTATCAATAACTCCTTCATCTTTATCCCTCCTATGCATAATTATAATAATATGGAGTATGGTGTCAAGGAATTTGCTGAGTAATTGTCTAAGATTTGTTTCTTCTTACTATTTTTATTCTAATCAACAATTCTTACTTTTTCAAACTTCTACTGTCTGGTACGTGGAGCCCGGTATTTCGTTTTTTCTTCTTAGTACTTTCTTCTTAGTTACTACTTCATAGTTCTTACTTCCTAGTTTTTAGTTCCTAGTTCCTACTAAATAATTACCACTCCGGGCCGATCGTGAGATACCATTTCCACTCATCGGTGAAGTCCTGGAAATTATATGCCCGGGCAATATCGAGTTTGAATATCATATACAAGAATGTTATCCGTACGCCCGCGCCAAAACCCATTTTCAGGTCTTCAAGGTGAAAACCATTGTCAGTGCTGTACACTTCGAATTGATCTGAGTATATGCCGCCGAAATCAGCGAACAGAACACCGCGGATATTTCTGAATTCAATGGGCAATGGAAATGACATGCTGAGCCGGTCGATGAACGGAAAACGGTATTCAAGGTTGAGAAAACCCAATCTTGAACCGGTATAAGTATAGTAATCATAGCCGCGCAATGAATGCTGGCCGCCGATCGACCAGCGATCCGGGTCTGGGCCATAGCTGCCGGCAAGTACGAGGCGTGCAGCAAAGCTCGCGCGCGGTGAAAGACCAAAATACCGGCGGTAGTCAAATATTACGCTCCGGGTATCAAAATCACTGAACTGCGTTGCATACCCTTCGAGCCTTACCCGACGTCCACTGTGCGGACCGATACTCCCCCACCTGACATTATCAAAAACAAATGCCAGGTCCGGATAGAACATATTGTAATTAGAATCATAATGGGAGTCTGACCTGTATTCAGGGAAGAAATCATGCCACCTGGTCTCGTATATCTTGTATGCATATGCGCCTAATTCGACCCTGAAAAACCGGGTGAAAGGATACTGTACAACACCACCACCGCCCAGATAACGCCAGATATAAAGGTCATTGTATTCACGGAAATAGTTCAAATATTGGAAAAGAGTAAACCCAAAGTCACTGCGCCTTCTTAAATACCAATAACTGAGGAAAATATCTGAATCGGTGATACTGCCGTAGAAATTTGATGCGATCGATATCCGGTGATTACCGAGGATATCGCTCAAGGCGATCTCGCCGAGCCCGGAAAATCCAATGATCGAATAGTACTGGGCGCTCGCAACAAAATAATCAAAAGTGAACTTAGGAGTATATTTGCGAACACGCGCGGCAGCAATTTCAGTTTCCTCATAAGTATTCGGTACGGTGACTGGTTTTGGAGTTTTTGTGTCGATCATTTTGGTCAATGGATTTTTTACCACGCAGACATCATACCCATAGTCATTGAGATATGAGAAAGCGATCTTTTCACCGTCCTGGGATATCGTAGGATAATATATACCCGTATAGATATCGGTTCTTTTCATGACGCGTGTACTGTCGCCAGAGAACCAGTACATATTGAATGCCGAATCATAGTCAGCGATAAAGTATAAACCGCCTTCATTATCAAAAATAGGCGAGGCGACATATGTTGTGCGCTGAGTCAGGCGCGATATGACCCCGTTTCGATAAAGAAATACCGCATAATTACCATAGCGGTATTCGACCGTTGAGTCAGGTCGGTCACTTACAAAAACGACTGTACCGTCGGACGATACGCAAGGAAATCGGTCGGTATAGATATCACTTGTGATATTCTCGATCAAGCCTGATGAAATATCCAGGACATAAATATCCGGATAGCCATCCTTAACCCCGGAAAAGACTATCTCCTCTCCATTCGGAGCGAATTTTGGAGAGTATATCCCGTCGAGTCCGAAATTAAATTTCTTAAAAACGTCACCGCTTTCAGATTCCAGAATATAAAGGACATCAGTTCCTTTTGATTTAGCTGCGAAAGTGATGTACTTATCATCGGGCGACCAGGATAAACCACCCTGATACAAATGCAGACCTTCATAACCTGATGAATACTGTGCCTTCACGAGCTTTTTTAGAACCTGACCATCGATACTCGATATGATGTTTATTTCCGCTATGCCCGAGCGGTCGCTGATAAAAGCTATTTTATCGCCGCGTGATGAAATAGCGGTTGAGGTATTATATATAGTCTTGGTTTTCTTATGGTCGTAAACGATACGCGAAAAATCATGAAAATTCTCCTGGAGCTCGATCTTAGGAAAGTACTGCATCTGGTAATACCGCATCCACTGATCATTGAAATCCGCGACCGTGACACCGAAAAGATGGAGAAAAGTTTCTTCAAGACTTCTCTTTGCTTTTACAAGATGGACAAACTCGCCAACCTTTTCGCGCCCGTATTTTTCCGCGACATACCGGTAAAAGGCCTGTCCTTCCTTATATATTATAAAACCACCATAACTCCCTAATATCGATAATGGTATCACATTATTGTTCATGACCAGATCGCGCATGAATATATCGCTTTCCTGGTCCCAGCCTAAAGACGAATATTCTGCGTGACCTTCCATGACCCAAAGGGGTATGGAATAAAAGATGTCACCGGAAAATAGCGCCTCCATCTTGGTCGGAAAGAATATAACGAACTGAAAAACATGGGTCAATTCGTGGACCAGGACATGACGGAACTCCTCGTAATCACCGGTATAAGGCACGACCATGCGATTCTTAAGTATTTCGGTGAATCCACCGACCGCTTCTTCGATCAACTCCAATGTGATATTGGTCTGTGAGAAATCATTTGGTGAATTGTATATTATCGCCGGTATCGTAAAATCAACTTCAATCCCCAGGTCTTCACTGAGCATCTCATACCCGTCTTCAAGTACTTCTTCGGCAAAAGCAGCGAGTTCCTCGCCGCCGTCTGCAAAATAAATATTAAAATGCTCGGTTTCAAGAACATGGAAATTATAATTCTTGTACTGTATCTTGTTTTGTCCGTAATATTGAGAAAATAACATTAAACTTGCTAGTGCTATATTTATCATGTTTTATTATATATTAGACTGGATGAAATGTCAATCTGTTTATCCAGCGGTTTGGAACCCGCACCACCCCTTTTACGTTATTCATTGTCCTCATGCCTGTTTTTATCATCATTATTCTTGTCATTGCGAGCGAATCCCGCTCATAGGCGGGATTCGTGTGGCAATCTCAGTATATGTCGTACGAACACTATCATACCATTAGTCGTCATCATTATTCTTGGGATTGCTTCGTCACTGTGTTCCTCGCAATGACGAACTAGTATTTTAATAAAGAAATGGCTTACGAAAGGCGGAACACATTGACTAATATCGCCAAATAATTATAATTGGCTATGCATTTTTTTATTAGCGATGCTCATATCAGAACCGATGAGAGCTACCGAGCCAAGATGCTCAAGAAATTTCTCCATGAAAACAAGGCAAAGATGACCGATCTTTATATCCTCGGCGACCTCTTCGAGTTCTGGTTCGAATACAATATCGTTTTTCCCAAGGACTACTTCAAGACTCTAGCTGTTTTGTATAACCTCATCGAGGAAGGTAAAAAAGTCCATTATATAATGGGCAATCATGAAGTTATGATCGGCAGATTCCTCAAGAACTTTGGTTTTGTCGTATATCCAGAACATACTGTCGTCGAGATCGATAATAAAAAGGTGTACCTTGCCCACGGCAACAAGATCGACCGCAGACTCTGGACAAATCTCTGGGAAAGACTCCTGACCTCCAAGATCAATCATGCCCTGTACCGGTTAATCCACCCTGATATCGGTGTATTTCTTGCCCAGGGTATTGCTTATTTATCACGCAAACAGCGGCGTAACCCTCATGTCGCGCACATGTTTGAAAATCATGCTCGGGCTAAATTACAAGACGTTGATATCGCAATCCTTGCCCATTCGCATATCCCGGCGTTCAAAAAATACCCGGGCAACAAATATTATTTAAATATCGGCGACTGGGTTAGCAACTTTTCCTACGGGGTCATCGAAAAAGGAAAACCCAGGCTTCGCTTTTACCGCTGATATACAAAATCTTAATGAATCTTAATGGGGTCAAATCTAAACACTTTACATTAATTTTTTGATGCTTGCTTCAAATTCTGTATATCTCCTACTAATTTCTGCATCCTCACTCATCCTTTCTTTCAAACGCCGGCGCAATTGAGACACTGACATATAATCAATGTCACCCAAAAGACCACCTATCTGAGCTTGGGTGATCTCACAATATTTGTACAGCAACTCAGCCACAATCCCCCGGAGCACACCATTAGCACCACGCTGCCTTATTGATTCTTCACTTATCCGGTACTCCCGCTCGAGTATCCCAAGCACAACATCAGGTTCCAAAACCGGCGTGATGATATCCCGATAGGATGGCTGTTCCCGACATGAAGCACGTTTCAAATACTGCTTCACCTCTTCGGCGAAATCATCATCCCCAAGAATAATGCCATTCCTTACTTTTTTAAATGGATCTACCATATCATGCTTCAACCCATCAAGCATAAAATCCCGATATGCACGCCGACTACCGACCATCGGCAAAATTAAATCGTAATTGACCAAAGAAATAGACTGACGCACACTTACATAACCCGCTAGACTACTCCATTTGTAATCCTTTGCGCAACGCCACCTGTCCCGATATTCCGACGACCGCACCCTTCGCGTACGAACACAATTCAGATGAAGATACCGGGATACTTCAAGCAGGTAACTCTCAATATCAACTAAGTATGCCTTATATCTTCCCTGATATAAATTACCGCAACGATCATGGCGCCAGTTGAACCAACCCGTGTAGCAGATATTAAAATGACGCATAAATTCAGAGCAATTCGCCTTCCTGGTCTGAATAAGCAAATGAAAATGATTACTCATGAGAATAAATGAGTGTAGGAGAACCTGGTAGTTTTCTAAGGACTCCGATAGTAGTGCGAGAAATTTGAAGCGATCTTTATCATCCATGTAAATCTTCCTTCGTTCAATACCACGACAGGTTACATGGTATAATGCACCAGGGTACTGTATCCTTAATGGTCTCGCCATTTTGAAAGTATACTCATCATCGCTTCAGTGTCAATGTAAAGTGTTTAGATTTGACCCCATTAAATCCCGCTCATTTGTGATCGGCATAGATTATGAGATCCTGGTACCGAATTTTTTACGTACCTGGTACCAGAATGTAGTTATCGACTTGATCTTTCTAATATTTTTTTCAGTTGCCGCGCGTCCGATCTTAATGAGTTCATCGACCGCGGCAAAATCAGCCCAGTGAAAATCGTGGACTTCTGGTTTGATAGTAAGATCGACCGGCTCGAGTATTTTCTGGTCAAGATGATAACGGATAAAGGATTGAGCACGGCGGCTGATCTGAAATCCGGTGTCAGGATGACCTTTGAATTGAGGCTGGTTACCAAGGTAACTCGCGAGCACTACCGACGCACCGAGATCCATGACCGGTCTGACCGGGATATTATCGATGACCCCGCCGTCAACAAGTATGCGATCATCCTTTACAAAGGGCGGGAAAATACCCGGTATCGCACAACTCGACCAGACTGCTTCGAGGAGCGAGCCCTTTTTAAATACCACTTCGTCACCTGACTGGATATCAAGAGCATTACAGGTAAAAGCGATCTTGCAGTCGCTAAAAGTTTTATCACCGAAAAGATTGTGGAACATTTTCTTGGCAGCCTCGGTTTTGATATGAGCTTTCTTAAATAACAAACGACCGATATAGAATTTTTCAAAGACTTCTTGTTTAAACCTCTCCAGGATATTTTCAGAATCCTTGTAAAATTCATCGAGACCAAAATTTTTAAATTCCTCAGAATCGATCATGTTTATCGCTTTTTCTTTAAGATTTTTCGCGGTGCCGTCAAGCGCATAGATCCCGCCGATTATCGAACCGATCGATGTTCCGGCCACAAAATGTGGTTTGATATTATGTTCTTCAAGGACTTCAAGCACCCCGATATGCGCCAGACCTTTTGCGCCACCGCCGCCCAGAGCGATACCGAGTTTCATAAATGATCAATCCTCACTGGCCAAAGCTTGATCATCTTTGTCGAGCATATGGGCAACAACGACTTTGTTACGGCCCAGATCTTTTGCCCGGTACAAAGAGCGGTCTGCTTTTTCAACGAGATCTTCCTTGGTTTCTGCATCGTTTGGATAATGGGCAAGACCGATACTGATCGTTATGTAAATATCACGGTCATTGATCTTGATCGCCATCTTCTCGATATTCGATCTTATGCGCACGGCTCGATCAATACCCTTTTTCAAAGAAGTATTGGGTAAAATAAGGGCAAATTCCTCACCCCCATAACGCGCAGCAATACCGGTCCGTGAGATCAGGTTTGAAAGGGTGATCAAAACCTTATCACCGGCTCGATGTCCATACCCATCATTGATCTTTTTAAAGTGATCGATATCGATCATTAAAAGGACAAAATCATCTCCTTCATCGATCAGTTTCTGCAGCATTTCATGGAATTGCCGGTGATTATATAGATTTGTAAGCCCATCGAGCGCTGCTTTTTCCTTTTCTTGCTGATGGTGGATAGCCCGCTGCCACACTAAACTCAAGTGTGACGCTAAGATATTGACCGGTTCAACATCTTCTGCCTTGAATCTCTTCTTTTTGCTGTCCTCGCACCACAAGACACCGAGCAGACGGTCATCCTGCATGATCGGTACGCCGATAAAAGAAAGATTACGGGTTTTCTCGCTCTTTTTGAAAACGACCAATCTCCCCTGACTTAGATCTTCTTTTATGATATAATTTCTGTGCCGGGCGATAAAACCAACGAGACCGTCTTCGAGCGAAAACTCGGTATTTTCTTTAATATAAGTAGATTTGATCACAGTACCGCATTCATTCAGTTCATCGATCTCCGCGATTGAAACATCATTACATTTGAGCACGTCTTGAAATGATTGTATCGCACTGGGCAGGATCATCTCGAGATCCAGACCCCGGTGCAAACGCATCGCAAACTCAGCGATCGAATCAAGGTAGGCAGCTTTAAACCATTGCTTTTCATACAATTGCAGCATCCCCAGCATGTACCCGGCTGTTTTTACGGCTTCATCAAAGAGCTCTTTATCCTTATCAATAAAGGGTTCATCTTTGCGATCGATAACGAGCACACCTTCAGTCCTTTCAAGCAGAATGATCGGCGCGATCATGACCGATGCGATCTTTAATTCACCTTTATAATAACCGAGTTCCTCGGGGTCCTGGAAGAATTCCTTAATGAGAACGGTTTTATCTGAAGCCATGATCTGACGGTAGATGCCTGATTTCAGACTAACGACCGCCCCTCGCTTGAATAACTCTGATTTTGAAAAACCCTGGACCAAGACAAGATTATCATCGGTCTTAGCAAAAAAAGCGATCGAGAAAGCATCAAAAAGTTTGTGGATGAATTTTATATAATAAAGCAAAGGACGCTCAACACCCTTATGCTTGTCGATCTCCTCGATCGCGGTCGTAACTGTTTTAGCGTCAAAATCAGCCGGTCGAAAAACATCATCACGCGCTTCGTATTTTATCAATGACTTTTTTAAAAACGCTGCGTTCCTGGCATAATTGCCAGCGAGCAGACCGAAAACAATGATCGCGGTTGCCAATATGACAAGATGTAAAATACTTATTTCGTGGCTAAAGACCGCAGACATTGTTTCAATGACAAACAGACTCGAAGCGATGATCCAGTAATTAGTATATTTTTCTTTATAGCCTATTATCGGTAAAACTATCGCATAGGCAATGAAAAGCGGTGAATCAAAGCCGCCGGTCATTTGAACGGCCAGATTCACCAGAATCGCACCGATCATGGTTTGGAATAGTTGGATCTTCTTTTGTGCCGTATAAAATAAATAATATATCGTGATAACGACTGGGAAAATATAAAGAAAATAACCGGGTAACTGCAGTCTTAGAACACCGATGCTGATGATAACAGCATAGATAATTGCGATCAGGTAAAAGATCTTTATTCCCATTCGATAGTCGCCGGCGGTTTCGATGTAATGTCGAAGACGACCCGGTTTATGCCCTTAACTTCATTGGCGATCCGGCGCGCAACGCGTCCGAGAAATTCTTGCGGCAGCCTGACCCAATCAGCGGTCATGCCGTCCTCAGAACAAACCGCCCGGATCGCACAGACCGAATCGTATGTTCTTTTGTCGCCCATTACACCGACACTGCCTAAAGGCAAAAGCACCGCAAAAATTTGCCAGATATCGCCATACATTTTCAGTTTGCTCGCTTCAGCGATGAGTATTTTGTCTGCCTGCCGCAAAATATTCAATCGTTTTTCAGTCACCGGTCCAACGATCCTCACCGCAAGACCTGGACCCGGAAATGGTTTGCGCCCGATAAAAGAAGCCGGTAATTTAAGTAAACGACCAAGCTTGCGTACTTCATCCTTAAAAAGAGGCCTGAGCGGCTCGATGACTTTCAAACGCATTTTTCGCGGTAGACCACCAACATTATGGTGGCTTTTTATTACCGCCGATGGACCGATACCCTTACCCGATTCGATCACATCAGGATATAATGTGCCCTGAACCAAAAACTTGATGTTTTTGATCTTCCTTGCTTCGGATTCAAAGATACGGATGAATTCACGACCGATGATCTTCCTTTTTCTTTCCGGATTTTTTACGTCCGCCAATTTTCGGAGAAAGCTCTTTTTGGCATTCACTACTTTGAGGTTGATGCGAGAACCGATCGTCTGCATGACTTCTTCTTTTTCCCGATGACGCAAAAGACCATTATCGACAAAAATCCCGATAAAATTCTTGCCCACTGCTCTGGTCGTCAATGCGGCAGCAACGGTTGAATCAATGCCTCCACTGACCGCACAAAGGACTTTATCGCGACCAACCGCACGCTTGATATTATCGACCTGTTCATCGATAAATTTGTCCATCGACCATGCTTTTTTGGCCTTGCATACTGAAGTGACAAAATTATTGATGATCTTCTTGCCGTACTGCGTGTGATGGACTTCAGGATGAAACTGCAGTCCGTAGATATTGCCCAGCCTGAAACCTGCTATCGGCGTTGCTTTGGTCTGGGCGATCACCTGGGCATCAGACGGCAGGGATTCCACTGAATCACCGTGACTCATCCAGACATTGAAACGATTCGGTAGTCTGGCAAATAAAGGCACACTTTTCGCAGTAATGACTGCGTGACCATATTCCCGTGTCTTGCTGTGTTTTACGACTCCGCCAAGCATCTGCGCAGTAAGTTGCATACCATAACAGATCCCGAGGATGGGTACGCCCAGCTCAAAGAAATCCCTCGATAGATAATAGCGTTTCTGGTAGACGCTACCAGGACCTCCAGAGAATATCAGTCCTTCGATATCCTTGTTCTCGAGTTCATCGATATCAATGAGATGGCTGTATATCTCCGAATATACTCTGCATTCCCTTACCCGACGGGCAATGAGCTGAGTATACTGAGAGCCAAAATCAATGACCGCGATCATGCTATTGCACAGTTTTTTCCAATGCCTTTGAAGCGAGTTTCTTCAGATAACGATCTTCTGCTTGAGCCAGTTCGTTGAGTGTAGATATTAGATCATGGGATCGCATTTTCAAAAGGGTTGCGATACCAAGCTCTTTGAGGCTACGCGCGGCTGAATCATTTCTTTCCTGTAATGATAACAGTATTTCCTTTATCCAACCAGCGGCTTCGAATAAGGTTTTATCTTCAATTATCTTAAGAACCTCAATATAAACTTCATCTCCAGTATCTTTGAAGCGCGGTAATAGCCGGACGAACTCCTCGGAGGCCAACTTCTTTTTTAATCCTCTCAGGGCTTCTGCCTGGACCTCGACGGACGCATCATGCAATGCCTTTAGCAGTCCTTCGGTATACTCAAGTCGTGTAAAAGTTTTCACCAATTCAAGACGGACGCGGTAGTCATCATCTGCAAGAAGGGGTTCAAGCTGTACAGTTATTGCCGGAGTTCCGATATCGCTGAGAATAGTAAGGATATTTCTCCGCAAATACCATTCAGGTGCACCCAAATTCTTGAGCAGGATCGTGGTGCTTTTTTCACCGATATTTTTCATGATATCGACGAGTCTCATACGGATATTATAATCCTCAACATCACGCAATGTAATGATCGCCTGATTTACAGCCGCCGCACCGAATTTCACGATCGCAGTTCTTACCTCGGGATAGATGCCACTCTCCCATACCATTGAAAAAAGTAAAGATAGCCCAAGGGGGTGTCCGGTCTCGCCCAAAAAGTGTATGATCTCTGTCTTGAAAGAAGAGCTGATCGCCTCTTTTGACAGGATTGTGTTGAAGGGTTCAAGAAGCCTGGTGCAGAAATCTTTCTGGCGATGTTCTCTGCATACATGATAAAGCAGAGATAGATCGTTAAAAACCTGTTCGATAGATTCGACGATGGGTTCCCTCTCAAGCCCTGTGGAAATTCGTGCAATGATCGTCTTGGCAATATCGTAACTGCCCTGTACGACAAATCGATTAGCCAGTACCGCGAGTGATCTGAGAGCAGTCTCCCGGGTGGTGACATTCTCAGAATCGAGCATCGCGAAATAAGGTTCAACGGTCATACGTAAATCGTCTTCAGTAACCACTGACGCAAGTTTGTCGCTGAGCAGTAATTTCACGCCCGTATATGCAAGATGCTCGAATATTTTCGGCATCTTGTTTTTAAGAGCCGGAACCATGCGGGAAAGTTTGTCTTCATCCATCGCACGCAGCAATTTATGGATATTCGTCTCTTTGTTGCGGTCAACCCAATCAGTTATCACGCTGAGCAGAAAATCATCATTCGCACCGGACAATAAATTCAGTAAAAATGGTTGCATATCCATATTCTGAAAGAGCTTCAGCCGTTGTTCAGGGGGCATCATCTGGAGTATCTCGGCGACAGTTTTGCTGTATGTTTTGCGTGATTCCTCTGGTGTTTCTTCAATATGATCGACAACCTTACCCAGATCCTTTTGCATCTCTGATACTGGCAAGCCCTTTTCGACAAAGGTCTTGAGATTATGAAGAGCGCCTAAGATATCTTCTTTTGTTTTAACGGATTCTTTGTCGACACCGGCTACCTGCACGGTCCCGCTCGTCTGAACGCCAAATTTCACCGCATTGATCTTTATCAAACGAGTACCTTTTGTATCGAGCATCGTTGCCGCGTCACCATACTGTTTGATCTTCATTTTTGGTGTTGCCATAAGTTCTAAAAGGTTCCGTAGATCTTGTGCTGTAACGCCTGATGCAAAAGACAGACTGTCGACTTCGATCTTGCGCAATGCATCAAGCATAGTAAGCACTGCGGGATTCTTTTGTACATCGATCTTTATATCCTGAAAAATAACGGTCTGTTCCAAGAAAAACATAGAAAAATCGCTGATTTGACTATACACGATCGATAATTGCTCCTGCAATTTGTCGACGACTTTGTCCATCACTGGATGGCCTGGCGGGTATGATTTTGCAGTTCGAAATGATACAGCGATCTCTTTTAAGAAGTCATTGACAACTGCTTGCTCCACACTCTATTGTAAACAGATTTTACATCTTGTCAACTTCATAAAAAAATGTATAATAAAAGGACTTTAAGGAGAGAACTATAATGAAATCTTTAATAAAAAAGAATAAAATCAAGGTGGGTATAATCGGTCTTGGTTACGTGGGTCTACCACTTGCTGTTGAGATAGCTAACAAAGGCGCAAGAGTTTATGGTTTTGACATAGACAGCACCAAAGTCAATCAGGTGAATCGCGGTATATCAATGATAAACGATGTTGGATCGACCGTATTGAAAAAACTTATAAAAAGGAAGAAAATAAAAGCAACAACTAATTTTAAGGAATTAAAGCTCTGCGATATCATCCTGATATGTGTACCGACCCCGGTCGACGAGAACAAAGAACCGGATCTAAAACCAGTTATTGACAGCGCGCATGAGATTAAAAAGAACCTGCGCCGGGGACAGCTGGTCATTTTGAAAAGCACGACATACCCGGAAACTACTGAGAAGGTGGTATTACCTATTTTAATGGAAACGGGTTTTAAAGTGGGTAAGGATTTTTATCTCGCCTTTTGTCCAGAAAGAATCGATCCTGGAAATAAAAGGTTCGGCGTTGAAAATACACCGACAGTGATCGGTGGAGTTACCAAAAAATGTACTGAACTAGCTACTATCTTTTATCGTAAATATGTAAGTGATGTTCATCGAGTGAGCTCTCCGCGCGCTGCTGAAATGACAAAACTCTTGGAAAATACTTTTAGAAATGTAAATATCGCTTTAGTAAATGAGTTTGCCCAGCTATGTGAAAGAATGGGCGGTATTGATATCTGGGAAGTCATCGAAGCAGCAAAAAGCAAACCTTTTGGGTACATGGCTTTTTATCCAGGGCCTGGCGTGGGCGGACACTGCATCCCGATCGATCCATACTATCTATCATGGAAAGCAAGAGAGTATGATTTCCATACGGTTTTCATCGAGCTCTCCGCACGTATCAATGAAGAAATGCCATATTTTGTCGTTAACAAGACGATAAATGAACTGAGCAAATCAGGTGTTTGCCCCAGTAAATCAAAAGTTCTTCTCCTCGGCATGGCCTTCAAAAAAGATATCTCTGATCTGCGTGCATCGCCGGCCATCAAGGTCTATCAAACCATTAAATCAAAAGTAGCCGTGGTAAAATATCACGACCCACATGTTTCGCAGTTCCGCATTGACCGCAAAGTCATAAGGTCAGTTAAGTTGACGAGCAGCGAATTGAAGAAATACGATGTCGTTATAATCCTTACAGACCATAGCGCATTTGACTATGATTTCATAGTCAAACACGCCAGATTAGTCATCGATACGCGGAATGCGATAAAGAAAAAGCACAAGAAAATCAGGAAACTGGGAGTCTTGTAGTCAAAAAAACATCCACAATATAAGCTCAATACAACGCCAGAGAATAGCTGACAATATTGGAAAAACCCTCCAAACCCCTTCCGGCCGCGACCCGCAGGTCGCGACCGGGAGGGGAAATGTTTCTAATATTTAGACACCTGAAGCTATCGGCGGTTTATTATCTTCGTGCTCATTATAACAAAAAATACTTAAGTGTCAAGTAGTAAAAATACTGTTTTTTTGATCATTTATCGACAAAAAGATCTTGCTGGGTCAATTTTGCTTTTTTTAATTTTCTCACACTAAAAACTTCACCCTCCTGAAAATCTCTCAAGACTTTTTTAGCCCTTTGAATGACCGAATCAGGTAAACCCGCTAACCTTGCCACCTGGATGCCGTATGATTGATCGCTCGGCCCAGCGCCCAGCTTACGCAGGAATATGATCTCATCACCCCATTCTTTAACGAGAAAATTGAAATTCTTAACACCTTTGAGAAAATCCTCAATGCGTGTCAATTCATGAAAATGTGTAGCAAAAAGCGTTCTCGGCCTTTTTGTGCTATGCAGATATTCAACGATCGCCCAGGCCAAAGAGAGTCCATCATACGTTGATGTTCCCCGACCGACTTCATCGAGGATAACAAGGCTATTCTCCGACACATTATTCAGGATGTTCGCGGTCTCCATCATTTCTGCAAGAAATGTGCTTACGCCACGCGAAATATCATCGCTCGCACCGATACGAGTGAATATCTTATCGACAACACCGATCTTTGCTTCCTTTGCCGGCACAAAACTGCCAACCTGAGCCATTATCGTTATCAAAGCAACTTGCCGAAGATAGGTCGACTTACCGGCCATATTAGGACCGGTGATAATGAGTATTTGATTAGAATCCCTGTCTAACATTACGTCATTCGGTATGTATGAACCTTTTTCCAATATTTTTTCAACGACCGGATGCCGTCCTTCAGTGATGCTCACTTTTTTGCCTGTGTTGATCTCTGGTCGAGTATAGTTATTCAATACCGCACTTTGTGCAAAACTCTGGAGTACATCTAGTATAGCGAGTTGCTTGGTCGTTGCCAATATTGCCCCGGCGCTCTTTGCGATATCATCCCTCAACTCGATATACAATTCCTGCTCTAATTCTTTAATATCATCCTCAGCACTGAGAATTTTTTGTTCAAACTCTTTCAATTCTGGTGTATAGAACCTTTCTGAGTTGGCGAGGGTTTGTTTCCTGATGTAGTTGTCAGGGACGAGTTTTAGATTGGCTTTTGTTACATCGATGTAATAACCAAATACGGAATTGTAAGACACCTTCAACGAAGCAATACCGGTTCTTTGCTTTTCTGTCCGTTCAAAATCCAGGAGCCATTCTTTTCCACCGCGCGCAATACTACGTAGGTCATCCAACTTTTTTGAATACCCCTGTTCAATAATACCACCTTGATCCATAGTTGGCGAAGGACTATCGAGCAAAGCATTTTCGATCTTCGCTACTTCACGGTCAAAATTGCCGATACCATTGCATATATTCTCAATGATTATGCTCTCACAACCATCGACCATTTCTTTGGCCTTAGGGTAGAAGTTCAAAGATTCCTTGAGGGCTACCATTTCCCTAGGCATGATCCTTTTGCAGGCAAGGCGTGCTGTTATGCGTTCGACATCACGGATATTTTTCATGACCTCGCGCAGTTCCTGTCGGAGGAACTCTTTATTTTTGAGTTCCTCCACGCCGTCTAACCTCTCCTCAATACTTATTGTATTTATAAGAGGTTCCTGAAGCTCACGGCGTAATCTTCGTTTACCAAAAGGCATAAGACAACTGTCCATGACCCATAATAAATTCCTGACCTCACCGCCGTGGATATTCTCGAAAATCTCTAAGTTTTTGCGCGTCGGTGCATCGATATACATCGCATCCTTCGCTTCGAATAATACAACTTTGCTGATATGCGATAATGATGTTTTCTGATTTTCCTCAAGGTAATAAAGCAAGGCACCTGCGGCACCTGTTGCGAGCTTGAATTCTTCAACACCAAAACCATCGAGCGCGACAACTTTAAAATGATCGGTCAGTTTTTTATGCGCGATCTCCTGGATAAAATGATAACCGTCAAGATTTGTTTGCGGCAGTTCCGATTTAATTTCAACGCCCTCGGGCACGATAACTTCCTTCACTTCTTTTCTCAGCAGTATCTCTTCGGCTTGCGAGGTATTCACTTCACCGCATGAGAATTCACCGCTGGTGATATCACAGAATGCGATACCCGTTTTCTCTTCATCGGGTAGGCAAGCGGCGATAAACAGAGGTTTATTTTCATCAAGCAGTGAAGTTCTCAGAACAGTACCCGGTGTTATAACTTCTACAACGTCCCGTGCAACAAGCTTTTTGCCTTTGCTGGCTGGTTCCAGCTGTTCGCAAATCGCGATTTTCAATCCATGTTTTACAAGTTTTGCGATATAGGTCTCGCTCGCCTTGATAGGCACACCAGCCAGAGGTACCCTGACACCCTTTTGAATGGTTTTTGATGTCAACGTTATGCCCAAGTATGAGCTTGCCAGCTTAGCATCCTCGTAGTAGAATTCATAAAAATCACCCACTCTAAAAAGCAGCAAAGCATCCTTGTAATTACTTTTGATCTTCTGGTATTGCTCAAGGAGGGGTGTTAATTGCATAACATATTTTGGATTTGGGACTTGTCCCGATTCATCATTTCTGGATTATTTTATGCAGGAAATCATCGATCCCGTAAAGCGGGAGAATCCGGAATTTCCCGGTTACCGGGCTCAGTAGCCTTTAACGACATTCCCTCTTATGCCTGAAGACTCAAGTTCCGCGGAATAAGTCTTGGCCTGTTCAATAGTGGAGAATTTACCGACCCAGACACGGTAGTATGTATTGCCTTTAACTAATGCCTCGACGACCTGAACGCTGTGTCCCTTTTCTTTGATCTCATCAGCATAAGTATCCGCATTGCTCTTATTACGGTATGATCCCACCTGTACGGTATAATACTCTTTGGTTTTGTCCGGGGTATCTTTTGAGGGAATAATCGTTAGCGCTCTTTCACTCCATAAGGATTTTGGATATGTTTTCCTCAAATCCTTGAGAATGCTGATACCCTCATCCTCCTTACCACTGCTCATATACGAAACACCTAACCAGAACATTATTTCATCGTGTAAATTTGTATCCGGATATTCTCGTAATAGCTCGGTCAGGGTTATAATCGCATTTTGATAGTGCTTCATCGAAATATTACTCTTAGCGATCTCTAAATATGCAATATCGGCATAACGCGACTGAGGATAGTCTGTTTTGACCTTATTAAAATAGTACAGTGAACTGTCGGGGCTGATCGACAAACGACCCAAATAATAATACGCTTCAGGGATCCGTGGATTGCTCTTGTCTTTTGCTACTTGAACAAAGATATCGCGTGCCCGTTCAAACTGTGAAGAATTAAACAATCTTATAGCTTCATCAATGTCCTGAGAAAACAGACAAAGAGGAATTATAAGCAGGGCAAGAATGATTCTGGAGCGTGGCATCTTGGACATAATAAAACAAATGCATCGATATTGAAACCGCATTTCTCACAACAATAATTTCCATGCGCTACGGTTTCCTCTATTTCGATTAATTTTTCTTTCAGTGATTTATCTTTGATATTTGTTTTCAACAACCGCAATCTCGGCAATGCACTGTTTGGAAAAATATCAATAAGTTTACTGTAGATCTCCTTAGCTCCTATCAGGTCGTTCTTTTTTTCGTAAAGATCAGCCAGAGCAAAAGCCACGGAAAAATTCTTTGGATTTTTGTGGAATATCTTTTCGTATATCGGTATTATTTCGTCGAAGAGCCCGAGTTCAAAATATACTTTTTCGAATTTCGAAACGACAAGGAATGCTCGGTCTGGATGTTGAGTCATTATTTTATGATAATATTCTTTGGCTTTCTTCAAATTACCTTGCTGTTCATAGTAGCTGGCAAACTGACAGGAAGCAGAGAATGAATTTGGATATATCTTTAGGGCTCTTTTAAGAAGACCTAAAACGGCTTTCTCGGCTTCAGGGTCTTTCCCTTTTATGTTCTGCAAGCGGACATCAGCGAGTGATGCATAATAAAACGCGTGCCGCTGGTCATCTTTGAGATTAGCACCACCCTCTTCATAAAGTGCAATGCAGTCTCCGTAATTAGCCATATCCTCATAGATGGTAAGGATCATTTCCCAGGCATGCTTGTCCTTTTTATCGATCTTAATGATCTCTTTCAAAAAAGAAGTTGCTTTATTGAGCCGACTAGTTTCAAGCATGTCTTGGACCAGCGCTAAATAAACCCTTTTTTCTTCGTGTTTTTTCAGGGTCGGCCGCACTGTCAGGGACTGGTGTATCTGGATCGCTCTATCAGTATCACCCTTTTTCCTGTATAGATCACCGAGTCTTATGTAGGCATCGACAAGATCACTGTCAATAGCGACCGCTTCTTTGAATTTTTTCATTGCTAGGCTCTCTTTGTTTTCGAGCAAGGCAATGAGGGCTTCAATATACGGCGTGTGACCAGTAGCTTTATCTCTTCTTCGATAGAAATAAAGAAAAAGAACACAGGCGATCAATGCAACGATCAGAATTATCAATACTATCATTCTTCTTCCTCAAATGGTAAATTGCGTAATGCGTTCAATTCTTTGCGTAGATTCTTGTTTTCTTTACGGAGTCGGTGCAGACTACTTCTGAGAACGATCTCATCAGCGAGAGCAAAGATCAATACGAATATCATACCTGCAATAAAAGCATAAAAACAAACGAGTGATAATGACATATCATTGACTTTTTGGCCAAAAACATCGAGATCGACTCGTGCCTGGGAATTAAGTACCATAAACCCGATCATAAAACCGATGACCAAGATCACAAAGACAAGTCCAACAAAGCGCATTAGACCTCCTGTTTAATCATATACAATATGGATTATTTGTCAATACGTAATTTGGTCTATTTGGTTTGTTTAGTTTATTTGGTTTATTTTATTTCTTCCTAGTGATTAGTGTAAGTATCCTCCATTTCTCCCTTTCTCCTATTCTCCGTTACTTTCTATTAACGCCTTACTCTTTACTCCCTACTCTCTACTCCCTACTCTTCCCCTTGACTCATTTCATTTGCTGATTATCATATTGTATGGAAAAAGAACGAAAATTCTTCATGAAAAAGAATATCGCTGTTTTATACGGGGGCTGGTCTTCAGAAAGAGATATCTCGCTTGGTTCTGGAAAATGCGTTATGCAATCTTTGAAAAAACAGGGATTTAAGACTAAAGGTATCGATGTCGACAAGAAATTTACGAGTAAACTCAAAGGTATCGATGTCGCCTTTATCGCGCTCCATGGTAAACCCGGTGAGGATGGTTCGGTTCAAGGTATCCTGGATTTTTTGGATATCCCCTATACTGGTTCTGGTGTCCTGGGTTCTGCAATCGGCATGGATAAAGTTGTATCCAAGTATCTCTTTGAGATAAACGGCATACCAACACCGGATTTTTACTTTGAAGATAATATCGATATCGACGAGATCATAATAAAACTCGACTTGCCGGTCGTGGTCAAACCTCGAGCTGAAGGATCGAGTGTCGGGATCCATGTCCTCGAAACTAAAAACGATATTAAAAAAGTAATAACGAGTATGCGCCGTAAATACAATGGTCTGCTTTTTGAAAAATATATCCCCGGGATGATGGCAACCTGCGGGATACTCCACGAAACACCATTACCGGTCCTGGAAATCGCACCAAAAAAACGTAAATTCTATGACTATAGATCAAAGTATACAGAAGGTATGACTGAATATATCGTCCCGGCCCGTATACCTGAAGTCCAGTATAAGAAAATCCAGGAATATGCACTCAGTGCCCACCGGGCGATCAGTGCTCAGGGATTTTCACGCGTGGATTTTGTCCTCGATGGGGATCATAATCCTTATGCACTCGAAGTGAATACGATCCCGGGTCTTCTTTCCGGTTCCAACCTGCCCCTTGAGGCAAGTGCCATGGGTCTTTCATATGATGATTTGATCTTCGAAATCTTGAAGACATCGCGACCGAAATTTAAACGTTGACGGTAGTAATTTTTTAGCAGCCGCATCGACCAGATTCTTTCATGATCAGTGAGTTCTAAGAAACCTTTAGGCTTCGAAGAAAATCAAGTTATCAGCATCATGAAACAAGTAACGCGCCTTGACGCACCACAATTGACATCAATATTATTTCTGCTATAATCAGCTGTAAAGAATAAAGAAAGGAGTATATAATGTTTATATTCGGAATCATAATCATCGTTGCAGTGCTAATCTTCAGGAATACATTCAAAGTAAAACCTGAAGACCGGCGTTTTCAGGATAAACTCAAAGCACGCCAATTAGGCTCGGTTGCCGGTTTTGTCCTGGCTGGAATTCTCATTCTTGCTTCCTTGCTGCGTATCGTACCGCCTGGTGCGGTTGGTGTCCAGGTCTTATTTGGTAAAGTGCTCACCGGTTCGACCCTGTCTGAAGGACTAAATATAGTTAATCCTTTTGTTGACCTCGAGATCATGACGGTTCGTACCCAGGCTTACACGATGTCTATAGCACTCGAAGAGGGACAGCGCTATGGCGACGACGCGATTACTTCACTTACCAAGGACGGACTTGAAGTAGCCATGGACTTAACTGTCTGGTATCATCTTGAGGCCTCTGAAGCAGCAACGGTCTTTCAGAAGATCGGCGCCGATTATGTCGATAAGATCGTTAGACCTGCAGCCCGTACAGCGATCAGAAACACCACTGTCAAATACAATGCCGTTGAAATATATTCAGAAAAAAGAGAAGAGGTTCAAACTCAGATCAATACCACCCTGGATAGGGATTTCCAAGAAAGAGGCATTGTCCTGGAAAAGGTTCTGCTGAGGAATATAAAACTTCCAGCCAAAGTGAAAAATGCGATCGAAGCCAAGCTCGAAGCTGAACAGGATGCACAAAAAATGGAATTCGTTTTGCTGAAAGAGATAAAAGAAGCAGACCGGAAAAAGATCGAAGCTACCGGAATTGCCGAAGCACAGCGGATCATTGCCCTTTCACTGATCGGTGAACGCGGTCGAGCTTATTTATCCTGGAAATATCTCGAAAACCTCAAGAGCCTGTACCAGTCACCCAATAACACTATCGTTATCTCCCCTTATGACAAGAACTTCATCCCGCTCCTTCAGATCAAGTAATTCGCGAGGGTATAATATCGGGTTTTCAACAGCAACATAATAGAGCAGAATGGATTTTGCGGCACAAAGAGTATTTGGCAGCGCATTGTTTACAGATATCAGGTATTTCAACAGGATCGCTAATATCTTACCATTAGAGGAAATCCACGCATTCCTCAACGACTGTTATAAACCTATCGTCGATACGGTTCTTCAATATGAAGGAAATGTCGATAAATTCATAGGCGATGCGGTCATGGCATTTTTCGGTGCACCCCGGCAACATGATGATGATCCGCTGCGTGCGGTGAAATGCGCCTTGGATATTCAGAAAAAAACCGAGGATATTAATATACAGTGGCGGAAATCATTTGATTTTCTAGTTGAAATCGATATCGGTATTTGTACCGGTGAAGTCTTGGCCGGCAATGTCGGACACATTAAAAAAATGCAGTATACGGTTATCGGCAAACCGGTAAATCTTGCCGCGCAATTGGTCCACATGTGTCGTGACCACAGCGCTGAAATACTCGTCGATGAGCAAACCTACCAGAAGGCAAAAAGTGATGTTGTGTTCAGAGAAATAGGAGAAAAACTTATCATGGGGTTTGTCGAACCAGTACGTTTGTACTCGCCCGATTGAATGATTCATTCCAGCTGCTGTTTGCTGGCTTCTTCAAAAAAATTCAGGTCAGCGGTGAACATCTTCTCTATGTACTTCATTTGTTCATAGCTGACCCATTGATAATCCTTAACTTCATCAGGGTTCATGGTAATCCTGTCATCGACCAATCTTACTGACCACCAGTGCAAAACATACTGTTTATCTTCCGTATAACACTCCCATATTTTTTCGATCGGGGCAACGGTGACCCCCATTTCTTCACTCGCCTCGCGTATCACCGCCTGTTCCTGGGTTTCTCCGGGTTCGATGGCGCCGGTAATCGGACACCAATAGTCCTCAGCTTCACCTCTTTTGGCGCGCTTGATAAGAAGGAATCTGTCAGCCTCCCTGATAACGATAGCAACTGCTTGTTTCATTATTAGATAATCAATGCCAAAGAATGATAGACACCCGATTCACCCACGCCCCTCGGCGAGGATCGCGGTTTATCGGATAGAATCAGGTTTTTTGTCCAATGAATTGGACGACTACAGAACGAAATGTTTGCCAGCAATTTAGCGACCCCGGGCAAGATGCTGCTTCTGACGGAATACTGAAAGGCCATCTTTCAACAAAAGGCCTGTTGATTTTTCAGTATTCGCGCGCATACTTACATAACATCCGCCACACGTATTTGTTTTCGAGAAATTATCGATCAAATCGGCTTGGTTTTGAAAAGGCTTGTTTTGCATTGCACAAGGGACCAGTCGACCATCAGGGTTGACCACGAGCGAACGGTAACCAGCCCGACAATTAGGCATATAACTTCCGTTTGCGAAAAAATCATAATAGCGATTTAAAACCGTTTCCGTGGTAAATACCCGTCCGGTTTTTCTCTTGAAAGCGATCAGATGATCGATCTGTTTTCTCAAGCGCCTGAGTTCCTCTTTCGTTACGATCGATTTTGTATAATCACCCGTGCGTAAAGGCGTATAAGTGCTGAAGTTAATGGCTACATCCCATTTGATCGCGTGCTCGGCGAGTGCCGGCAGATCATCGATATTCTCTTTTCTGATAACACTGATCAAGGTAATATCGTTGTTATGGTAATTTGCAAGCTGCGGGATAAGATCATTCAGATGTTTGTATAATCCACGAACACCACGGTTTTTATCATGACGCTGGTCAGGATAGTCGAGTGATATCGAAAATTCATCTACCCCGATCTCCTTGAGCTCGATATATTTCTCCCTGGTCAGAAACTGTGCATTCGTTACAAAAACGATATGGGGTGGTCTACCCCATACCTTGATTTCCTTGATGATATCATAGACATCACTGCGCAGAAAGGGCTCGCCGCCAGATATCTGCGCGAACAGCGGCTGTAGTTCTCTGACGAGCGCGCCAAAACGTTCAGGAGGAGCCAATTCTTCATCCGGTATAATTCCGCCTTTGTCACAATGCTGACAATTGCAATTGCATGAATGAGTTATCTCTAATGATATTGCCAGAGGTTTCTTATAGAGTACGTTATATATACCCTGAGAGGCTAGCCGAAACGCAGTGGAATAATCGATATCAGCCATATTGCATCTCAATCATCTTACCTCACTATCTCAGCATCAGCATTTTTCCTGTTAGCACTTTCTTATCAATATTCAAACGATAGAAATAAATCCCGGCAGACAGTAGATTACCCGACTCATCGTTGCCATACCACATCGCTGTTTGCTTACCCTGATTCTGAAATGCATTAACTACCGTTTTAATCAATCTTCCGGTTCTATCATATACTCTCAAATCGACATGACTCCTCTGGGGAAGCGAATAGGTAATAGCCACTTTATCGGAAAACGGATTTGGCTGATGTGACAGTGAAAAAACAGCTGCTGTTTTTGATTCCTCGATGCCGGAAGAAAAAGAGGTAAGACGCTCAAGAATTGCGGCGTCTGTGAAATTTGGATTTGTCTCTTCTGGGTAGCTTATGATGCAAACCACAGCACCGTGGTTTTCAGCGACAAACTGATAATTAATATGGGTGATGGTATCCCAATATATGGGTGTACCGCCGACATACATGGTCATTGCGCAGGTATCGAAAACACAAACCCGCAGGCATGGGTACGAACCATAAGGGATCGTAACTGTTCCATAGGCATTGCAGGTCTGTCGACCAAAATGGTCATACCGGAGCGAATCACTACCCATCTCTATTGTAAAACCATAATGGAAAGAACGGCTGTCCTGATAATGCAGTGGCAATGGGCAAGAATCAACCGGCGCGTACTGCATCAGAAATGTTGTGTCCGGACCTATCCCGCCAAGACCCAGGGTAATATCCCACCCTGCCGTGAGTTCGTAATACCCGTAAGCTGTGTCGCTGTCAACTGGTGATTGGTAAACCAGGTTCGCGTCAGGAAACGAATCGGCAAAAGGCGTCGACGATACGGGAACGATAAGCTGGATTGAACTATCTGAACCCATTGGCTGACTGGTAAAAGCCCATGTTTGCGGACCTCCTGTTGAACCAAGATCAACGGAGACGCTGTCCTTGTTATTTTTGGTCCAGGTGGTACCGACGCTATGAGGTATTTCAGTCCAGTCGATGACAATCTGGCTGTACAGGGGAACGATTGTCCATGCCAGAATCAATATGATTATTGAACTTAATGATTTCATAATTTCTCCTTTGCTATACTATTATCAACAGAAAATCATAAAAATCAAGCTTATGTTTTTCAGTCATCTGATAATCAACCGGCGCTGCAAGGGAAATTTGCGGCGTTGACACTGGTAGGTTTTCATTTATAATGATACATGTTAATGCGTGCTTACCTGGCGCCGGACGAATTCACCGCTATTACGCTGCAGACAATACTTGAAGGTCAGGGCATCAAGGCAATGATCAAGCGCTTTGAAACGACCTGGCTCGATGGCCTACCCAAGATCATGAAAGGCGGCTGGGGTGAGGTCCTGGTCGACGAACATGATATCGTGGATGCAAAAAAATATATCGAGGAATTTCTCCAAGATATCCCTGAGCCTTAACATTGCTGGCACTTGCCCTCATCATATTCCTTCAAAATCCCACACCAGCGCGTATCAGCTTCTGTGCGGTCGGTGATATTCTGTTAGACCGCGGCATCAGAACAAGTATCAATGCCGAAAATGTCGATCACCCGTTCGCTAAGATTACACATTTTACAAATCAATTCGAGCTGGCTTTTTGTAACCTTGAATGCCCAGTCTCAGCAATAGGTAAATCAACCGGCAAAATATACTGTTTCAGGGCGGACACCAATTTCTTTTCAGGCGTGCAGAATGCCGGTTTTAACGTAATTTCACTAGCCAATAATCATATAATCGACTGGGGTGAGCAAGCCTGTCTTGATACCAGACGATTCATCGAAAAAAAAGAGCTCTTTGCTTTTGGCGCTGGTAAAGATCAAACTGAAGCGCTGCAACCTCTTATTGTCAATAAAAACGGCTTGAGGGTTGCGTTCCTCGGAAGTGTTGGCGCACCATTAAAAAATGTGATCTGGCCAATAACAAAATCAGGCCCTGGTCAAGCGACCCTTGCCCAGCTCATTGAACGTATCGATCTCGTGCGCAATCATGTCGATTATATCGTCGTCTCTATGCACTGGGGGACTGAATACGAGCATATACCAAGAAGTCACCAAATTACGTGGGCGCATGCTCTTATCGATGCCGGAGCAGATCTCATTATTGGACACCACCCCCATGTGCTGCAGAGTATCGAGATATATAAAAACCGCATCATTCTATATAGCCTGGGTAATTTTGTCTTTGACCAGCGTAAACTATATCAAAGACAGAGCGGGATTTTTTCATGCATCTTCAAAAAGGGTCGTATTGATTCTGCCTGTTTCCATCCGGTAATGATCAATGACTTCCAACCAGCAATAGCTCAAGATACTCTCTTTGAAGTAATTGCAGAAAAGGTAAATGCGATATCGGATGAGTACAATGCTGTTTTCATCAAAAAGAATAATCAGCTATTCATCACCGATTCGGGCTGTGCCTTGTATTTCGATGTACCGATCATGCGCACAAAAATTCCAGGGTTAACGATACTCGTCAACCGCAGCTCAGTAGAAATGTATGATTCCTGTGGTTTGCTACATGACAGACTCATACTCCAGTTAGATCAGGAAATACAAGACTGTTGTTATACAGAAGATTCTGCTGGTATCAGGCTTTTTGCGCTCATCCGTGGAGCAGATCCTCAATGCGGTGACTTTTTGGGTCAGTTCAGGATCAATGCACAGGGGATTACACCTGAATACTGTATCGAGAATATGAAATACCGGTTCTGGAAGATACTTACCGCTGACATCGATTGCGATTCAGTTCCTGAAATATGCATCGGTGCTCATAAAAAAGGCACGCTTGAAAGTTCTGTTAACACCCTTATTCTATACCGATGGAGCGGTGCTAATTTTCATCAAATGTATACGAGTTCTAAAAAATTAGGTCCCTTCGTGGATTTTTTATTCAAGGACATCGATAATGATGGTCTTGATGACCTGATCAGTCTTGAACCATGTTCAACCGGAACATACGAGGCCACGGTGTATCAATGGCTTGGATTTGACTTCATGAAGTATCGAGTAATGATCACCGGACTTAAACAAGCATGGTTGAGTAATTGTGATGTGAAACGACTGGTCTTCACACAGTAGGTTGTTGACACAATACATTCTGTCGCTATAATAACGAATGAGATTACGTTTTGCCATCATCTTGATTATCCTTTTCCTGATTAACTGCCCCAAAGCCTATAAACCCGATGTTGAGAGTATCGAGGTTTTGTATCTGTCTTCATTACATGATGATATCTATCGGGACAAACCAATCCTTGCTGGAATAAAAGAACTCCACGGCTTCAAAGTCGGCCATCTCAAAACAAATCCACCATTTCTTAGCATAATCATGGGGCGTCTGGGGTTCTATGAATTGCTCAATAATACGGGTATAGATTTTGTCGTCGCCGATTCTCTCACCTTTTGGACCGATAATATCAATTACTTTCTAATACCTGAATCAATGGGTTATGCTATTAAAAACCATGAGGGGATAAGGTTTGCCATTTTGCGAAAAGACAAAGATATTCTAACTATCGATGACGAAATACGGATATCACTGGTAAAACAAAGAAGCGATGTTCTCTGGATAATCGAGAATACACTAATCGATATCTCGCCGGTAAAAATAAATTTCTTCATTAAAGACCGCGGTCTTACAGATACTACTATGACCGTACTAAGCGTTGAGCCAGATTCATCATTGCTCTTTAAGATAAAAAATTTCAAAGAAATGCTTGAACAGATTTTGAATAAAAAGACCTTTCTCGATGGTAAATCCTTCAAGGAATACATCCTGTCAAGTACCGCGCAGGATGAGGGAGTTAACGTGATCCTTTATCCACAACATCTTTTTATGAATGGTATAAAACAGGACTCGGTAAGCTTGCGGGAGATCTTAAGCAATATAATATGTGAGATGAGATTCACCAAAAAAACAATGGACAAAGAACAAATACAGAACTTGAGCACCGAAAGGAAATACGAGATCTGGGGTAAGGTGGGAAAAAATAACAGTGTTCTCCTGCCCGATGGTTTCGGGACATATTTATTCGATATGTTCTACGAATTGTGATTCTATGGCAGGGAATAAATTGAAATTCAATTGGAAAAGATGCCTCTGGGTTACTTTCTTATTTCTCTATTCAGGTTTGTTCTTCTACAACTTTTTCAGGCCTTTCAATAATTGGCTTGTTACCTACATATACACGATGATATTAGTGTTATGGTTATCTGTAGAATATTATGAGAAGCACCTTTTTTTCCAAAGCGGATTCCTGCCGATAAATCAATATCCATGGTATTTGCGTGCGTTATTCGCACTGTTTTTTTACTCCTCTTTTATCATCGGCTGTGCGACACTTGTCTGGTGGCAGAGTAATCGCATACATCTTTACCCGATCCTGCAAATCCCTGGTGTGCTTTTGTTAATCTACTCCATATTCATTCGCCGGCAAGCCTTCCGCAACGCTGTCCCTGATCAAATGAGTATCACTAAATTTTATGTTAGCTTGTTCTTCCTAACGATCTCGCTGGCCCTGGGTTACAGCTCATGGTTTCTTTTCCCTTATGTCATATTCATAGGCTATCCGTTTATCTTCTGGCAGCGTTTCTATGAACTAAAACATTTTAGAAAATTTACAAAATATATTTATGAAGATAAGAAAATTAAGAAGATCGACGCCAAGAACTATTTAGATCTTTGGGAAATATTTATAAATAAACATAGCAAAAAGCGAGGGAAACAATGAATTTAATACTAAGTGCCCTGACATTATTCATGCTTAATGCCGACATTCCAGCCAAAGTATCATTTCTTGTCGG
>Ga0307426_1000142_pt1 | contig 45530 bp, 49 predicted proteins | sample SalMarWE160340MG_FD_202165 | JGI IMG/M metagenome (GOLD analysis project Ga0307426, IMG submission 202165) | Salt marsh sediment microbial communities from the Plum Island Ecosystem LTER, Massachusetts, United States - WE1603-40 | ecosystem: Environmental > Aquatic > Marine > Intertidal zone >... | reverse complement strand
GCAGATACGGTGTGTAGTCGTCCATGGTTCGGTCTCCCCATCCCACGTTTTCGTTTTAGCTGACCCTCACGCAATGAACCGCGCAAGAATGACGACAATTATGGCTCCGATCGACGCGGTGACGATCTGCGTAACGATGCGGTTGCGGATCTCAAGATCGATGTTCAGCGCATCGAAGAGATAGCCGCCGACAAACGCCCCTATGAGGCCTGTCACGAGATAGCGCAGGATTCCGCCGCCACCACCCAGCACGAGCGAAGCAATGAACCCGGCGACGATGCCGATGGCGGCAAAGATCAGTAGCGCGCGCGTCTCGTTGCTCATGGGCTTTCTCCCGCTAGAAGCAATGTCTCATTTCAAGCGCCGCCTGACGGCGGCCGGCCGGCCGGGGGCATGTGCAGCGCTCGACCATAGGCCGCCAGCGCGCTTTCGCCCATCATTTCCGAAAGTGTCGGGTGTGGGAAGACCGTCCGCATGAGATCCTCCTCGGTGGCCTCTAGCTGCATCGCAATAACGAAGCCCTGGATGAGCTCGGTCACCTCGGCGCCGAGCATGTGCGCGCCGATGAGCTCGCCCGTCCTCTTGTCGAAGATGGTCTTGACGAGCCCGTCGCGTTCGCCGAGCGCAAGCGCCTTGCCGTTGGCGCGGAAGGGGAAACGGCCGACGCGCACCTGCCGTCCGCGTGCCTGCGCCTGCGCTTCCGTCAGACCCACGGAGGCGATCTGCGGCCGGCTGTAGGTGCAGGCAGGGATGCGCGTCTTGTCCAGAGCATGGACGTCAAGGCCCTTGATCGCCTCGACGCAGATGACCCCTTCGTGCTCGGCCTTGTGGGCGAGCATGGGCGGGCCGGCCACGTCGCCGATCGCATAGAGCCCTTGCACGTTGGTACGCCCCAATCCATTGGCGGCGATGAGACCGCTCGCAAGCTTGACCCCAAGGGCCTCCAGCCCCAGGCCCTCGACGTTGCCGACGACTCCGACAGCCGAGATCAAGCGCTCTGACGTGATGGTCTCGCGTTTCCGGTCCGATAGCTCGATCGTAGCGCTTATGCCGTCGGCGCCCTTGTCGACGGCCACGAGCTTCGCCCCGGTCAGAATCCTGATGCCTGCCTTCTCGAAGGCCTTGCGTGCCAGGCCGGCGATCTCCGCATCCTCGGCCGGCAGGATTTCAGGCAGGATCTCGACCACCGTCACCTCCGCGCCCAGCGCCCGGTAGAAGGACGCGAACTCGATGCCGATGGCGCCGGAGCCGACGATGGCAAGCGATTTCGGTAAGGACGGCGGCACCATGGCCTCGAAATAGCTCCAGATCAGGCGGCCGTCGGGCTCAAGGCGCGGAAGCGTGCGCGGGCGCGCGCCGGTGGCGATGATGATGTGGCGCGCCGTGTACCGTCCGGGTCCGAGCGCATCCTTGGGTGGGGCTGGATCGGACCGGGTGCCGTTCGGCTCGGACGCGGCGACGTCGAGCGCCCCGCTTCCGGCGAGCCGTGCCTGCCCCCAGATGACGTCGGCGCCATTCTTTTTGAGCAGAAACGCAACGCCCGTGTTGAGCTCGGCCGCCACCGTGCGCGAGCGGGAAACCAGAGCTTTCAGATCTATGCGGGGCTTGCCGTCGGTGAGGATGCCGAACTCCGCCGCCGTGGCAACGTCCTGACAAATCTCCGCGGAGCGCAGCAGGGCCTTGGTGGGTATGCAACCCCAGTTGAGGCAAATGCCGCCCAGGTGCGCGCGCTCGACCACCGCCGTTCGCAATCCCAGCTGGCACGCGCGGATGGCGGCGACATAGCCGCCCGGCCCCCCTCCGACGACGATGACGTCATATTCGCGCGAGGTCATGGCAAGCGCGTCCTCCTGCAAGAGCTTGCAACCCGGACGCAGCGCTGGACATATGAGAATGCCGCCCGCGCGATCGGCAATTGAGCGCGCAGGCCGGACCAGGACAAGGCCGCGGCCCTAAACGTGGCAGCGCGCGCCGAGGTACTTGTCCAACAACCGGTTGTAGAGATCAGCCTTGGCCTTTTGGGCGGGGCTCAGCTTCTTGCCGGAATTCTGCCGCTCGACGAGCGCCTGCACGCCCTCTTTGTCCAGTTGCAGCAGATTGGAGCGAATCGATGGACACGTTTCGCCGCCGCTCAGGGTCGTAGGCGTAGAGCCGGGGTCGCCGCTGGCGGCACAACCAGCTACCGCCAACACCGAGACACCGAATGCTATTCCCTTGAAAGCGCGCGCCGTCTTACCCGTCCCCAACGCGATGCCCTCCTGGCACAGAGAAATCACGAGTTTTTTCACCACAGTGAACTGTGGCACGCAACCCCCTTCGCGAAGGCGGCCTGCGGAATGCCCTTGGCTGCCTCCTGGCAGCAACTGCAAAAGCGGATAAAAAGTCAGCCCACTGCACTCAGCAGGGGCACCGCTCTCGAGGAGGATATCAACGTCAGGGTTGGGCCGGAGCCGGTTCACCCGGTGACTGGGCAACCGCCTCGTTGATGACCGCCGGGCTTGTTGGGGCCGCGTTGGCGGCTGGCGGCGGCATCGGGGCCGCGTTGGCGGCTGGCGGCGGTGTCGGGGCCGCGTTGGCGACCGGCGGCGATGTCGGGGCCGCGGATGCCACGGGCTTGGGGGCCGGCACAGGTGGCTTCGCCGCCGTCTTGGCGGCCGGCGCCGCCGCCGGATCGGGCGCCGCGGGTGCCGCTGTAGCAACCGTGGGGCTCGGCGGGTAGTTGGAGCACTTTGCCCTGAATTCGGCGTTCGCCTTGTTAAGCTCGTCGGCCTTGGCAAGGTCGGCGGGTTTCATCTTGTACTTCTTCGCCGCGGCCTTGGTGACCTTCTCGGGAACGCCGCCCCGCTTCAGGGCCTCGATCTGCGATGCGAGCGTGAGGCACACCGGATCGGCTTTCGCTGCGGGCGCATCTGCCGTCTGCGGACCAATGGTCGACGTGTTGAGCGCGCCCGTGGTCATTGTGCCGTCTTGAGCGCACCCCATGATCATCGCGCAAGCGGTGATGGTTGCGATGGCGGATGCAGAGCGCGCCTTCATGTCGGGTTACTCCAAGGCTTTTTATCCGTCAGTAAGAACGCCCACGCTGATTTTCATGCTTCTAGCCGTGCCTCCCTCGACCGGCAAGCAAGTGCACTATTCTTATGCTTTTCCAGCGTATTTGCTAGGCAATTAACTGGGGAAACAAGTGGAAAGTGCTCCAAAGGCCACAGCGTGGCCAAAGGAAAAGCGCCGCATTTTCGCGGCCGCAGCCGGCGACAGCGTCAAACCAGCATCCGTACGGGATCCTCGATGAAGGCCTTGAAGGCAGCGAGCAGTGCTGCACCCGTCGCGCCGTCGACGACCCTGTGGTCACAGGATAACGTTACATCCATCACGGTCGCCACCTGCATGCGATCGTCGGCCACGATCGGTCGTCGCTGCGCCGCCCCGACGGCGAGGATGGTTGCGTGCGGCGGGTTGATGACCGCATCGAAGCTCTTGATGCCGTACATGCCGAGATTGGAGATCGAGGTGGTGCCGCCCTGATACTCGTGCGGCGCGAGCCGGCGCTTGCGCGCACGCTCCGCCAGGTCGCGCATCTCGTTGGAGATCTCCGAAAGCGACTTCATCTCCGCCTGGTGCACCACCGGCGTGAACAGCCCGCCTTCCACCGCAACGGCCACGCCCACGTCCGAGTACTTGTGGCGCAGCATGCCGCCTTCGGTCCACGTGGCGTTGGCGGCCGGCACCTCCTGCAGGGCCAGCGCCATCGCCTTGATGATGAAGTCGTTGACGGACAGCTTGTAGGCGCGCGGACCCTCGCGCGGGGCGGCGGCATTCATGCGCTCGCGTGCCCGCAGCAGCTCGTCCAAGCGGCAGTCGATCGACAGGTAGTAGTGAGGGATCGTCTGCTTGGCCAGCGTCAGGCGCTCGGCGATGACCTTGCGCATCTTGTCGTGCGGGACGACCTCGTAGGTCCCCTTGTCGTAGAGGGCGAGGATCTTCTCGTCCGACAGCGTTGGACGCTCGGCCAGGCGCGACGGCGCCATGGTGGCAACGGCTTGCCCGGTAGGTCTGTTGGCGCCGCCCTCCGCCAGCGCGCCTTCGACGTCGCGCTTGATGATGCGCCCGTGGGGGCCCGACCCCTGCAGCGTCGCGAGGTCGAGCCCGGCAAGGCTTGCCAGCCGCTTGGCGAGCGGCGAGGCTAGGATGCGGTCTGGGCCTTCAATTGGCGTTGCCTCGCTCATGCTCGTCTTTCCCGCCGCCTTCGAGCCCTCGCCCGCCACTTAGTGCTTGGTCTGGCCCTTGAGCCTTCCCGACATGCCGGGCGCGATTGTCTCGAAACCGATCGAGAAGGCCTCGCGCAGGGCGGCCTGCGCCTCGTCCTCGGCCATGTAGCCGTTGAGGGCCGCCGCCTTTGCCACGTGGTGGCCGATCTCGGCCAACAGCCGTCCCCAATCCTCTACGTGCTCGGCGAAAGCTGCCGAGTTCAGCGAGACCAGCAGCGCACCGTCGCCGATCCACGCCCGCAGCACCTCGACCGCCGTCTCCGCTTCTTCGACCCCATCGGGGGGATCGAGCTCAATGGGAAGCTCCTCTTCCATCGCTCGTCCTCCTTCGCAAACTAAACGTAGAGCACCGACTTCACGGCGGCGACCACCTGCTCGACCGATGGGTGCGCCAGCGTCTCGAGGTTGGCAGCATATGGCATCGGCACGTCCGCGCCCGAAATCTTGAACGGCGGCGCGTCGAGGTGGTCAAAGGCCTGCATTGCCACCTGCGCGCAAACTTCCGAGCCGACCGAGCACACCGGCCACGCCTCCTCCACCGTCACCAACCGGTTCGTTTTTCGCACAGAATTCAGCACCGTCTCGATGTCGAGAGGTCGCAGCGTGCGCAAGTCGATCACCTCCGCGCCGATGCCCTCCTTGGCGAGCGCCTCGGCCGCTTTCAGGGCATAGACCATGCCGCGCGCGAAGGAGACGATCGTCACGTCGCGGCCGGCGCGCGCAATGCGCGCCTTGCCGATTGGCACCAGCCAGTCTTCGACCTTGGGCACCGGCCCGGTGCTGCCGTAGAGGATCTCGTTCTCCAGGAAAATGACCGGGTTGGGATCGCGGATCGCCGACTTGAGCAGGCCCTTGGCATCGGCCGGATTTGACGGCGCGATGACCTTGAGGCCCGGTACGTGCGCGTACCAGGCCGAGTAGCACTGGCTGTGCTGGGCGGCGACGCGCGCGGCAGCACCATTGGGCCCGCGAAAGACGACCGACACCTTCATCTCGCCGCCGGACATGTAGTGGGTCTTGGCGGCCGAGTTGACGATCTGGTCGATCGCCTGCATGGCGAAATTCCAGGTCATGAACTCGACGATGGGCTTCAGCCCGGCGAATGCCGCGCCCACGCCGATACCGGCAAATCCTTGCTCGGTTATCGGCGTGTCGATGATGCGCCTATCACCAAACTCGTCCAACAGCCCCTGGCTGACCTTGTAGGCGCCTTGGTACTGGGCGACCTCCTCGCCCATGAGAAAGACGTCCGGGTCGCGGCGCATCTCCTCCGCCATGGCGTCGCGCAGCGCCTCGCGCATAGACTGCGTGACCATCTCGGCCCCGGCGGCGATCTCCTCGCCGGTATCCGATTGTCTCTCTGTGGCGGCAGATGGCTCGGGCCGCTGCTGGCTCGAGGGCGCCGAGGTGTCCGGCGCCTCGGCCCGAGTGGCGGCCGGGCCGGGACGTTCTCCATTTGCAGCCGCAGGCTCGGCAACCGCCGCGGCGGCAGCCGGCGCCTCGTCGCTTTCCCCCTCGCCCTGAATCAGCGCGATCGGCGTGTTGACCTTCACGCCCTCGGTGCCGGCGGGAACGAGGATCTTGGCCAGCTTGCCCTCGTCGACCGCCTCCACCTCCATGGTGGCCTTGTCGGTCTCGATCTCGGCAATCACGTCGCCCGCCTTGACCTCCTGGCCCTCGCTGACCAGCCATTTGGCGAGCGTGCCCTCCTCCATGGTGGGCGACAGTGCTGGCATCAGGACTTGCGTCGGCATCACACGTTTCCCCGCATCGCTCAGCCGGCAATGATCACGTCAGTGTAAAGCTCGTTTGCGTCGGGCTCGGGATCGGCGAGCGCGAAATCGGCGGCCTTGTTGACGATGTCGCGCACCTCGCGGTCGATGCTCTTCAGGTCGTCCTCGGCTGCCCCGCCTTTCAAGAGCCTCTGGCGCACCAGCTCGATTGCGTCGTGCGTCTCGCGCACGTGCTGCACCTCCTCGCGCGTGCGGTACTTGGCCGGGTCCGACATGGAGTGGCCGCGGTAGCGGTATGTCATCATCTCCAGGATGGTCGGACCCTTGCCCGAGCGCGCCCAGGCCACGGCCCGCTCGCCGGCGGCGCGCACCGCCGTTACGTCCATGCCGTCGACATGCTCGCCGGGGATCGCAAAGGATAGCCCGCGCTGCGACAAGTTCGTGGTCGAGGACGAGCGCTCCACCGAGGTCCCCATCGCATACTGGTTGTTCTCGATGACGAACACGACCGGCAGCTTCCACAGCTCGGCCATGTTGAAGGTCTCGTAGACCTGCCCTTGATTGGCCGCGCCGTCGCCGAAGTAGCACAGGCACACCCGGTCGTTGCCGCGGTACTTGTTGGCGAATGCCAGCCCCGCCCCGAGCGGCACGCACGCCCCGACGATGCCGTGGCCGCCATAGAACTGCATTTCGGGCGCGAACATGTGCATCGAGCCGCCCTTGCCCTTGGAGCAGCCCCCGCCTCGGCCGGTGAGCTCGGCCATGACCCGCTTGGGATCCATGCCGACGGCCAAGGTGTGACCGTGGTCGCGGTAGGCGGTGATCACCTGATCGCCCGGCCCCAGCACCATCTGCATGCCGACGACCACGGCCTCCTGGCCGATGTAGAGGTGACAGAAGCCGCCAATTTTCCCCATGCCGTAGAGCTGGCCCGCCTTCTCCTCGAAACGGCGGATGAGCAGCATCTGGCGGTAGGCTGCGAGGTCCTCCTCGCGGGAGAAGGGCCGTACCTCGGGCGTTCCCCCGTTGGTGCGGGCCCGCGCCTTGGAACCGGCCGCGGCCGAGCCGGCCCGGCTGCGGGACGCCTTTGCTGGAGCCATCGCAAACTCCTCGGTTTTCGATAAGGGCGCTCGCGTGCCTCGGTGGGAGCCGCCCGCCTTGCGCGTCCTTCGAGTCAAACCCTACAAGAGGCAACCGGCGATGGCCAGAACGCCAAAAGGGTCCGCCGCCTGGAAGGATCGGATTGCAGCTTTGCGATACCGCGCGCGATTTCCTAGCGCCGCGTGATGACCACGTCGTCGGGATGCACGAAGCCCAATACCTCGCGCGCAATCTCCTCGACGATGTCGGGATCGGGCCTGTCCGGCGTCAGCAGCGCAACGTCGCGCTGAAGCCTGGCGCGCACGGCCTCGAGACTCTTGATCTCGAACTCCAACAGGGCTGATCTTTCGATCAGCTGCGATCGCGTCTCGAGGCCGTGCCGGCCATGGATTGCATGAAAGGCGAAGTAGGCCGTCAACCCCAGACAGAGAAGCAACACCGTCGCCTGTCTTGGCCTCATGCGCCTGTCATGATTTGGCTGACGCAGCACTTTGGGTACGCTGCACAAAGCTGATGGACATCGGCTTTATGGCACGTGCTCCTTAACCCAAGGTAAAGCGCTGTCCCGTGGCTGACGCAGGACTATCCCTTGCCCTCAGGTTGGCGTGCCGCGCAGCACGCTGCGGCCCGCATAACGTGCCGTTGTGCCCAACTCCGCCTCTATGCGGATGAGTTGGTTGTACTTGGCGAGCCGATCCGAGCGGCACAGCGACCCCGTTTTGATCTGGCCGGCGTTGGTCGCAACAGCGAGATCGGCAATCGTCGCATCCTCCGTCTCGCCCGAGCGGTGCGAGATGACGGCCGTGTAGGCGGCGCGCTGGGCCATGGCGACGGCATCCAGCGTCTCCGACAGCGTGCCGATCTGGTTGACCTTGACGAGGATCGAGTTGGCGATGCCCTGGGCGATCCCCTGCGCCAAGCGCTCGGTGTTGGTGACGAACAAATCGTCGCCGACGAGCTGGCAGCGCGCGCCGAGCGCCTGGGTCAGCGCTTTCCAGCCCTCCCAGTCGTCCTCCGACATCGCGTCCTCGATGGAGATGATGGGATAGCGCTGAACGAGATCCTCCAGATACTTGATCATTCCCGCGGCATCGAGCGACTTGCCCTCGCCCGCGAGCTGGTACTTGCCGTCCTTGAAATATTCGGTGGCGGCGCAGTCGAGCGCCAGCATGACGTCCTCGCCCGGCTTGTAGCCGGCTGCCTCGATCGACTTCATGATGAAGCTGAGCGCCTCGTCGGCCGACTTGAGGTTCGGCGCAAAGCCGCCCTCGTCGCCGACGTTGGTGTTGTGGCCTGCGTCCTTCAAGGCCTTCTTCAGGGTATGGAACACCTCCGCGCCCACGCGCACCGCGTCGGCGCACGACGGAGCCGAGACGGGCATGATCATGAACTCTTGAATGTCGATAGGATTGTCGGCATGCGCCCCGCCGTTGACGATGTTCATCATCGGCACCGGCAGCACGTGCGCAGCAGCACCGCCGACGTAGCGATAGAGCGGCAGGCCGCTCGACTCCGCTGCGGCCTTGGCGGCGGCCAGCGATACGCCGAGGATGGCATTGGCGCCCAGCCGACTCTTGTTCTTGGTCCCGTCGAGCTTGACGAGGGCCTCGTCGAGCCCGCGCTGGTCCTCAGCGTCCATGCCGGCCAGCGCATCGAAGATCTCGCCGTTGACGGCATCGACCGCCTTGAGCACGCCCTTGCCGCCGTAGCGCGCCTTGTCGCCGTCGCGCAGCTCGACCGCCTCGTGCGCGCCGGTGGAGGCGCCCGAGGGGACGCCGGCGCGGCCCATCGAGCCGTCCTCGAGCACGACGTCGACCTCGACCGTCGGGTTGCCGCGGCTGTCGAGGATCTCGCGGCCGATGATGTCGACGATGGCGGTCATGGGTCTTACCTTTTTGATTTCCGGGGCGCGCGCGGCGGCGTGGCTGGGTCCGGCGCCTTTTAGCCGCTCTTGCAACCTGCGCAAAGACCCGAAAGGCCGCGCCTGTGCTTCCGGACCGATTGCACGTTTGCCCGCGACGGCTTAACCAACGGCTTATGACGAGCGACGCGGCCTTGGTGCTCTTCTCCGGCGGGCAGGATTCGACCGTCTGCCTCGCCTGGGCGCTCGACCGCTATGAGCGCGTGGAGACGGTCGGGTTCGCGTACGGACAACGCCATGCCGCCGAGCTCGGCCAGCGCCAGACGTTGCGCGACGGCCTCAATACCATCAAGGCAAGCTGGGCAGAGCGGCTCGGGCCCGACCACATGCTGGAGCTGCCCGAACTCGGCGCCTTGAGCGACACCGCACTGACGCGCGAGGCCGAGATCGAGTTGTCGGCGGCGGGCCTTCCCACCACGTTCGTGCCAGGGCGCAACCTGCTGTTCCTCACTTACGCGGCCGCGCTTGCTTACCGCCGGGGCATAGGCACGCTGGTCGGCGGCATGTGCGAGACGGACTACTCGGGCTATCCCGATTGCCGCAACGAGACGATCGAGGCGCTCGCCAAGGCGATCTCGCTGGGCATGGATCGGTCTTTTGCACTCGAGACGCCGCTGATGTGGATCGACAAGGCCGGCACCTGGGCGCTCAGCCAGCAGATCGGCGGCGATCCGCTCGTCAGGCTCATCGTGGAGGATACGCACACGTGCTACCTTGGCATCCGCTCGCGCCGCCATGCCTGGGGCTACGGCTGCGGGCACTGCCCGGCGTGTCACTTGCGCGCCAAGGGATGGGAGACATGGCAAGCTCAAAGGCAAACACAGAAGACCTGATCCGTGCCGTCGATCTCGCCATTGCCGGTGACTGGGACGAGGCGCATGCCGTCACCCAGCTCCATGAGGGGGACGCGACCGCGGACTGGCTGCACGCGGTGCTGCACAAGATCGAGGGCGACGCCGACAACAGCCGCTACTGGTACCGCCGCACCACCCGCACCTATGAGGAATTCGCCGATCCCAAGGCCGAGCTGATCGCCGTGCGCGCCAGCCTTCGCCGCTAACCGGCCGGTCCGCCGCCTTCCTTGACTTGCATCAGCGACACCGGGGCTGCGTTCTGCGCCTGTTCTGCAAGGCGGGAGCACCCTGCCCGCCCATGCGGCAATGGGCCCGGCCTCAAATTCACGTTAGGCGGCTCGCAACCTTGGCCGTGCGATCGCATATCGCGCAAGGGGGGGCAAACTCGAGGAGATCTTTCCCATGGGCGAACCGACCAATGTCGCCGCGCGCCGCAAGGCGCCGCTCGCGACCCCGACCGACCTCAATACCAACGCCGTCCGCGATGTTTCCGCGGCCCTCAACCAGCTGCTTGCGGATACGTTTGCGCTCTATCTCAAGACCAAGAATTTTCACTGGCACGTCTCGGGCGTCCACTTCCGTGATTTTCACCTGTTGTTCGACGAGCACGGCGACCAGATCTTCGCCATGACCGACGACATCGCCGAGCGCGTGCGCAAGATCGGGGGCACGACGCTGCGCTCCATCGGGCACATTGCGCGCCTGCAGCGCGTCGAGGACAACGACGCAGACTTCGTCACGCCGTCGGACATGCTGGCGGAGCTGCGCGAGGACAACAAGGACCTGGTCGCGCGCATGCGCGAGGTGCACGACCTGTGCGACGAGCACCGCGACGTGGCCACGGCGAGCCTCATCGAGAACTGGATCGACGAGACGGAACGCCGCGTGTGGTTCCTCTACGAGGCGAGCCGTTCCGACCGCGCCGGCTGAGCTATCGCGCCGACGCCGTTGCCGCTAGAAGCGTAGGCCTCGATCACCGGCCCGGCGGGCGACCGCCGTGCGCGGTGCTCATGCGCCCTTGCCATATCGTCCCCGAGCGGAGGATTTCATGCCGGCCTCTCACGTCAGCAAATCGGCGCTTCCCAAGCGGCGGCTGGGACGCACGGACATGCACATCACGCCCGTGGGCTTCGGCGCCTGGGCCATCGGCGGCCCGGGATGGGCCGCCGGCTGGGGCGCGCAGGACGATGCCCAATCGATCGCCGCCATCCGCCATGCGGTGGAACGGGGCGTCAACTGGATCGACACCGCGGCCATCTACGGCCTTGGCCATTCCGAGGAGGTCGTGCGCGCCGCGCTGAAGGATATTCCCGCGGTCGACCGTCCCTACGTCTTCACCAAGTGCGGGCTCATCTGGGACGAGAGCGACCGAACGGCCTTCCCCAAGATGGTGGGGGCGCCCGACAGCATCCGCGCCGAGGTCGAGCAGTCCTTGCGCCGCCTCGGTGTGGAGCAGATCGATCTCTATCAGATGCATTGGCCGGCCCGCGACGGCACGCCCATCGAGGACTACTGGCGCACGCTCATAGACCTCAAGGCCGAGGGCAAGGTGCGCGCGGTGGGTCTCTCCAACCACAACGTGGAGCAGCTGGAGGCAGCCGAGCGCATCGGCCATGTCGATACCCTGCAGCCGCCCTTCTCGGCGATCCGCCGTGAGTTCGCCGCCGCCGAGCTGCCCTGGTGCGTGGCCCACGACACCGGCGTGATCGTCTACAGCCCCATGCAGGCCGGGCTGCTCACCGGCACATTCTCGCAGGAGCGTGTCAAGGCGCTCAGCCCCGACGACTGGCGGTCGCGGGACACTGAGTTCACGGGCGAGCCTTTGCAGCGCAATCTCAAGCTCGCCAAGGCGCTGCGGGAGATCGCCGAGTTCCGGGCGACCACGGCGGCGGCCGTGGCCGTGGCGTGGACGCTGGCCTGGCCCGGCCTGACGGGCGCCATCGTCGGGGCGCGGGCGCCCGGCCAGATCGACGGCTGGATCGAGGCTGCCACCTTGACGCTCAGCCATAGCGAGCTGGAGCACATCGCCGCCGCCATCATCGCCACCGGCGCCGGTTACGGGCCGTCCCTGCCCCAGTAGGCTGTTTGCCCTGAGCCCGGCGGCGCCTTGACAGAGCCCCGCCGGGGGCTAGGTGATGGCGCATGTACGCGATCAAGGAGATTTTCTACACGCTGCAGGGCGAGGGCGCGAATGCCGGCCGCGCCGCCGTGTTCTGCCGCTTCGCCGGCTGCAATCTGTGGTCGGGACGCGAGGCGGATCGCGCCGAGGCCGAGTGCAATTTCTGCGATACGGATTTCGTCGGGACCGACGGCGAAGGTGGTGGGCGCTTCGAGACAGCCGCCGCGCTTGCACAAGCCTGCGCGCACACGGCGGGCGATGCCGGTCCCGGCCTTATCGTGCTGACCGGCGGCGAGCCGATGCTGCAGGTCGACGAGGCGCTGATCGCGGCGCTGCATCGTCACGGTTTCACCATCGCGATCGAGACCAACGGCACGCTGCCGGTGCCGGCCTCCATCGACTGGATCTGCGTGAGCCCCAAGGCGGGGACGTCAATCAGGCAGCGCACCGGCAACGAATTGAAGCTGGTCTATCCACAGAACGGCCTCGATCCTGCGACCTTGGAGGATCTCGACTTTGCCTATCGCTTCCTGCAGCCCATGGACGGCCCCGACGTTGACCGCAACAAGGAGCTGAGCATCGCCTACTGCAAGGCCAACCCGGCCTGGCGCCTGTCCCTGCAGACCCACAAGGTGCTGAACATCCCGTGAGAGGAACCCCACTGGAAAACAAAAGGAAAATCGCCTAGAGAGCCCCCATGCGCATCTACAAGGAGTTCCGCTTCGAGGCCGCCCACTTCCTGCCGAGCGCCGCGCCCGGCACGGCAAATGCGCGCGTGCATGGACATTCGTTTCGCGCGCGCGTCACGATCGAGGGCACGCCGGCGGCCGATACCGGCTACATCTTCCATTTCGACGAGCTGGCGGCCGCCATGGACGACGCACGCGACGCGCTCGACCATCACCTGTTGAACGAGATCGAAGGGCTCGAGGCGCCGACCTTGGAGCGCATCGCCATGTGGCTGTGGAACCGCCTGCAGACCCGCATCCCCGGTCTGGCCCTGATCGAGATCGCGCGCGACAGCTGCAACGAGGGCTGCATCTATTCCGGGCCGCGCCCACAGCAGCTTGCAGCGGAGTGAGGGCCGATGGGCGACAAGGAAAAACCGATCTCCATCCTCGGCCGGGCGACGAAGATTCCCGCAAGCCCCGGCGAGGCCGTCCTGGAGCGCGTGCCCAACCCGCACGCGGACGCGCACTACGTGGCACGCTTCGCCGCACCCGAGTTCACCTGCCTGTGCCCGGTGACGGGCCAGCCGGACTTCGCACACCTCGTCATCGACTACGTGCCGCGCGACTGGCTGGTGGAATCCAAGTCGCTGAAGCTCTACCTCAACGCCTTCCGCAACCACGGCGCGTTCCACGAGGACTCGACCATCGCCATCGGCAAGCGGTTGGTGGAGCTGCTCACCCCGCACTACCTGCGCATCGGCGGCTACTGGTACCCGCGCGGCGGCATGCCCATCGACGTGTTCTGGCAGACGGGTGAGCTGCCCGAGGGCGTGTGGCTGCCCGACCAGGGCGTCGCGCCCTACCGCGGCCGCGGCTGACGAGTTGCAGACCGATTTATTTCAATACCGGCACGGTTGCAGGCGGCTCATACAGATCCATCTTCATGCCCACGGAAATGAGGTCCATGCTGAGATCGGCCGTCCCGAGCAAAGGCGGACCGGGGAAGAGGACCAGGCTTGGCGATCGGTTGAAGGGAGCGTCGTTCTCGAAGAATACGTGGCTGTAGGCAAAGTCGAGACGCGTTTGCGCATCCCACTGGTATGAGGCGCCGAGGCTCGCCCAGATGCGATTGCTGTCGGGATCCTGGACGAGGCGCGTGGTTGGACCGTCGACCGGCGAAATCTCGTAGGCGAAACCCGTCCTCAGCGTCAGATCCTTCGACCAATCGTACTCACCTCCGAGCGCGAACAACCAGCCGTCCCGCCATTGGAAGTCGAAGTTTCCGACGGTGCTCCCGGCCGGGGCAATCCCGACGATCGGCTCCTGCAAAATAATGGGAATGACGTTGAGCCGGCTCCAGTTCACCCACTCGACCTCACCGAGCAGCCGTACCGACGGCGTCAGAGCATGCCGGAGGCCGAGTGACAACATTTCCGGGAGCTGGATGGAGGCCTGGGCCGGCTCCTTAGTCGTGGTCCCGAGTTCGACGTGCCCCTCGGCCTTGTGGTCGATCGAAGATCGAAACCCCAAGCCGATCGACGTTTCGGAGGTGGGTGCGTAGTTGATGCCCGCGACGAAGCCAACGCCGACGTCATCGGCCTTGAAGTTTGCCGAACCCGCAACCGTCAACGCCGTTTGCCGCTTAAGCCCGAAGTAATCTACCTGGAGACCGCCTGCGACCGACAGACCCGGCGCAACCTCGTAAGACAGGATCGGCGTCGCGTTGACGTTGAAGATGTAAGTCGTGACGCCGATGTACTTGCCCGCCCAGTTTTGGTCGTCGGGCTTGGTCCCCAGACCAAACGGCGAGGTCAGGCTCAGGCCGAGCACCATCTTGTCGTTCAAGCGGTACGAGAGGAAGCTCGCGCCGATCAGCGCATCCCTGCCGATGTCGGTCTGCGCCGAGCCGGGTGGCGGCCCCTGCGTGCCCGGATTGAGAGCGGTGACGTCAGCCTGCAGCAACAGCACGGAGGCGCTCGCCTCCATCTGCAGGCCATTGCCTGCGAACGACACGGTCGCCGGGTTCCAGGCCATCGCCGCGAGACTCTCGCCGCCGGCTGCCGCCCCGGCGAAGGAGACGCCCTGGTAATAGGCCGATTGCTCGATCCCAAAACCGCCGGCAAGTGCGGCACCGGGCAATGCGGTCAGCATCGATCCCGCGATGAGCGCAGGAATGCAAACCTGCGAAATGCAAGCCAAACGGCGCATCCAGTTTCCCCTCTTAGCTTCTGGAACGCCGCAAGTTGATCCAGTGAATCAGCGCAACTCAATCCGCAGGCACGCCTTAGCTGTGCAGAACCCGATATTTGAACAGGTTTGTGCGCACACAATTCCCCGTCGGGCGCACCCGTGGCGCACCGCACAGCTCCCTCCTAGTGCGATTTATCCTATCGATTCGCAATGCGGGACGCCGAATGCAGGTCGACTGGGGATCACGCACCCAGCCGACGCCTTGCGCGACCGGCAGCTGCACGTCGAAAAGCTCGCCTGCTGCACGCAGCTGCCTCAGCCGGGGCTGGGCCTGGCCAATTCGCCGCGCGCCTCTTTCGCCAGCAGGAACAGCTTGGCCAGCATGGGCACGAGCTGGTCCGCCGCGGCGGATGGCTGGCTGTTGGCGGCAGCTGCGACAAGCACGTCGTCCTCGGGCGAGAACAGGAATGCCGTGCGGTAGCCCAGCGTCTCGCCTTCGTAGAACCACAACGCGCCCACCTCCGGCTTCATGACGCGGACCAGTCCGAGGCTGAAGCCGCGCGGGTCGTCCGCCGTCACCTTGGCGATCGGCTTTCCCGTTTTTGTGGAGACGAACGTGAGGAATTCTTCGAGCTGCTCGGGTGGCAGGACCTTGCCGGCGAACAGCGCCCGGATCCAGCGGGCGAGATCACGCGGCGTCGATACGATCCCCCCGGCGGCACCGGCCCAGCTTACGTCGGCGTCGCGCACGTCGCGGCCGATCATGGGGGCGAGCGTGCTCTCCCGGCAACCGGGCTCGTATAGCCCGCAGTCGGGATTGTTGAAATAGCCGCTCGCCATGCGTTCAAGGATCGCCGGCGGATACGCGACTGGCTCATAGTACGTCTCGCGCAGCTTGGCCGGCATGAACAGCTTCTCCTCGAGGAGCTCTTTGTAGGATTTGCCGCTCGCCCTCTCGGCGATCATGCCGGCGAGGATGTAGTTGGTGTTGGAATAGAAGTAGCCGCTGTTGGGCGGCAGGCTCACCTCGGGGCTGGGATAGGCAAAGGCGATGAGGTCCTCGGGCGTGTAATGCCGGTCCGGGAACTCGACCCATAACCGGCTCAACACCGGATTCTCCGAATAGGTGGGCAGCCCGCTCGTCATATTGAGCAGGCGCCGAATCGTCACGTCCTTCCAGGCGGGATATTCGGGCAGCCAATCGCCGACCGTCTGATCGAGGTTGAGCCTGCCGTCGGCCTCGAGCGCCAGCACGAGGGCTCCGGTGAAGGCCTTGGTGTTGGAGCCGATCTGAAACAGCGTATCGCCCGAAACCGGCACGCCGTTCCTCTCCGAGGTCTCGCCGGCGAAGAGCTCGATGTTGGGCCCCTGCCCGCCCAGGCTGACGAACGCCGCCACACCGGTGATGTGCTCCGGGTGCTTGCGCTCTGCCAGATAGTCTTCGACGACTTTCTGAAAGTCATTGACGGAGACATTGACGGAGACCGCCAGTGCCGTACCGCCCCAGCCCGCAAGCACGGCGCTGATCGCCAATGACGCTATCGTCCTTGCCCGGCGTGCACGCATCAAATTGCCTCCGCCCATTTGCCTGCCAATCAAGATCCTGCCTTTGTCGGCAACGGCACGTCGAAGCACACGTTGCCCATGCCGATCAGGCCGTAGAAGCCGCACAGCGTTACGATCTCCAACAGGCCCGGAATGCCGAACTTGCCGATGATCTCGTCCTGGAGCGGCCGCGGGATCGACGTGTAGGACAGCGCGCAGTCCATGCACGCGTGCACGCCCTGGTAGGGGGCGGGGAAAGCGGTCTTGCCGTCGGCGATGTCGGCAATGATCTCGTCGGAAAGGCCGGCGGCGCGTGCGGCGGCGACATGATCGGCCCACTCGAACGCGATGCCCGACCGCCTGGAAAAGTCGAGCACGATGAACTGGTAGACGTCGCGCGGCAGCGTCGCCTCGTACTTGTAATAGTAGCCGAGCTGCTCGATGCGCTTGGCGAGCTGGGGGTGGTTCAGCAGGGGGATGTAGGGGCCCAGATGATGCACGCCCTTGGCCGCGCGGCGGGCAAGAATGTCCTCGTAGATCTTGCGGCCATCACCGGTGAGGGACTTGCTGGGGTCGGGCAGGCTTGCCATACGCACACTCCTCTCAATGGTGATAGGACCACGAGGCGGCCGCTTCGGCGTAGGGCTCGACCGGTGTCGCCGCCACTCTGCTCGTCTTGACGTCGATGACGCACGCCTTGTTGCCGGCCAGGGCCTGCTCGAATGCTCCTGCGAGCTCCTTGGGTTTGCGCACGGTGATCCCCTCGCACCCCAGCGCCCGTCCCAAGCCGGCCCAGTCCTGGTCGGGCGCCTCGGTCAGATGCGCCGGCACCGGCCCCAGCGTGTGCGCTCGCAGCCACACGTTGCCGAGCGCCGCATTGTTGCTGACGACGAAAATGACCGGCAGGCCGAAGCGGGCCGCGCTCTGCACCTCGAGCCCGTGCATGCGCATGCAGCCGTCCCCGGTAAATACGACGACGGGCATGTCCGGGCACGCGGCCTTGGCGCCGATGCCGGCCGGGATGCCCCAGCCCATCGGGCCGAGCCCCGACGCGGTCAGGAATTGGCGCGGGCCGTAGCTGTCCCAGTAGTGCACAGAGAAGGCGCGGTGGGCGCCGCTGTCGACGATGGCGATCGTGTCGCGCGGCATGACGCGGCGGCATTCGGCGATCATGCGCGCGGGGTGGATCGGCGTCTCGTCGCTGGTGGTGTTGACGATGTCGTAGTAGCGAGGCATCGCGCGGATGCCTTTGAGCCAGTCGCGGCGCGCTGCGGCACATTCGCTCAGCGGCTTCGCCACGTCATCGGGCGCCTCGCACAGCCAGCGCAGGAAAGCGCCGCCGTGGCCGCCGACGAACGTCTCCCCATCAAAGTGACAGCCGACGTGCACATTGGAGACGTTGACGGCGAGAACGCCGCGCTTTGGCGCAAGCTGCGCCGACCAGTGCATGGAATCGCGCACGTTCAGCGTCGCCCCCAGCACGATCAGCAGGTCGAGCGGCTCCTTGAGCAGCGCCTGCGTGGCGTGGCGAGTTCCGGCGTAGCCGAAGACGCCGAGCGAAAGCTCGTGGTCCTCGGGGAAAAGCCCCTTGGCGTGCTCGGTGGTGGCGACGGGCAAATGGAAACGCTCCGCCGCCTGCAGGAGATCGGCGGCACTGTCGTCGCCGATCACGCCGCCGCCGACGAGCACCGCGACCCTCGGCGCTGCGCCGTTGCTCCGTAGCATGTCCCACAGCCTAGCTGCCGCGTTGGTGTCCAGCGGCTGCGAGTCGATAAGGTCGGCGGCAAGCGGTTTGACCTCGGCGTCGATGTCGCCGGTCTGGATATCGCGCGAGACGCTCAAGTGCACCGGCACGCGCCGCCCGTCGAGCATGCGCTTGATGGCGCCGCGCAGCTTGTGGTGCAGCAGGCGCACATCGGGGACGCTGTAGGATTGCGCGGTGACGGGCGCCACGATCAGCCCGTCGTCGAATGTCCCGGCCGTGGCGTCCTGGAACAACCCCATGCCTTGCATGTGGTTGGCAACCTCGCCGGAAAGGACCAGCACGGGCGACTGATCCGTCAGCGCCGCCGACAGCGCCGTCACCGTGTTTGTCAGCCCCGGGCCACCGATGCACAGGCAAACGCCGAACTTGCCGCTGGCGCGCGCGTAGCCGTCGGCCATGTAGGCCGCCCCGCCCTCGTGCGCGGCGACGACGGGCGTTAGCTCCGGAACGCGGCCGAGCGCCGGCAGGAACGAATCGATCAGGCCGCCGGGAACCATGAACAAGCGGTCGATGCCGTCGGCGGCCAGCGTTTTCAGGATAAAGTCCGTGCCCAGCATCTCTCGATCCCTTGCGTCCCATCAAGGGTCACAGCCCCGACATGGCCGCGATGTTAGGCAGCGACCCTTAACGTTCGCCTTTCATTGCTTTGCTCGCAGCTGGCCATGCATCCTGCTCGTGCGCACCCGGCAAGATTGGGGACCGCAGACCGGCTTCACCCGAAGGCGCAGATCACGGCTGCCGCCTCGTCCCCGCGCCTTGCGAAGGTGAAAATCAGGATGCTCACCGTGGCGGAGAGGCCGGCGCCAGTCCGTGCACGAGCGCAAAGAGCTCCGCCATCAGCGCCTTGCGGTCGTCGCCGTGCGCGAGTGCCTCAAAGGGGACGGCCTCGCCCACGTGGGCAACGAGCTGCCGGCCCACGCCGCGGCGAAACTCGCGAATGAGCATGGAAAGCCGCAACGTCATGCTGATGCGGGAGACGAGGTGAAAGAGCGGGCCGCACTGCCCCTCGAAATAGACGGGAATAACCGTCGCGCGCGCACCCTGCACGAGCCGGGCAACCAACGGCTTCCACGGCAGATCCTTGGCACGCCCGAAGGGCTTGTCGGCCGTCGCGACACCGCCTGCGGGAAACACCACGATGGTGGTGCCGGCGCCGAGCAGGCGCATGGCCTCGTCGCGAGTGGCCAGATTTGTTTTGTGTGCAGCGCGCGTCTCCTCGAAATCGATCGGCAGCGAGTAGGGCCGCAACTCGGGCACCTTCAGCAGGTCCTTGTTGATGAGGACCCTGAAAGGGCGGCCAAGGTCCTCGGCAAGCGCAAGCGCGGCAATGCCGTCGACGATGCCGAAGGGATGGTTGGCGATGAGAACGACGGGCCGATCCGGCGCCAGTCGAGGTGGCCATTGGGCTGCGACGATGTGCAAATCGACATCGATGAGGCTCAGCATCGGGCGTATGACGCGGGCCCCTTGCGGGATCACCTCACCGCGCCAGCGCGCGTAAAGCGGGGCGAAGTAGTCGCGCCCGGCGAGCTGCTCCAATAGGCGGATGGTTCCGCGCTTCAGCGGCGGATCGTCGGCATTGGCCAGCGACAGTTCGGGGAATTGCACGGGCGGGCATCCGCTAGGGGCAAGCTGGTTCCGAATGGAGCACTCCGGAGGCGCCCATTATATCATCACAAAGCCAATGCTTAATTACAGTATTGGGGCAGGCTTCCCCCATGATGACGGGACATATGCCCCCTCCGCATTGGCGCGGGCTGGCGAGCGGTCCACGTGTCGGCTAGCGTCAATCCTTCGGAGGAGGAATGATTCTCTTGCAGACCCTGGCGCTGGGCCTCGTTCTGATTGCCGCCGCGGCGGGCCAGGCAATCGCCGAGGCGCCGCGCGACCATCAGTTCGCGACCGACCCCGCCCTTGCGCCGGCCGTTACGGAATCTGCCGACGGCACCGCACGAGCCGCTGCCGGCCCGCTCGCATCCGCGCTGCGCGCAAGGCTTGCAGGCCTGCCGACCGAGGGCACTGCGCAGGAGATCAAAGAACGCGCCGTGCTTTCCGACTTCTACGCCGCCCGCGGCGACGCTCCGCTTTGGGTGACGGAGCATGGGCTGTCGGCCAAGGCAACGGCCATCGTCGCCGAGATCAAGGGGGCGGGAGACTGGGGTCTCGATCCAGCTGATTTCGCGCTGCCCCAGTTGTCCGAACCGACCTCGGACATCGATGCCGACTCGATAGCCGATGCCGAAGTTGCGCTGTCGCTCGCCATCCTCAAGTATGCGCGCTACGCCCGCGGCGGGCGCATCATCGATCCCACGATCCTGCTCAACTCCAATCTCGACCGCAAACCGCAGCTGCTCGACCCGGAGACCGTGATCGAAGGCATCGCCGCTGCCGATGAGCCCGATGCCTATATGCGCGGCCTGCACCCCACGCATCCCCAGTTCGAAAGGCTGCGCCAGGCGCGTCTTGCCACGAGATCAGCCTCCATGGCGCACAAGCTGCTCGCCAACATGGAAGCGTGGCGCTGGATGCCCGACGACCTCGGCGACCTCTATATCCTCGCCAACGTGCCCGAGTTCATGGTCTACCTCGTCAAGAACGATGAGGTCGTCCACTCCGAGCGCATCGTCGTCGGCGAGGTCGGCAAGCAGACAACCATCTTCACGCGCAATCTCAAGACCATCGTTTTCAAGCCCATGTGGCGCGTGCCGGAGTCGATCAAGGTGCGCGAGCTGTGGCCCGACCTGCGCCGTGGCGGCAGCATGTTTCGCCAGTACGAGCTTCAGCTGGAGACGAAAGACGGCGTGCCGCTCGACTATCGCGATATTGACTGGAGCACAGCCGACATACGCGACTACGAGGTCGTGCAGCCGCCCGGCGGCAAGAACGTCATGGGCGTGGTCAAGTTCACGTTCCCCAGCCAGCACACCATTTTCATGCACGACACCGTCGACAAATGGATGTTCGGCAGGCGGGCCCGCACGCTGAGCCACGGCTGCCTGCGCTTGCGCAATCCCATGCGCATGGCGGAGCTTGTTCTCTTGGAGGACAAGGGCTGGGACGCGGCGCGGGTCGACGACGTCATGCGCACCGGACCGCGCAGCAACGAGATCGTCATCAATCACAAGATCCCGGTACACCTGGTCTATTTCACGGCCCGGGTCGACGATGACGGCAAGGTCCGCAGCTTCCAGGATGTCTACGGCCACGAGAAGCGCATCACGCAGGCGCTCGAGGGCAAGTGGGACCAGATTGACGTCGGTCGCGATCATCTGGCCCCCGTCGCGGCCGTCGAGCCCGGCACGCTCGCGGCGCCATCGCGTCGCACGCGATCCCGACGCAGCAAGGGACGGACGGTCGTCGATATTGTCGGCGGCGCGCTGAGCGGCAACTTCTGAACGTTCGGGCCGTGCGACCAAAGTATGCGCCATATATCTGTGCACGCCGCGTCCAGGGCCTTGTAGAGCGCCCGCGCGACCGATAGCTAACCCCATGTCAACTCTACGAATCACGCGCCACGGCGGTCGCGCTTGCCTGCTTGCCGCGCTGCTCATGCTCTGCGCTGCGGGAACCCAGGCGCAGGCCCCCTCTCCCTCTACAGTCGACTCCGCGACAATCTCGGCGGCAGCTGCTCTTTCGCCCGATTGGATCAAATCCAAGATCGATGAGATCGAGGCGCGCAAGGACATAGCTGCCGCCGAGCGCGATCAGTCGCTTGCCCTTTACCGCAATGCCCTTTCGCAATTGGAGGCGGCAGAGGCCAGCAGCACGGCGGCTGCCGGATTCCAGGAAGCCATCCGCTCGGCTCCCAAGCGCACTGCCGAGATCAACAAGGAGCTCGCTGCCCTTCTCGCGCCACCCAGCACCACCGCGGCGGCGCCCAAACGGTCCAATGCAAACCTCTCTTTGAACGACATCGAGCAGGTGCTCGACACCACGCAGGCAGAAATAGCAACGCTCGAAACGGAGCTCGGTCAGCTCGAGGCGACCCTGCGCACCATGGCGGCGCGACCGACAACGGCGCGCCAGGAACAGTCTGTTGAGAAACAGCGGGTCGACGCTTTGGTGTCGCCCCTGCCCACCCCTGGCATCGACGAGAGCACCGTCGTGGCCGAGGCGCGCCGCGCTGCGCTCGCGGCTGAGCGCATGGCCCGCGCAGCCAGGGTCAACCTCCTGGAGCAGGAGCTGATCAGTCTACCGGCGCGTCAGGCACTCACGACGGCGCAGCGCGACCTCGCCATCGCCAGGATCGAGAGCCTCCAGCGCCAGGTTCCGCTCCTCGAGGCGCGCATCAACGAGCTGCGCCAGGGGGAGGCCCTGCAACGCCAGGCGCAGGCCGAGCAGGTGACGCAGCAGCTTTCCGGCCAGCCCCCCGCACTCGCCGAATACGCCAAGGCGACGGCGCTGCTGCTCCAGAGACAAACCGACATCACACATACGATCGAAGCGGAGCAGGCGGTCCAGGCCACGATCGACGCGGATATCTCCCGCATCCGCGAGAGCACGGCGGCAGCGCAGCAGATCCTCGAGATCGGGCGCGTCGGTGAGGAGCTCGGGGGCTTCCTGCGCGAGATCCGCGCCCAGCTTCCTGCCGTCTCCGCACTTCGCGCCCGCATCCGCGATCGCGAGCAGGCAATCATCGATGCGCGCCTGCAGCGGCTCAATGTCGACAAGAGCCGGCGCATGCTCGCCGACCCCGGCGCTGCCGCGGCCCGCATGCTGGAGTCCAATGGGATCCAGCCCGACAAAGCCTTGCTGGCAACCGCGCGTGGGCTGGTCACCGCGCGCGCCGACGCCTTGGGTCGCTTGAGCGAGGCCAACACGCTGCGCATCGACCAGCTCGCCAAGATCAAAGCAGCAGAGCTGGAGCTGCTCAACCAGACGGTGCAGCTCCATGCCCTGCTGAACGAGCGGCTGCTGTGGCTGCCAAGCTCCGCCCCTTTGGGTTGGGCGTGGATCGAGCAAGTCGCCGAAGGGGTGAGCTGGCTCGCCGCGCCAAGCCGCTGGATCGACACCGGGCGCGAGCTCGGTGCACGCCTCACCGCGGTCCCGCTCCTGAGCCTTACCGTGCTGATCGCGTGCGCACTGTTGTGGGGCGCCAGGCGACGGATGCGGCGCCAGCTCGATCTGGTGGCCGAAGCCATCGGCAGGCCGACGACCGATGGCTACCTGTGGACCCCGCGCGCCTTGCTCACGACCATGATGCTTTCGCTGCACTGGCCCCTGCTGCTGGGCTACCCGGGCTGGCTGCTGTCCACGGCCCCTGACGCCTCCGAGTTCGCGGCATGTGTCGGCAACGGCCTCCTCGCCGCCGCCTTCGTGGTGTTCGTCTTGCGCTTCCTTCAGCTTCTTTGCGTGAAGAACGGACTGTTCGCCGCCCACTTCGAATGGGGCGCGCGCGCCACGCAAGTCCTTGGACGCAGCCTGGGCTGGTTCGTCCTCGCCGCCGCGCCGGTGGCATTCATCATGGGCATGATCGAGGTAAGCAAGCAGCAGGTCTATCGCGACGGATTGGGCCGGTTGATCTTCCTCATCGGCTCCGTTGCCATTGCCCTGTTCGCCGTACGCGTCCTGAGCCCGCACAAGGGCATCTTTGCGGAGCGTCTGTCGCGCGCCGGTGCGCTTTGGCTCACCCGCGGCATCTGGTACCCGCTGCTGTGGGGCGCGCCGCTCCTGCTCGGTGCCTTTGCCGTCACCGGCTACTACGACAGCGCCTCCCAGCTGCAGTCGCGCGGCGTTCTTACCGTTGCCATCTGCGTCCTCGGTCTCATCGCCTACGGCGTTGCCATGCGCGAGGTGCTCGTCGCCCGGCGCCGGCTGGAGATGCAGCGGGCCTACGAGCGGCGCGAGAAGGCGCGCGCCGCCGCCGCCAACCGCCAGGCGAGCGAAGCAACCGGCGATGCCACGCCGCAAGCGCTCGACGCCAGCGAGATCGATGTCGCCTCGATCAGCCAGCAGACGCGCGCGCTCGTGCGCATGATTGCCCTGGTGGGGCTGGCGATCGGCCTGTGGCTCGTATGGAAACAGCTGCTGCCCGCGCTGGGCGTTCTCGACAACGTCGCACTTTGGACGCAGACCATCGCCACCGACGCCGGTACCAAGATCGTGCCCGTGACGGTTTCAAACCTGCTGCTGGCGCTCGGCGTGGCGGTGATAACCTTCATCGCCTCTCACAACCTCCCCGGCCTTCTGGAAATGACGCTTCTGCAGCGTCTTTCCATCGAGTCGGGGACGCGCTACGCGATCACGGCGCTGAGCCGCTACTCCATCATCGCCGTGGGCCTGCTCGTCGCCTTCAACCGCATCGGCGCCGACTGGTCGCAGATGCAGTGGATCATCGCCGCGCTGGGCGTCGGCGTCGGCTTCGGGTTGCAGGAGATCGTCGCAAACTTCGTCTCCGGTCTGATCATCCTGTTCGAGCGGCCGGTGCGCGTCGGCGACACGGTGACGATCGGAGACTTGAGCGGCACCGTCAGCCGCATCCAGATCCGCGCCACTTCCATCACCGACTGGGACAATCGCGAGATTCTCGTGCCCAACAAGTCGCTGATCACCGAAAAGGTCATGAACTGGACGCTGACGGATTCCGTGACGCGGCTCTTGGTGCAGGTCGGCATCGCCTACGGCTCCGACACGCTCGTTGCGCAGAAGGCCATGCTTGACGTGGTGAAGGCCAACCCGATGGTGCTGGAGACGCCGCAACCGACCGTATTCTTCCTCGGCTTCGGCGACAGCTCGCTCAACTACGAGGTCCGCGCCTTCGTGGCCCTGCCAGCTCATCGTTTGCCGGTCTTGCACGACTTGCATGTCGGCATCGAGCAGGCCTTACGCCAGCAGGGTATCGGCATCCCCTTCCCGCAGCGCGATCTGCATATGAAGTTCGCCGACCTTGCCGATGCAGCGCAGACGGCCGGCACCGCAGCGTTGCGCGAGACACTCAAGAAAGCGGGCTAACCGAAAGATAACAGCCGTCCCGCACCGATCCGGCATCGGCGGCGGCGCGTCTTTGCGCTTTTTTTGCAAATTTTCGCTAGCATCTAGCAAAAATTATAAGAACGGCGGGAGACGTCCATGATTGAGAGTCTCGTCAACCAATTCGCTACCATGACGCTGGCGGAAGAGGTGCACACCGTGCTCTTCACCGCTTTCATCGTCGGCGGTGCCGTGTGCTGCTTTCGCCGCCCGGACATGCGCCAGCCCTCGAGGCCGACAACGTCCTCAGGGTCAGGCAAGACCGAGAAGGTCGCGTAGCGCTCGCATTGGCGGATCGTTCACACCCCGCCGAAGAGCTCCAGCGCATCGGCGATTGCCACGAAGTGAATGCCGGACGCGATCAGTACGAACGTGTGCCAGATCGCGTTGTGATAGCGCAACTTGTGCCACAGGTGGAACACGACGCCCACGGTGTAGAGCACGCCGCCGACGAGAAGCAGCACCAGCACCCGCATCGACACCGCGTCGGCGAGCCAATCGAAGGCCATGACGCCGGCCCAGCCTTGCGCGAGATAAAGCACGTAGGAGGTGCGGACGAGCTGCGTCGGCCAGAACAGCTTGGCGCTCGCACCGACGACGGCAATCCCCCACACCGCCGCAAACAACGCTGCGCCTGGCAGGCTGCCTATTTTGACCACCGCGAACGGCGTGTAGGTCGCCGCGATCTTGACGTAGATCGTGGCGTGGTCGCAGCGGCGCAGGATCGCCTTCACTTTGCCCGGGTCGACCAGGTTGTATGCGGCGGAAACCGCGAACACCGCCACGAGGCCGGCGGCGTACACGCCGGCACTGGCAACGGAGATCACCGGCTGGGTCTGGCATACCAGCACGATGAGGATGGCCGCCGCGATCAAGCTGGCGCTGACGCCGACGACGTGCACGACCCCGTCGGCCCAGCGCTCACCTGACGTGTATTGCGGAAACGTGTGACGCATGCTGGACAGATGGGCCGCCAGGCCGCTGATCGCAAGCCGGGCGCGCCGCCATCCTTAGCTCGAGCCCGGCTATGCGGCCTCCTCGATGTTCTCCCCGGCACGGCGCTTCAAGTCAGGCGGGACGGCTTCGTCTTTGAGCGCCGCGATGGCCTCGTCGAGCCCCAACACCTCCTGCGTGTCGGAGCCCAAGCGGCGGATCGAGACCTTGCCATCCTCCGCCTCGCGCTTGCCCACGACCAGCATCACCGGAACCTTGGCGAGCGAGTGCTCGCGCACCTTGTAGTTGATCTTCTCGTTGCGGAGATCGATCTCGGCACGCAGGCCCGCCGCCTTCAGCTGCTCCAGAACCTGCAGCGCGTAGTAATCGGCATCCGACACGATGGTCGCCACCACCGCCTGCACCGGGGCCAGCCACAGCGGGAAGTGGCCTGCGAAGTTCTCGATCAGCACGCCCGTGAAGCGCTCAAGCGAGCCGAAGATGGCGCGGTGGATCATCACCGGCGTCTTCTTGTCGGAGTGCTCGTCGATGTAGAAGGCGCCGAGGCGCCCAGGGAGATTAAAGTCGACCTGCGTGGTGCCGCACTGCCAGTCGCGGCCGATGGCGTCCTTTAGCACGTACTCAAACTTGGGGCCGTAGAACGCGCCCTCGCCGGGGTTTACCGAGGTCTTGATGCGGCCCTTGCCGCGCTTCTCGATCTCCTTGAGCACCTTGGCCATGATCGCCTCGGCGTGGTCCCACTGCTCGTCGGTGCCGACCCGCTTCTCTGGCCGCGTCGACAGCTTGACGACGATGTCGGTGAAGCCGAAGTCCTCGTAGATCGACAACAAGAGATCGTTCACCTCCAGGCACTGCTCCTTGAGCTGCTCTTCGGTGATGAAGATGTGGGCGTCGTCCTGCGTGAAATGGCGCACGCGCAAAAGCCCGTGCATGGCGCCCGACGGCTCGTAGCGGTGCACCTTGCCGAACTCGCCCATCTTGATCGGCAGATCGCGATAGCTCTTGAGCCCGTGCTTGTAGATCTGCACGTGCCCCGGGCAGTTCATCGGCTTGCAGCAGAAGATGCGCTCGTCGGGAAGCTCGGTGACGAACATCATCTCCCGGAAGTTCTCCCAATGGCCGGAGAGCTCCCAGAAGTGTTTCTCCATCATGTCGGGAGAGTTGACCTCGGTGTAGCCGGCCGCGTCCAGCCGCCGGCGCATGTAGGCGATCAGCGTCTGGAACAGGGTCCAGCCCTTGGGGTGCCAGAATACCGAACCTGGCGCCTCCTCCTGGAAATGGAACAGGTCCATCTCGCGGCCGAGCTTGCGGTGGTCGCGCTTTTCGGCTTCCTCGAGCCGCTTCAGGTAGTCGGCGAGCTCAGCGTCCGTCGCCCATGCCGTCCCGTAGATGCGCTGGAGCATCTGCTTGGAGGCGTCGCCGCGCCAATAGGCGCCGGCGATCTTCTGCAGCTTGAAGGCTTTGCCCACCTGGCCCGTCGAGACCATGTGCGGGCCGCGGCACAGATCGAGCCATTCGCCCTGCTTGTAGATCTTGACGTCCTCGCCAGCAGGAATCGCGTCGACGAGCTCGACCTTGAAGTTCTCGCCGCGCTCGCGGAAGAACTCCCTGGCCTGCTTGCGGCTCCAGACCTCCTTGGTGAAAGGCGCGTTCCTGGCGATGATCTCGCCCATCTTCTTTTCGATCCTAGCGAGATCTTCCGGGTGGAACGGCTCCTGCTTGGCGAAGTCGTAATAGAAACCGTTCTCAATCACGGGGCCGATCGTCACCTGCACCTTGGGCCACAGCGACTGCACGGCTTCCGCCATCACGTGCGCGGCGTCGTGCCGGATCATCTCCAGCGCCTCGGGGTCGGTGCGGGACACGAACTTGATCGCCGCGTCGGCCGTGATGGGATCGGCGAGGTCGGCAAGCTCCCCGTTGAGGCTCATAGCGACCGTGCGCTTGGCGAGCGAAGGGGAAATGCCCTTCGCCACCTGCAGCCCCGTGGTGCCGCTTTCGACCTGGCGCGTGGCGCCGTCGGGAAATCTCAGGGTGATGGGGCCTGCGTCGGCCATGACCGTCTCCTCTCAATCGCTGCATACCAAGCAGGTAAGATGGAGCGTATATAAGCACCGCAGGCTGGCCTGTCGAGTGACGAGAAGCCGCTATCGGGCCGCTAGGGTGCCCGATCCTCTGGCGTGAAGGTTGAACGCTCCTGCGCAGAATGAAACAGCGCAAGGATTCTGAGGGTCTCCTCGGCTTCAACGCGGTAAAAGATGACGTAGCGGGTCCGCGGAATCCAGATCTCGTAGATCTGCTTCTCTGGGATCAGCCGGCCCGTTCTCGGATATACAGCAAGAAAATCGCTGATGAATGCCGTGATGCGCTCGCGCGCGGCCACGGCTGCACGCTGGGCGCCCTGCGAGACAAGGTAGGCGAGCTGATTTTCTAACTGACGAATGGCGGTCGGCGTATAGACGACCTTCATGCCTCGCGGCTGGGCGCGATCTTGCGGAGCCGGGCTTCCACTTCGGCGGCCGGCACGCCGTCGTCGCGTTCGGCCTCGGCAATTGCTCCGTCGAGTATGCCGAGTTGGTTTGCCGTCATCGTATCGAAGAATCGCGAAGTGCCAGAAAGGCCCTCTGCGATCTCGAGCAGAATCTGCTGACGATCAGGCGCCAGTTGCTCGGCAATCTCATGGATGCGTCGGACAGCGTTTGTCATGCTCTTTCATACCACAACCATTGGGGCCCGGGCCACACCGCCAGATGCTACGTCCCTTGGCTGCCGGAGCCTTGCTGCATGCGGCGCCACCGCCCGTAGCGCCAGGGTGCGAGCGTGTGCCGCTCGGCGCGGATGTCGGGCACAGGGTCGTGGCCGCGCGTCCCCCAAGGATGGCAGCGCGAGAGACGCGCGACGGTGAGCCAGAAACCGCGCCAGGCGCCGTTCTTGTCGATCGCCTCTAAGGCGTAGTCAGAGCACGTCGGCTGATGCCGGCAGTTCCAGCCCACATACGGCTTCAGCGTCCAGCGGTAGAGATGGACGGGCGCCTTGAGCAGCGATCCGGCGACACTCATGGCACGGGCTCGCCCGATTTGCGCATGAACACGACCTTGCCCGCCCGCTTGTGCAAGCGCAGGTCGATGTCGGGATAGTCGACGTCCTCATCGGCGCTGCGCGTGCCGACTTCGAGGTAGGTCGCGGGGGCGCCCGTGCGATTGACCAGCATGTGGCCGTTCGCCTCGCCGGCCGGAAACGTCGCCGCCATTCCCGGGCCCAGCACCTCCTCGCCTGCATCGGTCACAAGCGTCAGCTCGCCGTCGAGCACGTAGATGAACTCATCCTCTTTCGCGTGCCAGTGCCGGTGCGCCGACGGGGCACCGGGCTCCAGCGTCGTCAGGTTGACGCCGAATTGGGTGAGGCCGCCGGCGTTGCCGAGCGCCCGCTTGATGCGCCCCTCGAACCCCGCCGCAAACTCTGCGGGGTAGATCGTCACCCGCCGTCTCTCTACTTTCGAAGGCTCCCGTATCACCGCCATGCCACCCTCCCGCAATTGCTCAAGTGGACACCGCGCTCGACGTCTCTGCCGCGCGCTTCGCCTCGATCTCGGCGATGGCCCTCTCGATCGCGTCGAACACCAGCAGCACCGAGCCATGCCGCGCCCGGTAATGGCGCACCGGCTCGAGCAACTCCAATTCGGCAAAGCGCCCCGTGGGTGGCGGGCCTTCCTCCTTCAGCATGCGGCGCATTTGCCCGCCTGCCGTGCGCAGCTCCGCCGCGGTCGCCCCGATGATATGGCGCCCGACAACCGCCGTGGCTGCCTGCCCGAGAAGACAAGCCTTCACGGTTTGGCCATAGGCCGTTACGTGGTCGTCGCTCATGCTCAAATCGACGGTGACGGTCGAGCCGCACAGCTTGGAATGGGCCGTCGCCGTCGCATCGGGCGCCGCAAGCCGCTCTGAGCAGGGGGCCTGGGCCGCCAGCTCCAGAAGCTTCGAGTTGTAGATCGCGTCCAGATCGGCCATGTCAGCATCCCTGCGGGTCCCGGGCCCGTCCCTTCCAAATCCCGAGCCCCTGCCGATAATATAGGGCAGAAGCGGCCGGAGTGGCATTGGGGCGCTGTGAAGGGCCATCGGGGACCGCGCAAGGCCAAGCAAAGGAAATCGCTCCCCGTGAAAAAGCCCAGCGACAAAAAGCTCGAAGGCGTCGTCGCAGGCCGCCCCACGCGCCAGAAGGCGGAGGAGGCCGTTCGCACGCTTCTGGCCTGGGCCGGCGACGATCCCAAACGGGACGGGCTGACGAAGACGCCTCAGCGGGTGGTCGAGGCCTTCGAGGAGCGGTTCTCCGGCTACCGGGAAGACGCAGCAGCCGAGCTTGCCCGCACCTTCGAGGACATCTCGGGCTACTCCGACATGATCCTATTGCGCGATGTACGCCTCGAGAGCCACTGCGAGCATCACATCGCCCCCTTCGTCGGCGTCGCGCACGTTGCCTACGTCCCGCATCGGCGCGTCGTCGGCCTGTCGAAGCTTGCGCGCGTCGTCGACATCTACGCGCACCGCCTGCAGGTGCAGGAGTCGCTCACGGCACAAATCGCCACCACCATCCAGGATGCGCTCGCGCCCAAGGGTGTCGCCGTGATGATCCGCGCCGCGCACCAGTGCATGACGCTGCGCGCCGTCAACCAGCCGAGCGCCACGATGGAGACGGTGCATTTCACCGGCGTATTCGAGACGACTGAGAGCTGGCGCAACCGGTTCCTGCAAGCGGTGCAAAGCCCGGCCGCTGAGTGCTAGGCTCGCGCGTTGTTGCACCCCCTAGATGAAGAAAGCTCCCATGGCCGAGTCCAAGCCACCCGTGTTTGCCGCCCGCGGAACATCTGAAGAGATCGAGGCGGGGTTGGTATTTCAGCCGAAGTTCGATGCAGACGGCCTGATTCCGGCGATCGTCACCGACGCCGACGCGGGCGGCGTTCTGATGTTTGCATGGATGAACGAGGAAGCGCTCGCGCTCACCATCGAGACCGGCCTTGCCCACTTCTGGAGCCGCTCGCGCCGCTCATTGTGGAAGAAGGGTGCCGAAAGCGGCAATCTGCTCACTGTCACAGAGCTGCGCACGGACTGCGACCAGGACGTCGTCTGGCTGCGCGCCCGCGTGCAAGGGCAAGGGCTTGCCTGTCACACGGGCCGTCCCAGTTGCTTCTACCGCTCCGTGCCGCTGGGTGCGCCTGCGCGCGCTGCGCTTGCCCTGACGCCCGTCGAAGATGCCGCAGAGCGTTGATCCCATTATTTCGCTGCACGCATAGCAGAAGTTGGGATCGGGCGGGAATCCGGCTACTGTAAGGTTAGTCTTAGCATCCTATATCTATCGTAACGACGGCGGCTCGCGCCGGTTCGCTGCTCCCCAAGTTGGGCATGAAGATTGCACGTCAATTGGTGTGCGCGAACGGTGCAGGACACATAGGTGACGGGCTATGGGAAAGGCAAAAATAGGCCTTGCGTTGGGTGGGGGCGCCGCACGCGGCTGGGCTCACATAGGTGTCATAAAAGCGCTCGTCGACGCAGGAATTAAGCCCGACATAATCGTAGGAACGTCGATCGGCGCCGTGGTCGGTGCCTGTCATGCGGCCGGGCATCTCGATGCCTTGGAGGAATTCGCGCGTGAGCTGACGCGGCGGCGGGTCTTCGGCTATCTCGATTTCAACTTTGCGGGAACGGGCCTCATCAACGGCCAGCGCCTTTGCGAGCGGCTCGAGCAGCAGTTGGGAGACCTCAACATCGAGGATCTCGATCCGCACTTCACCGCGGTGGCGACCGAGATCGGGACCGGGCACGAGATCTGGCTCTCGCGCGGACGCCTCGTCGAGGCGGTGCGCGCCTCGTACGCGCTTCCCGGCATTTTCCGCCCTGTCAAAATCAACGGGCGCTGGCTGTTCGACGGCGCGCTCGTCAATCCTATTCCGGTCTCCGTCTGCCGCGCCCACGGCGCGCGCTACGTGATCGCCGTCAATCTCAATTTCGATGTCTGCGGGCGCGGCACCATCCTGCCGCACCTTGAATCCGACATTACCACGGAAGTGGACGAACCCGAGCCTCAGCCCATATTGGGCAAGAACGGCGTTTCCGTGCGCCGGCTGCTGCAGCGGCAGGTGTTCGGCAAGGGAGAGGCGGCCCCTGGGATTTCGACCGTGATGGTCGAAGCCTTCAACATCGTGCAGGATCGCATTGCCCGCTCGCGGCTGGCAGGCGACCCGCCCGACGCCATGATCAATCTGCGTTTGTCGGACATCGGCCTGTTCGACTTCCACCGCGCCAACGAGCTGATCGCGCGCGGCGAGGCGGCGACCACGCGTCACTTGGCGGACGTGAGGCGCGAAATCGACGCGCGCGGAAGCCTTGCCGACGGGCACGCCGACGTGGTCGAGATCGCTTAGCGCGGTTTTGGCGTTAAACCGAGGCGTCCGCGCAAGCCCGTCTCTGCATCAACCCGTGGCGAAGTAGTCCTTCATCGCCGACACTTCCATCTCCACCTCGGCGATGTGGTTCTTGACGATGTCGCCTATCGACACGATGCCGACCAGTGCGCCGTCCTCGATCACCGGCACGTGCCGGAAGCGGCCCTGCGTCATCATCTCCATCATCTCATCGAGCGTGCTCGTCTCCTGGCAAGACACCACGGCCGACGTCATGCTTTGCGACACGGGCTCTTTGAGGGCGCCGTTGCCCAGCTCCGCCAGGCGGCGGATCACGTCACGCTCCGATACGATGCCCGCAACCTCGCCGTTGTCGCCGACGATGACGATTGCACCGATCTTTTTTTGAGCCAGCTTGGCAATGATCTCAGAAAGGGTTGCGTCCGGCCGCGCTGTTGCCACCGCCCTTCCTTTTGACTTCAATATCTGAGCAATGTTCATGGCATTTTCTCCCACTGCGCCTTGGCAGCCGAAGCACGACAATCGCTACCCGCGATTATTGCCGTGACGTCGCGAGTGAAGCGCCAGTATCTGGCCATCGACCAACGCGAAGACGTCTGCCTTTTGGCCAAGCGCCCCTCCCGGTCCGCTCGGCGATTCATGGTGCGGCAATCGGCCTCCGGACGCAAGAACTCACTTCATCATCGACCCATCTGGTGAATGCGCGGTTGGGGGTGGCTCTAAGAAGCCGAATAATAGAAAACCCGCGCAATATCCTCCCAGGTGGGCCTCCCAGGCGATGCCTCCCGCGCTTACGCCGCCGAGCCCCAGCACTCCCAGAAAGTTGGCGAGGATAAAGGCGCCCGTCACCAGCAGCACCCGCTGGTCGGAGAGCGCCTGGCCCAGCGGCATCAGCGGCACCAGCCTGGGGCTTTCGCGCAGCCCGCGCACGCCCTCCGTGTCCAATGCACTGAACAAGAAGCGCATTGTCCCGCCCATGAGCCCCGACACGGCGCCCGAGGCGCCGACCATCGGCGCCCACAGCCCGAAATTGAAGAAGAGGAACGCGAAAGCGCCGGCAACGGCGCAGACGGCGGAGAACACGACGAAGCGCGCCCCGCCGATCCGGTTCGCTACCGCACCGCCGAAGGCCAGCATCCAGGCGGCATTTATCGCCAGATGGAACAGGCTTCCGTGCACGAGCGCGTAGGTGAGAAAGGACGTCAAGTCGGTAATGGAGCCGCCCGGGATTCCCACGACGTCGCCGGAGTAGCGCGCCGGGATGAAGGCGAGCGCCAGCGTTAACCAAGTGTTCCACGCCTCCGGCAGGGACGACAGCAGGACGTGCACGCCGAGGAGCACCCCGAGCACCGCCACGACGCTGCCCGGCACGTTGAACATCGGCTCATGTCGCTCCACCGGCCCCTCCTGTCGCGTCATGCCCGCTTGTTGCGGCGCCGGTTGAGTTAACGGGACCATCGCCGGTCAGCAACCACGTTTTCGCTCGCGCGGCGCCACGCGCCCGTGTGGCACGGATGCTGCTGATCTTCCCATCGACGGCCTGCAGGAAGGGGAAAGGTGTCCCGTTCCGGCACGGTCATCAAGCGTCAGACTTTGGATCCCCATGAGGGGGGAGCTTCTTTGCGGCCAAGGGACATGAAGCACAAGACCAGCAAGGCCCTGTTTGCATACTGGAACGCTGTGAGGGGCAATCGGGTGGCCCCTCATCGCTTCGAGATCGATCCCTCGCGGATCAGCGCGCTCCTGCCTTCCACCTTCGTGCTGGAACGGCTCGATGCGGAGACCTTCCGCTATCGGCTGGCAGGCACCGGCATGTGCGAAATCTTCGGCTGCGAGCTGCGCGGGACAAACTTCCTCGAAGGCTGGGAAACCATCGACCGCGTTCCCCTCCTGCGGCAGTTCTCCCTGCTGACACGGCAGGGCGCGGTGGCGGTCGTCTACATGCAGATCAACCCTGCGGACGAGCCTCCCCTCGCATGCGAGGTGCTGCTGCTGCCCTTGTTGCATACCCAAGACACCGTTGATCGCGTCCTCGGCGCTTTCTCTCCGCTCGATCATCCCGGCTGGCTCGGGGACAAGCCGGCTATCGCCAAGTCCATCATCGCCAACCAGATCGTCTGGCCCACGGGCGACCCGCAGCCCCTGATCCAACGCATGCCGTTCGAGTCACCCGAGTTTAGGCAGGTGCGCCACGGCCCGATACCCCCCTCGGAGCGCCCGCAGCTTCGCGTTGTCGAAGGCGGTCTCAGCCACTCAGAGAGCGACAAGACCTGACACGCACCTGAGCGCCGGGCCCCGCCTAGATGCGCGGAAAAAACGAGCGCGCCGCCGGCGCATTCCTGCCCTCGCCGGCGCCAGCCGCGCGCCTCGTTCTTGGCAGCAATGCAAAAATGGTGCGCCGATTAGCCCTTCATTAAGGGGCCCTCCTGCATAGTTCCCTTGGGAACAGAGCCATCGATGTACGCGTTCTAATTTGGCTCGCGGACAGCTGCAGCCGCCCTAAGGCGGCCTAGCGCAGGAATGGCTCATGTCGACGCGTTCGGCTCAATTGCGGCCAAGCGGGCTTGGCCCGGCACGGCCAATTAGCCCTGACAGCCTCCACCATTCGCACCGTGCATCGCGCCCGGCCCATCGCTTGGAGCCGGCGCCCGGGTCCTATGACCCATGCAGGTTAGCTGGCCACGGGCCAACCAATCCAATGCCGATACGAAAGATGAATGGCGGCGCGGAGTTTTGCTTCAAATCCCGAACCGCCACTTCAGGGTAATTCGAAGTCTGTCGGGTAGCTTGCGAGGAAAGAGTAACGGGGTCTTGTTATGCAGCGGGTTCAAATTAGTGCCATCGTTCTATTCGGCGGCATGCTGGCAGCGACGGGGGTTTGTGCGCAGGATGTCTCCGCACTTCGCTCGACCGGCCTGCCACATCTCCAGCCGAGCACCGTTCCCATCTTCATGCGCATTCACGGACCTGCCCAGCCTCCGCACGGGTTTGTCCGTTTCTGCAAGGCGGTCCCCAGAGAGTGCACCAGCGATCCGCACCCCCAGCGGCGTTTCAACGCCTCGGCGGCACGCCTGCAGGAGCTCGACGATGTGAACCGCGCGGTCAACCGCGCCATCACCCCGGCCACGGATCTGGAGATCTACGGCGTCAACGAGTACTGGACCCTGCCGCGCACCAAGGGCGATTGCGAGGACTACGCGCTGCTCAAGCGCCGCACGCTCATCCGGAAAGGCTGGCCCGTGAGCTCGCTGCTCATGACGGTGGTCCGCGATGAGAAGGGCGAAGGGCATGCCGTGCTCACGGCCCGCACCGTGCAGGGCGATCTCGTCCTCGACAACAAGATCGACGACGTGCTCCCGTGGAACAAGACGCCCTATCAGTTCGTCATGCGCCAGTCATACATTAACCCGAACGTTTGGGTGGCGCTCGACACGCGTCAGGGCCCGCCGGCGACGGCCATGTCCGGCCTGGAAAACGGAGAGTAGCTGCGCGCGCAAGCTGACGCGCAGCCCTCAATCAAGCCTGTGGCTTGAAACCGGCAGCGTAACGTTTCCAGTTCTTGACGTAGCGGCCGGCCGCGCCGGCGAACCGTGCCACATCCTCGGCCGTGAGGCTTCGCACGATCTTGCCCGGCGAGCCCAGAACCATGGAGCGCGGCGGGATCTCCTTGCCCTCGGGGATCAGCGTGTTGGCGCCCACCAGGCATTCCTCGCCGATCTTCACGCCGTTGAGCAGGATCGACCCGATGCCGATCAGGCTGCCGCGGCTGATCGTGCAGCCATGCAGCATCACCATATGCCCGATGGTGCAGTCCTCCCCGACCGTCAGCGGAAAGCCCGGGTCGGTATGCAGGACGCAGCCTTCTTGAATGTTGGAGCGCGCGCCGACCCGGATCGGCTCGTTGTCCCCGCGCAGCACGCTGCCGAACCAGATGCTCGCGTCCTCCTCGATGATGACCTTGCCTATGACCACGGCGTTCGGCGCCACCCAGCACCGGCCTTCGCCGGGCGTGGAGACGCGCGTTCCCTCAAGCTCGTAGAGCGCCATGCTCAAGCCCCCCTCCCGGCCTCACACCCCCGCAAGATCGAGATCGAGAATTGCCATCTGGAATTGATAGGAGACCTCGCCGTCCTCCTCCTCGCGGAACAGCACGGCGATGAACTCGTCGCCGACGTACACCTCGGCGGAGTCGTCCTTCCTTGGCCGGGCGCGCACCTCCAGGGTGCGCGTGCCGAAGATCTTGCGCAGATAAGCCTGCAGGCGGGCTACTTCGTCTGGTTTCACTTTTGGAATCTCCTTTGCGCGGCGCAAGCCGCTTGGCTAACGCTTCGGTCCTGAAGCTTAGAGGCCGCCGAAATCGTCGACCCACGTCTGTTCCATATCGAGCGCAGGCTCGGCTGAGCCCGCCGACCCCACGACTTTCGCCGGAACGCCCGCCATGGTCACGTGCGCGGGCACATCGCTCAAGACGACGCTGCCCGCAGCAATGCGCGAGCCCTCCCCGACGCTGATGTTGCCGAGGATCTTGGCCCCGGCACCGACAAGCACGTTCTCGCCGATCTTGGGATGGCGGTCGCCGGTCTCCTTGCCGCTGCCCCCGAGCGTCACGCCATGCAGGAACGAGCAGTTGTTGCCCACCACCGCCGTCTCGCCGACCACCATGCCGGTGGCATGATCGATCATGATTCCCTGGCCGAAACGTGCCGCCGGGTGAATGTCCACATTGAACGTGCGGGAGGCCTGGCTCTGCAGAAACAGCGCGAAGTCGCGCCGGCCGTCGTGCCACAGCGCGTTGGCGAAGCGATGCGCAACGAGGGCGTGGAAGCCTTTGAAGTAAAGAAGAGGCTCCAGGTAGCGGTTGCAGGCGGGGTCGCGGTCGAACACGGCGGCGAGGTCGGCCCGAAACACGGCCCCCAGCTGCTGATGCGTGGAGAGCAGCGCCAGAAACGTCTGGTTGATGAGGACGGGATCCACATCGGAGTGGTCGAGGCGCTGGGCCAGCCGGTGGCAGATCGCGTCCTCGAGCCGGTCGTGGCTCAGGACGGTGGCGAATATGAAGCTGCCGAGCGCCGGCTCGGCCGCCATCGCCGCCTGGGCCTCCTTGCGGATCTCAGACCACACCGGATCGTAGGCTCTGACCTTGCCCGCCGGCGCAGAACGCGTCCTGGCTGCCATGTGACCACTCCTGAGCGTCCCAGCTCCCGGTTGCGGCGGAAATTCGCCGCGCCGACCCGACCGAGGTACAAAGATGATGCTGCCGCGTCAACGCCTTCAGGTGCAGACCGGTGTTTACACCACTGCAAAGGGCCCAATTGCGGTCTCCTGCCCAATTGCGCGCCAAGTCCATGGGCGCTCTAAGGTCCTTGAGAGAAATTAGATGCAAGGTTCCCCCATGCAGGACAGCCCTTCGTCCGCCCCCGCACTTCGCCTGGAGCGCGACGGCCAGATCGCCTTTGTCATTGCCGACAACCCCGCCCGCATGAACGCGCTGACGGCGGCCATGTGGCAGGCTTTGCCGGCGCTCGTCAGCGAGGCCGAGCGCGACCCCGACATCCGCGTCATCGTGCTGCGGGGTGCGGGCGAGCGGGCCTTTTCGGCCGGCGCCGACATTTCCGAGTTCGAAAGCGCGCGCGCCGGCGACAAGGCGGCCGCGTACGACGCGCTCAACGACGACGCCTTCAAGACCTTGAGCGGTTGCAGCAAGCCGACGATCGCCATGATCCACGGTTTTTGCCTCGGCGGCGGACTGGGCCTCGCCTTGTGCACCGACATCCGCCTCGCCGACGAGGTGGCCGAGTTCGCCATCCCCGCAGCCAAGCTCGGTCTCGGCTACAACGCGCGCTGGGTGCGCCCGCTGCTGGCGGCCGTGCCCCCCTCACGCGCCAAGGAGATGCTGTTCACTGCACGCCGCTTCAAGGTTGCAGAGGCGGCCGGCATGGGCCTCGTCAACGAGGTCGTCCCGTCTGCGCAGCTCGAGGCGCGGACGCGGCAGCTGGCGCAGGAGATCGCCGCCAACGCACCGCTCACCGTCAAAGCGGCCAAGCTCGTGATCGACGCGCTCGTGCGCCATCCCGAAACGGCCGACATGGGCGCGCTCGATGCAGCAGTGGCCGCGTGCTTCGACAGCGAGGACTACGCGGAAGGCCGGCGCGCCTTCCTGGAGAAGCGCAAGCCCCGCTTCCAGGGCCGCTGAAGGACGCCGCTTTACCGTCAAGGCGCGCCGCGATATGCCGTCGTTGGGTCGGAGGTGGGCATGGCCGCGTATGCGTCGGGACGGCTTGTTGTGTGCGTGGTTGCTGCGGCGGCACTCGGCTCGCCGCCGGCGACAGCCGCGTCCGCGCAACACCACACTCTCCTCGAAGCCTGCTGGGCGCCCTCCGCACTTCCGGCAAAGACCGGCGAGAAGTCTTCGCGGCGACCCGACCGGCGCTTCGACGCGGCACCTGAGGAAATGGCTCTGGCCCCGTTCGCACCCGACACCGCCGCATCGCAGGGCGTGATCCGCCGCGTCGACCTTGCCACCGACCGCAAGCTCATCGCGCTCACCTTCGATCTGTGCGAGCAGCGCGGCGAGGTGGCCGGCTACGATGGCGCCATCGTCGAGTACTTGCGCAAGGAGCGCGTCAAGGCGACATTCTTCGCCGGCGGCAAGTGGCTGCGCTCGCACGAGGAGCGCGCCCGCCAGCTGATGGCCGACCCGCTGTTCGAGATCGGCAACCACGCCGAGGCCCACCGCAATCTGCGCCTGCTAAATGGACAGCGTCTTGTCGCCGAGATCGTGGGACCGCAGCGCGCCTACGAGGCGATCCGCGCGCGCTTCGCTCAGTCTCAGTGCGTCAAGACCAGCTCCGGCGCCATCGACGCGCTTCCAGCCCGGATTACGCTCTTTCGCTTTCCTTACGGCGCCTGCAACCCGCGCGCGCTGCAGGCGGTCTCCGATCACGGCCTGCGCGCCATCCAATGGGACCTTTCGACCGGTGACGCTTGGCCCAAGCAATCGGCCGCGAGGATTGCCCGCGCCCTACTCGCGCAGGCGCGTCCCGGGTCCATCGTGCTCGCCCATGCCAATGGGCGCGGCTGGCATACCGCGGCGGCGCTGGCGCTCGTCATCCCCAAGCTGCGCCAGATGGGTTTCGAGTTCGTCACGGTGTCTGAGCTGCTGGCAGCGGGCAAGCCCGTCGTATCGACGACCTGTTACGACAGCCGCCCCGGCGATACCGACCACTACGACCACCCGAAGAAGCCCCGCCAAGAGCCGCCGCCGGCGCAGTCCTTTTTTCCCTTCTTGTATCCCTGATGAGTGCGCCCGCACCCTTCACTGCGCAACACTACGAGGTGCAGCCGGGCGCGGCCGGCGCCGCGGCCTGCCTCACCGCACCGCTTCCCGAGAGCGCGGCCCAAGCGCTCGCGGAGGCGTTTGCGGCAATCGACCCGTGGGCGAGCTACGCCTACCCGGCGCGTGCGCTGGCCGCGTACCTGGCCAAGCGCGAGCCGGGCGCGCCGCGCTTCCTGTTGACGCTCGGTGACGAGATCGCCGGAGCTGCCGGTGTGCGGACGGGCTGGCTGCGCGGACCCTACATTCAGTTCCTCGGCATCCTGCCGGGTTTTCAGCGCCGGGGGTTGGGCAGCGCCGTTCTCGCCTGGGCCGAACGCGAGGCGCGCGCTGCCGATGAGCGCAACCTCTGGGTCGCCGCCTCCGAAATCAACGCCGATGCCATCCGTTTCTACGAGCGACACGGGTTTGCGCACGCGGCAAGCCTGGAAGCGCTCGTGTGCGACGGGCGCACGGAGATCCTGCTGCGCAAACGGCTCTAGTCGACCTCCAACACAACGCGGCCGCGAATGCGTCCTGCGAGAATCTCGGCCGCCAGCGACAGAACATCGGCGAGCGGATGCGTCTCCGTGAGGCGGGCAAGCTTGTCGCGATCGAGGTCGCGCGCCAGCCGCTGCCATGCGATCTCGCGCCTGGCCTTCGGTGCCATCACGCTGTCGATGCCGACGAGCGTGACACCGCGCAGAATGAATGGAGCGACCGAGCCGGGCAGGTCCATGCCCTGCGCCAGGCCGGCAGCCGCGACCGCACCGGCGTACTTGGTTATCGAGAGCGCATTGGCAAGCGTATGCGATCCCGCCACGTCGATGGCACCGGCCCAGCGCTCCCTGGCCAGAGGGCGCGCCGGCCCGGACAGCTCCTCGCGGGCGATGATCTCGGTGGCCCCCAGCGACTTGAGGTAATCCGTCTCCTGTTGGCGTCCGGTGGCGGCGACGACCTCGTAGCCGAGCTTCGACAAGAGCGCGATCGCGATGCTGCCGACGCCGCCGGCCGCGCCCGTAACGAGCACGGGACCATTGCCGGGTAGGACGTCATGCGCCTCCAAGGCCAGCACGGCGAGCATTGCCGTATAGCCAGCCGTGCCGACGGCCATCGCTTGCGCGTTCGTGAAGCTTTGCGGGAGCTTGACGAGCCAGTCGCCCTTGATCCGCGCGCGCTGCGCGTAGCCGCCGTGGTGGCGCTCTCCGCAACCCCAGCCGTTGAGGACCACCTCGTCGCCCGGCGCAAACTCGCGATGCGATGAGGCGAGCACCGTGCCCGCAAAGTCGATGCCCGGAATGAGCGGAAGGCGCAGGCCGGGCAGCTTGCCGGAAAGCGCCAGCCCGTCCTTGTAGTTGATGGTCGAATGGGTGACGCGCACCGTCACGTCGCCGTCCATCAGGTCGGCCTCGCCCAAGCGCGTCCACGACGTCTGCAGGCCGCCGTCCCCTCGCGACAGAAGCAAGGCCTTGAAGTCCGCCATCAAAATCTCCGTGTGGAAAAATCGCAGACGGCAGGGCCATCAACAGGTTTGTTTTCGCGTTGCAGCACCTGCCGCTTGCCCTTCAGCTCATCTGCAACACCCCGAACAGTGTTGCCGATGATGCATTTGCGTCCAATCTGCACACAAGCAATGCACGTGCAGCGAGGCACGTTTGACAAAGCGATCACACCTGTGTGGCACAACAGCCGTGATTGATCAGGCTTTGATCGGATTAGACTAGAAAGCGTTCATGCTGCCGCACTGCAAAAACTTTTTCTCTTGGCAACGCCGCCGCAGCGCACTTAGGCTCGCTGTTCCGGTGCGGGCCCCTTCCGCGCCGCATTGAGTCGCTAGTCAAGGCGACCACGATGGAGGCCCCGATGGAACTCTCGATGAGACTGAACGTGCTTGCTGCGCTTCTGTCATTCGGCTTCATCGCTGCAATTGTGTTTGGGATGATCTAAAGCGCAGCGTGACGTCCCCAAGCACGGTTCGCCCTCAATACTCCTGGTCTCGAGCTTTCCCCCTGAGCTTGAGACGGCAAGGCAACTAGCCAGAAAGGCGCGGAATGATCTCCGCGCCTTTCTTTATGTCGGCGTGGCCAGCGCCGCTCAGCGTTTGATCAGGTAGCCTATGATCGCACCGGCCAGTATCAGGGCATTGTCTGGTGCGCGGCCGATCTGGGGGATGAAGCTTGGACCCCAGGTCGCGATTGCGGCGGCGATCAGCGCGCACACCAGCGCCCACGACAGAGTGGCGCTTCCCGGCTGGCCCACGTCGCGCAGGACCTGGGCGGCGACCACCCCCACCAGGAAGACGATGATCGCGCAGATGACGGCGAACACGAACGGATCGAAGAGCCGGCCCAGATGGATGTAGCTGGCCACCTTCGGCGCCGCGAACCAGGCGATAATCGCCTGCAACAGAATGAGGATTAGGCGTCCAAGCATCGGTCTTATCTCCCCCGAGAGTTGCCCCGGCCGATCCCGATGGCGGATCGGTGCGGCCGGACGCTATCACGCGCGCCCGCCTCGTGCGACCGCCCAGCCGTTGAAAGGTGTCGATCGGTCCGGCCGGCGCTCAGGCCGCGGCATCGCGCATCGAGGTCGGATCGTAGTTCAGGACAGGCGCCAGCCAGCGCTCCGCCTCCTCGATGCTCCATCCCTTGCGCCGCGCATAGTCCGCGACCTGGTCGCGCTCGATCTTGCCGACGCCGAAGTAGTGACTGTCGGGGTGCGCCACATAGAGACCCGACACCGATGCGCCCGGCCACATGGCATAGCTTTCGGTGAGCGAGATGCCGGTGGAATTCTCGACATCCATGAGCGACCACAGCGGCGCCTTCTCTGTATGGTCGGGCTGCGCCGGATAGCCAGGTGCGGGGCGGATGCCGCGGTACTTCTCCGCGATCAGGTCCTCGCTGGTCAGGCCCTCCGCCGGCGCATAGCCCCAAAGCTCCTTGCGGACGCGCTCGTGCAGGCGCTCGGCAAAGGCCTCCGCCAGCCGGTCGGCGAGCGCCTTCAACATGATGCGGCTGTAATCGTCCGTCGGCGCCACGCGCGTCTTCAAGGCCTCCTCCTCGCCCAAGCCGGTGGTCACCGCAAAGCCGCCGACATAGTCGGCGAGCCCCGTCTCCTTGGACGCAAAGAAATCGGCAAGCGCCGTATGCGCGCGATCGCGCGAGGGATCGCGGGCGATCTGCTGGCGCAGCGTATGCAGGACGGCACGCGTCTGCTGGCGCCCTTCGTCGCTGTACAGCTCGATGTCGTCGCCCACGCTGTTTGCAGGCCAGAACCCCACGACGCCCGCCGCCTTGAGCCACTTCTCGGCCACGATGCGCTTGAGCATCGCTTGAGCATCGTTGAACAGCTTGGTCGCCTCCACCCCGACCTTGTTGTCCCTGAGGATCGCGGGATAGCGGCCCTTGAGCTCCCAGGCCTGGAAGAACGGAGTCCAGTCGATGTAGCGAACGAGCTCGCCCAGATCGTAATCGGAGAACGACCTCGCGCCGAGGAAGCTCGGCTTGGGCGGCGTGTACGCCGACCAATCGATCGCAAACCTGTTGGCGCGCGCCGCCGCGAGCGTGATGCGCCGCTTGGAGGCCTCATTGCGCAAGTGCGCCTCGCGCACCTTGATGTACTCTGAGCGGATGTCGCCAACGTAGGCCGGCCGATCGGCGTCCGACAACAGCTTGGAGACGACGCCGACGGCGCGGCTCGCGTCGAGCACGTAGATCGCCTGCCCCTTCTCATAGTTGGGGCTGATCTTGACCGCCGTATGCACCCGGCTCGTCGTCGCGCCGCCAATCAGCAACGGACACTGAAAGCCCTCGCGCTCCATCTCCGCGGCAACGAAGCACATCTCGTCGAGCGACGGCGTGATGAGGCCCGAGAGCCCGACGATGTCGGCCTTCTCCGCCTTGGCCGTCGCCAGGATCTTGGCCGCCGACACCATGACGCCCAGATCGATCACCTCGTAATTGTTGCACTGGAGCACAACGCCGACGATGTTCTTGCCGATGTCGTGCACGTCGCCCTTCACCGTCGCCATGACGATCTTGCCCTTGGGTGGCATCTCGACGAGCCCGGAGGCGCGTTTCTCAGCCTCGAGATAAGGTTGCAGATAGGCGACGGCCTGTTTCATCACGCGCGCCGATTTCACGACCTGCGGCAGGAACATCTTGCCCGCGCCGAACAGGTCGCCGACCACGTTCATCCCCGCCATCAACGGCCCCTCGATCACCTCGAGCGGCTTTGCCGCCTTCTGGCGCGCCTCCTCGGTGTCGGCCTCGATGAAGTCGGTGATGCCGTGCACCAGCGAGTGCGTAAGACGCTCCTCGACGCTGGCTTCCCGCCACGACAGGTCCTTCACGTTCTTCTGGCCGCTGCCGTCGCCCTTGAACTTCGGCGCGGCATCGAGCAGCCGGTCGGTCGCGTCGGCGCGCCGGTTGAGGACCACGTCCTCGCACAACTCGCGCAGCTCCGGGTCGATGTCGTCGTAGAGCGCGAGCTGGCCGGCATTGACGATCCCCATGTCCATGCCTGCCTGAATGGCGTGGTAGAGGAAGACGGAGTGCATGGCCTCGCGCACGGGCTCGTTGCCGCGGAAGGCGAACGACAGGTTCGACACGCCGCCCGAGATATGCACGAGCGGCATCTTCTTCTTGATCTGGCGGGCGGCCTCGATATAGGCGATCCCGTAGCCGTTGTGCTCCTCGATCCCGGTCGCAACCGCAAAGATGTTGGGATCGAAGATGATGTCCTCGGGCGGAAAGCCGACCTCCTCGGTCAGGAGCTTGTAGGCGCGCTCGCAGATGGCGACCTTGCGCTCCACCGTGTCGGCCTGGCCCTCCTCGTCGAAGGCCATCACCACGACGGCGGCGCCGTAGCGCAGCACCTTGCGGGCCTGCTCCAGGAAGGACTCCTCCCCTTCCTTGAGGCTGATGGAGTTGACGACGCCCTTGCCCTGCACGCACTTGAGGCCGGCCTCGATCACGCTCCACTTGGAGCTATCGATCATGATGGGCACGCGCGAAATGTCGGGCTCCGACGCGATGAGCTTGAGGAACGTCGCCATCGCCCGCTCTGAATCGAGCAGCCCTTCGTCCATGTTGACGTCGAGGATCTGCGCGCCGTTCTCCACCTGACTGCGGGCCACGGCGAGCGCAGCCTGATAATCGTTTGCCTCGATGAGCTTGCGGAACTTGGCGCTCCCGGTGACATTGGTGCGCTCGCCCACATTGATGAACGCTTGTGCCGCGCTTGTCGTGGTCATGCTTTTGATATGCCTTTTTGTGTTCGTCGCCGCCTAGGTTCCCAACTCGATACGGCGGCCGCCTGTGTGCCTGACGCGCGGCCGCTGCTGCGCGGGCAACACGTCCCCCAGATGCTCCGGAGACGGAGCACCGGTTGCGGTGGCTTCCTGCTTTGAGGATGACACCCCCACGCCGTCGGCCGGGGCGGAACGTGCAGCCGTCAGAGTGCCCCCGGCCCCGACACCATGAAGGCTACGTAAGGATGCACCACGAGCCAGTAGAACGTCGTTAGGATGAAGGTCAGGATGACGAGCAGCAGCGGATCCTTGTAGCTGCGGGTGGGCGCCAGCACGCTGATCCTGGCGTCCTGCTCGCGCATCACGAACTTGACCCCAGGCAGCCTGCTCGACATCGCGTCCCTGACGACGTGGGCAAAGATCGGGATGAAGAGCCGCCAGGCCGAACGGGTGAGCAGG
>Ga0307426_1000139_pt1 | contig 45605 bp, 41 predicted proteins | sample SalMarWE160340MG_FD_202165 | JGI IMG/M metagenome (GOLD analysis project Ga0307426, IMG submission 202165) | Salt marsh sediment microbial communities from the Plum Island Ecosystem LTER, Massachusetts, United States - WE1603-40 | ecosystem: Environmental > Aquatic > Marine > Intertidal zone >... | reverse complement strand
TGATCTCTCCCTCCGTCGGTCCTGACGGGGAAAACAAGCGCTCCATTTCCAAACTGCTGATGACCCCCTTGTATGTTCCGTAGCCATATTCCGGTTTCAGCGTTGGGTCGAAGATATCATATCCAACTGCAACGATAATGGCCCCCACCTCAAGCTCGAGAGAACTCTCGTGCTGCTGGAAATCGATGGCCTGTCGATCACACGCCTCAATACACTTCGGCATGGTGCCGCATTGGCCCCTCGTCACCATAAGGCAGTGTTCAGGATCTATGGCGTACGTCACCGGGATGGCCTGGGGGTAGGCCAGATAGCACGCGCTCCTGCTGCCGAGGCCCATATTAAAATCATCGAAGACCTTATCTTTCAAGCGACAGGCTTCAGCGCACTGGCCACAGGCCGTGCACTTCCCCTCGTCTATATAGCGGGGCTTCTGTGACACGCGAACGTGAAATGCCCCCTCTTCCCCACGGACCTCCTTGACCTCGGCGTTGGTGATAAGCTCGATGGCGGGATGTTGGCCGACCTCGGTCAGCTTCGGGGATATGGTGCACATGGCGCAATCGTTGGTGGGAAAGGTCTTGTCAAACTGGGACATATGGCCGCCGATCCATGGCGTCCGCTCCACCAGGTAGACCTGATAACCGGCATCCGCCACATCGAGAGAGGCCTGCATGCCGGCGATACCCCCACCGATAACGAGTACTTTTGGGACTGCTGGCACTATGTACCTTTCCGCTCACGCAGCTTTTCAACAATAGCTGGTACCGCTTTAAACAGATCGTCCACGATCCCATAGTCGGCAACTCCGAATATCGGGGCCTTGGCATCCTTGTTGATAGCGATGATCGTAGTCGCATTTTGCATCCCGGCAAGATGTTGAAAGGCACCGCTGATGCCGAGGGCTACGTAAAACTTCGGCTTGACCGTCTTGCCGGAGGTCCCCACTTGCCGCTCCTTGGGAAGCCACTGTTTATCCGCCACAGGCCGTGAACAGGCTACCACCCCGCCGAGCAGATCCGCCAGTTCCTCGGCGACGGGAAGATGCTCAGGACCACCGATCCCCCTCCCCACGGAGACGATGATATCAGCCTGTGTAATATCCACCTCCCCCACAACTGCCTCGAGATACTGAATAAATTTTTTGTAGGAATAGTCCTTTTCAAAAGCAAAAGGCACCGCTTCTATCGCCCCGTTGATCTCTCGAAGACCCTCCGCTGGGAAAGAACCCGATCGGACAGTGATCATCGTGCACGGGGCCTCTCGCAGATGGACCTCTGTGCACATCTTGCCACCGTACATCTGGCGATAGGGGACTATCGCATCATCCTTGACTTCAATCTCATAACAATCGGTCGCAAGGGGAATCCCTCCTGCTGTGGCCAAGGCAGGGGCAAGATCCATCCCAAATGCAGTATGCCCGATAAGCACAAGGGAGGGTTTTCTCTCCTCTATCAAAGCCGCCAGGACATCTTGATACGGCTCGGAATTAAAATGAGTGAGGCGCTCATCCTCCAGGACAAGGGTGCGATGGCACAGGCGCTTGATATCCGCTGCCAACGAGTCAACCCCTGTGCCTAAAAGGACCGCGGTCAACTCCGCTTGTTGCTTTTCGGCTAGTTCCTGCCCTTTTGCAAGCATCTCGAGACTGATCTCCCGCAACTCCCCTTGCCGGTGTTCCATCAGGACCATAATCTCTCCCATCTTAGATCACCCCCCCCTTCACAAAGATATCCGTCACCGTGGTTGCCACGGCATCGGGGCTGCCGGTCAACATCTCGGCCCCTTCACCCACAGGGGGCGGGAAGATCCTCTCTATGAGGCTCATGGAACCCGCAGTTCCAACATCCTCAGGCGAAAGGCCGGCAGTAGTGAGGTCGAGCACCTTGATCTCTTTTTTTGCCACTTTCCTGATACCCATGATGGAGACATATCGGGGCTCGTTTATCCCGCTCTGGATTGTAAAGAGGGCGGGCAATGCGCACTCGAGCGCCTCCTCCATCCCCCCCTCAAGCTCCCTGTGGACCTTTGCACGCTTCTCCCCGATTTCCATGGCCGTTACCAGGGTGGCGTGGGGTATGCCGAGCAGTTCGGCCAACGTAGCCCCCACCTGGCCATACCCATCATCATCGGCCTGAACGCCCGTGAGGATGACATCGTAGGGCATATCCTTGATAACGGCGGCGAGGATCTTCGCTATGGCATATCCATCAGAGCCGTGCATCTTTTGATCCGTAACCCTGACGGCCTCGTCAGCCCCTAACGCAAGCGCCCGCCTGAGCACATCCTCGCTCTCCTCAGGCCCCACCGTTATCGCAGTGACCGTACCCCCATGTTTTTCCTTGATCCTCACCGCCTCTTCAACCGCGTAATTATCCCAATCATTTAAACTAAACACCAAATCTCCTTCTTTTATTCCTTTGCCTGTGGGATCTACCTGAAGATCAACCTCGGCGACCTCCGGCACCCTCTTAATGCACACGATGACATCCATTGTTACACCTCCTTATTCGTGATCGAAGCCCATAGCTTCCGCAACGAGCTCCAAGATATCCTTGATGAACACCTGCTCCTCCAAACCCGTTGTCTTTGCACCATCCTCCAGCGTCAACAGACAGAACGGACAGGCCGTGGCAATGACGTCGGCACCCATTGCATGCGCATCCCTCACGCGGATTTCGCTGTTCCGTTCTCCCTCGCCGGTCCCCTCGACCCACATCCTCCCTCCACCCCCCTCACAACAGAGGCTCCGCTCCCTGCTCCTCTCAAACTCAATGAGTTCGATCCCCGGGATCGCCCGCAAAACCTCCCTCGGGGGATCAAAGACCCCGTTCTGTTTTCCGAGAAAGCACGGATCGTGGTAGACGACCTTCTTCTGCACCGTATGGGGAAGATCCACCTTTCCTTCCTTAATAAGTCCGGAAAGGAGTTGCGTATAGTGATAGACCTGAAATCCATTGAGGTCGTACTCGTTGCCGAAGACATTGAAGCAGTGAGGAGACGTGGTGACGATGTTCGTCGCCCCTGATGAGCGGAAATGGCTAGTATTCTCCTCCATCAATTCCTCGAAGAGTCCTTCCTCCCCCATCCTCCTGATCTCATTGCCACAGCAGCTTTCCTTCGTTCCGAGGATGCCGAAACTAACTCCTGCTGCATCGAGCATGCGACACAGCGTCCGAGGAACCCCTTGAAGCCTTGGATCATAGGAGGGGGCACACCCTATAAAATAGAGCCACTCGGCCTCCCCTTCATCGGGAATGATCTTGACTTCGAGACCCTCCTTCCACTCAATCCGCTTCTGCCTCGCCCTTCCCCATGGATTCCCGTGCTTATAGGTGCCTTCAAGGGCATCAATGATTGTCTTGGGAACCCTCCCCCCCTCGATAAGCTCCGCCCTGAGTCCCACGATGAACTCCGAAGGGTTCAGCCCCCTGGGACAGCGCAACGTACAGGTGGCACAGGTTGTACAGTCCCACAACTCCGGGTGCTCGAGCACACTTTCCGGTTCTCCTCCCAGCAGAACCTCCCGCATGAGAGATCGAATGTTGAGAGGGGCCCTCAGCGCAACAGGGCACCCCCCCGTGCACTTGCCGCACTGGAGGCATGCAGACAGTTCATACTTTTCCAAGAAATCCATCGCTCAGTACCTTCCTAATAATCGCCGTGCAATGAGGATCTTTTCGATCTCCTTTGTCCCTTCAAAGATCTCCATGACCTTGGCATCACGCCAGTAATGCTCCACATCGTACTCCTGCAAGATCCCATAGCCTCCGTGGAGTTGGATCGCTTCATCAGACACCTTCACCGCTATCTCACAAGCATACCACTTGGCCATGGCGATGATGGCAGGATCGACCTCGCCGTCATCTACCTGGGACGCTGCACGATAGAGCAGAGAGCGCGCCGCCTCCGTGAGCGTTGCCATATCAGCAATCTTGGCCTGGACGATCTGGAAAGCTGCCAGGGGATTCCCAAACTGCCGCCTCTGACGAACATGCATGATCGTCTTATCCAATGCCCCTTGCGCCGTTCCTAATGCGAGGGCACCTATCTCCAAGCGCGTACAATTGAAGAGCTCCATGATGTTATAAAATCCTCTTCCTTCTTCGCCGAGGAGGTTTGACTGAGGCACCCTTACATCTTTAAAGGTGATTTCGCCGGTGTCTGAACAGCGTATGGAGAGCTTTCCTTTCAATTTATTGGCTTCGTAACCAGGTCTGTTGGTTTCAACGATGATAGTGCTTAAGCGATGGTGTTTTACGGAAGCCTCTGGATTCGTAACACATAAGACAATGAGGAAATCCCCTATGGTTGCGTTGGAGATAAACATCTTATTTCCTGTGATCACATAGTGATCCCCATCTTTTACCGCGGTCGTGGTAACGGATGCCACGTCGCTCCCTGCATCCGGCTCCGTCACCGCAACCCCCATGCGCGCCTCACCGTTGCATAAGGGGGGAAGGTATGTTCCTTTTTGTTCCTTGGTCCCAATGAGGTCAATAAGCTGTGAACCAAAGTAGGCCGCATTGAGAGTTTGAGCTATGCCACCGTCCACCCGAGCGAACTCCTCCATTATCAAGCACTGCTCTAGAATCCCCAAACCTCCTCCTCCGCTCTCTTCCTCTATGGCAGCACCCAAAAAACCAAGCTCTGCAGCCTTTTTCCAAAGGCCATCGTCGAATGTTTCATTCTCGTCCAGCGCCCTCGCCACCTCGGTGAACTCCCCTTCTGCAAACTCCCTGGCCGCTTTCCTAATATCTCTCTGTTCCACAGTAAGCTCAGCCATCCCTTTCCTCCTCAATTATATAAAGATGTGATAAAACAAGCGTGACTATTTTATCCATGGGATCCCTACTGATCTTTGAGGACCCCTCGGAGAAAGACCTCGCTGAATATATCCCCCAATGCATCCGGCCCCATGGTGCCCCGTGGGTTGTACCAGGTATACGTATAGTTGACCATACCGAAAAAAATAAAAGCAAGGACCGAGTGGTCTATGGATTTGAGCAGACCTTCTTTGCCCAGATCGCTCAAAAGCCTTTTGAGGGCCTCCACATAGACCCGTTGTTTATCAACAAAGTTCCTTCGGTGTTTCGGGGAAAGGGATTTTCCTTCGGATACCAGAATAGTCAGCTGATCTTTGTGCCCTGCATAGTACTCAACGTAAAACTTACAGACCGCCTCTAATTTTTCGACAGGACCCATTGCACTGTTATAGATCTCCATCAGCCTCTTGTATCCCTCATCCATAAAGCCGATCATGATCTCGTTCAGGATCTCCTCCTTGGAGGGGACATAATGGAACATTCCGGGAACGCTCAATCCGACCTCCTTGGCAATCTTCCGGACAGAGGTCTTCTCAAAACCCATGGCCGCAAACAACCTCGTTGCGGCCTGCAAGATCGTATCTCTCTTCGACATGGTATTCACCGCTGCTTGGTTTATCCTAATAATATACCGATCGATCGGTAGAAAATATGGCTATTATTTATCACTCCGCAGGTTATATGTCAAGGATTTTTTCAAGGCCGGAGGAGAGTAAACATGCTTTCTTGATTGAGTATAGAGCATTCCCTTATCAGTTTGTTTTACGTAAATGAATTTTTCGGATACCTGAGCATTTCGGTTAGGGAATCAAAAAAAATCTTGACATACGCAAACAGCCTTCCTACATTATAGACTCTATTTATCTTAAAGGGGAAAGGAACGTTTCAATAAGTGTCGTAGAATAAAGAAAACGCAAAAAAGGACGAGGCGGAACGTTCGGCTGCGGAGCGGTTGCTCTTTCATATCCCACAATTAAGATTTTTTAAAACATTTTAATCGCCTCATCGTCCTATAATCCCGTTTTTGAAAATAATCTATTGAAACAGAAGATCCAGTATTCATGAACCATTTAATCTGGATTTAGAATAAAAAAGGAGTATTGCGATGGCTGATCTTTTAGTTGATGAGAGGGATCAAAAGTTTGTCCTCTTCGAGCAGTTTGAAATCGGCACGTTCTCAGAATCGGAGATCTATGCTGAGTTCGACTCGGAAATCTACACCATGGTTCTCAACGAAGCCAAAAAGCTTGCTGAAAACGTAACGATGCCAACTAACTCTGAGGGGGACACTGAGGGGGCCCGTTTTCAAGACGGCAAAGTCAGTGTGCCCAAATCGTTCCATGAGCTGTGGCGTTTATGGAATGAGGGAGAATGGCGCAGGCTCGACATACCGCAAGAATATGGCGGCCAAGGCATGCCTGTAACGGTGGGCATGGCTGCAAATGAGTACTTTGAGGCAGGCAATGTGGCCTTCCAGACACTCGCCGCCATGACGCGAGGGGCGGCTTTATTAATAGCTACTTACGGGACGGAAGAACAGAAAGAGAAATACGTGGAGAAGATCCTATCCGGGCAATGGACCGGGACAATGGTTTTGACCGAAGCAGGGGCAGGTAGTGACGTAGGCGCCACCAAAACCGTGGCCCAGCGCAATCCAGACGGGACCTATTCCATAACCGGCAACAAAACATTCATCACCGGAGGGGATACTGACCTGACCGAAAATATTATCCATCTGGCATTAGCCAGAGTCAAAGGTGCGCCAGCCGGAACCAAGGGGCTCTCGCTGTTCATCGTTTCGAAGATCAAGATCAATCCGGACGGCTCCTTGGGGGAGTCAAATGACGTCAAGACCGTCGCCCTTGAAAAAAAGATGGGCCTTAAGGGTTCACCCACCTGTCAATTGAATTTCGGTGAAGACGGGAATTGTATTGGCGAACTGGTAGGGGAAGAAAATCAGGGCTTGCAGATCTTTTTCACAATGATGAACGAAGCACGGTTGATTACGGTGCGTCATGGGGCTTCAGTTGCCAGTACAGCCTACCTCCACGCCGTGGCCTACGCCAAGGAGCGGCTCCAGGGGACGGAAATTGGCAAACCAGCAAGCGCAGGCCAGTGTCCGATCATCAAGCACCCCGACGTCCGTCGCATGCTCCTCCAGATGAAGGCATACACCGAGGGCGTGCGCGCTCTCATCTTGTACACCTCTTATTGCATGGACCAGGAACGGATGGCTCAAAACAAGGGAAAAAGGCAACAGTGGGAGAGCCGGACAGGGTTTCTCACCTCGCTTGCCAAGGCCTATGGCACGGATCTGAGCTTTCGGGTCACCGAAACAGCGATGCAAGTCTACGGCGGTTACGGATATATGAAGGATTACCCCATTGAGCAATTTTTGAGAGATGAGAAGCTCCACTCCATCTTTGAAGGGACCAATGGTATGATGGCCTTGGACCTGGCCGGTCGCAAGCTGGGGAGGGACAGCAGCGATCTATTTAAAGGGATTCTGGAGGATGTCCATGCCTTCTGCGGCAAACATAAGGGGCACCGAAGTCTCGCCCCATACGTAGAGATTTTGGATGCGGCCCACACTGCGTTGGCAGATGCGTCCACGTTTCTTGTCGACATTCACAAGAAGGACTTCCCTCTTGTTGCCCTTTACGCCTACCCCTATTTGGAGCTTTTTGGCGACGTCATCGTCGGCTGGCTGTTGATATGGCAGGCAGTCATTGCCCAAGACAAATTGACAAAGCTGGCCGAGGAGAAAGGGATCAAAAAACCGGATGGATTGGAAAAACTGGTGACAGAAAATGCCGATGCGGCTTTTTACAGCGGCAAGGTGGCCTCCGCCCGCTATTTTGTAAGTACCGTGCTGAGCCTTGCAAACGCCAAGGCCCAAGTAATAAAAAACGCGGACAAGGCGGCGTTAGAAATCCCTGAACATACATTTTGATTGTTTTCTCGCAACAAGGCTATATGCAAGCTCACGCGGGCTAGCTTCCGTTATGATAAAATAGTGCCCCAAGAAATGGCAGCCTGTACTTCTCTATTATTCAACCTAAAACCCTTCTCTTTTAAAAGTTTTAAGCAGGCATCCACCACGTCAGTATCATAAAGCGTGCCCTTGTTCTTTTCGATTTCTTCCAATGCCTTGTCAATATCAAAAGCAGCTCGGTACGGGCGGTGAGAAGATATGGCATCAACGACATCAGCCACACCTAAGATTCTAGCTTCTAATATAATCTCGTCGCCTTTAAGCCCCTGGGGATAGCCAGAACCATCCAACCTTTCATGATGCTGCAACACAGCCTGCACCATCGTCCAGGGGAATTCTATCGTCTTCAGTATCTCATAACCTACGTGAGGATGAGTTTTGACCATATCGTATTCAACGTGACTTAATGATCCAGGTTTACTGAGAAACTCAATGGGCACATTGATCTTACCGATATCATGAACAGATGCAGCCATTCTGATCCAATCGACCTGTTGCTCTGTAAGCCCCATTTCCTCGGCAATGGCGCAGGCAAGCTGTGTTACCTGTTTTTGATGACTGGCAGTATAAGGATCCCTTATTGTTACCGTCGATGCCAAGGCGTTGACCATGGCATCTAAGGTTTTTTGTAGTTTCTCGAAACTTTGTTGAAGTTCCTGCTTTGTCTGTCTGCGCTCGGTAATGTCCTCTCCAATACCCAAAATACCTATCACGTTGCCCTTTTCGTCGAAGCGGGGGACACAGATCAAGTTAACCCAGATCTTTCTCCCATCTTTCGTTACTTCTCTAATCTCGCAGTCAACTTCCTCTTTTCTTTCCAACATGGAGAGACGCACATCTTCAACCGCCTTGTGCGTAGTATCATCAGGATATAATATGTCAATTTTCTGACGGCCTACGACTTCTTCGGCCTTATATCCGAACATCCGTTCAGCACCTTCATTCCAATAGAGTATATTACGCTCCATATCAGTGTACATGACAGAGATAGGGGACGGGCTATCCAAAATATACCGCAGAAAAACATTTTCACCCTTGAGCGATTCCTCTACCCGGTTACGCTCAATGGCAAATTGTATTGCTCGCCCGAGCACCTGACCTTCAAACTGTCCCTTGACAAGATAATCTTGTGCGCCCGCTTTAATTGCTTCAACCGCCAGTGCATCATTATGGTTTACTGTCAACACAATGATGGGGACTTTTGGTGTATGATCGTACACCTTGGTAAAGGTATCGAGTCCTTTGCTGTCAGGCAACCCAAGGTCCAAGAGGACAACATCGGTTTCGTTCTTTTCGAGGTGTTTTAGTCCTGTCGTTAGCCTTTCGGCATGTTTGAATTGATACGGGATGTCCATTACGCGGGCCAACATTTCATGAACCACAGTGGCATATCCGCGGTTATCCTCTATGAGCAGAATGTGAATAGGTCTATTATCCATTCGAATATGTCAAAAATTAATATGAATGTTATTAATAAAATTGCCCTTCTATCTCCTTCTCACCCATAATGAGGTCTACTAACGCATATAAAACTTTGTTTCACCCCCTCAATCGGGCATCTATTTTAAATGCAAATTTCATGCCTTCAAGCAATTGTGCCTTGTTGTAACACACTATAATTATTGAATAATTCAGACGTCCTCAAAGAGCGATAGAGAACAAAGGCCAAAATCGGCAATTATCAAGACAATTTTTGTCAGCTCTGAAAAACAGAGGAGTTGGGAGGACTTATATTGTTAACAAGAGGAACTTTACATGACGCTCACAACATAACACTCAGTCGAAATGGCTTGCCATGAGTCCCTCGGCATGCTCGGGACCCTGAGGCAACCGAAGGGCAAGCGAAAAGGGGCGTCCACGTAAGTGGTAGCCCCTTGAGCGTGTCGAATGGCTCCCCGGGCAAGACTCGAACTTGCAACCTAGTGGTTAACAGGAACTTTATCTCAAACTGGCAGGCGCAGGCAGGCCAATATTATTAATAAGTTACAGAACCAGAGATTTTCAAGACTTTATTACCATATACCTGTAAATACTTGTTTATACTTCAATATACTCTGCCGAGTGCTCCCATATTGCTCCCAATGTTCCCCTATAAACAGGACACTAAGCTGCAATTTTATGGTTGGCGGAGATTTACCTTAAAAAAGCCGAATCAAATACCTGACTCAGGATACACGCATTCCTATAGTGCCACTTCGAACTACTATGTTATGTGTGAACGTCGCTGCGGTTCCGATGTCCCGAAGATGACTCGTAAGCAGATTTTGGCTGAGTCAATCATTACAAGCCCATCAGCCATACCCTGGGTAGCAATGGCAATGGCGGTACAAGATCCCACAGTGCCGGGCACAAATGATAGCAACGTAGTAACCATTAGTCATCTCCCTTATACTTTACAGGGGCTAAAGCATCGCTCAGGCACGCCCTGACACATCGAGGCTCCTCCTCACAATGGTTACAGCTTATAACATCGACGCCAGGCCTGTTGAATAAGACTGCTATTCGTGACTTTTTGGGGTTAACCGTATTTTTACTATACTGCAACGAACAGATCGTCTCGCAGAGGTAGCATTCACAGCATTTGTCACGGTCTATCTTTATTCCCGCCACTATCCGCTTCCTTCTCTGGCCAACCCCAGTTCGGCTAGCTTCTCTGGAGTAGGGATACCGTTTTTATCCCAGCCCCTGACCCTGTAGTATTCAGGCAGCATTTCGCCAAGCCTGACTACCTGTCCTTTGCTGGGCCCTTCCGGCATGGGTTTTTCAAGTATCCGCTTGGGAAGGGTATCATTCTTTGCTGTTATCCCTGCCTTGAGATTAAATAGCCGTTCCAGGTTCCAAATTCGCTCGCCAGCAAGTAGCGTACTTTCTTGGGTATAACCAACGCCAGTGACTGCCTCGAGTAATTCTGCTACTTTGTTCCGCCACGCCGGGAAATCACGTACATATATTGCATGGCATAATCCAGCCGAATCCATCGCCGCAATGTAATCTTGGTCTGTTTTCGCCAGAGCTGGCTGATTTGCCGTCTGGAACCGACTATCACCGTAATAGGCAATGTTCTTAAGATGGCAGGCTCCCCTATTGCTGGTGGCATAGCCCAGGGCGAGGATTTGAAACCCTTGAGGGTGAAAACCGGGGAACCCCTGCTTCTTCACCCCCATGAAAAGCTCAGGATGCCCATACTTTTCCGCCAAACGGTAGCCCCCTTCAGCCAATATGTCTCCAAAACCCTGCCGCCGACCCATCTTTTCCACAAGCGCAACCATGGCTTTGTCGTTACCGAAATTGAGCTGATAGCCTGTATCCTCCGCTGACAAGAATCCCCTCTCATACAGTTCCATGGCACAGGCAATGGTGCCCCCTGCAGATATGGTATCTATCCCGAGTTCGTTGCAGAGATGAGCAGCCTTATTTATCGCATCGAAGTTGATAATACCACAGTCAGGGCCGAGAAGTCCGAAGCTCTCCCACTCCAATCCGCCACCTTCACTCTGGAATTCGGGGTCCGTTACCCGGGTCGTCTTCATTTCTTGGAAGGGGCAACTATGGCAGGTGTGTGACCTTACATAGTATTTATCACGCAAGACCTTCTCGGCATTATCTACCCCTTCAATAACACCGGTCTGAAAATTCTTAGTCCCCAACACACCAAACTTATACGCTCTTGTTATCCCAGTCCATGTGCCGTAAAGAGGCCTTCGCTCTAAGGTTGGTGATTTCCTGACACTTTCGTAAAGGATATCCATAAGCTTTAGATAACCTTCCCTATCGGCTATGGTAACCCCCTTCGTACCCCTAACGGCTACTGACTTGAGATTTTTCGACCCCATGACCGCTCCTATGCCACCGCGACCGGCGGCATGATGACCACCATGTATAATATTCGCTATCCGCACCCTATTCTCACCGGCAGGGCCTATACTACATATTTGGAACTCTTTAGCCTTGCGCGCATCGCCTATCTCTACCCTGACCGCCTCCTCAGTTTCACTGGTAGTTTTCCCCCACAGGTGTTGTGCTGGCTTAATCTCCACCTTATCATCCTCAATCAACACATAGACCGGTTTCTTGGCTCTTCCTTCAAAGATAATCATGTCATAGCCAGCAAATTTTAATTCCGGACCAAAATAGCCTCCAATATTGGCACAGCCTACCCCTTCCGTGAGTGGTGATTTGGTAACCACCATAAACCGACCACTGCCGATAGCCCCGCTCCCGGTCAAGGGACCGGTGGCAAAGAGCAATTTATTATCAGGATTAAACGGGTCAATCGTGGGGTCAATCTCGTCAAAGAGAAACTTTGAGGCTAGACCACGACCGCCAATAAAGTCTTTAGCCACATCTGGATCTAAATCCTCAACGAAGTGGCTACCTCGAGCTAAATCGACCCTTAAAATCCTACCTGTCCAACCATCCATTGGAATCTGTCCTCCCTACCCTTCTTGATTCTGGTCGAATTCGAACTAAGAGGTGCGGCCGGTCAACAGCCAATAGGCGACGATGATTTGCTTTGTACTCCCTTATCATCCTCTCACATTGTCAGCCTCAAGGCTTAAGCTCAGCCACAATTGGCTTAAGTATATCCATTATTTTGTCAATGTCATCCTCGGTGGCTATGAGTGGGGGGGCTACTTGTATCGCCGTCCCGGCGACACGGACGATTAAACCTTGATCTTTGGCAGCAGCCACCAGCTTCTTTGCCATGCTGCTATCGGGAGCCCGGGTCTTCTTGTCCTCCACTATCTCAAAAGCGGCGAACAGGCCTAATCCACGCACCTCGCCAACGTGGGGATACTCCCCCAGTTCCTTAAGACGCTCAAGCATGTACTCGCCAACCGTGGCTGAGTTTTCCACCAGCTTCTTTCTGAGCAAAATCTCTAGGCTCTTCATGGCTACAGCGCAGCACACCGGGTGACCACCGCAGGTGTACAGGTGGTAAAAGGCGTTTGGGCCGCTCATCCCTTGAAATACCTTCTCAGTTATGGCTACTGCTGAGAGCGGCAAGGCAGCGTTTATTATCCCTTTTGACATCAGCATCATATCAGGGATAAAGTTCCAATGCTCACAGGCGAAGTTCTTACCGGTTCGACCAAAGCCGGTCATAACCTCGTCAAGAATTAAAAGGACGTTGCGCTCTTTGCATATCTGCGTTACCCGTGGCCAATACTCTGGCGGCGGGATAATGGTACCAGAAGTCCCGTGGATTGGCTCAGCAACAAAGGCGGCGATGGTGTCCTCACCCTCCCGGTCAATCGCTTCCGCCAGCGCCTCAGCACACTCTAGCTTGCAGTCGGGATACTCCTTGTCAAAGGGGCAGCGATAGCAATAAGCGGTAGGTATTCGAATAAACCCAGGAATGAGGGGCCCAAATCTTTCGTGGAATCTTTCCATGCCGGTCGCTGACATGGAAGCAAGGTTCAGTCCATGGTAGGAGTGCTGCCGGCTTATTATCTTGGTCTTGTGCTCTTTACCCTGATTCATCCAATAGTAGCGGGCAATCTTATAAGCACTCTCATTGGCCTCAGAACCACTATTAGCGAAGAAAAAGCGATCCAGCCCATCGGGGGTGAATTCAGCCAGCTTGCCAGCATATTCGATGGCTGCGGTATTGGCAAAATTTGACCAATTCATGAGGTAACTCAACTGAGCCATTTGAGCCATGGCTACCTCAGGTAGCTCCTCGCATCCGTAGCCGAGATTAACGCAAATTGCTCCCGACAGGGCATCAATATATTCCTTGCCATGAACATCCCTGAGAATGAGGCCATGCGCTTCGCTTATGATCATGGTACTGCCCTTCTCGGCAAAGGCATCCAAGGGCACCCCGCCATGGAGCTGGTGTTTTCTGTCCTCCTCCGTCCACTCTGGTTTACGTGATTTCTTTTCCATCTATCTACCTCCTACAATAAGTGTTTACCGTAGTTGATGTTGCCCTAAAACATTCTACCCGGAAGCCATAGAACTAGCTGGGGAAGTAACATAGTGAGAACCAAGACCAGCAATTGTATAGTTACGAATGGGGGGACCGAGCGCCAGATGTCCGCTGTAGTTATCTCCGGTGGGGCGACCCCCTTCATTAAAATTAAAGCCCAACCAAAGGGGGGTGTCAAGTAAGCCACCTGCATATTGAGAATAAAGACTATGGCGAACCATATAGGGTCGAAGCCCAAGGAAATAGCTATAGGCGCGAAAATAGGGGCGCAAATAATTATGATAGCATAATCATCCATGAACATGCCAAAAACAAGTAGGATAATTTGCATCGCTATAAGAATGATCCAACGATTGACAGGCAGTCCTGTTACTATCCCCATCACGAGTGACTGAGCGCCAGCACTGGTATAAAAAACTCCAAAAAGGGTGGCGGCAACTAAAATCCATAAAGCCATGCTGCTAATTTTCAAGGTTTCCCGGCATGAAGTTACCATTATCTTCCAACTGAACCGGCGATAGATTAAACAGCACAGGAAAGCACCAAAGGCTCCTACCCCGGCGGCCTCTGTAGGAGTAGCAATACCGAGAAAGATCGATCCCAACACCATGAGGACTAACAAGGTAGGAATAATTACTTCCTTCAGTGATACCCACCTCATCTTCCAGCTGACGTCCTCGGCTGCTTTTGGTGCTAATTGCGGGCGGAAGTAACACCTTATCACTATGTAGAGCACATACAAACTGGCACAGATAAGCCCGGGGATAACACCCCCGAAAAAAAGCCTACCTATTGAAAAACGGGTAATATAGGCAAAAACTATCATGATGATGCTGGGGGGAATAATATCTCCTAGGACTCCCCCAGCCATCACGCTGCCCAAGGCCAGGGATTTATCATAGGAACGCTTGAGCATAGCCGGTACTGCTATCAGCCCCAGGGTGAGGATGCCGGGACCAAATCCACTACACATGGCGAGGGCAACACATACTCCAATTGACACTATTGCCAGACCCCCCCTTAACCCCGATAGCCAATAACTGAGCGCCTGAAATAGGCGGTCAGATATGCCTGAATGAAGTAAAAAGTTCCCCATCAGCAAGAAGAGGGGAATTGTTATCAAAACAGGGTCTGTTATTTCACTAATGGTGGTGGTGGCAACGGTATATAAGCCAGGAGAGCCCCATAACAAAAAGGTAAATACCACGCTGATGCCACCAATGGCAAAGGCGACAGGAACCCCTAAGGCTAGGAGCAGAATGAGGCCGCCGAAGAGCAAAATTGTGACCAGCTCAACGCTCATTGATTATTGACTACCTGCGTTTTTCTTCCGGAAGAAGTCAGCTATCCCTTCAAGCAAGAATAGAAAGGCAGCTATTGGTATAAGTATTTTAAAGGGATAAAGAGGAATGTGAAAAGTTCCACTGGCACGCTCCCCACACATTAAAGAGATTTCAGCCATCAAAGCTCCCTGCCACACCAGCACGCCGATGAAGACGAGGAAACATGCCAATGCAATCAACCTGGCAATCGACTTCATCCTGGGGGAGAAGCGGTTATAGAACACTTCAACCCTGATATGCCCACCATAGAGCAGGGTGTATACTCCACCAAAGAGTATAAATACGCCAAAAAGCTGCCTATTTATTGGCCAGGCCCAGATGGTAGGACTGTTGAAGACATACCTTGCTACCACCTCGGTGGTGGTTATTACCATCATAAAGACAATGAGCAAGCTCATAGCCTTCCCGCTCTTTTCACTAACAGCATCGACTAAACTGAGGAAACGCCTTAATTTCTCACCCATCTGTAGAGCCCTCTCTCAACGTTACCTATGGCTAATCTCACTTTCTACAATCCTATCATCCCAGATGCCAATAAATCCCATCAAGTTCTGACTGATAGGTATGATTTACACCTATCAGTCAGAACTTGGATAGGCTGTTACCCGTAACCCGGCCTTCTTAATACTTATATTGTAAGTTATAAGTCGCTGGTTTCTATCTCTACTCCATCCCCCTCCACTCTTTGATTAATTCAATCACTTGTGCGGATACCGGGTCTTTTGCCGCCAACTCGTCCCACAGTCCATAAGCTACTTTGTGCCACGTAGCTACCGTATCCTCGGTCATCCTACATACCTCAACGCCCGGGGTCTCGTAAGCCTTTTTAACCTCCTGGGCATAAGTCTCGACGGTCATATCCCAGTAGTCTTCGGCAGCGCCGGCAAGAGCCTTTTTGAGGTTATTAGGCAGGGCATTCCACGAATCCAGGTTTATCAGGATATGTCCTATGATATGGTCATTTTGGTGAGGGTGGAGCCAGTAGGGGGCTACCTCGTGCCACCCAAAGCCGGTTATTCCACTGACATCCCACTGACTAATATCGAGAGTACCTAGCTTCAACGCCATATATACCTCTGGCGGGGGTACAGTAGTCGTCCCACGAGCTCCCAGCCTATCGTGGAAGACAGTCCACAGCCCTTCGTCTCTTATCTTCAATCCCTTAAGGTCATCCATAGTACGCACCGGGACAGTGGAATGAAGAGTAACTGGACCATAGGTGTGCATATCAAGCCAGTAGAGTCCCTGTTTACCGTATTCCTCACGGAGTATGTCCACCAAGCCGCTTTCAAAAAAGAATCTACGTATCTCCGCTGCCTTCCCCTCAAAGGTCTCCTCTTCTGGAATATTATAGACAAAGGGGATACCAAATTCTATCTCGCCGACTGGGACTATTCCTCCCCAGAATGTGCCGCCTGCCTGGAGCATATCCAAAGTCCCTACCTTGGTCGCCTCAAATAGCTGTTCCAGGGGCACTATCTCTGGGTCAGCGAACACTGAGATCTTTAGTTGACCATTGCTCCTCTTCTCTGCAGCGGCAGCAAAGTCGTTCAGCAGTTCCATAGACACATCTCCACGCGGGTAACCGGACTGTATTCTCCATTCATACACATCTGGTTCCGCTGGCTTGCAACCGGGGAACATTACCAAACTGACTAGCAATACCGCCGTTACAATTGAAACTAAGAGACCAAGCTTTTTGCCTTTCATTTTTTTCCCCTCCTTCTTTAAAATTTAGGCCTTACCTGTAAGCTATCTTGTCTTATCCCACCCCCTTATGTCAAATTAAAGGAGCCCAAAGGTAGGTGCTCCTCTCTCCTTAGCCTTCTCATATACCAGTTTAGCACAGATTACGTCCTGAATAGCTAACCCGGTGGAATCGAAAATGGTTATCTCATCGTCGTTTTCCCGCCCTTTCTTTATGTTTGCCACCACCTCCCCCAGAGTGCCATATATATTCTCAATTTCGATTACTCCCTCTGATAACGGCACATTAATCTCACCGGAATGAGAAGCTTGCTCAATGTCATCAACTATGATCTTTGCCCCCCTTAACAGATCTGCCTCTAGCTCCTGCTTCCCCTTGGCGTCGGCGCCAATGGCATTTATGTGAGTCCCCGGGCGAATATGCTGCTTTTTGGCAAGTGGTGTTCTTGACGGAGTAGTGGTAACTACAATATCGGCTTCCGTTGCCCCTTCGATAATTTCTACCGGATCGATGTTTAAGCTTAGTCTTGCCCCCATCTCTTCTGCGTATTTGAGGCTAGTATCCCGGTTCAGATCAAATACCTTTACCTCTTTAATCTGAGGCAAGACTTCGCTTATGGCCAGTAACTGCGTCTTAGACTGCATACCAGCACCTATGAACCCGATTACTGACACATCTTTCCTAGCCAGGTATTTGACGGCTACACCCCCTGCAGCTCCTGTTCGCAGACTGGTAATATATGTGCCGTCCATGATGGCAAGGGGGTAGCCAGTATTGGGGTCACATAAGATGATGGTAGCCACTACGCTTGGTAATTTCCGCCTCCAGTTATCGGGATAAACGCTTACCCATTTCATCCCAGCCATTCCATCGATGTAGACTGGCATAGCCCTAAAATCCCCTCGGTATTGGGGAAGGTTCAAATACAACTTCGGGGGCATAATAGTCTTACCTTCAGCTTCGAGCTTAAAGGAATACTCGACTGCCTTTAGTGCCTCACCCATGCTAAGAAGTTCTTCAATTTCTCTTCTATTTAACAATAGCACTTCAGGTGCGGTAAAGTCTTCATGCATCTCGCCCACCAAACGCACATCATGTCTCATTGCAGTATACTCCGTAAGCCTTCATTCGATTGTTCTTCTAACGAACATCCTCAATTGTGGCAACCCCATAGCCTGAGCCTAGAGTGGTACCACGAGAAAAGAATTATTTTTTCATAATTAACACGATATTCGTATAACGTCAATCTATAATACCTATATTATTATACGATATTCGTATCATTTTCTGAAATATTGTCAGCAGAACCTTGAACTTACCGTCATTTATTTCTTAAAACCGTTCCCAAAAAAGCGAGAATGTGCTCAATCTATTATTAATGAAACTTTTTTAGAGGTGGAGATGATTGATGCGCTTGATCGAAAACTGATACAGGAGCTGTAAAAGAGTGGCAGGCGGGGATAGGTAGAACTTGACAAAAAGTTGGGGGTAGTTGAGGGCACGGTATTGCAGGCCAAGTTGGTGGAATGAAAAAGGTGGATGATGAACCAGCTCAGAGGCCAAATGTATGTTCCTTAGCCTTTGTCACTGGTAGATATGACCTTATGGCCATAATCATGATCCAGTCCCCAGAATTTGATATATATCGGGATAGGTGTTTTGACCCAGGGGGACGGTTACTGCAGTGTTGAGAATAACCAGACTGGACTTTGATAAATAGGGCCCCTCCTCATTATACAAAATCTTCAGTGGTAGAAGAGTTCAATAAGCAAGTCGGCGATATGCTCGATATCATCTTTACCTGAGGGTTTGTTTAATTTCCTACTCGCTGGAGAAGGTACAACCACAGGACGAGTCTGAATAAGGAAGATGTTTTCGGGGAAGGGTAGCTCACCATCAATTGCCCATTCAATATCTTGAGGTATACCTCCGTAGAGCAGTTCTACCTGCTTAGCCAGTTTGACCAGGTGGGTTAGCTCCTCATCACTGAGGCAGGGAATAGCCTGCTTTTCTTTAGGCACTGTCTCAACCTTGGTTCGCTGCTCAATAGCTACCATCTGGCAGGTTTTTTGGCCGATCTGCTTTTCCTTGATGTTCAGCGTCTCTTTACTCACGACGAATTTATCAGGGTTCACCTTCGCCTGAGCTATGCCCTCACCTAGTCCCCAGCTGGCCTCAATGACGACCAGCGAGGGATCATTGCTGACGGGGTCAGTAGTAAACAGAACCCCAGCAGAACGAGCGTGTATCATTTTTTGAATACCAACAGCTATAGGTTCAATGTGAGCCACTAAACCTTTTTGAGTCAGAGTAGCTATAGCTCTGGGACTGAACACGCTGGCCCAGCAATATTTTATGTGGTGTAGTAAAGCCCGGCTTCCTTTAATATTAAGATAGGTATCAAAGAGACCAGGGTGGCTTTTTCGCCCACTTGACCTTATTGAGACCGATGCCTCATCGGTCCCGAGTTGCTGCGATAGCTCCTGGTAGCTAGCCTCTACTTGGTGTTGAATTCCCTTTGGGATTTTCCTTTTCTTGATGGCATCGAAGATGTGCCTGCTGGCTACCTCCGCCAGCTGAAGGTCGCACGGTGTTTCTCCCAATTTGGATAGGTGGCCTGATATTTCCTCCCTGATGCCGGTCGTCTCCATGAAGCTATCAAAGGCTGACTGAGAAAGAACAAAGCCTGGAGGAACCGGCAGTCCTATTTTCATCATCTCGGCAAGAAAAGCACACTTTTGACCGACCATAAGGACGTCTTCCCTGCCAAGTTCTTGGAGCCAGAATATTACCCTGCTATCCATAGAACTCCGCCTTAACCGTTTGGTAAAATCCAGACTGCTCCCTTTGCGCCGTCTATCTTTATTCTTTGCCCGTTCTCCAACTTGCCGGTTGCTTCGCCTGTCTGCACCACCACGGGTATGTTGTATTCGCGACCCGCAATGGCGGCATGAGACAGGCTGGCACCTCTATCTAAAATAATTCCTTTAAGCAGGGGGAAAACAGGTGTCCAACTAGGATAGGTTGTTACTGCTACCAGAACCTCACCAGGCTTAATCTTAACAATATCTGTCTCAGATAGTATGAGTCTTGCTGGCCCTGTAGCTACCCCAGGAGATGCCGGATTGCCATAAAGGTCAGCCTTTAGCTCTCGTCTGTCCTCGACGGCACCGCCTACAGTTATTTTCGCCATCACCTTATCTCCTGAGCCTATCATATGTCTCATGGCAGCCTCTGGGTCATTGGCCAGCTTACCAATCAGGGCTGGCCGTGGTAACCTTTGGCAGTACTGATGATAATATCTCTTTCGCTCAGCTACCAGCCCTCGATAATCTAAACGAAGGGGAATAAGGTTCCTTTTTATCTCGTCTGGCAGTAAGTAGACAAAGTCTTCGGGGTCTTCTATCAAACTCTTGTCAACCATCCGCTTACCACAAGCAAGGGCTGCTCGGCGCATAAGCGAGTGAGAGGTCTGCTCAAAGTAGAAGGTATGTTCTTCGCTAAATGAACCAGCCCTTTGCGCTGCTTTCATCAGTGTGGTAACCCATCCCTGTTCAGATGGGGGAAATCTGGAGAGAACCTCCTGTTCTGCCTCCTCACGCTCTTTAATAAGCTGTTTCCTTCCGGCGTCCAGCTCAAAGTTTCCGCCTTTAGCCAGGTATTGCCTAATGAAAGATATCGCTGGAGTGGGGTCTTCGACCCAGGCTCTGCAATTAAATTCCACCATTCGGGGCATTCTCCAGCCATGCTCCTGAAGAAACTCTCGGAAACCCTGCGGTTCGTCATGCCATTTCCTTCCCGCTTCTGTCTCTTCCAGAGCTGGTAGCACCTGTTCATCTGGATTATTATTGAAAATGGAATCAAGGCCTAGTTCCACAGCTTGCTGATAAAGCCGCCACAGCCAGCGGTCAGCCTCAAATATCTTGTTGTCAAAACCTCGCATCAATCGGTGCCATAGCGGGCTGGTGTCGTCAATGCCTAGCTGCTCTCGGCAAAGCTCCTCAAAAAAGGCGTACAGTTCATACACCGAATACATCATCCAAGAATGCAATGCCCAAACCCTGAGGTTAAAGTTGAAGACCTGTTCCAGGTGGTCATATAGTTTATGTGTGGGTGAGCGGTCGACATCAAAGGCTTTAAACTCACTATAATGAGCGGTGAGTTCTTCGATGACGTCTTGCCATATGCGATCATAATTCTTCATGAAAAGCTTGAGATGCTCTTTAAACCTCGCTTCCCGTTGTCCCGCCTCCTGTTCATCCGTTACCAGGACTGGGCTCATGTAGGCGCAGCCATCTATTTCCCTCCAGTCCGTCCCATGGCATCGGGGTAACCCGATTGCTTCAGCCGCCCACAGGTCACCATAGCGATTCCCCTGAACCCAGCTCCAGGCAAATAATGGTGTCCAGGGGGGAATGGAGTGAGCCTCGTCCAGATACCAGCAGGCATACGCTTCAAGGTCCTGCTCACTCATCACCAGTGCGTGATTCACCTGCTGTGGTTTCCACTCTTTCAGCCACTTCATTGCTGTTTAGTTCCCCACCGCCTGCAGTCTTTTAGTCCAGTCGAAAGACCAGCCCCTCATCTGCATTTACCCTGATGTGGTCACCGTCCTTAAGAAGTTGGGTGGCTTCTCCGGTATTGGTTATCACGGGGATATCATACTCTCGACCCATAATGCAAGTATGGTGGACGATTCCGGCGCCGTCGGCCACTATTCCTTTAAGTAAAGGGAAAATAGTGCTCCAGCTAGCATAGGTGGCGGGGCAAATCAGGATATCGCCTGGTTCTACTTTCTTGACGTCTGCCTCACTCACCAGTACTCGAGCAGTTCCTTCCGCTTCGCCGGTATTGCCGCAATTACCAAAGAGAATCGCCCCGGTTTCCGGGCGAGGCTTTACCAACGTCCCTATACTAACCAAAGCAACCACCGGGTCTTTGGCCTCTATGACATATTTGCCTGTCTCCTCGGGCTCCATTGGTTCTCGAGAGATGAAACTGGGCCGGCTGAGATTTTCCTTTTGCGCTTGCCATGTTTGTCTTCTTTCAGCAGCGATCTCACCCGCCGCGTAATTTTCTGGTAGAGCGATAAATGACTCCAGTTCCTCAGGAATGAAGAAAAAGACGTCATCCGGTTGGGATATAGTCCCGTGTTTCAGCAATCTTTCTCCAATTTTTAGCATGCAGTAACGGAAGGAGGGAAAGCACTGACACTCACAAATCCAGTCGTGGCTCTCGCTGAAGAAACTGGCCGTCTGAGCAAGCTTCATGACAGCTAAAAACCAGTCCATATCGGGACAGCCAGCGGCCTTGACTTTTTTCAAGACCTCCTTTTCAGCCTCCTTCCTCTCCTGCTCTAAGCGAGGTCTTATGGTCTCCAGCGGAAAGACAGCTTCAGCACCGCCTGACAGCATAAGATATTTCTGGACGAATATGATGACCGGCGTAGGGTCCTCCCACCAGGCTGGATTGATGAACTCCATCATTCGTGGCTGCCGCCAGCCATACCCTTTCACCAACAAGAAATTATTGAGGTCTTTTTCCACCCATTCCTTGCCGGCAGCGGTTTTCTCCAAGGCAGGTATGACCTCAGCGGCAGAATTGTTGCGGAAGACACCATCTATTCCGAGGGCCAGCACTCGATTACGCAAGTCCCAGATTGCACGGTCCATCATGAATAAGTCATTATCGTACCCTCTGACCAGCTTGTGCAACAGGGGGTCGTTATCACCAAACCCGGCATACTTCTTGAGAAGGTCATTGAATTCCCAGTAGGCTCCGAATACGCCATACATCAGGTAAAAGTGAACTTCCCACATCCTCTCGATCACACCCATGGCATACTTGAACCGTTTATATAGTTCCCAGATGGTAGCCTTTTCGTAATCAAAATCCCTTAATTTCTGGTAATAGCCCTCCAGCTCCTCTGTGGTATTTGCCCAGATTTGGTCCCATTTGGGAGCGAACTCATGCTGGATAATTTCTCGGAAGCGTTTCTCCCGCTCCTTGATCTCCTTTTCATCCTCAATTCTAATCCCACCTTCCAGGCTACAGCCATCAATATCGGCCATCATGTGTCCTCGAGTGGCAGGAATACTGGTCTCATTGACACCGTACCAAACCCCCCGTGTCTCGCTAAAACACCAAGTCCACATGAATAGCGGCGTGAAGGCAGGAACGGTGTGAGACCTGTTCAAGAACCAGACTGGGTATTTCTTAAGATCCCTCGTTGGCCAGAATTCTCTGGTGTGGAGTCTCCAATGCCACGGCATGTTTTTACCTCCTCATTGTTGTGATTACGTTATTTAACAAGCTAGCGTGTTCCGCAGTCTTTTGCATATGAATATGTCCTTACGAATCGGATGGGCGGGTTGCGATTTGCCGGATTTCAGTCAGGGCTCCCCTAGCCGGAGGGGGCGGAAGCAAATTAAGCTACCAGGCGGAAAAGAGGCTAAAAGCACCTGCGGGGCACCCTGATTATCCCTGCCAGAGTCCACCCAACCAGAGTACAAGGGAAATATCTGCATATTCCTATATTCCTTCACCGGGATCGTTGTCCATGTTTTTGGGCATATAATAATACTTTTTCTATGGTTGCTATCATAAACAAGGTGTTTGTCAATCACCAATATTTCTCAGGATGTATGATTGCGCCTCCCTCAGGAATAGTATCTCTCGTTGATAAGCTCGGCACGAGAACCTATGGTGAAATTCACGATCTTGCCTGAAGTCGGGTCGAGCCCGAATATTTTCCCGTTCGATCTCATCTCTTTGAGATTAATTAAAACTATACCGACGGTTGGGATTATCTTTTCCCGCCAGGTGAACAGATAAACATCTGGGGCAATTTTGAAATAGTCGCACATGTCGGTATCGGCTAACCCTTTCTCCGGACCCTTTAGGCAATGCCATGTATAGAGTCGGTCATTGAGATAGATGTGCTCATACACATGCTTGCTGCTATAGGTGTACTTGTTCCTCTTTCCAATTAGGTCGGTCGTTCTCTCATGAGGTACAATCGGTTCATCGGACGAAGGGGGGTTGACATTTGCGTGCAGAATTTCGACCTTCATTGTACTCAAGTCTAAGCCCTTCCCCAGCCTATCCACGAAACTTTGGCCCGCTGATCTCCTGTCAGGCGTAGTAGCTATAATAACTGTTGCCTTTCCGGTGTTTAAGTCAAGAGCCATTGAGACAGAAACATTAGGTGGATTTTTCTTTACAAAATCAATGAAGAAGATGTTAGGGGCTGCGCGAATAGCCTCGTACGTCTCGGTCCAAGACTCTCCCTTGTTAGGACCATAAAGAACTTCCCAAGTTAGAGAGCTCACATCATGAAAAACATAATTAATGACCTGGTTATCGGCATTAAAGTACAATTTAATTTCTTTTCCTATAAGCTCGTCAGTCGCTGGCAGCTTGAATTCATTCATTCCCTCCTCTAAATCGCTAACATTTATCCAGCACGTTGCCCCCCTGTGGCTCATATTACTACCCCCCTAGGTAAGCCTTTTTTACATGTTTACTTCGTAGTAGTTGCTTTGCGCTTCCATGTAATACGATGGTACCTGTCTCTAATACGTAGCCTCTGTGTGCAAGTCTAAGAGCTAATCGAGCATTCTGCTCTACTAAAAGAATACTTGTCCCTCGTTGGTTAATGGTAGAGACGACTTCTCCTATTTCTTTAACCATGATTGGGGCAAGCCCGGAAGAGGGTTCGTCCAGAAGAAGCAATCGTGGGTTTGCCATTAAGGCGCAGGCGATAGCCAGCATTTGCTGCTCCCCGCCACTTAATGTTCCCGCCTGTTGCCGGCTCCTTTCTTTCAGCTTCGGAAAGTGTTCTAGCAGGTTTGTCAGGTCATTATTGATTCTATTGCTATCCTTCCTTAAAAATGCTCCCAGCCTCAGGTTTTCCGATACCGACATGTAGGGGAAGAGCTCTCTCCCTTGTGGGACGTGATTTATGCCTATCCTAACTACATTTTGAGGTAACATTGTGTCGATTCTTTTACCTTCAAACCATATTTCCCCAGAGGTAGGACTTTTTAACCCGGATATGGTTCTTAAGGTTGTTGTCTTGCCTGCCCCGTTACTGCCGATAAGGGTCACTATCTCACCATCTTCCAGCTCCAGAGTAATACCCTTCAGTACCTCTGCGCCTCCATAGTTAACCCTTAAGTCCTTAATCTCAAACAGCATTCTCTTCCACCCCGAGGTAGGCCTCGATAACGGTTGGATCTTCAACTACCTTCTTGGGTAGGCCTTCGGCAATCTTTTTTCCATAATCAAGTACAACTGCCCTATCACAAAGCCCAATCACTGCCCTCATGTTGTGCTCTACTACAACGCAAGTGATTCCCCTTTCATCTCGCAATGTCCTTATCATACTCATCATGGCTTCAGTCTCCTCGCCGTCCATGCCAGTAAGTGGCTCGTCCAAGAGGAAGAGTTGCGCTTGAGTAGCCAAGGCTATAGCTAAGCATAAGGCACGTTGGTTTCCATGAGGCAGATTTATCGCCATCTCATCCGCTTGCCGGTCCAGTCTGATAAACTGCAATATTTCCATAGCCTCTTTTTGCAGAACCCTTTGTTGGCTACGAGTGGAAGCCCTCTTAGAAAATATTTCGGCAAGACCCATTCCGGAGCGCAGGTGGAAACCAGCCAGCACATTTTCGAGTACCGTAAGGCTGCGGAAGAGAACATTTCTTTGAAAAACGCGGGCTATTCCTCTTCGGGCTCGGCGGTGAGGCGGAAGTTTCGTTATGTCCTCACCTTGAAAGATTATTTTACCCCTCGTGGGGTAAAGGGTGCCTCCGACCATATTGAGAACAGTGGTCTTGCCGGCACCATTAGGCCCGATGAGTCCAAATATCTCTCCCCGCCTGACATCTAAGTCCAGCACACTGACTGCTGCCAAGCCGCCAAAACGCTTGCTTAGGTTACGAATTTCTAGCAACGGCTTTCTCATATGTCTTTCTGGCATTGGCTATGCTGAACCCCGCACCTTCCTCGTCCCTTTCAATAACTTTCTGTACCAAAGCTTAACCCGGTTGGGCAAACCAATGAGCCCCTCAGTCATAAGAAGCATGGTAAGAATCGCGATGGCCCCAATCAGCATGGGCCGATATTCTTTTAGTTCTCGAGCAAACTCTGAAATTATTGTCAAGACGACTGTGCCGACGATTGGACCGGTGAATTTAGCGTCCCCACCGACTACCATATATACGAGAAGGTAGATGGACATCAGCACCCCGAACCTCGCGCTGAAATCGGGACTTAACGCATGCTGGTAGTGAGCAAACAGCGCACCGGCAATACCAGCGAAGAAACAGGCAATAGCGAAGTTAAGAGCCTTGTACCACATAACATTAATACCAACCGACTGGGCAAGGGCTTCAGTATCCTGTATAGCTCTCCACTTGAAGCCCAAACGGGAACGCTCCAGCCGGTAGAGCACGAAGAGAGATAAAGCCACTATGACCACGGTTAGGTAGTAGTAGCTGTTGACGCTATCAAAGGTTATGGTACCTATCAAAGGCATGGTTATGGGGTTGGGGGAAGGAATTTTTAACAAACCCCAGAACCCACCCGTTAAGCGCGGCCAGTGCCACGTAATCAGCCTGAAGGTCTCAGCGGTCAAAAGGGTCAGGAGGGCGAAGTATGCGCCCTTTACTCTCAGGAAAGGGTAAGCCAAAGCGAGCGCAACGCCAGCGGACATCAACCCGCCAAGAAACAGGGCTATCCAGAATGATAGTCCTAATTTCATTACCAAAAGGGCTGAGCCGTAGGCTCCAATTAATGAGAATCCAACGTGCCCTAAGGAGATATGACCCAACAGTCTAATGGTGCGTAGGCTGCTAACCATGAGGATGTTTATCACCAGTATAATCAGGACAGATGTCCAGTAAACGCTTCTAAGCGCTATGGGTAATGTGATTATTACGGCGGCTAAAACGAAAATTCTGAGGATGTTAATCAGCAGCTTCCTACTCATGTCCAAATAATCCCTGAGGTCTTACCAATAAGATGAGGATCACGATAATCAAGGGTGCCAATGCGGTTATCCCCGGATTAAAGATAATGGGAAAAATGCCATCAATAAGACCAAGAAATATTCCTCCTATAGCGGCACCCAAAAGACTACCCATTCCTCCCAAGACTATGATAACCAGCCCTTTCAGAAGGGGGAGGGTACCCATAGAGGGGGTGATCATTAAAATTGACCCCCCCAATGTGCCACCGGCAGCTGCTAGAGCACAGCCGATTGCCATAGCCATGGCCGACATCAGGTTGGGGTTTATTCCTCGCAAAAGAGCACCTTCCCGGCTCTGGGCACTGGCGACCATCGCCTGCCCATATTTAGATTTTTTGAGGAAAAAGTATAACAACAAAAGCAGAGCTATAGCGAAGCCCACAGCTATAATTCTATCTTTCGGAACGGCACTACCGAGAAAGACAGCGCTTCCTTGTGCTAGTCTGGGGAGGCTCCGCTCGTAAAGGCCGAACGCTACCACGGCAGTACTCATCAGGATGAGTGTTAACCCAAGGCTAATAACGATAGGGGCTAAGATCTGGGCCCGAACGGGGCGGAAAAGGAACCTCTCCATAAGGACACCGAAGACCGCCATTACGGCCATGCTGATGAACATCGCCGCATAAAGGTTGACGCCAAAAGACGCGCAACAATAGTACGTAACATAGGCACCTATCATGTACACCTCGCCGTGAGCAAGCTGCAAGATGCCCATGATACTCAATATGAGGGTCAAGCCCAGGGCTATTAAAACATATAGCCAGCCAAGGGCAAGCCCATTAGCGATGGCCTGCATCCATACCTGGGCTGGTAAGTCCAACATACAGCTCCCTTTCCGCTCCGTTTGGCACGCAAATATCCACCCGGAACGCCACTACTCGGAGGATAGGATACAAATCTCCTGGCCGGCTGATCCCGCCCCCTTCAACTTAGGAGGGGGGGGGTGAACACTTGGTTCACCCCCCCAGCGTGCACACAGGTCACATAGTTATTTTACTTCAATTGGCGTAAATACCGTATCTACTACTTTTCCATCCATGAGATAGCTGACGGGAATAGGTCTTACCAGCACCCGGTTGACCCCGTAGGTCTTGAGCCCTCCCATATGAGCTTTGCCGAAGCCTGTCTCGAGGCTCCCCGGGGCGGTCATGGTGTCAAGTGTAGCTAGAACCTTTTCCGGATCAACGCTTTTGGCTTTCTTCAAGGCTTGGACGAGTATCCAGCCCTCGTCCCAGGCGAACGCTGCGTCAGATATAAATGGCTCAGCACCATACTTTGCTTTCCAGCTGTCCACAACCTCTTTCAATGGGCCGGATGCCGTTGCCGGGTTCCAACCGGCACAGATTACATTAGTGCAAGCCTCAGGACCGGCGACAAAAAGAAAGACATCAGGACCTAACGGCGAGGTAGAAACAAATGGTCCGGTAAAGCCCAGCTGTCGTGCTGCCATCAAATGATAATGAGCCTGCGCACTTGTCAGCGAGCAAATGGCATCAGCCTTATAGGCTAAAAGCTTGGTCATGATGGGGACGAAGTCCGTTGTGCCAAAAGCCCATATCTCCGAACCCACAATCTTAATGCCAAGCTCCGCGGCTATAGACGTAAAGTCTTTATCCAGCGTCCCGACGGCAATGTCAGGAACCAAGAGGGCCATGGTCTTTGTATTCGGGTATTTTTTCAACAAATACTCAAGAACAGGCCTATGCGAATCTTGCGGTGATATCATGGGTCGAACACAAAGCGGTTTTTTTGCACCTATATCCGCTGGATGCCAGGGAACATTAATCCAAGTAATCAGATGCAGTACTTTATTAGGCAAAGTGACGTCGTAAATCGCCTGGGTGTCCTGCTCAAGAATTTCACCAAACACAAATGTCGCTTTATCCTGGAAAACAAGCTTTTTAGCGGCATTGCCTGCTGCTTCCGGGTTTATCTGACTATCCTCAGTGATGACATCAAAAAGATAGGTGGTATCCCCAATCTTCACCCCACCTGCCGCATTGACCTTTTCAAAGTACAACTCAAAGCCTCGTACCCAAGCCATGCCGACAGTGCTGATAGGCCCAGAAATCGGCATAACAACGCCGACCTTCAGATGCTGAGCTGGTGTTGCTTTGGCAAAGCTGCCGGTGAAGACCACGGCAAGCAATGTCAAGAGCACACAACCTAACACCAGCAGGGTACACATTTTCTTTTTATTATTCATTTTTATTTCTCCTTTCGCAAACCGGCTCTTCTGAACGCTTGCCTCTTCTCACTTCATTTATTTTCCCTTTTGCAAACTAGCTCTTCTGTATGCTGACCTCTTCTTACTTCATAAGCAACACCTCCTTTTAGGGGCAACACCTCGCATGGTTCACAATGTTTCATCACCTGACATCATGGAAGATTTTGCCACCAGCGATGGTCATCAAGGTACGTATATCTTTAATTCGGTGAGGGTCAACGGTTAAAATATCTTCATCAAGAACACAAAAATCAGCCAACTTGCCTATCTCAATAGAGCCTTTAATACTATCCATGTGATCTTGCCAAGCGCCTCCCATGGTATAAGTACGGATAGCCTCTTCTCGAGAAATACACTGCTCTGGCCCGCTTACTTTCCCCGTGGCTTTAGATTCCCTTAAAACAGCGGCTTCAACTCCCAGTTTCCAGTTTGGATAGCTTACCGGAGCATCAGAACTTCCAGATAGCTGAACTCCACTGTCAATGAGTGTTCTTAAGGGCCATTGGCGCGCAGACCTTTGTTCACCGACAAGACCATCCATATAATCTGAAATCGTCCACTTTATTCCCGATTGCACACAGGCGCCTATATTATACCGAGCCATGCGTTTGGCGCATTCAGGTGTGGTAAAGTCGCTATGTATTACATAGTGACGAGCATCCCAAGGATATTCCTCCATCGCTTTTATGAAACCGTCCACACACGCATCAATCGCTCTACCACCGGTAGCATGAATGCCTAACTGAAATCCATGTTTATGAGCATAAACAATCATATTAATCAGCTCATTATAGCGCCCCTCATCTGTTTCCCCCGGAAGTACCAGCTTCCCATTGCCACCACCAACATATTCCTCATGCATCCAAGCCGTCTTAGTCGGGGGGATGCCGTCAGCGAACAGTTTCAATCCTGCTATTCTGAGCCATTCACTGCCAAAGCCGGTATGTATTCCTAGATAAGATAGACCTTGCTGTAAGTCCTTAAAAGAAATTGCTCCATACTCTCCAAGAAGCAGCATGATGTTGACCCTTACAGATAGCTTGCCCTCATTGTAAAGGTCATTGTAGACACTGATGCACTCGGAGCCGAGTAGCCCGCCCTGAAAGTCGCCACCACCGGGACCCAGCGCTGCTTCGGTGATGCTGGTTATCCCCAGAGAATTGAGTTCCTTCATGGCGGCAAGAATCGCTTTTCTCTTTTGCTCCCTTGTCAAAGGGGGAACTATTCTCATCACCAAACCCACTGCTGGCATTTCCCTTAGCAGACCCGCGAGTTCGCCTGTAGCCGGGTCTCTTACAATCTCGCCTCCTGAAGGGAGGGGTGTGGTCTCAGTGACTCCGGCTAGCTCAATAGCTTTACTATTGACCCAGATATTATGCCCCGAGAAGTCAGTAAGACACACAGGGTTATTGGGAGATGCAGAGTCCAAATCCCGTTTTGTAGGATGCCTTGCCGAGTCCTTCAGGCATTCCTGTAAATAACCTTCGTCCCATCCCCACCCCTGAATCCATTCACCGTCTTGAACGATCTTAACCTTCTCGCCCACCATTTTCACGATATCGCTAATCGATTTGACGGTTGGGTACCCTACGTCAAGCGCCAGAGGCGGCCTTGTCCCCCCATATGCCGCGGCGTGAATATGAGCGTCGTTGATTCCCGGAAGTACCGTTTTACCTTCAAGGTCTAAAACTTTTGTCTTCTTACCAACGAGTTCTTTGAGCTCTTCATTTTTCCCAACGGCGATAATCCTGCCATCCTTCACCGCAACCGCCTGCGCAATGGAGAATTCTTTATCAACAGTAACTACTTTACCGTTGATAATGACCAGGTCAGCCGATAGTACGTCTCCTTCGATTCTTTTCACCATTACGTACCTCTCGATAAACCCTGAGCCTCTCGTGATACCAGAGAGAAGAATAATTTGCTCATGCTTAACACGACATTCGTAGAATGTCAATTAAGATATAGGGCAAAATTATACGAAATTCGTATCATTAACTGGGATATTGTCAGCAGAACGTTGAACTTACCGTTATTTGTTTCTTAAAAGCGTTCCCAAGAAAGCGAGCATGTGCTAAACTTATTATTAATTAAACTTTTCTTGAGAGGTTGAGATGATTGATGCACTTGATCGAAAACTGATACAGGAGCTGCAAAAGAGTGGCAGGCGGGGATATGTAGAACTCGCCAAAGAGTTGGGGGTAGTTGAGGGCACGGTGCGAAAGAGGGTTAAAAACCTCTTGAGTAGGAAGGTCATAAAAATACTCGCCGTGCCAAATCCGCGTGCGCTGGGTTACAATTTTTTAAGCATTATGGGGCTACAGGTCAGGATGGCAGACTTGAGAAAGGTAGCGGATGAACTAGCTCAGAAGCCAAATGTATGCTACTTAGCCTTTGTCACTGGTAGATATGACCTTATGGCCATAATCATGACCCAGTCACCAGAAGAGCTTTCTCACTTCATTGAAAAGGAAATCTCCGCCCTCCCTAGTATTATGAGAACTGAGACCTTTGTCAACCTGGACATCATCAAAGGGGGGTGGGCAGGGCCAGATATTACCCAACTCATTACTATCATTGACGTTTCTCCGCCTAAGGGTGACAGGAAAAAAGGTAACTGAGTGCCCATCATTATGCGGCTACATTAACCTGAGACATCTTCAACACAAACCTCGGAAAGGCGGGAGTTGACAGGTCGGTCATTATGAAGCTGACGGGCCACAAGACCATTGTCATGTTCACGCGCTACAATACGGTGGATCGTGACGATGCAAGGCTGGCCATGGAAATGCTGTATAGGTTCCTTGAGGGAGCGGAGTGCTCCTATAATGCTCCTGAGGGAGTTGATACAAAAAACAGGGACATAGAGTCCCCATTTTTATAAGTCTTTGGCTCCCCGGGCAAGACTCCCTTCACTCCGCTCAGGGCAAGCTCACTTCCTTTGTGAGGATGCATTAGTGATCAGCTCAAGCTTCTTTTTTCTGGTCCAACCTTTCAGGATTCTCTCTCGTCTAACTGCATCATCCTTGGAAAAGGGTCCCTCTTGGTACAGAGGAGCCATAGTGCCATGTTGGCGCATGCGGTTCTCTAAGTCGGTCGTTATTCCGACATACAGTTTCCCTCTCTTTTCGATAAGGTAAATCCACCAGTCGGCCATGGGCATCCTCACAAAAAGTTCTCTCTGGGACCGGAAACAGAAATCAAAAAGGGGCCCTATAGGCCCCATTTGATTTCTGGCTCCCCGGGCAAGACTCGAACTTGCAACCTAGTGGTTAACAGCCACCCGCTCTGCCGATTGAGCTACCGGGGATTAATCTAAAATAGAAATGTCATTGTATCAAAACCTGGGGATGATGTGCAAGGGGATTTTAGCCGAGCTGAGCGGGATTCGCGCCACAGGCGCGGCTAGTCGTCTGAGTGGTAGCTCAGCTCGGCCATTCGCGCCGTCGTCGTTCTTTAATAATCTCGGCATTCCTTTACGACTACGTACTGTGTCCGCGTCTGGTTGTTATAATTAGGCGGTGCGAACAATTCCTGATTCTTTGTGAAAGCTCCCTTACCCCTTAACGGCTCTTGTACACGATCCGGTCTTCTCCTCCGTTACTATGAGGCCCTGGATTCCCTGAATTTTTCCAGGACCGTGCAGAACTGGCATGTCTCTCTGGTGGTGAGGGATCCACAGACAGAACATTCCTGCAACCCCTGGGACTTAATGGCGGGGAAAATCTTTTGATTCTTGAGAAACTCCTGGTAAAAACGGATCTTGCTTCCCGGGGAATAGTATTCCAGGAGATTGAGGACCTCTTTGTGTTTGCGGGAGGTAGCGCCCGTCGCATGAGGGCATTGTTCCTCGTGAAATTCGATCCCCCTGAGGAGACAGTAGGCGAGGACTTCCCGCTCAGCCACGAGGGCCAGGGGTTTGGCCTTCTTCACGAGGTGCGGAGGGGTTGAGGGCAGCAGGGGTGACTGCCTGGCCAAATAGCCAATCTGCCAACTCGTCACGTTCCCCAGCAGGGTGGCCCCTTCATCATCCAGGTTGTGGCCGGTGGCGAGGGCCGTAAAGCCTTTCTCCCGGGCAAACCTGTTCATGGTATATCTCCTCATCATCCCGCACAGCGAGCACGGAGGTCTTCGCAACTGGGAGGCGATCTCGGGCACACCCGCACCCATTTCCTCCCGAAGGGGGTGAAGGTGCAACGGTGCCTCTCGTTTGGCAACAAAGGCCTCTGCGGCCTCATGCCCCCGTTGGGAAAAGCCGTCGATCCCCATGTCTATATACAATCCCTCCACAGCATAGCCAAGCCGCTGGAGGATATCAAAGAGGGCGAGGCTGTCCTTGCCACCGGAGACGGCCACCAGGACCTTTTCCCGCGGGGCAAAGAGCTTATACCGATCGATGGTCTGCTGCACCCGGTTGAGGACGAAAGCGAGGAAATCCTCCCTGCACAGGGCCATATGATGGGCCCTCATCCTGATGATAGCATTCTTCCCGCACTTTTTACACTTCATCGTTCGCCAATAGTCCTGCGGATGACGCAGGTATCTCCTTCTACAAGATCCTCATCCTCGGGGATGAGTTCTCCACCACGCAGGACCAAGGCGGTCTCTGGGTTGATGTGAAACCTTTTTAAGAGGATCTCTACTCTGATCCGCTTCATATCCAGGTCGTGTTCCTCCCCATCGATAATAACCCGAATCATAAGGCTCATCATGACATGGAGCGTGCACACTGTCAACGCGCCCCCGGCGTCACACAGGAGATTGCCTCAAGGCAGATCTTGTGTTAGATTGACGATCTATACGGATTCAAGCAATCAATCGTTGTCGTAGAAACAAGGGAAGAGAAACAGGGTAGAGCGGAGAGAAAGATGACTGAAACAAGGCGCAAGAAGATAGCACTGATTGGAGCCGGACAGATCGGTGGGATGCTGGCTGTTTTTGCCGGGATGAGAAATCTGGGAGATGTTGTGCTCTACGATATTGTCGAAGATATGCCGCAAGGAAAGGCGTTGGACATATCGCATATGGCTCCGGTTTTCGGATGTGATTTTGACATTACCGGTACGAATAATATCGCTGATATCGCTGGTGCCGATGTGTGTATTGTCACGTCTGGTGTGCCGCGCAAGCCGGGTATGAGTCGCGATGACCTGGTTAAGATCAATGCCGATATTATTCGAAGTGTGGCTGCCGGCATCAAGCAGCACGCACCACATTCGTTTGTGATCACTATCACCAACCCGCTCGATGCCATGGTCTACTTAATGCAGAAAGAAACCGGCATCCCGCACTCGAAGGTAGTGGGCATGGCGGGCGTGTTGGATTCGGCACGCTTCCGCGCGTTTCTGGTTGACGAGTTGAATGTATCAGTAGAATCGGTTTCGGCCTTTGTTCTCGGTGGTCATGGTGACACGATGGTGCCGGTGCGCTCCTATACCACGTGTGGGGGAGTGCCTATAGAGAAAATGGTAGCGCTCGATACTCTTGAAGCGATAGAAAAGCGCACGCGCGGAGCGGGTGGAGAGATCGTTGGACTCTTAAAGACCGGTTCAGCCTTTGTCTCTCCCGCGGCTTCAGCTATTCAGATGGCAGAAAGCTATCTCTTTGATCAAAAGAGACTCCTGCCAGCAGCAGCGTTCTGCCAGGGTGAGTACGGTGTGAACGGAATTTACCTCGGGGTACCGGTTGTTCTCGGCCGGGGAGGAGTTGAGAAGATTGTTGAGATCGACCTTTCCGAGGATGAAAAGGGGCAACTGCAAAAGAGTGTCGATGCCGTCCGGTCGGTTATTGAGATCTTGTAACGGATAGGAAAATGAATTTAGATGGACCGCACATCACAATTGATCAGGTGATATCTCATCCCCGAATTGTGCTTGCGCCGCTTGTAATCTTTCGCGCTGCTGTTCCAGTACATCGAAGAGCTGTTGCGGCGTATCAGTGACCCTCGTACGGTAAATCTCCATCAATCGCTCGATCTTGGCCAGATGGTGAGGCACCCGAACGGAGAATTGTTGGATGTAGTCCGTTTCAGGGTAGTCCCGCTTGAGGATCTCCTGAAAGAGCCGTTTCAGGTCTGCATAGATGGGGATAAAACCGGTCGGGGTCTTGATGGCATCAACATCACCGTGAACCCGCAGTTCCATCCATTTAAGCCACACACGCTTATCGGTCTTATGATTTGCAAATTGGCCGTCAGGTGTCCTCAAGAAGTAATTCACCGAGAAGATGCGCGGGGGGTTGGCTAATGCTGCACCAAAGTTGAGGTTATCTTCTATATAGCGTCCGATAGGGATAGAGAGAAAGTCAAGATTGGACATGGGGTTGAATTGCCGCACCCCTTCTTGCCCCAGCGTGGCAGCGGTAGTCTCGGATTCCAGCACCGCCCCTTTCGTAATAATACCGTGGGCCCAGTCAAAGGCCTCCTCTACGGGGACCCAGGTGTTGGAATCCCGTCCTCCGTAGATGATGCCACTCAGGGGAACACCCTGAGGATCATGGAGCTCTTGACCCACATTTGCCAGGATCGCCAAGTCCAAGGTGAACCGGGCATTCTTATGAGAAGGCGGTATTTCTTTGCCTGCATCATCTTTTTTGCCCACAAACCACTCACCTGAGTGATTAACCCCTTCTTGGGGACCCTGACCGTCTTTCCCAATCCAATATACATCTCTGTCCTTTGATACCAAAATATTGGAAAAGATGATTTCACCAGGGGCATTAAGGGCCTTCCATAAGATCTGGTCGTCAACCGCGTTGATCCCCTCGATTATCCCGAACATGCCCTTTTCCACGTTCACGGCTCGCACCTGCTCATCGATTGTTCGAAGGTATGCGATATCATCACCAATAATAGCTTCGTCTTCAATCGTGGCAGTAGCCGTCTTACCGCACATAGAAGGAAAGGCCCCTGCAAAATACGTGGTCCTTCCTCCCGGACCATGAACCCTCATTAGGAGCATATGCTCGGTCAGCCAGCCCTCTTTCGATCCTCGTTTAATGGCCAGGCGCATTGCCAGCTTTTTGAGGCCGAGGGTATTGCCGCCATACTGGGTGTTCGTACTGTAAATAATGTCACCTTCCAGATCGATATAAACCCTTCGTTTTTCAATATCCTTACTCACCAGCAGTCCGAGCCCTGCTTCCTCAAGTGCGCCCTGTGAATGGACAAATTTAAAAAAACGATCGTAATCCCCCAGACTGATGAACTCACCATATCCCTGCCTATACAGGAGATCTTCGCTATGGGCAACATAACTTGAGTCCGTAAGCTGAACGCACGGGATTGAGAATTCAGAGTTCGGAGGACCGAGACAGAAAAATTTGATGTATAACTCTTTTCCCTCCATGATGTTGGTCAGAATTTCGCGGATCTCCCTGATACCCCCATTTCTGTCGATGGCGTTGATCTCAGGACCAAGATCCACCCCCTTGGGGAGGAGAAACTTGCTGGTCGCTTTATCCCGGGCTTGATCGTAATATCCGTCAAAATGTATTGTGTGACCTTCGATAGCAAGCTGAGCTTCCTCATGGTTTCTGATCGCTGCCTCTCTGATATAACGTATGTCCTCCGCCGAATCAGTGCAGACAAAGATCTTTGCCGGATTGCATAACTCTACATACTCAGCAATAAAGGCGTGAAGCTGAGGGTTGTCTATTGCCGCGAGTTTATCATACTGATCGCCCAATCGATCCTTCAGGGGGCTCTTTACCTCTTTTTTATTCTTCTCTTGTGCCATAGGGTTTACCTCATCACATATTTACAACATACTTTTTATTTAAAAAATCGTGCAATTTTAGCAGAAAAACAATATTTTGCAAGGGGTTTTAGCCGCCGTCCCGAGGAAGGCTCCTCTCCCCACCGCAGAACCATGCTGCGGGTATGGCCCCTCCTGGCAGAGACCAAACCATCAGGCCGTGATGTTGGGAGTTTGTCCTTCTCGTTTTCCTATACAAGAGAAAGGACGGTAGTGTCAAAATGTGAGAATTTTAGGACCTATAAATCACCAAATTAGGACACTACAGAAAGGCTAAAAAGCTTGACATTTTAGTGCAAATACACTATATTGTGGTCATGAATCTATTATACACAAAGGAGGCCATTATTGAGCGAGTCATTCTTAGCGCGAGGCAGACGCCGCCTCTCCAGCAAGCCCCCCCCCTGGAAGACCTTAATTAAATCCTTTTTGACCTTTCCTCTCGTATTGGTCATGTGTTTTTTCCCCGTCGCATACATGGTATATGAGGGCTATCAGGGGAAAACGGTTTCAGGTGGCTATTGGGATACAGTCTTCCTGGAGTTCGATCCCTCCATTAAGGGGGAGATCTATCGCTTCATCCAACGGTTCCAGACCGGCCTCACCGATCAAGAAGAGGCAGAGTTGGCTGGACTTATCTATGCCGAATCGCAAAAATATGAGTGTGATCCGAGTTTAGTCCTCGCCCTCATCATGGTTGAGAGCTCTTTTTACAGCAAGGCCACCTCATCCAAGGGGGCAAAGGGATTGATGCAACTGCGTCCTTTTGTCGCAAAGGCCCTGGCCCAAGAGGTGGGGATAACATGGGATGAGGAGGCGGTCATCTACGACCCCGAGGTAAACATCAGGTTAGGGCTCTACTACCTCTCCCAGCTTATCCTGCAATTTCAAGATCTCAAGGTGGCCCTCGCCGCATATAATTTTGGGCCGACTTATATCAGAGAACGGATAGAGCAGGGAATGCCGTTGCCCACCGGCTATGCCAACAAGGTCCTGACGAAGTATCGAAAGCTTTCTCAAAAATTGCTTACACAAGAAGCGAAGCCCCTATAAAAGGGGCATGCGCTCCTCTACCTTCTGCAAGACCATCTCCGGGGTTATCCTCAGCATACAGCTTTTATCAGGACAGTCCCGCTTATTACAGGGGGCGCAGGGGAGCTTGATCTGGACGATCCCCTCCTCTTGACCATAGGGCCCTATCCAGCGGGGGTTGGATGGTCCGAACAGGGCAACCACCGGCACCCCAAAGGCGGCAGCGGCGTGCATGGCACCGCTATCTACCCCGACGTAGAGGTGTGAGCGCTTCAGCAGGGCGAGGAATTGTTTGATAGTGGTCCTCCCCGCCATGATGAGGGCATCCTCTCGCATCTGCGCTGTGATCCCCTCCAGATAACCTCTCTCCGAGGGGAGGCCGGAGAAGATGAGCTTGGCGCCGTAGCGGCGGACCAGCTCATCGCCGAGGCGGGCAAAGGCCTTTTGCTCCCAAAACTTACTCCGCCAGCGGGCCGTGGCGCTGACAAAGACGGTGAGATCACCCGGCTTGATCCCCGCTTGGCTGAGAACCCCTTCGATATAGTGCTCATCCGCTGGAGGGATAGAGATAGGGAACTCAACCGCCTCGGTAGGACAGCCGAAATAGCGGGCGAACTGCAGGTAGTTTTCAACGGCGTGCCTCGACTTGTCCCGCACGAAGAGGGGATGGTTGAGGAAGAGGTGGCTTAACTCCCGGGCGTTTTTAAAGCCGTATCTGTCGGCCCCCCGGTTCAAATAAGCGAAGATACCGCTCTTAAAGAGGGCCTGGAAATCCAGGACGACGTTAAATCGCCTTTCTCGAAAGATACGCATGGCCTTCCTGAGGTTGCTGAAAAACCTGGTCCCTCCCCGCAGCCACGTCGCGGGGGTGGCATACTTATCGGTCACCGACAGGAGGTCAACGGGGATGATCTCATCGAGGTAGGGATTGCCGCGCAAGACATCCTGGAGGGCTTCCTGTACCAGCCAGCTGATGTGGGCGTTGGGATATCGATCCTTGATGGCCTTCAACGTCGGGAGGGTAAGGATGAGGTCCCCGAGCGAACTCAGGCGAACGAACAGGATCTTTTTGCCATTTAAATCGTTGTTATCACTATGCACCGGATACCCGCCACCTGCTCGTCAACACCACATAAGTAATCCCGTTCCTCTGAAACAACGTCATGCTTCTTTCCTCTCTCTTATACAATCTCTACTCCCTCCCCAGCGACGATCTCCCCGATAATGAAGGCCTGCTCACCACATTGCTGGGCCTTGCGTGAGATCTCTTCGGCCTCGGAAGCTGCAACCACCAAGGCCATCCCCACGCCGTTGTTAAAGGTCCGCCACATCTCCTCCTCGGGAACCCCCCCCTGCTCTATCACTGTGAAGATGGGCGGTATTTGCCACCGCCCCTTCTCGATCACCGCCTTGCTACCAGGCGGAATGATTCGCAGGATATTCCCCGGCATCCCTCCCCCGGTGATGTGGGCCATCCCCTTGATATGAAACTGCTGTAAAAGGGAAAGGATCGTCTTGACATAGATGCGGGTCGGCCGCAACAGTTCTTCACCCAAGGACGCCGCCAAACCGGCAGCCGTATCATCAATGCCCAATTGCAACTCCTCCAAGAGGACCCGTCGGGCCAGGGAGTAGCCGTTGCTGTGCAGCCCCTGTGATGCGAGGCCGATGATCACATCCCCCGGAAGGATGGCAGAGCCATCGACGATCTTTTCCTCATCCACCACCCCCACGGTAAAACCGGCCAGCTCAAAATCCCCCTCGTGATAAAAGCCGGGCATCTCCGCCGTCTCCCCCCCTACCAGGGCACACCCCGCTTCGATACACCCCTGGGCAATCCCTTCAATGATCTCCTTCCCCTGATTCAGATCAAGGCGGGCAGTGGCAAGGTAATCGAGAAAAAAGAGAGGGGCGGCGCCCGTCACCACCACATCGTTAACGCACATGGCCACCAGGTCGACGCCGATGGTATCGTATTTGCCTACCAGCGAGGCCACCCGCAACTTCGTCCCCACCCCATCAGTAGCGGCAACCAATATCGGACGCCGATAGGCCGATACATCAGGGGCAAAAAGTGCGGCAAACCCCCCGATACCACCCCGCACACCCGCAGTGGAGGTGCGCTGGGCCAGGGGCTTGATCAACTCCACAAACCGATCCCCTTGCTCGATATCCACCCCGGCATCTTTGTATAAGAGGGTCTTCTTTGTCAAAAACAAATGCTCCGTAATGTATTATGAAGAGTCCAGTTCATTGTACACTAAAAAATAGTCCTATTGCAATAAAAAGGAGCTAAACAATTGGATGTATCACGATATGTGATGGGATTATGGCTTTTTAACTGTCCTCTTTGAAACGCTCATTGCCGAGCTGAGCGGAATCCGGGTAACTGAGAAATGTTTATATTTTGGTGTTAGGCGGATTCCCGCTCTGGTCCCGCTAAGCGGGATTCGCGCCTGTTTGTTATCTTAAGGCGGCTGAACAATATTATGATGCCGCTGCTTCAATGGGAAGCTCAGGATGCCTGCTCCACTCTTCCATTGAACCGTCGTACAAAACGACATTGTTGTACCCCAGCATAAGGAGGATAAACGCGTCGCACGATCCTGCTATTCCCCCTCCGCAATAGGTAATAATTCTCTTGTGTTTATTAATTCCGGTTTTTGCAAATAGTGCTTCCAACGTTTCAAAAGGCAGAAATGTGTTTTCATCAGGATCGACAAGGCAATGTGACGGAACAGTAAGGCTTGTGGGGATATGACCTTTTTCAAAGATCTCTTCTTCAAGGGCGCAAATGATATATGCATCTTTATTATGTATAGCTTGCAGCACCTCTTCTTTGGCGGTAAAAAGAGACGGCGTGTGGGGTTTGCACGTGAAAGCGGCATATGGATATGAAACCTTCTCAGCCGTTACGGGTTTTTTATCCTTAACCCATTTTATCCAGCCGCCATCCAGAACCGCGGCATTATTAAACCCGAACTCTTTCAGCATAATCCACAGCCTCGACGCCCACATTGATGTCGCCCTGTCATAGATAACAATGGTGGAGCCATCACCGACACCGTTGCGCGACATGACATCGGCAAACTGGGATGCAGACGGCATCATAAAGGGAATATCCGTTGTCTTATCAGACAACTCCTCCAGAAGATCCACAAATAGGCTTCCGGGAATATGGGACTCTTCCCAGGCAGACCGGCCGCTTGTCAAAGAAACGCCGTCTTCCGTGTATTCAAGAAAGTAATGAGAATCAATAATCCGCACATCAGGGTTCTGAAGGTTCTCCTCCAACCAATCCGTGCCAACGATAACTCCAGGAAGTTTTGTGTTCATTATGAACGATTATCCTTTCTATCAATGTATGTTTGTTTTTTACACAAGACGAAAAAGGACATTGTTCAAAATTATCAAATTTATTCACAAACGTCTATCCTTCTTATCGCACATCGCTATCTCTGCTATCTCCGCCATTGGAATTTCTAAAGTGAAAGTTTTGAACAACGTCCCCTTGGAGTCTTCCCAACGTCCCCTTGGAGTCTTCCCGTTTCATTTCTTGTAGGTCGAACAGGCGGCGGATGACCTGCCCCGAAGGGGCCCGATCCATCCGCTGGTTCGGGAGGCGCTGTGCGCCGAGCGAACCAGCTCAGGGCAGCCGCCGCCTGTTCAGGGGACGCGCAGCGTCCCCTGAACACCTGCATCACCGGGCTTCCCCAGAGCGGCAGCGGCGGGGAAGCTCCGGTGTATGTATTTGTTGGGCTTGTACTACCTATTAGCAATTGCCTTCTTGAACATATAGATCGCCCACCCAAACGTCTCTCGTCCCCATCTCAGGTAGTTTTCCCTATTCTCATGTACTCGTTTCAGCACTTCTTCCACATCAGCATCGTCCGGGTTTTTACTCGCCCACTCATTCGCTGCATACCACTGCAACCCTTCATACTTGTCCCAATCATCTTGGTTGCTTACTAACGTGTAAACAAGCTTCAAACCAAGCTCTTGCCCAACCTTCATATTCTCGTAATGCGTACCATATGCGCTACGTTCTTCACCGATAGCCTCCAAATAACCAGCCGTCGGCTCTCGTTGCCAATACGGCTCCCCAACAATCACCCAACCGTCTGGTGCTGCCATTTCACTCAACGCTATTAGCGTCTCTCTATGCCCGTCAAAGATCCAACTCGCCCCAATACAGGCCACTAAGTTGAAATCTCCCTGCGCTTTTGGCTCATAATCCGCTCCGTCCATCTCCACGAAATTCAACTGAGCATTTGGAATACGTTCCTGATGTTTTTTCTTGGCTTCTATAATACAATACGGTGAAAGATCAATTCCTATACCTTCAATATCATATCGCTCCGCCAACCGAATGATAAATTCTCCCTTACCTGTGGCAATCTCAAGCACACGATCTTTAGGCTCCAATCGTAGGAGCGCGATCAACTCCTCGAACTTTTCAATACTCATCGGGTTGCAGAAAACATGTTCCCGATGCGTAATGTCAAAAAATTTCCATAGCTCCATTTTCAGCCTCTTTCTCTATAAGCTGCCCAACATAGAGTAGACTGACCAGTATAAGACGCTTGATAGAATGATTTGCCAGTCTAATACGCCAAAAATCCTAACCCTAGTATCTGTATTAAATGGTTAGTTTTTAATACCTTGCGTGTTTTTGCTCTGGACGGGTGGTGTCTTATACTGATCAGTATAAGACACCACCTAAATCTCGTCCATCGGGCTCCGCACGCCCTTCGGGCCCTGATTCAGTACATGGATGTAGACTCTTGTGGTCTTCACATCCTTGTGCCCGAGCAATTCCTGAATACTGAAAAGAAACTAAAGCCTCCAAAGGGTATAATACTCCCTTGAAGGCTCAATTATTTCCACCTTAGAAACCCCATCTCATAACCACCCCCAGAAGGTTGAAGAATAGGTTATGTAAAACCTCAATGTGTTTAAAAAAATAGCCAAAAATGTATCTAGAGTCAAGAAAATTCTTTCAACGTGACTGTAGATCAGCTTTTTTACCAAAATCAAAGCATAAAGATGCGACCTTCTTCCCTCTCCTGTCTGGATTTTACATATCTAAAATGCTTGACAAAATGGGCACACTGGCTATAATGGTTTTCGTTTATTTTATTAAACAAATTTCTTTTTATAGTATTCTTTCCCTGATTTATGAAGATCGGTGAGCGAATTCGCAATTTAAGGCAGTCGAGCAACCTGACCCAGGAGGAACTGGCTGAGCGGGCTGGGTTGACCAAGGGGTTCATCTCCCAAATCGAGAGGGATTTGACCTCGATTTCCTTGGACAGCCTTATCCAGCTTCTGAAGGCGTTGGATGAAAACATCTCCGATTTCTTCCGCGAAGCCTCGGCGGAAAAGATCGTCTATCGGGAACAGGATCGCGTGCCGATTGACAAGGAGAAGATCGAAAAATTCGAGCTTTTGATCCCCGGCTCTACCAATCGACGTTTTGAGCCTGTGCTCCTCACCCTCGAACAGGGGCAAGCAACGCCGAAAGAAAGACCCCATGAGGGAGAGGAATTTGGATATGTCCTTCGTGGCAGGGTAGACCTCCGATTCGGGATGGAGGTTCAGAAACTGAAGAAAGGGGAATGTTTCTACTTCTCGGCGGAAAAAGAACACTGGCTGCAAAACACGAGTTCTCAAAGCGCAGTCGTGCTCTGGATCAGTTCCCCCCCCTATTTCTAAGGGCTGATAATCGATCATGGCTAGCGTCTTGATCATAGGGGCAGGTGGTGTCGGTACCGTTGTGGCTCACAAAGTTGCAAACGTGCCACAGGTGTTCACTGATATCACGCTGGCAAGCCGTACCAAATCAAAGTGTGATGCCATTGCTGCAGCAGTGGGCGGCAATAAGATTAAGACCGCTCAGGTCGATGCTGACAATGTTCGCCTATTAGTTGCATTATTTAAAACCGTTAAACCGCACATAGTAATCAATGTGGCGCTCCCGTATCAGGATTTGACCATTATGGATGCTTGCCTTGAAACAGGAGTGCATTATCTGGATACTGCAAATTATGAACCACCCGATGTCGCTCAATTTGAATATAGATGGCAATGGGCGTACCATGACCGATTTAAGAAGGCAGGCCTCACCGCCATTCTAGGATGCGGTTTTGATCCGGGCGCAACAGGCGTCTTCACCGCGTATGCTGCCAAGCATCATTTTGACGAAATCCATTATCTTGACATCGTCGATTGCAATGCAGGGGACCATGGAAAACCCTTTGCAACCAATTTTAATCCTGAAATCAATATCCGTGAAATCACCCAAAAAGGTAAATACTGGGAACAAGGGAAATGGATTGAAACCGAACCCCACGAAATTCATATGGCGCTCAATTATCCGAATATCGGACCCCGCGAGTCGTATCTCATCTACCACGAAGAATTGGAATCATTGGTGAAGCATTTTCCTGCGCTCAAACGAGCTCGATTTTGGATGACGTTTGGACAAGAGTACTTAACCCATTTACGGGTGATTCAAAATATCGGCATGGCCAGTATTACCCCTATCGTGTATGAGGGCAAGGAAATTGTCCCTCTTCAATTCCTCAAAGCGGTATTACCCAATCCCGGTGAACTCGGCGAAGGGTATACAGGTGAAACCTCCATTGGGTGCCGGATCAGAGGTATGAAGAATGACAAAGAGAAAACATACTATATCTATAATAATTGCAAGCACCAGGATGCCTATCAGGAAACCGGTGCGCAAGGCGTAAGCTATACCACGGGAGTGCCCGCAATGATCGGCGCCATGCTGTGTATTGCCGGTCAATGGAAAAAGCCCGGCGTGTTTAATGTTGAAGAATGTGATCCGGATCCATTCATGGAACAATTGAATATCCACGGACTTCCGTGGCACGAACTGAACGATATCGATTTAGAAGTATAAACCACCAATGTCTATCGACTTCAGTAAAATCCCCACGCCGTGCTATGTGATTGATGAGCTTTTATTGCGCAATAACCTCGCATTAATCAAACAGGTTCAAGAGGCTGCCCACATTGATATCCTCGTGGCGTTTAAAGCCTTCGCGAATTGGGGTGTATTCCCGATCTTTAAGGAATACGGTTTTGGCGCTTCGGTAAGTTCCGTCAATGAAGCGCGATTGGCATATGAGGAACTCGGGGTAAAAGCACATATCTATTCCCCTGCGTATGAAGATAAGTCTCTCGCAGATATTCTAAAATATAGCAGTCATATTTCCTTCAATTCCATACACCAATTGCAACAGTATGGTAAGCGTGCGAGTCAACATAGTGTCTCAATTGGCTTGCGTGTCAATCCTGAATTTTCCGATACCCCCTATGACATGTATAATCCTTGCAAACCCGGTTCTCGATTCGGCATTACTGCTGAACAGCTTGGCGATGCTGTGCCGCAGGGGGTGGAAGGATTTCATTTTCATACCTTGTTCGAAGCGGATTCCTTTGCACTAGAAAAAGAGTTGGCTGTCTTTGTAGAGAAATTTGGCGCGTTCTTGCCTCAGCTCACATGGGTGAATATGGGTGGCGGTCATCTCATGACAAGAAGGGGTTACGATATCGATCATTTGATTACAATCTTACTGGATTTTAAACATAAGTATGATGTGAAAATCATCTTAGAACCCGGCAGCGCTTTTACGTATCAAACAGGCTACTTAGTATCTACGATATTAGATATCGTTGAAAATAGGGGTATCAAAACGGCGATGCTCGATGTTTCATTTACGTGCCATA
>Ga0307426_1000138_pt1 | contig 46025 bp, 50 predicted proteins | sample SalMarWE160340MG_FD_202165 | JGI IMG/M metagenome (GOLD analysis project Ga0307426, IMG submission 202165) | Salt marsh sediment microbial communities from the Plum Island Ecosystem LTER, Massachusetts, United States - WE1603-40 | ecosystem: Environmental > Aquatic > Marine > Intertidal zone >... | reverse complement strand
ACTCGCTACCCTGCTTAGAGGGATGAACAAGTTGGTTATAGCTGCCAGTATATCGATAAGAAAATCAGTCGCTGCCACCGAATCATTCGAATGCTCCAGGATCCCATCAAAGCCGAGCAGCTGCGCCGGGTACGCCCGGTCTATCTTGAAGCTGGTCCCCGATAGAGCGCCGCAGCCAAGCTCGAATTGATTCGTTCTTGCATATGCAGTCTCCAGTTCACCTAGAGCCCTGAACAGAGGGTCATGCACACCGACCAGATAGTGCCCGTAAGTCATGGGCTGGGCATGCTGCAGATGGGTATACCCCGGCATCACCGTATCGATATGCTTCTCCGCGTTGTCCAGGAGCATAACGAGAAACCCGATCGTTTCATCGATCACCTCGAGAAGAAGGGGTATCAGCTCCATCCTGTAGAAGGGAGGTGGGATTGTCCGAGCAATATTCAGATCGCTGGCTATCTGACCGACTTTCGACGTGAGATACTGTTCCAGCTGCACCAGAGGCTCCCAGCTGGCCGGATTCCAATTAGAGAGCATCTCTTCCAGGCCTTCTTCATCGATTTCCTCCAAGGCTTTCATGATCTTGCCTGCACGCTCCTCCTTGACAATGCCCTGCTTTGCCAGCATCAGCAGCCAGGCCTGATGGACTTTTACAAAAAGCGGGAGCTGGCTGTGTATCGTCTTCATGAACTGCTCCTGCCTCTCATAGTCCAAAACGGACCAATTCTTCCTGCCGCCGACTCTTCCAAACGGATCTATCGCCCTTTTCTCATTCAGCAGATTGTCCACAATTCAATCTCCACCTATAGCGAGGTAAATCTCCCATACCACGTGTCCGGCATCAACAACCCCCGTCGGATGTGTTCCACCGTCATCACTCCCTCGGGAAGTTGAGCAACAGGTCCTTTGTTCAAGGCAAGGTTCACATCGGGGCCATAGTGCAGTATGAACCACTGGCAGGTGCGTATATTATCCGATATTTCGAAAAGCAGATTTTCGTACCCGATTTCATCAATAATCTCCTTCATGGTGGCTCCACTCTTTGCATCGTTCCAAGGCTGCATGAATTCGATTACATCGGATTCGAGAATCACTTTCCATGCTCCCGACTCCAGATATTTTTTTGACTCGCGGATAACCTCCCTCGGCTCGTATGGGGCTTTGGCGTAGTGGGGCCCCAACTCCGCCATCACCTTGAAACCGAGGCGAGCACTCATCTCGACAAGGCTGATTTTCGTCGATGGGATCATCCTGCTCTCGCTCTCGGAAACCTCCATCACCTCAAAACCCAAGTTCAGGGCTTCCTTCAAGAACGCCTCGCACTTCCCGCAGATAAGAGCGGCCTCCAGGTACATACCCCCCATAAAGGGTTTTATATCATGCTTCCGGTAGAGGGCGATTTTCTCTTTTAGATAATCCAAAGGCTGGAGTCCTGCAGACAACGCCGGTAATTTGGCCAGGTCGAGGTGATCGCCGACAGCATCGAGCATCTCCCCCAAATATGAGATCCCCGCTCCCCAGTCCAGAAACCAGGTCAGACCGCACTCCCTTGGTTTCTCTTTCCTCTTTACCGGGAACCACACGGTTGATTCAAAAGCCCTGATCCTCTCATTTCCCATTGTTTACTCCCCTCCGCAACGGTATTTCTTTTCGATCTCGTCGGTGCGCCTGTGAAACTCCTTCCAGCGATCCGAGGCATCCGCCGGTTCGCTGCGAAACCACTCCTCCACGATTTCCACGGCTAGCTTTTCACCGGTAAGGCGGATTCCCAACACCAGCACATTGGCGTTGTTCGCCTGCCGTGCGACTCTGGCGGAAAAGGCATCGGGGCACAGAGCCGCGCGCACGCCGGGCAGCTTGTTGGCGATCAGGGTTACCCCCGTCCCGGTATTGCAGAAAAGAATACCCTGGTCGCATTCACCCTTCATAATGAGCTCTCCCAGCTCGATGGCGGCGTCTATGTAGTCCGTGGGTTTCCCCGACAGGGTGCCGCACAGGATTGGTTCTATCCCTTTTGATCGAAGATGTTGGGTCACCGTATCCGCGAGATTACACATATTCGGACTTCCCAGCCCGACGGCTATTTTCATCCTATCCTCCAAACTCGATTCAATTTTACTACTCAAAAAGAATACAGCGAACAAAATGTCCCGTCCCATGCTCCTTCAACTCCGGTACCTGTTTGTCGCAAATCGGCAAACGTCGCGGACACCTCGGATGGAAATGACAACCGGCAGGCGGATCGATGGCACTGGGGATTTCACCTTTTAGAATTATCTTCTCCTTTTCCAGGAACGGATCAGGATCGGGATTGGCATACAACAGGGCGGCGGTATACGGATGTACCTGCTCCCCCATCAGCTCGCTGACCCGGGCTATTTCTACAATTCGACCCAGGTACATTACCGCTACCCTATCACTGATATGCTTTACGACGTTCAGATTATGAGAAATAAACAGATAGGTGAGGTGCAGGCGGGTCTGCAGTTTCATCAGCAGATTCAGTATCTGAGCCTGGATGGAGACATCCAGTGCCGAGGTCACTTCGTCACAGACAATAAAAGCCGGATTCAACGCCAGGGCACGGGCAATACAGATCCTCTGGCGCTGGCCGCCTGAAAATTCGTGGGGATATCTTTTCAAGGCTTCCTCCGTCATTTCCACGCTGTCCAGCAGTTCAGCCACCCACTTCTGTCGTTCGAGTTTTGTTCCCAGGCCATGGATCACAAACGGATCCAGAAGGATACTCTCCACCGTTCGACGGGGATTCAAGGACGCTATCGGATCCTGAAAAACGATCTGAATTTCCCTCCTGAATCTTTTAAGCATGCGGGGACTTCTGCCTGTGATCGCTTTGCCTCTGAAGAACACCTGTCCATCAGAAGGATCCTCCAATTTGAGAATAAGCTGACCCAGAGTGGACTTGCCACAACCGCTTTCCCCCACGAGTCCCAGGGTTTCTCCCAATCCTACATTCAGGTCAACAGAGTCTACAGCTTTAACTACGGAACTTCCCGCAGAGAGCAGGCCCCCTTTCACCCGGTAGTACTTTTTCAGATTCTCTGTGCTTACTATATTTTCTTCCGCTCTCTGATTCTTCATCGACTGATCACAACCTGGATATTCAAACGTTCCAGCACCTCACCCAATGTCCTTCATCGATTTGTTGGAATGCGGGTTTTTCGTACACACATCTTTCACTGCTGCAGTCGATACATCTGTTCTTGAACGCGCATCCCGGAGGAAGATTCATCAGGCTGGGTACTCTTCCCTTGATCGTCCTGAAGGGCTTTTTCCAATTATCGATCGTCCGCTTCGGCACGGAAGCCAGCAGTCCCCGCGTATAGGGATGCTGCGGATAGCGGAAAAGAGATTTCACGTCCGCCATCTCGACGATCGCGCCGGCATACATCACCACCACCCTTTGTACGTTTTCCGCTACAATTCCTAGATCATGGGTGATGAGAAGTATTGAACTTCCGTTCTTCTCTTTCATCGCCTTCATCAGGTTCAGTATCTGAGCCTGGATCGTGACATCCAACGCCGTGGTCGGTTCATCGGCAATGAGGAGTCTAGGGTTACAGGCGAAGGCCATGGCTATCATGATCCTCTGCCGCATACCCCCGCTCATCTGATGCGGGTATTCTCTGGACCGCTGGAGGGCTGAGGGGATACCGACCGCTTTCAACATCTCGACGGCCTCCCTCTCCGCTGCTCTGCGTCTCATCCCCTGATGGATCTGCAGCGTCTCGGCTATCTGCCTGCCTATCGGAAACACCGGGTTGAGAGAAGTCATCGGTTCCTGGAAAACCATCGATATGGCGTTCCCGCGGATGTCCCGCATCTGCTCATCCGAGAGGCTCATGAGGCTCTTTCCGTCAAAGATTATGTCTCCGGAGACGATTCTGCCGGGGGGCTGGGGAATCAACCTCAGGATCGAGAGTGCGGTAACGCTTTTTCCCGAACCTGATTCACCGACCACACCAACCGTCTCCCCGTTGTTCACATAGAAATCAACGCCGTTTACCGCCCTGACGATGCCTTCCTGGGTGTAGAACTGTGTTTTCAGGTCGATAATATCCAGGATTCTTTCAGCCAACTTTGGTCTCCACCAATTTCACGTCAAGGGCATCTCTAAGACCGTCCCCCAGGAAGTTGAAGGCCAATACCAGGAGGAATATTGCCAACCCCGGAAAGATCGAGACCCAAGGGGCAACGCGAAAAAAGGCATAACCGGCCCGCAACATCGATCCCCAGGCCGCTTGGGGCGTGACTACCCCGATCCCCAGGAAACTCAATCCGGCCTCCGCGATTATCGCCTGGCCCGCCATCAGGGACCCGTAAACAACCAAAGAGGCGGCAGTGTTGGGAAATATTTCGAAAAAGACGATGCGGAAGTTGGACGCCCCCAGTGACTTTGCAGCACGAACATAAACCTGTTCCTTGATTACCAGGACCTCGGCATACACGATTCTCGAAAATGCCGGGGTAAAGGTTATACCGACGGACAGAATGATATTACGCACCCCGGGGCCCAAAACAGTTGCGATCGCAAGAGCGAGTATGATCGCCGGCAGAGACCAGAGCGCATCCATTATGCGCATGATCGTGTCGCCCAGCCTGCCTCCCGAGTAGCCCGCAATCAGGCCCAGGGTTGTTCCGCAGACGAAGGAAAAGCACACCGCCCCCAGTCCGACTGTTAGGGATGCCGAGGCGCCATGGATTATGCGGCTGAGGATATCTCTGCCGAGTTTGTCCGTCCCCAGCAAATGGGATCCTCCCGGTGGACGAAGGGTGAGCTCCAGATTGATTTCGTTCGGCGGATACGGTGCAATCAACGACGGAAACAGAGCGAGGATGATGAAAAACAGCAGAATGGCACTGCCGATGATGTTGTATCTATTCGAGAGCAGGCGCTTGACGGCTCTCTGGAAATTGGATCTGTTTGCCATGTTCGTTGAAACGGCGCTTTCTCCTGTACCGTTTCCTGCCCTGTCGTTCATGCTCATCGTGATTTTACTCCGGAGGTCCTGACTCTTGGATCGACTATTCCGTAGACGATATCCACGATGAAGTTGATTCCAAGAACCCCCAGGGTCGCGATCATAACACCGCCCTGGATGACCGCTATATCTCTGGAAAATACCGCATCGGCAATCAAACTGCCCATCCCCGGCACCTGGAATATCATCTCGGTAACAACGGCTCCGCCGATCAAGCGCCCCAACTGGAGACCGATTACCGTTATCACCGGTATGAGGGCATTTCGCAACACATGTTTATAGTTGATCGAGAACTCGGAAACCCCCTTCGCCCTTGCGGTTCTTATGTAGTCGGCTCTCAATATCTCGAGAAAGGCCGCTCGGGTCTGACGTACTACGATGGCGGAGAAGCGGATGCCTATCGTCATCGCGGGCATGATCATACGCGCGAGCCATTTGAAGAAGCCACTGGAAAGACTGGTCATCCCTGATGATGGAAGCCATCTGAGCCACAATGAAAAAATGAGGATGAGTATTAGCCCGAGCCAAAAGTTCGGCATAGCCGTGCCAAAAGTGGAGAATCCCCTGATAGAGGCATCGATAATGGAGTTCTGCTTAAGCGCCGCTGCGATCCCCAGGGGAATCGATATGACGATGGCCAGGATCATCCCGCAAACGGCAAGCTGGATGGTATACGGCAATCGCTGAGCGAATAGCTGGGTGACCGGGAACTTGTTGATCACGGAGTGCCCCAGATCTCCCCTCAACATACTCCCCGCCCATTTCAAATAACGGATGTAGATCGGTCTATCCAGTCCCAGCTTCTCCCTCAACAGCTGATAGTCTTTCTCAGACGCCCCTTCACCCAACAGTGCGGTCGCCACATCCCCCGGAATGAGCTGAATAAGCAGGAAAACCACAAAACTGACAATCACGAGGATGACTATCATCTGGTAGATTCTTCGGAGGATGTACCTGAACATTCCCTTGTTCCCGCGGAGCGCTGCTTCGTACCGATCTCCAGACCGGTGTTGGTAGCCAGCATACCCGCTTTGAAAAAATGGAGCCAGGGGCAAACCCTGACTCCATTCAGTTTTTTCGACAGATTTCCTATTATTTGGCCAGCCAGCTTTCAGTGAACCGCACGGCCCCTTCTGCTTCAAATGTGAAACCATGCAGCTCCTTGACATTCGCTTGAAAAATAGACATTCCGAAGAGAACCATTTCTCCGTCGTCCAGCAGCATCTTTTGAGCATCATGAAAAAGCTGTATTCGCTTCTGCTGATCGAAGGTAACTCTTAACTCGTCTACCAGCGCATCGAATTCCGGACGGCTGTACCATTGCCGGTTCCACGGACCGTCGGTCGTCCACATGTTCTCCAAAAGGATCTGGGTCGCCGGCTGGGGGAGACCGGCTTTGGCCTGGTACAACTGGAAGTCACCGGAGTTCGCCCTGTCAATGGCGACGAGCCGTTCGAGTTCCTCTATCTTGGTCCGTATGCCCACTGCGTTGAGGTAGGACTGCACCACCGGTGCCATGGTACGGTCGGGCTCCCGGGAGATGAGCATGAGGCTGAGATCCAGACCGTTAGGATATCCCGCCTCCGACAACAGCTGCTTGGATTTTTCCGGATCATAGGAATAGGGGGTGTAGTCGTAGTACTCCGGTGAACCCGGGAGGTAGTAGAAGGGAGGCAGGAATTCCTGGCCGGGTACAAGCGCCTTAGCCATAGCCGCTCGATCAATAGCATAATTGATCGCCTTCCGTACAAGGAGATTGTCCGTTGGCGCTTTTTGGAAATTGGCGTAGATCCTGAAAATTTGGGAGCTGGGGGTTCGCACTACATCGAGCTGCGGATCGTTTCGCACGATATCGAGACTCTCAGCCGGAATGGCCTGCATGAGCTGTATGTTCCCGGTCTGCAGCTCCACCAACCGTACCGAGGCATCGGTGATGACTCTCACCAGGAACTCATCGAGATAAGGCAGTGGTTTCCCGTCTTCACCCATTTCCCAGTAGTTTTCATTCCTCCTCATCAACAGGTGGTCACCGGGCACCCATTCGGCCAGTTTGAACGGACCGGTTCCGGTGGGATGCATGTTGTACTCATCCCCGTACTTCTTCATCGCAACCGGGGACACAATAAAACCCGCCTTGGAGGTCAGGACGGTCATGATCATTGCGGAGGGTTCACTCATGTTGATGCGCACCGTATAGTCGTCGAGCGCATCGACCGACTCCATCTCCTTGAACCACGTATGTACCTGGGTGGCATCCTCGGGATCCATAAGACGGTCTAGGTTGAATTTTGCTGCCTCGGCATTGAATGGAGTACCGTCATGAAAAACCACACCTTTACGAAGCTGGAAGGTAATGTGCTTCTTGTCTTCCGAAACCTCCCACGAGAGGGCCAGCTCCGGTATGTACTCGCCAGCAGGGCCTATCCTGTAAAGGCGGTTGTAGATTCCTAAGATGACGTTTCCTTCCCAAAGGAAGGCGTTTCCCTTCACCGGATCCAGAGAGGACATCTTGCCGGTCACTCCCATGACCAAGTGTCCACCGCGAACGGGTCCTGCAGGTCCTTCCATCGCTTCCATACCGGAGCTGTCAGTGCCGCCACCTGCGAAGACGATCCCTGCGGGCAGCAGCAGCGAAACCAGGATCACCAGCAACAGAACCCATCTCAGACTACACATTTTCATTTTTCCCTCCTTGAAGATTTGATCGTTCGAAAGAGGCGATTCCTCTTTCTGAAAACAATAGTGCTTTCAACCTATATTTTTTCATTGAAAAACCGAGGCGTATATCCTCAAAATTGCGGTTCTTTTATCACTTTTTTGACATCAATTATTGGCCACTAACTCTTTGGCGAAAGAAACCCACTCTCTCAGTCGATTGGCTTTTCCATCAAGAGTCATCACACTGTCGAGCATAACCTGCAGGTAGCAGCCTTTTGCAATACGAAGTGCCTCTACGAAACTCTGGCGCAAATCATCTATCTTGTCCGCACCAATAATCTTCGCCGCACTTTGCCGCCATTCTATGGCATACCTGTCCTCAAGCGCATCGACAACCGTGCTCAGATCGGTCCATGCGGAACAGATGAACTGCCTGAGGTTGGGAATCGTTTTGACGAACTCCAATTTTTCCGTGAGGTTCTCGCAGCAACCGTAATTTATTATGCCGAAACGTCTTAGTATGGGCAGCTGGTACTGAAAGAGAAAATCACGGTACATTCCCGGAGACACCCCGTCGAATTCCTGGCTCTCTCCCCGTCCCCAGATATCTCGGAAGCGAACGTGGGTCCCGTCGAAATCCGGCTGAGGAATCGATCCGCAGGACAGGCGCCCGAAATTGTTCAATTCGAGAACATTCTTCTCCTCGCATTCATCCATGAGATGCAGTATGCCGTTCATCATTTTCTGCATCAATCCGTGTACGAACCGGGGATTGTCCATCATGTAGATGTAGATGTTCTCCATTCCGCACAGAGCAGAGGCCCAGGAATGCAACTTCGCCCATTGCCGGTTCGCAGGTCCCAGGGTTCGTCGAATGGGGAGGATATCGCCCAGGAGATCTTCCACCCTGCTGCAACGCTCTCTTGTCGCTTTTTCATCGTATCGGAGCGTTGGCAGTTCCATCTTTTCCAGATCCGCTTCGCCCTGAATGGGATGCCCTTCGTAGATCCACCCCAGGCTGTCAGTTTTCTGGCGCTGCACCGTAAAACCCCAGAGGCTGACGTTGCGGTCTTTACCCAGGTTAGATACAACTTCAACGGGTATCCAGGGTTCGACAACATCATCGTCGCCCAAATCGTACTTGTACAACGACTTGCGCAGTTCGTACTCGATTCCGGCAAACAGAGGATCCTCGGATGTCAGGACCGTTTCGGGAAGAACCTCGTGCCAGGTATCGTATAGCTCACAGAAAACCGGTATCCTGTCCGGCTTCCGAAGGCTGTTCGAATCATACCAGAGTGTCAGTCGATAGAGGTTGTCCTCACTACCTGCAGCCTCCGCGACTTTCCGGGCCAAATCCCGTATTGTCATACAGGATCTGTTCTCCAATGGCATATTCAACTCCCACCAGGTGTCATGATGACCGCACACGAATGACCGTAATCTTCGCCCCCGTTACATTATACCCCAACCGCCCGGCTGCGGTGTATTCAAAATTTTGGAGCTTTTTAACACTTTTTTGATACAGGGAACACCCAGTGGCCGGAAATGCCGGCAATAAACGCAAAACGCGCAATACTCACAGTCACCGCTTTGACAGAAGACTGGAAGAAGCACGAAACTGTCGCGGAGTTATGCCCGAAAGTTCCTTGAATTTCTTCGTGAAATAACTCTGTCTCTCGTAACCCACCTCGGCGGCGATATCGATAATAGGGAGGGTTGTGTTGGTTAGCAGTTCCTGGGCACGAGCGATGCGAAGTTCGGTGATGTAGGTAATAAAGTTTTTATTCATCACCTTTTTAAAGAGTCTGCTGAAATACTCCTGGGTAATACCCAGCTTCCTGGATATTTCCCCGGCGGTAGGAAAACTGTTGCCAACGTCCTGAAGAATCGCCAGTGTTTCCTTTACCAGATTGTTTTGCTGCAACTTGATCGTCCGCTCTATAGTCACGTCGTCCAGAGAATCGGCGATATTGGACAGGGCGCAGAAAAAGAGATTCCCCATGAGAAAGAGTTCCGCTTCTGTGTAGTAGTGAAAATCTGTAAATGCCTGTTGTAGTTTTTCCCTGTTGCATCCCCTTGTCTTCACTTTATCCCACACATATTCGAATCCCTTGAATCGGTTTTTACATTTTCTGATCTGGCCACAAAATATCGTGCCGACGAACTCGGAACGTACGATCAGGGGGATGATCAGTTCGACTACTCCACAGGGACATTCATCCACAAAGGGCTTGCGGAGGACGGCCGCTTTTCTGGCGCGTTGGATACCGTCGTATCCGGCACATCCTTTCACAAGAGGAGAGGACTTTATCAACGAACAGAAGCTGTTGAAATGACCGTTCCGTTCCAGGAAGATCTTTGTTTTGTAGAACGGTTTGTTCTCATAGTGGGTTTTAAACAGAATGCATACCGTAAGTTTCGAGACTAATTCGAAAGCGTTGATGATCTCTTGAAACTGGTAGTTGTCCTGATCGTAGAATTTCTCGTTGTTGTTGAATAACTCGTTGTACAACCGATTCATACAAGATCCAACCTGTTCTGCTTCTCTCTGGGGAAGCTACCCCGTTCCAGATCCCGTTTCGCAGCTTTATTTAGAATGCTTCAGCATTATATTAGAAATAGCAGGCGCGAGTCAAAATCAGGACAAAAAAGTGTAAAATACAGGGTATACAGCCGAGGTCGAAAAAGACGATGATCGTCTCGAAAAGTTGGCCCATGGACACTCCCAGAGACCGAGTCATTAAGACGCTCCACCATGTCCCAGCGGATAGGATTCCCATTGATTTCGCTGCTTCCAGAGTGACGGGAATTCATGGGCTGACCTATAATGCCCTGGCAGCGCGACTGGGCATACAGAGCGAGGGCGCACGCATCTACGATGTTCCCCAGATGCTCGCCGCGCCGGAACAAACCCTGATCACCTATTTCAAAAGTGACGTAGTACAGCTTCATCGCCTTGTCCCTGCACCGGCGATCGGTTTCCGGATCGACAGGTTCAGGAAAGGCACGCTGCCCGACGGAACCAGCGCCTTCTTCCCCTACGATTACCAACCGCGGAAAGATTCCGAGGAAAATCTCGTTGTATGGAACGAAAGAGACGTTGCCATATACAAGATGCCGAAAGACGGATTCTACTTCTCTCGGATCCACAACCGGCTCGGACATGCGGAGTCCGTGAATGACATCGACAATTTCGATTTTCACGAATTCGTCCCGGGTGAAATGGAATGGCTGAGGAAAGAGTCGATACGGTTGCGGGATACCGGATTCGCCGTACTGGGCCAATTCGGTGGAAATTTTTTCGAGCGGGGAAATCGGCTTTTCGGAATGGAAAAGTTCCTGATTATGCTCGTGACTGAAGAAAGAATGGTTCATCATTTTATGGAGAGATTGACCGAAGCCGCCATTGAGGACTTCGACAACTACCGGGAAGCCGTGGGGGACAGGGTCGACATCATTCAGTTGAACGACGACCTGGGCTCTCAGGAGGGTCCCCTCATTTCGCCGGATCTCTACACAAAGTTGATCAAACCCTACCAGAAACGGCTTTACCGGCATATCAGGGAAACGACGCGGATGCATCTATTTCTTCACAGCTGTGGCGGTATTTTCGAGTTCATTCCCCACCTCATCGATATCGGCGTGGAAATACTGAATCCTGTCCAATATACCGCCAGAGGCATGGACCCGGTGCGACTAAAAAGGGAGTTCGGCGAAGACCTTACCTTCTGGGGAGGCGGTTGTGATGCGCAGAAGGTGCTTCAGCATGGGACTCCTGCAGAGGTTAGAAAAGAAACCGCCCGAATGATAGACATCCTCTGTCCGGGAGGAGGTTTCGTTTTTTCTCAAGTGCACAACCTTCAGCCCTGCACTCCGCCGGAAAATATCATTGCCATGTTTGAGGTCATCGAAGAGAGGAACGGCTATACAACCGGGTGACCCGTGGATACACAGGCGCAATTACCGAAACCCCGCCCATAACCCCCCCGATCCTCCCTTTGACGAATTCCGTATGATCTGATAGAAAAAAGTGTGAAATGGTGGAGCGTCTTCCTGCTGATCCTCCTGCTCTGTGTCGTAACCTGTACGCGTACGCGGGACGATGACACAGAGCATCAGCCACCCCCAAAGCCCGCATCTGCTCCTGCACGGGCAGATGACCGCGATGCCGGAGAGGTCGTGAGCAAGCAGGAGATAACCTTAAACCAGGCTGCCCCGCCGGAACAACCGCAACTGGCTACGACCCAGCAATCGGAGCAGCAGAGACTCATGATCCTCGAATCCGTCCAGGTCTTGCCGGAGGATTTCAAGATCGGACCGCTGGCCGATCTGGCGGGGAATGATCGAAGTACTCTGGAAATGATAACAGTATCGACTCGCTTTCTGGAGGCCCTTCAAAACGGGGTGGTGGACGGGGAATCCCTGCTTTCGGAGGTACGACAGGAACTGACCACCTCGATCCGCTACTATCTGGAGCAGGATCTGATTCCCGTGAACTACCGGATCGGTGCCATTACCACCGAATCCTATGCAGAGGGTGATCAGACACAGTCGCTGCTGGAGCCACGCAGGGCCTGGATGAACCTCAGACTGTTCGGCACTCCAGGAGTGTCTGAAGGGGAACTGTACCTGGAACGATCCGGAGGGCGGTGGTACGTTTCCGATCTTCAGATCGACTTCGAACGGATGAGGCAGGAATACGTTCGAGAACAGGAGGTGTATTACCCTTCAACCTACGGATGGGGGATTCAATAGTATGAACCGGGAACAAGCAGTACAGTTGGTCGATCAGTACGTTCACAGCGATTGGCTGAAAAAACACAGTCTGGCCACGGCGGCGATCATGGAGCGGCTGGCCGAATGGCTGGCCGAACGGGCGGGCGACCTCGCTGGCGGGGATCCCGATACCTGGTGGGTCATCGGGATGCTCCACGATCTGGACTTCGATATCACCCAGGACCCGGCGGTGCACGGAAGGAAGAGCGAGGAAATCCTTCAAGAGCTGGGTGTGGACCAGGAAATCATTCGGGGTATCCTGGCCCACAACGCCGAGGGCTTAAGCCTGGAGCGGACCGAAACGCTGGACTACGCCATTACCGCGGCGGAGAGCATCACCGGCTTGATCGTTGCCACGGCCCTGGTTATGCCGGACAAGCGGCTGGCCTCCGTAAAACCGGCATCCGTTATCAAGAGAATGAGGAAGAAGGATTTTGCCCGCAAGGTGTCACGGGAGAGCATCATGCTGTGCGAGCAGGCGGGAATCCCCTTGGAGGAGTTTGCCGCCATCGCCGTGGAAGCGATGCAGAGCATCGCCCCGGAGCTGGACCTATGAAAAGCTGCTTCAGACTCCTCTCCATACTCCTACTGCTTGCAATCGCCTCGGCCGGCCTTTCAGCCGACGTCCTGCAGGACATCGACAGGGCTGTGGGTCAATTGGGAGATTTTCTCCTGCAGGCAGTTCCCGATACCAGCGGGCAGAATCTGACGATCCTTCCTTTCCTCTCCGACGAGCATGGCAGGGTGACTCTGGGGGATCGACTCAAGAGCGAGCTTGAGCTGTATCTGGCGGCGGAATACAGACGCCTGAGAATCATTCCCCAGCCGGAGGGAGACAACACCTATACGATAAGCGGGGAGCTGCAAACCTATCCGAGCAGGGTACGGATCATCTGCCGGGTCACCAAACCGGACGGCTCTCTGGGCGGAGGTACGAGGATCGATATACCCTCCAGCCCTGAGCTTTTATCCTTGCTCGCGCCCTCGGCGTTCCCGCAGCAGAGCCCAGGGGAAGGGGTTCAGAGCCCGGAAAGCGGCTGGGCGGATCAGAATCTGGATGATCCCTTCGAACCCGATGATGCACCGGGATTCGAGGTGCAGGTGCCCACGTTTGGGACACAGAGCTTCGGGCGCGCCATCTCCAGGGGGGATGTCGACAGATTCCGTTTCTACAAGTCCGGCCGGGGAACGGTGGTTCTAGAAGCCCAGACTGACTTCGACCTGCAGCTGCTGCTGTTCCGGGAGGGGGAGAATATCCCCTTGGAGGTGAGCGGCTCCGAGATGTCGGCCAACGTGCGGTTGGAGGCCACGTTGGAAGAGGGGTACTACGTGGTCGAGATCCTGGCCTATGACTTCAGCGTCGAAGGTCCCTACGTGTTTACGGTCGATCTGACGGGCAGGAGCAGCGATAGTTTCGAGCCGGACAACGGTTTTGGGGATGCCAAGGCTATCTATCCGGATACCCGGCAGGACCGGACTCTGTTGCCCGGCGATCAGGACTGGGTCGAACTGTCGTTCACGGCTCCGGCCTTCTACGCTGTGTATACCACGGGCCAGGAGGTAGATACGCGGATCACCGTGTACACGGATCAGGAGAGGGAGCTGCTAAAGGATGACAACAGCGGGACTCGGGACAACGCATTCATCCCTCTGTTCTTGGGAACCCACCGGACCTACGTGCAGATCGCCTCCGAAGGCCCGGGTGGCGCCTACACGCTGGTGTTCGAGAAAATCGATCCTCAGCAGGTCTATCCGTCATCCGGAATCACGGAGGTCGAGGTCAGGGAGAACCCACTACCCTTCCAGCTGCGCATCATCCAGTCGGGAAAATATCTGATCCGCACCGCGGGTGAAATGACATCGATCTCGGCGGAACTGTTCAGTCTTCCCTCGATGCGCCGGGTCCTTGGGGCGGATTCCCTTTACTCCCTCTCCGCCGGCGATTATCTTTTAGTATTGAAGAGCGATCGGGCACAGACGGTCAGGTACTGCATCGCCCCTGAAGCTGCGGGGGAGGAGTGCCTGCGCGTGCTTCAGGAGTAACCGCAAAAATGGGCGTTCGGGTCGGAAGAATCGTCAAAGAGTTCGTTTTCAAATCCTTGATCGACCAGAATGTTGAGCTCAATGTCCGCGGCCAGAGAAAGGCACTGTCCGGGCCCGTTGTCGACATCCGGGATGATTATCTGGAGGTGGAGATTCACAACGGTAATCCGGACTTTTTCGAAGCCGAGGAAGATGTTCAGGTGTATTTTCTCTTTCAGAACAACTACCACACCTTCCGGACCGTGATCGTCGAGAAAAATGACGACCGCTTGAAGATAGCTCATCCGCGGGAGGTATATAAAAACCCACAAAGAAAAAACGAGCGGGTCCGGGTGTCCGAAAAGGCGGAGGTCTTCTTCACCATTAAAGGACAGAAGGTCGAGTTGAACTTTCCCAGATCAAACCGCTATATCGAGTTGTCCCCTGATTCGATCAGAACTCGGATCGATTTCGACTACGCCAGCATCAAGAGCCTGTACAAGAACTTCCGCGATAAGACCAGGAATGAGGTGAGCGAAGCCCGAATCGTGATGCTCCGTGACCGAGCACTGGACAAATATGAAGAAAAAGTAATGGCTGCTACCGGCAAGACGCTGTGGATCCCCTCGACGGAGGAGGACTTTCCCATCAGCGATCCCTATCCCGAAGAGCGTCTGATTACCCGCCGGGATCTTGTCAAATACGAGGAATCTCTGGACAGACCACCCCACGTGATTACCAGCAAACTCGGGAACATCCTCTACGAAAAGCAGAAGAGACAAATTCACTCGGAGCTGTTCTGTCCGGTGCTCTACGAGCTTTACTTGGTCGGATATATCTATATGTGCAACCGGGAGGAGCGGAAGGAGAAGATATCGAAGGATCTGCTGGAGTATGCGTACGACTTCGCCCGGGTGCTGGGTTACTCGCTGCACCTGACGGGGTATTTCACCACAAACGACACCATGGAACGGCGTTATGAGGCTCCGATCATTGATATCAGCGCCTCGGGTCTGATGTTTGCCCATCCGCGATCGGATCTAGCCAACAACCTCGTGATCCATACGGACATCGAGATCACCGTACGTTTCCCAGAACGAACAATGGCAATCGGTTCCCGGGTACGCCGCAAATTTCAGGACTCGGAAAGATGCTACTTCGGTGTTCAGTTTCTCGATATCAATCAGGAGGATTTAAACTTCCTCTATGAAAAGCTTTACGCCAGACCCTACTCGCTGGAGGAAGACAACAGGTGGGAAGGGGGAACGCCTCCGCCCCCCCTCGATCTGTTCGGCGGAACGAGCTGATCACTCGGATGAATCCTCCTCCTCTTCGTCGGAGGATAGCAGGAATTTGAACTCCTGCTCTGAAACAATCTGCTCCTGATCGCCGCCGGACTCCCCCAGCCGCGCAATCATTTCTTTGAGTCCGGCGAGCTCCACCTCTCGATTGGATTGAATACGCTGCAAGAGGTCGAAATCCTGCTCCAGGGCACTGGCCAGAGGAAGGCGCTCCTCCAGGATATCCTCCAGAAGGGCGACAAAGCTCGCGTTGAGTTTCTGCATTCCCTTGATGTGGGTCAACCTGTCGATCATGAGATGGTCCGCTTTCAGGGACTGATAGATATTCGAACAGGTTTTGTCCAGAAAGCGGATATCCTCAACGATCCTCTCCCGATACAGCCCCGTATCGATATTCAGTTTCAGCCCGGCCGCGATCCCCTTGAAGACGAGGGTAAGATAGAAGATGTTGTCGTCGTAATTTACCCGCCGTGTCATTTCCTTTTGATTGTCGGTAGCTTCCGATCCACCCTTGATCCTCTTGATCCTCCATATTCTTGACTTCTGCGGGGGGATGTGTTAGTTTATGCATCGCCTCTTTATCCATCCTGAACTTTGGGATGGATCAACTTTAGACCATAGGGAGGACTCTATATGAGAAACTACGAGGCTGTACTTATCTTCAAACCGGACGGCGAGCTTCTTGCGCAGGGCAGGGAGTTCGTAAAGGGACTTTTCGCTGATAACGAGTGCAAACTCATCAATGAAGAGGAGATGGGGGAGAAGGACCTGGCCTACGAGATCAAGAAGAACAGCAAGGGATTCTACGTCTTATACAAATTCGAATCCGAACCTGAAAACATCCAAGCCTTCGACAAAGCCCTCAAGCTCCGGGGCGAGATCTTGAAATATCTCTTCATCCGCAAATAGAAAAAAAGTTATTATAGAACAGGAGCGTATTCAATGGCTGACATTAATCAAGTTGCCCTGGTTGGCAGGCTCACCAGGGACGTGGAACTCAAGTACACCAATAGCGGATTCGCCATAGCTAACCTCTCTCTGGCAGTAAACCGCAGGGTCAAGAGAGACGATACCTGGCAGGATGAGGGCAATTTCTTCAACTGCGTGCTTATCGGCAAGAGAGCGGAAGGTCTGGCACAGTATTTAGTCAAGGGAAAACAGATCGGTATCCAGGGTGAGCTGCGGCAAAACCGCTGGGAACAGGACGGACAACCCAGAAGCAAGGTGGAGATCTTCATCAACGACATCCAACTGTTAGGCGGACGAAGCTCCGAACAGGGTGCACGCAGCAATACCGGGCAATCGGAGCAATCCTCTCCGCCGGAAATACCCACGGCAGACGACTTCGACGACGACATCCCGTTTTAGTATTTCGTTGACCCACGCAATCAATTCACCAAAATGAACAGTATTTTAATTATGGAAGATAACATCGCAATCATCCTTTCAGCGCTTACGGGTGCGCCCGACTGCGAAAGGCAGCACCAGAGAGGATGGCGTTCTACCAGGAGGATTCCTACATGAGTGATGAGAATAAAGAAGAGCAACCGGCCGAAGCGGAAGAAAAGAAACCCGCTGCTGAGCCCGAAGCGGTCTCAGTGGAACCCGAAGCGGCTGCAACAGAAGCAGAGGTGAAGGAGCCGGCGGCTAAGAAATCCAAGGCAAGGAAAGCGGCTGCTGCGGAAGCAAAGCAGCCCACGGCTACGGCCGAGTCAGCCCCGGCTGAAGAAAAACCCGCGCCGGAGCCCGAAGCGGCTACAACAGAAGCAGGGGCGAAGGAGCCGGCAGCCAAGAAATCCAAGGCAGAGCAAGCGGCCCAAACGCCTGCCGAAGAACCTGAGAAACCGGCGAAGGAACCGGCTGCAGCAGCGCCGGCTGCAGCGCCGCAACTCGCCGGGCGGCGGAGCACAGAGCCCGCAGCACAAGAAGGGGATCGGGCAAAGAGCGAGGCGACGGGGCATGAGGCGGCACCCAGGGAAGACAGAAGGCGGGGCCGATCTTTCGACCGCGACGACAGCGACTCCCGCCCCAGGCGGCCCGGAGGAGGCAGAGGCCGCTACCGCTCATTCTACAGACGCAAGTACTGCAAGTTTTGCAGCAAGAAAGCCGAAGTGAGCTATCGGGACGTGGATACGCTGCGGCGCTTTATCACAGATCGCGGCAAGATCCTGCCGCGACGCATCACCGGAACCTGCCCCAAGCATCAGCGGCAGCTGTCCGTGGCCATCAAACAAGCGAGGATACTAGCACTGCTACCGTTCGTAGAGAAGTAACAGTGATCGAGATACTGATATTCGCCGCCATTTCGACCCTGCTCTACCGTTTGGGGATGGGTCCGCTGCTCTTCCTCATCCCCCTGCAGGTCCTGTACATCCGGCGGGGGAGGAAAGCCTTCGGGTGGGCAGCCCTGCTGACCCTCGGCCTGATCCTGGCCGTAGGTCTATTTCTCGCCCGCCGGATGCCCATCAGCGGGGCAGGTCTATCGGGAGCGGTGATGTCTGAAGGCGCCCTGGCCCAGGGCGCCCTAACGCGGGCCGCCCCCTTCCTGTTCCTGGACATGACCGTGGCGGTGCTCCTGATCGGCGGACTGGCCTTGATCCAGATCCAGGAAATGATTCCGGAGCTCCAGGTACCCCGTATGCCCAGAGTAACGCGCCACCTGATCGCCACGGCGATCGCCGGATTGCTTTCCGTACCGGTGATCCTGTACCTGCGGGGCAACGAAATATTCACCCAAGGAGTACGGGAGTTCCTGAACGCGTGGTTCGACGGGATGAACAGGGCGATCACGGCTTCAGGAAGCGAGGCAGTACAGCCGGGAGTACAGCCGATCCACACGGACGCACTTATTGAAATCATCAACACGGTACTGCTGCGCGGTTTTCTTTTCTCCTATTTCCTCGTGCTTTCCTTCAGCTGGTGGCTAGGAACGATAATCGGGGCCCGCTCCATGGGCAAACATCCCGGTCTTACCCGCATCGCAGACTTCAAGCTCCCGGACCGGTACGTCTGGCCTTTAATCGCCAGCCTGGCCCTGGTCGTTCTGAACCTGCTCATCCCCGCAGAACCTCTGGCGATCCCGGCCTGGAACGCCCTGCTCATCCTCATGTTTCTCTACGGTGTTTCCGGACTGGGGATCATTCGCTTCCTGTTGAAGAAACTAAACGTTCGTCCCGGGATTCGCTGGCTGTTGATCGTCGTCATCGTAATCCTGGCCATGACACCGCGGATCGGAATCGCGGTCCTGATCCTGGTTCCGGGGTTGGGTGTGTCCGAAGTTTGGTTAAAATACAGAAAAGAAGAAAGGAGCAACATTTAACGATATGAAAGTGATTTTGAATCAAGATGTCGCCGGTTTGGGAGAAGAGGGGGACATCAAAGAGGTGGCAGGCGGCTACGCCCGCAACTACCTCCTCCCCAAGAACTTCGCCCTACCCTACACCAAGCAAAATCTCACCCGGCTGGAGACGCGCAGAGCCGCGATCGAGAGCCGCAAGGAGGAGAAGCGCCGCGAAGCGATGAGCATCAAGGAAAGGCTGGAAGGCGAGGAACTGGTGTTTGCCATGCCAGCCGGGGACAGCGGAAAGCTGTTCGGTTCCGTGAACAACGCCATGGTGGTTCAGGAACTGGAGAAGCGAGGATACTCGATCGAGAAAAAACGGATCGAGGTTCCGGAACACAATATCCGCATGATCGGCAACTACACAGTCAAAGTCAGACTGTACGGCAACGAGGAAGCCCAACTCAACGTACTGGTAGAGGCGGCAGAAGAGAAGTAAACGACGCCCATGGCTACCACGGGGTTGAAAGACAAGATCCCTCCCAACAACCAGGACGCTGAGATCGCCACCCTGGGGGCGCTGTTGCTGGATTCAGATTCCTTGAGCACCGTGGTTCACTACCTGAGGCCTGAAGACTTCTACAGGACGGCTCATCAACGCATCTACCAGGGGATCCTCAAACTCTTCGAGAGAAACGAGGCGATCGATCTCATCACCCTCGCCGAAGAGCTGAAGAATGAAAACCACCTGGAGGTCTGCGGCGGGGCGGTCTACATTTCCAGACTTACCTCGGCAGTTCCCACGAGCGCCAATGTCCGCTACTACGCCCAGATCGTCCAGGACTGCAGCATCCGCCGCAATCTGGCCAGGATCGCCTCCTCTATCGTCTCCGATTCCTTCGACGACAGCCAGGAGGTGCGGCTGATCATCGAAGAGGCGGAGCGGCAGATCTTCGAAATCACGGACAAGCAGCATACCGGCACCTTCCAGCCGGCCAAAGAGATCGTCTCCCGGACTATAGAAGCGATAGAAAAGCTCTACCATACCAAGGATGCCTATATCGGCATCCCCTCGGGATTCTCCGATCTGGATACGCTGACCAGCGGATTTCAGAACTCCGAGTTCATCGTGATCGGCGCTCGTCCGTCGGTAGGGAAAACCGCCTTAGCCCTGACCATGGCGGCAAACATGGCGATTCACAACAAGTTCCCCGTCGGCTTTTTCACTCTGGAGATGTCCAGCATGGCTCTGATGCAGCGGATGCTGGCCAGCGAAGCCCGTATCCGCTCCAACAGCCTGCGTTCGGGATTCCTGAAACCGTCGGATTTCCACAAACTGACCGAGGCGGCCAGCAAGATATACGAGGCGCCTCTGTATATTGAAGACAGCCCTTCGCTTCGGCTGTTGGATCTGCGGGCCCTGGCTCGGCGCATGCGTCATCAATTCAACGTTTCAATCATCTTCATAGACTATCTTACGCTGATCACCTCGGAGAACCGGGACCTCCCACGGCACGAACAGATCGCGGAGATCAGCCGCTCCCTAAAAGCCCTGGCCCGGGAGCTGGACATCCCGGTTGTCGCTCTGTCCCAGGTGCGCCGGGAAAGCGAGGGCAAGCAGCCTAATCTGGCGGATCTGCGAGAGTCCGGTTCCATTGAGCAGGACGCCGACGTGGTGATCTTTCTTCATCGGGAACGGCTGGCTGCGGACGATCAGGAAGATATGCCCCGAAACATCGAAACGGATCTGATCGTTGCCAAACAGAGGAACGGTCCGGTCGGCAGCATGAAAATCGCCTTCATCCCCGAGTACACGAAATTTGAAAACATGGTCAAAGGTGCGGATATTTAGGTTATGGCCATCAGAGAGAGTTACGACTTCGACAGCCTGTCCAATGAAGCCGAGGAGCTGGTCGTTTCCGAGATCGAGAAGCAGATACCGGACTATCCCGAATTGTGCACCTGCAGCGAGTGTATCCTGGATGTCGCCGCCTATGCGTTGAACAGTGTGCGGCCCCGCTATCGGGTTTCCCTGCTCGACTCGGTGTTTGTCGATGCCGAGGAACGCAGCAACTATCTGGCAGAAATCCGACAAGCTGTCCGCGACGGTATTCTCAAGATCAGTACGAATCCTCCTCACGACTGAACCGGAGTGCCCCATCAGGCAGCCGGGCTATCCAGGTTCCGTCTTGGAACAGGTGGATATCGAGCATCAAATCCCGCGTAGGAATGTCCCACGCCGAGATCGAGGAATCCCGGTTCAGAGAGAAGAGTTTTTCATTGTGTACGTACAGCTTCCGGGGTATCTGCCCGGAAGCCTGTAGCTGCCCTGCCTGGCCGTTGCGAAAAACCGTTACCGACTCGTAGCCGAGTGACGTAAACACGTTCCCCGAATCATCCCCGGCAAGGGTCGCCCCCAGATCCTCACTTTCGAAAACCTTGAGGATCCTGCTCCGCTCGAAGGCGAATCCGGAATGAACCTTGACAACAGTGCGGACCCGGTTAGAGTCCTGCTGTACCGCCAGGGTGTACAATTCGCCGCCGCGCATACTGCCGCTGTAGAAAAGATCGTAAACGAAGAGGCTTGGGTCCCGAATGGGCACGGTCTCCCCCGTCCGCCGATTGATCTGCAGGAGGGGTCCGCTGAAGGCGGAGAGATTTGTTTTTGCACCGATGAGATTGTCACCAAAGGTTAGTATCAACTTGTTCATTCCCTGGGCATTGTATTGGAAGGTGGGGTTGAACGTCTCCGGATCCAGGATGCGGCAGCGGCCGCTCTCCTCCAGCACTACGATTCCCCCGTCTTGAGAGACCGTTACCTGCCGAATCGGTGATCCGAACTCCACGGGCAGCTCCCGGATCCCTCCGTACCAGGTGTTGAGCACAGCCAGCCGGCCCTCCTCTTCACCCTCGCACCAGATGAGCAGGCGCTGATCATCCAAATAGGTGATGCCCACGTCGCAGGAAAAGGGATTGGCAAAACGATGCTCCCTGACATCGGCATCCATGCCCCGCTGGTAGGAGCGAAGGAAAAACTCGGAGTCGACGATCGTAATCTCGGACGGCGATGCGATCGCCAGCACACTGCCGGTGAATGCCAGGTCGGAAATCTCCCTGCGGTTGTCTTGCGCCAGCAGGGATTCCTCTCCCCCTGCCGCAAGCATGGCGATGTCACCGCTGAAGGTGGCCAGGTACAGATCCCGGTCAGCGTATACTACACTGTTCAGCTGCGGGAAGCGGCTGGAGTACGGTGTGGTCAGCTCGATCAGATACTTGCCGCCGAAGTACCACTTTTTCAACTCCCTGCCGTTTTCGCCTTCCACCACACCGGCGATTTCGTTGCCCGCCGGCGAAAAACTCAAATCCACGATTCCCGTAACCCGTGAGCTGTCTATGGTTTCCCCGCTGAGGATATCCACAATCAGCAAATTTTGACCGGTAGAAGCGGCGATATAACGGTTGTTGGGAGAGATGCGGATCACCTCGAGATTCGCGGGGGCACGGATCTGCTTTACCATTCGGCCGGTGCGGATGTCCCAGTAGGTAACGGATCCGGAGGGTTGATAGGTCATGATATTGCCCTCATTGCGGGCTACTGTGAAAAAGGAGACGATTCCAAACCCTCTTCCCATATAGGGCAGAACCCGTCCGGTCCTGGGATTCAGCGCGGTAAGACTCTTGTAGTCCGCCTGGCTGTAGAACAGGTAGGTGCCTTTGGGAGAGTAGGCAAAGTGCATCAGTTGCTGATCCGATTCCACAGAGAACAGCCGCTGCTGGCGCTGCCAGTTCCACACCTCCAGGGTATCCGCCTGCAGGGTATCCCCCACCAGGACCGCCAACTGCGGTTCGGTCGGATGCACCGCCATCTTCCTGACCGGTCTGTGGGATATCCGCACCACCCCGACAAGCCGCTTCTCCTCGGCGTCCCAGATGCGGACCGTACCATCCTCTCCGGCGCTGAACAACAGTCCCCTTTCCGCATCGTAGATCAGATCATTGATCTTGCCGAAATGACTCAATGAGAGGGGAGCCTGTGAAAAAAGCAGCATAGGCGCAACGAGGAGCAACAGAAGAACGCTTATTTTTCGTTTCAATCCGGACCTTCCACGAGCAGGTTGTTGATGGAGACGTAGGGAGCCTTGAGGATTTCGGAAAACGGTTCCTGATGTTTTTTTTCCTCAAACTGGGAAGCTACTTTTTCCACGGTAGCCATGGGCACCTTCAGGATCCCGACCTCGGCTTCCTTCAGACCCAGAAGGTTGAACAGGACCGTCTCCCCCTCTCGCTTGGAGAAGAGGAGACGCACCTCCTTGTCTTCGGTTTCATCCTTTTCATCCTCCATGATCTTGCTCAGCAGGTAGTACTTCACGATCTCCACGACTCTGTCGTCCAGGTTGTACCGTTTGAGCAGGAATTTCTCCACCAGTTCCTCATAGCCGATCGCTACCCGATTCGCCTCCCGCAGGGAGTAAGACAGGGAACCCCGGAAATAAGCACTCCGATCCAGCTCGGGAACGAAGTAGATGCTGTTCTCCGCCTGAGGATCCTCGATTAGCACGGGGAACTCCGGTTTCAGCACCTTCCCACAGTTCGGGCAGCGGATACTCAAGAATTCCCCGTCCAGGATGGCCTGTTCCACCTCCGGCTGCTTTCCCAGATCGACCGAATCCGGCACATCCGCATCGAAGCTGTGTTCACAGAAACAGACAATACGGCGCTTCATCCCTACCTCCCAAAGAAAAGAGATATATCGTTGAAAGTTACCACTACAGCCAGCAGTACGATGAAGGAAAATCCGATCATCTGGATACGGGAGATCACCTTGGGATCCAGAGGTTTCCTCCGCAGCACCTCCAGGAGGAAGATCAGAATCTGACCGCCGTCCAGACCTGGGATGGGCAGAAGATTGATGATGAACAGCACGATGCTCAACCAGCAGAGCAGGCGGAAGTAGTATACCAGGCCGTAAGCAACACCGAAGCTGAAACCACTGGTAGCCGCCGAACCCACCGTATAGATGATGCGCAGAGGACCGGCAACCGCCTTCCGTAAATTTATCCCTTGAAACAGCAGACCGAAGCCCTTCAGCGTAACCGTGAGTATTTCCCAGCTCTCTTCGGCCCCCTTGCGCAGAGCTCCGAGCGGGCCGACTCTTTGGGACGGGTACACGCCCACGGCAAAGGTACAACCGAGGTCGGCGAACCCCTCCTCACTGAAGTTCAGAACCAGAGTCGCCTGCCTTTCCGTTCCATCCCTCTGATAACGGATCGGCAGCGTTGCCGGACGGTCCTGAAGCTGCTGATACAGATCCATGGTGTGGCGAACGGTATTCCCTCCGGCGGCAACGATCCGATCTCCCCGCCGGAGCCCGGCCAGGGACGCGGCTCCACCCGGGGTGACTTTATCCACGATCGGGTCCCTCCAGGCGTATACTCCGATCCTGCCGGCACCGGTATCCAGGTCCAGTTCGGGGATCAGGGAGGTTTGCAGTTGCCTGCCCCCCCGCTCGATTGTCAACACGATTTCCTGATTCGGTGCGGTGGCCACGGATTCCAGCAGATCCTGAAAATTATTCACCGGCCGGTGGTCGACAGCCAGGATCCGGTCACCAGTCTTCAAGCCGGCCTTCGTTGCCGGGGGCGGGTCGGTGAAACTGTCCATGGCGTATTCGGAGGCCAAGATGATCCGGTTCCCATCGGTGTACACGTTGAAGCCGATCCACCAGATCAGGGTCAGTACCAGGACCGCGAAGAGCACGTTCGCCAGGGGGCCCGCGGCGGAGGTAACGATCCGCTTCCACGGCGAAGCGGCGAAAAAGGTGCCGTCGGCCCGCTGTTCCTGGGGGCTGTAGGGATCTTCCCCCTTCAGCTTACAGTAGCCGCCGAAGGGGAGCATGGAGAGCCGGTAGTTCGTACCCTTGTAGTCAAAACCGACGATCTTCCTCCCCCAGCCCAGGGAGAAGGTCTCCACCTCTATTCCGACCCGCTTGGCCGCGATGAAGTGACCAAGCTCGTGAACGAACACCATGATCCCGAATCCGATAATTCCGAAAATAATCGTCAATACCACGCTAAACAATCCTTTTGACTCTCCGAGTCAACTCTTCAATATTTCCACAGCTTTGATTCTGGCTTCCCGATCCACCTGCAGGATCGCCTCGATCTCCTCCACCGGAACCTTCCAATCGACCTGGAGCACCTGCTCCACCAGCTGCGTTATTTCCAGAAAGGAAATATCGCGGCTCAAGAAGCGATCCACCGCTACTTCGTTGGCGGCGTTGTAGGCGATCGGATATCCCCCCGCCTGCTCGGCCGCGCCGTAGGCCAAGCTGAGCAGCCTGTACTTGTGAGGATCCACCGCCGCGAAGCTCAAGCTCTTGCCCGTCAGATCGAAGGCCTCCAAACACGATGGCTCCAAACCGGGGTAGGTCAGTGCGTTCTGTATAGGCAGGCGCATATCCGGTTGACTCAGTTGGGCGTAGATGAAACCATCGGAAGTCCGAATCAGAGAGTGGATGTAGCTCTGCGGGTGGATCAGGACCTTGATGGCTGAAACGGGAATATCGAACAGGTGGTGGGCTTCAATGACTTCCAATCCCTTGTTGGCCATCGTGGCCGAATCCACGGTGATCTTCGCCCCCATATTCCAGTTGGGATGGATCAAGGCATCCTCTATACGGACATCCCGCAGCTGCTCGTAGGAGAGATCTCGGAATGCTCCGCCGGAAGCCGTCAGAATGACCTCCTGCACATCCTCCGGTTTTCGCCCCCGCAGAAGGCAAAACAACGCGTAGTGTTCCGAATCAACCGGCAGCAGAGTCGATCCGTTCCGGCGGACCAGCTCCGAAACCAAGCCGCCGGCCATCACAACCGTCTCCTTGTTCGCCAATGCCAGATCGGCACCCCGCTGGAGCGTTTTCAGTGAAGGGAGCAGTCCCTTAGCCCCGGAGATTCCGTTTACCACCAGGTCTGCATCGGTGTCCGTGAGCATCTGCAGCAGCCCCCGCTCTTCACGATAGACCCGGGTACCCCGCAGCTTTCCGAGTTCCCCCTCCTCCTGGGAATCCAACAGGCCGGTAACGGCGATCGCTTCCGGGACAAACTCCTTCACCTGCCGGGTAAGTTCCCCCACGCTGTGGCGGCAGGCCAGGGCTACGATATCGAAGGAGGGTTCAAGGGCCCTAATTACCTCCAGAGTATTTTTCCCTATCGAACCGGTGGATCCCAGCACGCTGACTTTTTTTTTCTTCAACTTGACAACCGCCTATGCCTCGAATTTACCGCGAAATCCAAAGAAAGACAAAGTAGAACATCGGGGCGGTCAGCAGCCAGGAATCGATGGAATCCAGAATCCCTCCCCGGCCGGGGATGATCCCCCCGGAATCCTTGACATCGGCGGAACGTTTGAGAGCCGATTCCACCAGGTCCCCGGCAATCGTGAAAAAGCCCGCAGCGGCACCGAAGCCGGCGGCAGCGCCGTAGCTGATCGGCAGGAGGTCGGGGAGCACAGCCCTGTACAGCAGAGCAACTCCAATTGAAGCCAGCACACCGGCGGAAAAGCCCACCGCGGACTTGTTCGGGCTGACGGCATAGTTGAGCCGAGTGCCCCTCCCCAGAAACATCCCGGCCAGGTAGGCGGCGATGTCGTTGGCGAAGTTGAGGCTGAAAAAGAAGAGCAGCACCCACCGGGCGTTCCGGAAGGCGGTCAGGCGCACAATGAAAGACAGTAAAAGAGCCGGGTAGATGATAACCAGCAGGGAGCTGGAGATTCGCTGCAACAGGAAACCCAGATCCTTCTGATCCCGGACCCGGAGGGAGCGCAGCAGGACAAGGATCACCAAGGATGCGGGAACGGCCAGGGACCAGGCCGGTGAAACCAGGCCCAGAACCTCCAGATACGCCGCTGCGGGGATCAATGCCGCCAGGAAATAGATGTAGGGGAAGGCCGGGATGCCCCGCTTGGACAGCAGCACCTGCAGTTCCCTGGCTCCGGCAACGGTTATCAGCACGGCACAGAGGTTCAACGCGAGATGATTGTAATAGGGAAGGATGAATATCAGTACAAAAAAAACAGGCAGTGCGACAACCACGGTTGCCGTTCTGACAAAGAAACTGCGGCTCATGGTGCCGTATATAATCGCTCTACCGAATACCCGCGGTCAGAGGACTGGACTGCTCCGGTACCTTCTCGACCGCTTTCTGGGCACCAAAACGACGCTCCCGACTTCCGTAGGCTTCGAGGGCTTCTTTCAGATCAGCCTCATCCCACTCCGGCCACATCTTGGAGCTGAAGTACAGCTCTGAATAGGCTCCTTCCCAGATCAGGAAATTGCTGATCCGGCACTCCTGCCCGGTGCGGATGATCAGATCGGGATCCGGGATCTCGGGATGATCCAGACGGGCACGAATTTCCTCCTCCGAGATCCTGCCGGTGTTCCGCTCCTGAAGCACCCGGTTGACGGCGCGCACTATCTCGTCTCTGCCGCCGTAGTCGATCGCCAGATTGAGGGTCATCCTCTCGAAGGCGGCGGTTCTGGCCGTAACCCGCTGCAGCACCTGGACGATATCGTTGGGAAGACGGCCGAGGTTCCCGGAGCTCACGACCCGGATCTCGTTGTCCTCGTAGAACTTGCTCTCCCGGCGCAGATGATTCTTGATCAGAAACATGAGGTAGGATACCTCTTTGGCCGTACGTTTCCAGTTTTCGGTGGAAAAGGTGAAGAGGGTCAGATAACGAATCCCGGCCGCTAGAGCGGCGCGTACGATACGCTTTGCGGCCTTGACGCCCTCAAGATGTCCCCGCGTTCGGGCTTTACCCAGCTGCCGAGCCCACCTTCCGTTCCCGTCCATAATGATCCCCACGTGCTGCGGAAGGGGGGCCTTGATATCCGCAACCATCAGATTTCCATTATTTCCTTCTCTTTTGCTTCGACGATCCCGTTCACCTCTTCGATGTACTTGTCGGTCAGTTTTTGGATCTCATCCTGACCGCGCTTGGACTGATCCTCGCTAATCTCCGACGACTTTTGTAGATTTTTGAGCTCGTCATTGCCATCCCGGCGGATATTTCGGATCGATATACGGCTTTTTTCCGCTATGTTGCGCGCCAGCTTGGCCAGTTCCTTGCGCCGTTCCTCGGTAAGAGGCGGAATGTTGATGCGGATGACCTTACCGTCGTTGTTGGGATTCATTGAAAGCTCGGACTTTTGAATGGCCTTCTCGATTTCCGACAGCACGGAGCGATCCCACGGTTGGATGACGACCAGCCGTGCCTCTGGAACCGAAATGGTCGCTACCTGATTCAGGGGGACCTTCTGATCGTAGTAGTCCACCCTGATGCTTTCGAATAGGGCGGCGGATGCTCTGCCCGTACGAATCGTCTTGAACTCATCCTCCAGGGCCTTCACCGCCTTTTTCATCTTGTCTTCGGTTTCCTTGTTTACTCTCTCCATCCGGTCGACTCCTTGTGAAAAACGTTCCCTACTCCAGCTCTTCTCCGACCTTGTAGTACAGGTATTCATCGATCTGTAGCTGCCCGCCAACCTCTTTGTTCAGTTCATCCAGGACCTTGGAGACCTTGAGGTTCTGGTCCCTGACAAAAGGCTGGTCCAAGAAACAGATCTCAGCCAGATGCTTGTTCAGCTTTCCCTGGGCGATACCCTTCGTGACCTTCTCCGGTTTACCCAGCTTCTCCGCCTGCTTGGTGAACAGCTCCTCCTGCTCCTTCAGATAGCTCTCCGCCACCTGATCGCGCTTGAGAAACAGCGGGGAAAAGGCTGCCGTGTGCAGGGTCAGATCGAAAGCCACCTCTTTGACCCTGGGGTTGTCTTTCAAGGAAGGGTCGGAGAGCTTGAACTTTACCATGACTCCGATCATTCCCTCACCATGAATATAGTCCAAGATCAAGTCGTCTGCATCGGCTTCAATGACCTGAAGGCGCCGGAGGGTGATGTTTTCCTTGATCTTGCCCACGGTATCCTGCACCTGGGAGGAAAAATCCTCGGGCTTGGCGCCCGGGCCCTTGGCTATGGCCAGATCCAACAGAGATTCTCCGAGGGCCAGGAACTCTTTGTTCTTGGCTACGAAATCCGTCTCGCAGGTCAGCTCCAACAGTACGCCTCTTCCACCCTGAATTCGGGAAAACACGCGCCCCTCTTTGGTCGTCCGGCCGGCCCGCTTTTTAGCGGCCGCCAAACCCAACTCTTTTAGAATTTTCTCCGCTTTGGCGAAATCTCCGTTCGCCTGCACGAGCGCATTCTTGCAATCCATCATCCCTGCGGCAGTTTTTTCCCGCAGGGCTTTTACATCAGTTGCCTTGATTTCCACAGGTGTTCTCCTACTCGTCGTATAGCTTGTCTTCGTCTACGTTGTGTTCATCCGCCAAATCCACCTGTTGGGCAGGAACACTCTTGTCGTCCGCTTTCTTCGCTTCCTCTTCTTCCGGATTGTAGTCAGAGTAATCCTTGTCGGTAAATCCGGCCTCCTCCTGTTCTTCGGCAGCGCCACCGACGGCCGCTCCCACGGCCACGGTCTCTACCGCCTCCGCTTCCTCGTCTTTGTACTTTTCGTACTCCGAGATCTCGTCCCGATCCACGTAGGAGGTGAAATCCTCATCGCTGGTCTCATCCTGGAGGGTCTCTATGATTTCCAGACCCACTTCATTCTCCGCCTCGATCACCGCGTTGGCAATGATCTGGGAGAACAAATTTATCGCCCGAATTGCATCGTCGTTGCCGGGAATCGGATAATCTATTCCTTCGGGGTTGCAGTTTGTATCCACAATAGCCACGATGGGAATCCCCAACCGCTTGGCTTCGGCCACGGCGATAGCCTCTTTGCGGGTGTCGATCACAAACACGACACCCGGCAGGTCTTTCATCTCCTTGATACCGCCCAGGCTCCGCTCCAACCGGGCTCGTTCCTTGACTAGGCGGGAAATCTCCTTCTTGGTCAACTTCTCGAAGGTTCCGTCGACCTCCATCTTTTCTATCTTCTTGAGCCTCAGAAGCGACCTCTTGATCGTTGAGAAGTTGGTAAGCATGCCTCCGAGCCAGCGGTTTTTGACGTAGAACATTCCGCAGCGCTGAGCTTCCCGCTCCACCGCCTGCTGCGCCTGTTTCTTGGTACCGACGAACAGCACGGATTTCCCATCCAGAATGGTCTTGCGAACCGCTTCGAAGGCTTCTCGAATCGATACGATTGTTTTTTGTAGATCGATGATGTGAATCCCGTTTCGTTCGGCGAAGATGTACTTCTTCATCCGGGGATCCCAGCGCTTGGTCTGATGGCCGAAATGCACACCCGACTCAAGCAAGTTTTTCATTGTGACGACTGCCAATGCGTCCTCCTTGTTCGGCGACCCTGGCGGGTCCCTATCCTTCTCTTTGTCTCGTTCGTCCGTGAACACTGCCCGCCCGGCCTGCGCCCGCATGCGGACGGAGCACCGGCGTACACTGAACAGGTCCCAGACGACGGAAATTTTTATTCCCCACTCCCACCTACGGCAGGCTAATGCAGGAAGTAGCTGTTGCTCTTTAAAATGCCATAAAATGTTTCCAGAGGCAAGCCCACAACGTTGCTGTAGGAACCCCGAATCCACTCGATGAAAAACGCCCCCCTCTCCTGGATGCGATAGGCGCCGGTTACCCCCGACCATTCGCCGCTCTCCAGATACAGCTCGATCTCCTCCGGGCTAAGTTTCGCGAACTTCACCTCGGTACAGACGCCCCTCAGATCCACCGCTTCCCCTTTGGCGGGCAACAGCCCGATGCCGGTATAGACTCGGTGGATCTTGCCGGAAAGTCGCTTCAGGATCAATTCGGCCTCCTCCACCCCAGTGGGTTTGTGGATCGCTTCTCCCTCGATCTCCACCAGTGTATCCACACCCAGGAGCCAACGGGGAGATTCCTGCTTGAACATCTCCACAACGGTCTCGATTTTCCGCAAGGCGATCCGTTTCACCCTCTCTCCCACGCTGCGTATACCGGCGAAGGACTCGTCGATGTTCGGCGGAAAGGCTTTGAAGGGGATTCGGACCCTGTTGAGCAGCTCCTGGCGCCGGGGAGACCCGGAAGCCAGAATGATGGTTTCCATATTACCTTCTCATCTTGCTTTTTCTTTCGAATCCGGATCTCGACGATCCGTCCTACATCACGCGGAACAGGAAGATTCCGCCAAGAATACCGATAAACGTTCCCGGGTTGATCTTGACGTAAACGCTTAGCACGGACAGGTCGAAGCCCACCGGTCCGATCCCCAAAGCCAGCTTGAAGCCCATCTGCAGAACGATCCGCTCCAGGACCTCCCACCCCAGGGTACCGACGAGGCATCCCAGGCCCAGGAAAGCCAGGAAGGTGGATCGGTTCCTGCTACTCAACTTCATAAGCCGCAGGAAATATCGCAAAACCGCCGGAATCTGTCAAGGCTGGGTATCGCACGGCTGGGCGGTGCGCCGTTGCGACGCCTCGCCGCACTGTCCCGCTTCCAGGAGCGATAAAACCCCGTCCAGCAGCTGCCGCCGGAACCGCTCATCCACAGCCAGGTTTCTCCTCTCTGCGGCCAGGCGGGCGTTGTCTCTGTTTCCCAGGTAGTAACGTCGAAACGGATAGAGGAACAGCAGCCCTCCCTCCAGATACCACTCCTGCTTTACCGCAGCGTAGATAAGGGTAATCAGACCGGCACTTACGACCAACGCGTTCAGAGCATCCCAGGGATCCCCCGCGTACAGCTGCCCGGCGCCGGGGAGGGCCGTCGAGAGCCAGGCAGCGCCGTTGGCAGATTTTCTTCCCGCGCTTTGGGCTTCCGTGAAAAGAAGTGCCAGTCTCTCGATCTCCTCCCGCATCCGGAGATCCGCGATCTCCCCGGCAGGAAAAGCTCTTCGTAGTTCTTCAGCGGCCCTTTTCCACTTCCCGCCGTACGTGTAGGCCACGCATAGATACAGGGACACTCTCGTCGAATCCAGCTCGGAATACTCCCGAAGTCGGAGCAGGTGGAGCTCCGCCTCGTTGTCTCTTCCGCCGGCCAGCAACACCGTCACCAGATCAAATTCCCTGTCCGCGATCTCCTTCAGGGATGAGACGGTTTGGATCGACCGACGCAGATGGAAAATCGCCTGCGGCCATTGCTCCTGAGCCTGGTAGCAGGAGGCGATCTTGGCATGCACGGAGCTCACTATCGCCTCATCCTGGTTGAAGAAAAGGACCCTCTTGTACTCGGTAATCGCCTGACCGAAAGCCCCTCTGCCGGCGTACAGGTCTCCCATGCGCATAGCCGGATCCTCCGTTTCCTGGTGCGTGTCCGCCCAAACCGTCTGGATGGGCGAGGTGACGGCGAGCAGGACGATCACCAGGGCGACGAGGATGGTTTCAAGCCTACGGTTCAAGGGAATACTCCGAACAAGTTGGTATCCCCTCCTGCACCTCCTGAAACAGGACTTCCTCCCGAAGCCGGTTGTACCGCCTGGCGGATACAATCGAGCCGTAGATGTTGCCGGCGTGCAGCACTCCCCCGACAGACGCATAGATCCATCCTCGAACCGAGTCTATTCCCTCGGCGTGGAAGCTGATTACGGATAAGGTGCCCAACAAGCCGATAAAGAACAGCGAGTGGATCCCGTCTCCATACTCGCCTGCGTAGATCTTTCCTGCGCCCGGCAATACTGTGGAGAGGAGAGCGGAAGCCAGCGGACTCTTTCGGCGCATGGTCGACCCCTCCCGAGCGACGTTTCGCAGAGGCTCCGTTGCCGGGACCCCGTATCCGTCGAAAGCCTCCTCCGCCTGTTGCCACTGTCCCTGCATCATCAGATCCGCGCCGATGAGCAGAGCGGAGCCGGGGATCAGGCTCGCAGCGGGATGGCTCTGCAGAAACATCAGGGATTCCCTGTATCGGGACATGCGGAAGTAGGTCAATCCGATTTCATAGATCGCCAGCTCCCGGACCGGATCGGTATCGACCGTCTCGAGGAGCCCGGCAAACAGGTCGAGGGAACGGTCGTACTCTCCCGCGCACTGGAACGCTTTACCCGCCCGCAGGAGGATCGCCCGGGCAGCCGGATCGTTCTCACCCTGCAGGAATCCGTAGCGTTCGTACTCGTAGGCGGCCCGGAGGTAGTCCTGCTCCCGAAACAGATGATCGGCAAAGAGCAACACCGAGTCCGGACTGTAGTAGTCGGGAGGTTCAGGCAGGAGGGATACCGAGCAGAACATCAGCAGCACGATCAGGACAATCATTCCGAAGACGGCTTAGCTCTGCTCTCGGGTACGGGATCCAGGAGTTTCCTCAGATCCGGGTCGTATGGATACAAGTGCCTATCTGCACCATTGCAGCGCAGATAACGGTCGATCGCCAGGAGGGTGCCGACAACCGCACCCCGCTCGACAAGGGCCTGTTTTGCGTACTCGGAGCAGGAGGGGTAAAACATACAGCGGGGACCGTCCTGACTGGACAGCACCAACTGGTATAGGCGAAGCAGGACCAATCCGGCCATCGCAAATTCGTTGGTGCTGTTGCTCAGGTCTAACTTGGACTTTCCCGCCTGAGCCTGGGGTTGTTGATCCTCCCGGCTGTCTACAACGAGCCGAAGATTGCTCCAATCATCCGAATGCGTGGATGCTGCGACCATCAGGAGAAGGGCGATTACCCGTGGCGTGACTCGGCGTGCCCGGCAGCTCACCATTTCAGCTCTTCTACGGAAACATCCGCGGGCAGATGGAATTCCCTCACCTCCGACGGAAGGCCTTGATTTATACGGTGATCGGAGTAGCGGATCTCATCTCGAAGCTCCCCGTCCGCGCCGTTCTGCAGGATGAGGATCCTCCCCGGAAAGCTAGGTTCCAGGTCCTCGCGGTACTCGAGATAGGTGATTCGGGTGAGCAGATTTCCCCTGGGATCGTAGAACTCCAGAAACAGAGGATGCACCTGCTTCTCGTACCTCTGCATACCGATCCAGGCTTCACCGATATAGGAGCGCAGAGCTCGGGGCGGCGTCCAAACCGTTATCAGGACGTCTGCCCTTTTTCGGTGCTCCCGCAGGAGGAATCCCGCCTCGGCCAGACCGAAATCCTCCCGCACCAGGCCGATGAAGGACTGGGCAAAGGGAATCATCAGGCGGTTGCGGCTGATAAAACGGAATGCCCGACGCTCCAGCGGATAGTAGATCAGCAGATCCGCTCCCTCGAAGATGCTCCACTGGACAACCGGCGAATCCACCGTGATCACCACATCCTCGGGGGCTTGAAAATAGATCGTTCCGCGTACCAGCTCCTCCCCAGCGGCAGAGACGGTTTTTCTGGTGAAATCGACGGCCAGGGTTTCTACGGTCTGACAGAACAGCGGAGGCGCCATGGTGGGAAAGGTCAACAACAGTCCGGCACAGACTATCAGTTTGAAGGCGTGCCGCTTCGACACGATCACGCTATTTGGAGCTGCACCCCAGATCCGGGGCACAATTGATGTTCTGAGTACAACTGTCGGAGCAGCTCTGTCCAAGGTTCGCGCTGCAGCTGTCCGCCGCGGATTCCGCAGACCGAACCACCAGAACCCCGCCGACAACCACGACCACGGCCCAGACGCCGAATCCTATCAGAGAATAGTAGAAGTTCTTCGGTTTGGCCTTCTGCCGGTAGCCGGCAGTGTATCCCTGCACATAGCCCACCGACTTTCCGATGAGTCGCGCTCCCGGGACCTTCGGGTTTATCACCCAGGGAAGAATAATTCCGATCGGCCCCAGCAGCAGTCCCGACAGGACCCACACTCCGTTTCCCTCCGCATCCGCCTGCCCGTCCAACCAGCCTTGATTGTAGTCTTCGCTCATGCCTTCCGAGCCGCCTAAGCTTTCCTGGGCGACAACCGGAGCGACACTCAGACATGGGACAAGAATCACACAGAGAATTTTTCGGTACGATTTGATTCGGGAAGCTCGTCTTTCCATCATGACCACCCCCCTTCGGCCTCAACGCCTTTGTCATGGTGACGGAAAGGTCATCTATAGTATAAATGAAATCCCATCCGATGCAAGGGCGCGGATTCATGCGGGTTCAGCGGTGGATTGACAGCCCGAGTAAATCGCTATAGTTTTATGGCAACCCGGGCAATTAGCTCAGCTGGATAGAGCGCTGGCCTCCGGAGCCAGAGGCCGTGGGTTCGAATCCCGCATTGCCCGCTTGTAGGTATCGACCGCATAGAGACTTGCAACTCAAGGGCCGTTTCATGGGTCCCAGTTTCACTGACGCTTGTGAAAGAAGTGTGAAACGGGGCGAACCATGAAGCGGCCTTTTTTGCTGTTCAAGCGAGGTCGGTACTGGTACTACCGCCTGGCTGAAGAAAGCACCTTTCACACCACAGGACAGACCACCCGCGTGAAAGCCGAAGCCTTCGTGGTGGAGCTGTTGCGCAGTCACGAAGGTCACAGCCGGCAACGCCATGCGAGCTTCCGACAATATGCAGACCCGTTTTTCATCTGGGAACGTTGCCCGCACATTCGCCGGCTGCGCGAGGAGGGAAAGAGCATCACCCAGCGCCATGTTAAGATCCAGCGCCAGCGACTGACGAAGCATCTCTTCAAGGACCCCTTCGCCAGGAAGCGTTTGTCCGAGATCACCCGGGCCGATGTGCTGGACTTGCGTTCCAGGCTGCTGACAAAGAACGCGCCGGCCACGGTGAACAAAGCCCTGGGGATCGTGAAAGTGATTTTCCGGGAGGCGCTGTACCGGGAAGAGATCAACCGCGATCCTACAGCGGGTGTAGGGAGGGTGAAATACCACAGGGTTGAAAGGGGAATTTTCACCGTGGAAGAGCTGCGTACTCTGTTCCCCGATCAAGGGTACGGTCCCTGGAAAGACGTACAGGACTACACCTGCTTCTACCTGGCTGCTGTCACGGGGCTGCGCCGAGGGGAGATCCTGGCGCTTCGCTGGCGGCACATCGACTTCGATCGACAGGTTCTCACCGTATGTGAGGCGTGGAAGGGTGGCAGGGAGATTGGCCCGCCGAAGTGGGACCACCTGCGGATGGTGCCGCTTTCTTCAAGAACGATTGACAAGCTCCATCAGCTTCAACTGGAATCCATCCGCCTTGCCCCGGAGGACTTCGTCTTCGCCTACGATGACGGTTCTCGGGTTGGTGAGACTTGGTGGCGGAAGCGGTTCTGCAAAGCACTGGACCGGGCCGAAATTGACCGGCAGGCTCGATGCCTGACAGCCCATTCTTTCCGGCATACGATAAACACAATCGTGCGAAACTCAGGCCACGATCCGGCCAAGATTCGCGCCATCCTGGGCTGGATGGACGAAGCGGTTCAGGAGAACTACACCCACTGGGACCTGGATCATCTGAAGGCCTGGGCGGACATCGTGGATTCGATCTGGGAGGGGTGATCCCAACGTGTGAAACGAATGATGAAAAAAAATCAAGAAACACTGCGATATTCCAATTTTTGATGAGCCTTCCAGAAATCGATTCCTTGCAGGAGAAAGCAAAACTGCTCCTGCGTGATCTCTGTCGCTTCCTTACGGTTCATCGGCCAGGGGAACTTGTCTTTCTCCAGGCGCTTCAACCACATACAAAAACCGTTTCTGTCCCAGTAGATGATTTTCAGGATCTTCCGCAGTTTGTTGCAGAACAAGAACAGATTCCCTGCAAAGGGATCCATCTCCAAATCTTCGGATACGATGATCGAAAGCCCGTTGATTTGTTTGCGCATGTCCGTCGGGCCTGGCTTCACGAATACCTTGACCGTGCTCCAGTCCAGGATCATCTCAGGGACTCCAGAGCCTTCAGGACCTCAGCGAAAAGGATCGGATCAAACCCACGATGGACTTCAATTCGGTAGTTGTCTGCAACAACGATCCGTAGCGAATGATCGAACACCGGGACACACCTCGGCTTCACTTCGACCAGTGCCGTTTTATTCTTTTCTTTGCTGATCCGGGCGAACCAGTAGTCCAGCGTCGATTTGTTGACGCCGTTCTGTCTGCTGAAATCTCTTCGGCTCAGGCCGCTTTTTCGATACTCCTGGTGTTTCCGCTTCCAGAACGCCAGCTTGTCATTTGGGTTCGTTTGCATCTTTGCTTTCCCCCGTCCGTGATCGCGAATGTATGAGCAAAGATGCCATATGCCGGCTCCGCCCGGTAGGTGTGGATGTTTTATCGCTTACCGTGTTTCGGCTGATCTTCAAGTCTCTGGCAATTCTTCGGATCGACAGACCTTCCGTGAAATGCTTGTGTCTGATAACATAGACGAGACCCATCTTTAGCATCCTTTCCTCCGGTAACTTTGAGATTTCAGCAACCTCTACGTTACCAGATTTGGTGTTGAAGGTGGGTCAATTTCTAAACGTTGTTTTGTTCAATTACTGAGCGGTGTGTGCACCACCTCTTTCAGGCAGGAGACCTACTCATATCTTCTTTAGCTTCGTGTCCCGTTCCCTTTAACCGCCGTAGTACTTAATTAACTGTTGCGCCCGGAGTACTCCGTCGAAAGGAAGGTTTCCCCGTACTAAGGTTCCCCGTTCTCCCTCCGGATCACCCAGACAACTAACCACCAGATCTGCCTGACTCAGGTCCTCTCTCTCGGTGTATAGGTTGGTCGTGACCACCACGTGCATCCCCGCCGCCTTCACCGACTTCACACCGTTGTGAGAATCCTCGATAACCACGCACTCCTCCGCCTTCAATCTGCTCTTCTCCAAAGCTAGTAGGTAGATCTCTGGATCCGGTTTCTTCATTTTCACAATATCCCCGGCAAGAACGAAATCGAATCGGATGTCGGAAAGGATATCGTAGGCGATTGCCTTGGCTGCCCGCTCGTTGGAAGTGGTACAAATGCCCAGCACTGGACCCAGATCATTTACCTCCCGCATGAAGCGTTTCACGCCGGGACGTAAAGGCAGAGAACCGCTTTCGATCAACTCGATGAACAAGTCGGTCTTGCGTTTGTGCAGGCTTTTGATCAGCTCATATTCCTCTTCAGCATCCACAGGTTTGCCGAAGCCTTTATGACGGAGGTAATGCCGCAGCCGTTCTTTGCCGCCGGAGATCTGCAGCAACTGATGGTAGGTTTCGACATCCCACTCAACCTCAAATCCGAACTCCTTGAACGTACGGTTGAAGGCCACTCGGTGACCGTCCCGCTCCGTGTCGATGATCACCCCGTCCTGATCGAAAAAGAATCCCTTGATTTCCGCCATGATTTGCTCCTATTCCGCCTTCCCCGAGCAGCCCAGACGCTCGATCCAGATGTGAATCGTCTCCTTTATCGCTTCTTTCACTGCCTTGTCTATCCTGCCAGGATTATACTCATGTCGGTGAGCTTCTATGTATGTGAAGGTTGTATCGATGAGGGTATGTTTGAGTTCAGTGGACACGTTGAACTTCGCTCCTCCCAATTCAATCAAGCGCTTAACTGTACCTTCCGGAAGACCGGTTCCACCGTGGATCACCAGAGGCACAGCAAGCCCTTTGGCTGTCAGAGTTTTTCTTATCTTCTCCAGCCGAGCAAAGTCCACCTTCGGGTTGGCGGTTTTGTATACACCATGGGCGGTACCGATTGCGGGGGCGAACAAGTCCACACCGGTGCGCATAACAAACTCTGCAGCTGCATCCGGGTTACAGAGCTGCGCCACATCTTCAACTACCTTAATCTGATCCTCAACCCCCGAAACCGTGCCGAGCTCTCCTTCCACCGTGATGTCCCCGCCTTTGTGGGCGTATTCACACACCTCCCTGGTTTGGCGGATATTCTCTTCGAACTCCTGCTTGGAGGCGTCGATCATGATGTTGGTGTAACCTGCATCCACACATTGCCGACAGTACTGCACATCCGTACAGTGATCCAGATGCAGACAAATAGGTATGGGAGCCCGGTCAGCCAGAGTCCGGTATACCGCCACGATCACCTCTCGTCCCAAAAAACGGGATGGTGTGACCGAGGTCTGAATGATAAGGGGGGATTCCTGTCCGACCGCCGCTTCCACCACCGCTTCCATCTGCACGAGGTTCGTAATGTTGAACGCTCCCACCGCATACCCCTCGCGAGTTGCTTTCTGTAAAATACTTTTGGCATTGACTATCGCCATTTCTTCCCCCTTCTTTTTCTCGAGCCTGTACGCCCTTTCTCAGATACTCATGCCCTAGCAGGTCCGCACCCTTCACCGAGGATTGATCCTGGTACAGATAGTTGCAGGTGCGCATCCATCGTTCCTTTTTTATTTGTATTTCTACACATCAATCGGATACTTGCCATACTTGTGTGCTGCATTGATCATGGAGCTGTAGTTGTCTGGCTTGACGCCTGAGTGAATGCTATTACTGGAAGTAAGGATAAATCCACCGCCGGGGGCCGCTACCCGAATGCACTCCCGGACCGCGCACGCTACCTGCTGTTTCGTCCCGTGAGATAGTAAGTCTCCACAGTCTATGTTGCCCATTAAACACAGTCTATCACCATACTTCCGTTTCACCTCTCCTATATCCATATGTGCTATAGGTTCCAACGGGTTTATAGCGTCAATGCCTGAGTCAACCATATCTTGAAAAATCGGCCATATATTGCCATCTGTATGTTTAATGCACTTTAAGCCCGCGTCGTGAATTACTGAAACTGCTCTTTTTAAGTGAGGAAAGATGAACTCTCTGAACATCTTCGGACTCATGAGGGGACCAGTGGAAGAGCAGTAATCATCATGGACAGAAATCGTATCAGCACCGGCACGTATGGCGTGCTTGATGATTTCGATATTAACATCTGCAACTTTGCTCAGGATTCTATGAATAAAATCGGGATCTAACACCATGGTCGACAGGAAATTTTCCATTCCCATGAGATAAACTGACCACATAAAAGCAACCCGATAGTGAAAGTTAATTGCTAACTTTCCTTTTACTCTTTCTACTATAGCTGGCAGTAGTCCAAGTCGATGTGGACAGTCTGGCTTAGGAAGGTTCAAGTTTTTCAGATCCTGCCGACTAACAATGGGACCCTTTATTGGGAAGCTAAAGACCTCATTCCCCGCACTGTAAGTACAACCCCACTCATCGACATAATTTCCATTCGCCAGTGTTCTTATCGTCTTAAAAACAGGAAAAGTGCTAACAAAACTTAGGCCCTCTCCTAAGGCAAAATCAACGGAATCGCGATAGCCTTTACCAAAGCCACGTATCACCTTTTCATCAATTACAAACTCTCCAATTGGCACATAGTCAGGTTCTTTAAGATTTAGTGCATATAAAAATCTTTCTAAGGCATTCATCGTTGAACTCCTACATAATCCAAGTTTGCTATTGCGCACGTTAAGCAACGACGTCATGGTTAGAACAGCAATCCATTCCTGGACATTCGCCACAACATCTTCTGTAATATTTGTTGCCTCTTTTCATAAAGCGACCTACTCACGAGCACCTACTCAATCTCTACTTATCAAATTTTGCCACTGTCGGATTGTTGTAGATTTTCATCTTCTTAACAGACATAGCTAACAAAATTGTACGAACACATACTCTTCCAACTAAGAATATTTTTATCTTTCAATAGTACATTGCCAATCATACTGACTAGATCCAGTTTCTGCCTTCATCTAGCATTGCCAAATAGCTCTTTAACGGAATGTAATCCATAACCCAATTCCCGCAACCGAGAAAATAACCTCCACCTGGAACACAAATGTCAAGAATCTCACGAGTTCTTGATCTGATTATTGATTCGCTCGATCGCGCCAATAGGTCAACATCAACTCCTCCTAGAAGCGATAATCGGTTTCCGTATTGTCTCTTAGCTTCGGTCACAGGAAGCACATCGTCCTCGAAGGAATGCTTAGCATCTATTCTAACCTCATCGATGTAGTCATCAATTAACTGATACATTTGACCACAGGAGTGGAAGAAGAAATACTTCCCTTTTTCATGCGCTAATTCAGCCATTTTCTTATGCCAGGGTAAGAGTATTTCCCTGAAGGTACTAGGCGCAAGCATAGTGGAGGTTTTCGAACCTAGATCATCGGCAAGATAAACAACAGCATGACAATCGAAATCACAATAGCTTCGTATGATCGAAAGATAGAATTCTGCGACTTCCTTAATCACCTCTCGTACGAGTTCTGGGTCATCGTACAATGCATAACAGAGGTTTTCGAATCCCATAAGTGCCCGTACTATTTCCCAAAGATCCACGACACCGAAAGTACGCATATTCTCCGGCAAGTTCTTTTCATAATACTCTAAAACACTGAAATCAGCAGCTGCCGCGCTCGGCCAATTGAACTTCTCGAAATCCTCCCAAGAATTAATAAAATGATTCAAGTTGACGGGTGTCTCTGAAGCTACCACAGCACGCCTATCCTGCCCTAGCGATGGGCCAATCATCCTGGCATTCGAAGGGTAAACACGCATGAGTTCTAGTCCAAAAAAACGGTGAATTTCTACTGGCTTTCGAAGGGCAAAATCAGGGCTACTTGGGTTTAGCTTATCCCACAAACCATATTCTTGTTCGACGGATTGTTGGATAGTGTCAGTGATACCGTGCTCGAAGAAAAATACTCTGCTCGGCGTACCTTTGCGCAGCAAATTCTTCTGAAAACCTTCCCAATCCAGCTCAATCGACTTAGAAATGAATCCCATAATAGCGTCCTAGTAGCAATACGTTAGATAGAGTGTACTTGCGCGTATGCTGCACACCGGAGAATTGTATCACATAAGCATTGCTCACAAGTTAAACCGCATCGCTATGTATGTATCCAACCAGCTCTTTCCGGAAGGTTTTCAAGAAAACGGAGAACTAACCTCTCCTGGTATTCTTCCTTATATTTCCCTTCAAAAAACCTGTCTAGCGACTCCTCATATAAATGTCTCCACGAACTTTCTTCATGGCCAGGAATAATAGGGTAAAAGAGCGCACCATTTGATTCTGCTGCAGTATAGTCACCTGGAGAATCGCCTATTACCAGCATCCTATCTTGAGAGTACTTTCCCTTGGCACCTATCGATATATGCTCCTGCTTGCTTCCCATTTCTTGTCCCGCAATAAAACGGACGTAGTCCCTAATACCATAGTCATTCCATTCCTTTTCTAATGTTGCTGAAGGTGTTGCAGATATAACGATCGTGTCAGCTTGCTTTGACAGTTTCTCCAAACTCGAACATACACAGGGAAAAAGCGGAACATTACGTACAATTCTCTTTACAGCCTCGTTTACCTCCAATGAATAATTATAGGCAAGCTTGAGATCTGGGTCAGGATTGCGCTCAATTTCCTCGCGTAGAGTAGCATTGCTGAGTTTGGCCTCACATGATACCCATTCTCGCAGACCTCGAAGCTCTGGTACTTTGAAATCTCTTGCTTTTACTTCATTTCTTCTCGCCAATAGATCCAACACTAGTAATATTGTTTTAAAACGATTTATTCCCCGCATTCTAGAATAAAGATTCACAAATTCAAATACTTCTCGTGCATATTTCGATACGGGCTGTAATCCAAAGTTGCTAATAAAGGCAGGGCAAAAACACTCTTTAATCTTGATTTCCATGGTATCAAATACGCATCCATCAGAATCAATTCCTATGAAGAAATCCTTCTGCGGCTGCAGGTTCTCTAATTTCCTAGCGCGCTCCGTCATATTAGGTCTCCGTTTGGCTATTATTCTTGCTATTATCACATTTCGAAGCATAATCTCTTAGCTCTTTGATCCCCTTTGATGCTGCTTCTTTGATGAGACCAAGATCTGTCTGATAGACAATCATTTGCATTCCTCTTTCAATCCATTGCTTGAGTTGCCCAATATTCCTCGAATGGATACCGGACGGAATACCGAATCTACGCGCGGCATCAATGGTTTTTTGGATAGCTTCACTAATCATCGGGATGGTAGGATCGTTGGGCAGTCCATATGTGGCACAAAGATCGTTTACCCCGATAATTGCTGCATCAACTCCTTCGACGGAGAATAGAGAGTCAATATCTTCAATTGCCCTTTTAGCTTCTATTTCAAGAATAATCATGTTTTGCTCGTTTGATTCTTTCATGAATTCTACTGAGTTTTGCGAAATATAATCATTATGGCCTCTGTTAACTGAGCAGCCACGCCTTCCTAAGAGTGGGTATTTGGCGTATTGAACAATCCTTTCAACCTCTTCTTTTGTCTCTACCCTCGGAACCATAATTCCCTCGGCTCCAGCATCAAGGCAGCGGGAAATAAAATGATATTTGATTTCAGGAACACGGACTAATGGGGTCAAGTTTAAGAGGCGGATCGTTGTTATCAGATTTGAAACGTCCTCCAAACTATATGCGCTATGTTCCATGCAGACGAAAATAAAATCAAATCCAGCATTCGCAAGTACTATCGGAACAGCAAGTGATTTAAAATCTTGAAGCATTGTGCCCATTACTATCTTGTTTTCATTTAGTAATTTCCGCAATTTATTATCTCTCATACACAACCTTCTTTATGATTCCAAAACAGAAACAAGTCTATACAAAGATCCGCACTCAGCAATATACTCAATGGTCCTACAAAGGTTTCTTCTCGTCCAAACTCTGAACCGCGTTGCACTCGCAGAGTTCGCGAGTACAACGCGGTTAAACCGTTATTCGAAATCTGCTATTCGATCTCTGCAAGCACTTGCTCCTTAGCATCTTCAATAATCTGATCAGCGTTCTTTTCTCCTAAGACTATTTCGCTTATACCACGTGTCACTGATTCTTGAAGCCTAGGGAAGTATTCCACCAAAGGAGCGGCTCTGCCTTGATTCTTCACAAGTTCAAAGCTTTTCAGAAAGATGCTGACCTGCATAGCCGGCGGCAAGACCTCACTCATGACGCTTATACGTGGCATGACGGACCATATAGAAGGACAATATCTCAGAAGGTGTTCCTTGCTCGTCAATTTCTTCAAAAGGATTGCAGCCGCTTGTTGCTTTTCGGGATCTTGAGTTGCTATCGCATAGTTCCACTGGGTTACAAATGAACTGGGATTCGTGCCTTTGGGCATGGGGAATCTCGATTCCTCCAGATCTGCAAGTAAATCGGGACGAGTAGTTGCGTACATCGAGACATAAGCCAGAGCAGTAGACCAAGTTGATACTTCGTCGGCGAAGATCCCGGTAAACATTCCTCTATCATCAAAAGTAAGACAATCTACGGGCGATATCTGATATGTGTTCACTACATCATTGTAGAAACCATATGCTTGTTTGAGCTTTTCGGCATTCCTAGATTCAAAGAAGACAGGTTCACCTTTCTTATTGACAAATTCACCTCCCAATCCCCATACAATATTGGCTAAAACAGGGAAACTGTAGTCGCCCGGTATCCCTGGGAAGAAGTATCCCCACCGACCTACATTTTTGGCCTTCTTACCTAAATCAAAAAGATCCTGCCAAGTGTTTGGAGGTTCGATACCATACTCTGCTAAATGGCTTTTGCGATAGATATAGGAATTAGGACCAACAAAGAAAGGCAGCGCATAGAGCTTACCCCCAATTGTATTGTAGTCGATAGAAACCTTTAAGAAATCTCGAACGTATGCTTTATCAATTAAATCATCAATAGGTTGGATAAAACCTAGCTTCACCAAGGCTGGCCCCCATTCAGGCGGCATTTGGACAAGATCGGGTCTCAGCCCCGCTTTGGCTGCAGCGAACAATTTTTCATTTAGGGCACTCTTCTTGGGCAGAAGAGAGAAATTAATTCTAATCTCCGGATGTTCTGAATCCCATTCTTGCCAAGTCTTTTTAAATGCCTCCGCCAATGGTACAATTGATGATTCTTGCGAGTGCACTGATTGAATCCAAACATCAAGCACAACGGGCTCCACTTCCGCTGGGACAGCCTCCTCCTGTCCTCCCGCAAAAATACTTACAGAGCTAAGTACCAGCAGGATCGACACAATGACCAGTGTTCTCTTTTTCTTCATTTTTTTCCTCCAGAAAATGTAATTTTTCCTCCATTGACTTTCTGTCCTTCGCTCCTCATTCCTTCCGACTATGGTGGTGCTTTCATGTCTATACCTCCTTGTTTTATATAGTCTTTATTTTCCACTTCCCTGGGTCAAACCAGAAATAAACATCTTTTGAGTAAATAGGTACAGAATCACAACTGGGGCGCTCGAAATAACCGCAGCTGCTCCGAACAAGTTGTATTGCACTGCTTCCTCAACTGCAAATGAATAAACCCCCACAGTAGCCAGATGCATTGAAGACCTACTATTTATTATTAGCGGTAATAAGAACTGACTCCAGGAATATACTAAAGTAAGTATCGCCGCAGCTCCCAGCCCAGGCATGGTGAGAGGTAGCAGTATTCTTAGGAGGACTTTCCAGCGAGGAGCCCCATCAATCATTGCAGCTTCTTCAATACTCACTGGAATGCCATCAAGAAATCCTTTCATGATCCAAATACAAATAGGAATGCGGATCGCAGAAAAAATAATGATCAGCCCATGATATGTATCTATAAGTCTCAATCTAATGGCAAAAAAATAAAGAGGCACAATATTGACGGTTACAGGTATCATCTGTAAGCTGATTATGGCGATTAATAACAGTTCCTTGTGCTTGAACCGGAAACGAGAAAATCCATAAGCCGCCATAGTTGAAAATCCAAGAGTAACAACAACAGTGCCAATACATACAACAGCACTATTGAGTACTTGTTGCAAAATTTTAGTCCGACTGAAAAGCATGATATAGCCTTCCAGGGACGGGGGAAAAGGAATCCATTTTGGGGGAAAGGTAAATAATTGATATGAAGTTTTCAGAGAGGTTGTTACAATCCATAGAATAGGTACTAGCACGATAATGATCACGCACGCTAGCAGGGTGTTTCTTGCGATCTTTAGTGGAGTTGCCTTGTCAGTCAATGGTTAATTGTCCTCTTTGTCTCAAAATGAAGAAATAGAAAACGGTTAAGAGTAGATTCAACAACAATAGAAACATCGATATGGCAGCTCCAAACGAGGCATTGTAGAAAGTAAATGCTTCGCGATAGATGGCCACCG
>Ga0307426_1000134_pt1 | contig 46203 bp, 48 predicted proteins | sample SalMarWE160340MG_FD_202165 | JGI IMG/M metagenome (GOLD analysis project Ga0307426, IMG submission 202165) | Salt marsh sediment microbial communities from the Plum Island Ecosystem LTER, Massachusetts, United States - WE1603-40 | ecosystem: Environmental > Aquatic > Marine > Intertidal zone >... | reverse complement strand
ACATACTACACAAAAGCCCTTAAAGAAATGGGCTATAAAGTCAAGCTCTTAGAAACCGAAGAGTCGCAAGCGGCATAATGAAGTTTCACACGAGGTGTCAGCGGCACCGCCGGCCGCCGAAGTTTAGCTGCCTCAGGTTGGTTTACCCGCCGTGGCAGGAGGGCCGGTTTGATCGAAGAGGAAACTTCCTGGGGTCTTAAAGAAATTTTAAGCTCTCAAGATAGACGCTTTTGATTGTGGGAGCGGTTTTTAACCGCGATTATCTCGGTTGGAGTATAGCCGATAATTGTAGCTAAAAGCTAGGCAGATTTAAGGCATTGACGTTCAGGAGCCAAACCGAATGGAAGCAACCGGCAGTGAAATAACAAAAGATCGCAGCAGAGCAATCATAAAAGCTGTATTTTTACTCATTTTTGTCGTGGCGGCCATCATACTGGTCCGCTACACACCAATAAAAAATTACTTGACGGCCGACGCGCTGGGTCGTTTTCTGGCAACCGCCGGTTTCTGGGCGCCGCTAGTCTTCATACTGATTTATACGGCCGGGGTATGTTTGTTTTTGCCGGGAACGCTTTTGACCGGCCTGGGAGCCGCCATCTTCGGTGCTTACTGGGGTTTTGTGTACGTGTGGTTCGGCGCCATGGCCGGGGCCAGCCTAGCCTTTTTAATCGGACGGACGCTCGGCCGTGAATTCGCTGCCTCCCTGATTGGCGACAGATTGAAAAAATATGACGACGGTATTGAACGCAACGGATTTGCGACGGTACTGTACCTGCGGCTGGTGTATTTCCCGTTCACACCCATGAATTTCGGCATGGGGTTGACCAAGGTTCATTTTTGGGATTATTTTTTGGGGACCGGTCTGGGTATCATTGTCGGCACCTTCATTTTCACGTTTTTCATCGGAACATTGAAAGAAATCTGGGCATCCGGTAACTGGAGGGAATTGATCTCTTTTAAGGTATTTTTCTCCATCGGCCTGTTTATTTTTTCCTTCTTTATTCCCAAAATAATCAAAAGGATTAAGGGAGAATGTTGAAGCAAAGCAGAGAACATCCGGCAGGGTCGCATATGAAGCGTATTCTCGCTGCCGACATCGGCGGGACCCACAGCCGGTTTGCCTATTTTCAGGTTGACGGAAACGGCGCTCTTTCTCTGGTCGAAACCCGGTGGATTGATACGGCCAAGTCAACTTCTTTATCCCATCTAATGAGCCTGCTGAAAGACACCACTTTTTCCCTGTCCGTTGACCAAAGCGATATCGCCGTTTTGGCTGTCGCCGGACCGGTGATAAAAGGTGCCTACAGCAATCCGCCCAACATCGACTGGAATATTGATGTTTCCAACAGCGCTGAAGATTTTAAACTGAAGCGCTGCCTGCTGATCAACGACTTTGCCGCCCAAGCGTATGCCTGCCGGACACGGGTTATGGACACCGCCCGACAGGTCGTCTCCGGGCAAATTGATCCGGATGCAACCCTGGCGGTCATTGGGGCCGGAACCGGCCTGGGAATGGCCGCCCTAACACCTGATAGTGCCGGTGAATATGTGGCCGTGCCTTCCGAAGGCGGCCACAGTGCTTTGCCTTTTGAGTCACCGGCGGAATTGGATTTCATGAAATTTTTAATACACGAACTTGGGGTCCCCTATGTGGAAACCGAATATGTCGTTTCGGGTGGAGGCTTGAGCTTGATTCACCAGTTTCTTTCCGGTGAAAAATTGACCGCGGCCGAGGTCGGCTCCAGTGTCTCGCAGGATTCGGAGACGATTCAGTGGATGGCGTGTTTTTACGGCCGGGCCTGCCGCAATTACACCCTGCAGGTGCTTGCCCGCGGCGGTGTCTACATTGCCGGGGGCGTTGCAGCGAAATTACCTGCTATAGTGATTCATCCTGAATTCGAACAGCAGTTTCGCAGCTCAAAAACAATGCGGGCCATGCTGGAAAAAATACCTGTCTTTTTAAACAAAAACGAAGAAAGCGGATTATGGGGGGCTGCATTATTTGCCGTGCTAACTTTAAAGCGGCATGGGTTAATCTAAACCGAGCAATAATCATTAGACCTAAAATTCTTTCTATCAAATTAAGATGCACCTTTATTTTTACAATCTTAAACAGCCCCGAATTATAAATGGACGAGCTTACATTATGATGCTATAGCAGGCATAATTGTCTGAATGATGAAAACGATCTCGGAGGAATTTCGTATGTCCAAACTGCTGGAACTTGAAAAACTGGGCCAATCTGCATGGTGTGATTTTATCCGTCGATCATTGATTACCTCCGGCGGCCTGCAGGATTTAATCGAAAAGGGCATCAGGGGAATCACTTCGAATCCGGCTATTTTTGAGAAGGCCATCTCCGGCAGCCAAGATTATGATGAGGCCATCAGGGAGTTGATCAAAAGCGACAGGAGCTTAGATCAGATCTATGAATCCTTGGTGCTCGAAGATATCGGCATGGTTGCCGAGCTGTTCCGAAATATCTATGATGCTTCCGGCGGCGCGGATGGTTATGTGAGCCTCGAAGTCAACCCGCACCTGGCCGATGATACGCCGCAAACAATAGCGGAAGCCACCCGGCTTTTCGCGGCTTTAAATTGCCCCAATGTGATGATCAAAGTACCGGCCACGCCGGCCGGCTTACCGGCCATCACGCAACTGATCGGTACCGGTGTCAACGTTAATGTAACGCTGATTTTCGGACTTGAAAATTACAAGGCTGTTGCTGAAGCTTATCTGGCCGGCCTCGAAAAGCTGGCCGCAGCGGGTCCGGCCGTCCCGGGAGGGCACCCGGTGGATCGGATCGCATCGGTCGCGTCATTTTTTGTCAGCCGGGTTGATACGGCGGTGGACAAAGCATTGGCGGAAATAAATAATAGAAAGTTGCAGGGTAAAATAGCCATTGCAAATTCAAAAGTCGCCTACGCCGAGTTTAAAAACATTTTCAGCGGTCCCCGCTGGCAGAAGCTGAAGAACCAGGGTGCCCGGGTTCAGCGGGTGTTGTGGGCCAGCACCAGCGCCAAAAATCCCAATTATCCGGATACCATCTATGTAGACGAACTCATCGGCCCGGATACCGTTAACACCCTGCCGCCGGCGACGGTGGATAGTTTTCTTGATCATGGCCGGGTGGCCGAAACCCTCAACCGGGGGGTGGCAGAGGCCCGAAAGCAAATCGCAGAACTGGCGGAGCTGGGCATCGATCTGAATGCCATCACAAAGCAACTCCAGGAGGAAGGCGTCGTGGCATTCGCCCAACCCTTCGATGCCTTGATGAAGAGCATCGCCGAAAAAAGAGCGCGTCTGAAAACGCTCCGTTAAAACCATGAAAGGAAATTCATGGCAACCCTGGATGAATTGAAGCAGGAGGCCGCCTTTCGAGCGGTGGAATTTGTAAAATCAGGTATGGTGGTCGGCCTCGGCAGCGGCAGCACGGCCAACTTCGCAGTGCAACGAATAGCAGCGCGCATCGAGGCCGGAGAATTAGAAAACATCGTCGGGATACCCAGTTCGGCTAAAACCGAGAATCTGGCGCGAGAATTGGCAATACCGCTGACCGGTTTTGAACAACAGCAGCAGATTGACATCAACATCGATGGCGCGGACGAGGTCGATCCGAATCTGAATCTGATCAAAGGCGGCGGCGGGGCTCTGCTGCGGGAAAAAGTAGTGGCTCAGGCCAGCCGTCGCAACATCATTATAGTCGACGAAAGTAAATTGTCTCTGCAACTGGGCACAAATTGGGCGGTGCCTATCGAAGTCATCGCTTTTGCCCGCAAGGTAGAAGAAAAATTTCTAAAATCCCTGGGAGCATCGGTGACCACCCGCGGCCTTCAGGATAGCAACTATTTTAGAACCGATCAAAACAACCTGATTCTGGATGCCGACTTCGGACCAATAGCTGATCCCGAAAAATTGGCGGCACTGCTCGGCAGCCGGGCAGGTATCGTTGAGCACGGCCTTTTTTTGGGACTGGCCGGCGATGTCATCGTTGCCGGAGCAGAAGGCATCCGGCATTTAAAGCGCGGTAACGATATCAAGAAATTAGTTTATTAACTTTAGGTCCTTATGATTTCTTTCTATTCAAGGAAAAAATCTTTTCACCACGAAAACACGAAATTTAGAAAGCACGAAATTTATCTTTTTTTTTCGTGTTTTCATCCTTTCGTGCTTTCGTGATTAATTTGTTCTTTTTGGTTCCGATTCATCCGAGTCAGTTGCTTGAAAGATAATGAAACCAGATAATCATCAAAACATAGTCACGGTCGATCGCAGAAATTTTATCGGCAAAACCATTCATTTCGTTGCCGGTATCGGTCTTCTCGGCGGTCCGTTTTTAACGGTTATCAAAAATGCATGGGCCCAGACGAAACGGATTATCCTGCCCAAAGACACGCCCATGTCCAGTCTGGTAAGTAAAAATCCCGCCGAGCTGGACACCCGCAACCTGGAAGTGATTCCATTGGAAAAATTTGAGACCATGGGGCTGACGGACCACGAGGTGGATTTGAATCGCTGGCGCCTGGAGATAACCGGCAGGGTTCAAAAGCCGCTGCAGATGACCTATTCTCAGCTTCTAACGCTGCCGGCAATCGAAAGAAATGTTCTTTTGATTTGTCCGGGGTTTTTTACTAATCACGGTCGGTGGAAAGGTATCTCCGTTAAGGAGCTTCTCGGGCAAGCTGAGGCCGAAACGGGTATCACCCATGTTTCCTTTCGGGGGCCTGAGGGACGCTATGCGAAAGAGGAACAATTTTCAATCGATGAAATTAATTCCGATAAAGTTTTTTTAGCCTATCAGGTCAACGGCCGGGCGCTCCCCCAAAAGCACGGATTTCCCCTAAGAGTTGTGGCAGAGGATCACTATGGCGCCGATTGGGTGAAATTTGTCCACCATATTGAAGTTCACAAGCTAAAGGACCCGCAATGAACCGGTTACAGAAATAAGGAAAAGGGTTAAAACACAAGGTGCCGAACACTTGGTCATAAGGAAATAAACGATGGCAAATGAAGAAATAATCGTAAAAAATGCTGACGGTTCCCTGAAGGTACCTGACCGCCCGATCATCCCCTTTATCGAAGGGGATGGCATCGGACCGGACATCTGGCGGGCGGCCCGGCTGGTAATGGACAGCGCCGTTGAAAAAGCCTACGCCGGCAAGCGAAAAATCATCTGGCTCGAGCTGCTGGCCGGGGAAAATAGTTTTCAGCAAACGGGTGCCTGGCTGCCTGATGAAACGCTGGAGGCAATTGAAAAACACGTGGTGGCCATTAAAGGTCCGATGACCACACCGGTGGGCAAAGGCATCCGAAGCCTCAATGTCGCCATTCGCCAGAAACTGGATCTCTATGCCTGTGTGCGGCCGGTAAAATATATCGATCCGGTGCCCAGCCCCATGAAACATCCGGAAAAAATCGATATGGTGGTTTTCCGGGAAAACACGGAAGACCTGTATGCCGGCATCGAATACCAGGCCGGCAGCACCGACGCCGAAAAAGTCAGAGCTTTCTTAAACGATCAGATGGGCACAGACCTGCCGCATGATGCAGGTCTGGGCATCAAACCCATCAGCGCCCGAAATACCAAGCGCCTGGTCGCCAGGGCCATCGCCCATGCGATTGACAACGGTTATCCCAGTGTCACGCTGATGCACAAAGGCAATATCATGAAATTTACCGAAGGTGCCTTTGCTAAATGGGGCTACGAGGTCGCCCGCGAAAAATTTGGTGATCAGACGATCACGGAAAAAGAACTCTATGACGACTATCAGGGCAAGTTGCCTGAAGGCAGGCTGTTGATCAAGGACCGCATCGCGGACATGCTGTTTCAGCAGGTCCTGCTGCGCCCCGAGGAGTTCGGTGTTATTGCCACACCCAATTTGAATGGCGACTATTTGTCAGACGCCCTTGCGGCCCAGGTCGGCGGTCTGGGAATGGCACCGGGCGCCAATATCGGCGACCGCTGCGCGGTTTTTGAAGCCACCCACGGAACCGCACCCAAGTACGCCGGTCTGGACAAAGTCAATCCGAGTTCCATTATTCTGTCGGGTGCCATGATGCTCGATTACATGGGTTGGCGGGAAGCTGCCAATGCAATTCGACAGGCCCTGCAGGCCACGATTAAGGCCGGCATCGTCACCTATGACCTGGCGCGTCAGATAGAAGGGGCCACCGAAGTCAAATGCTCGGAGTTTGCGCACGGAATTGTGGGGCGTTTGGCCTGATATAATGTAAGGCCCGGGCACTTTATACGACCCATAATAGTGGCGAGACGTTAGAGGCAATTAGATGCAAGCAAAAAAACATAACGCGCGGCGGATTCTTCGGGCACTTCTAATCGGTGGGCTCCTTGCCGCGACAAGTTTGAATCCATCCTCCCGGGCCAAGGCTGACAATTGGTCACAAGTTCTTGAAGGCGCCCGCGGCCAAACAGTGGACTGGTATATGTATGGGGGATTTGCTTCCACCAACGCTTATGTGAACGGCTATGTGGCGCCGCGGATCATGGCGCTTTACGGTATCAAATTGCGTCAGGTGCCGATTAAAGACATCGCCGAGGTGGTCGGCAAAATCCTGGTCGAAAAGCAGGCCGGCAAAATTGAAGGCGGCGAGGTCGATTTAATGTGGATTAACGGAGAAAACTTTCGCACCTGCAAGAGAAATCATTTGCTGTTTGGGCCGTTTGCCGATCTTTTGCCCAATCAAAAGCTGGTGGATTGGAATCGCTCATCGGTTTCCAACGACTTTGGCGAACCCGTGGAAGGCTTTGAATCGCCCTGGGGCAGTGCGCAGGTGGTGATGATATACGATTCAAAGCGCACCCCCGATCCGCCGCAAACCATGGGCGGACTGCTGGCCTGGATCCGGGCCCACCCGGGTCGTTTTACCTATCCGGCGCCGCCGGATTTTACCGGCTCGGTGTTTGTGCGCCATGTTTTCTACCATGTAGCCGGCGATGTAAATTCCTGGCAGGGCAAGTTTGATGAACAGAACTTTGCCAGGGCGGCCGCTAAAACCTATCAGGTTTTAAATGATATTGCCCCGAGTCTGTGGCGACAGGGCAAAACCTACCCGCAAAGTCCGGTCCAATTACACCAACTGCTGGCCGATGGGGAGGTTGATTTTGCAATGAGCTATCATCCGGCAGAAGCATCTGAGATGATCCACAACGGTCTCTACCCCGACACCGTGCGCACCTTTGTGTTTAAGGAGGGAACCATCAGCAACACTCATTTTGTTGCGATCCCATTCAACGCTTTAGACAAGGAAGGAGCCATGGTCGTGGCAAATTTTCTGATCTCACCGGAGGCCCAGCTGCAAAAAGCAAATATCGAAGTCTGGGGAGACATGCCGGCAATTGATATCCAGCGCCTGGATGCAGACTGGCAGGAAAAATTCAAGAATCTGCCCCGGGGTATTGCCACCCTGTCGGATAAAGAACTGCAAAGCCATCAACTCCCGGAGCCACCGTCGGAAATTTTAATCCGCCTGGAAAAAGGCTGGGATCAGTATGTGCTTAAAAAGAGATGACCGAAGTTTACCAAAAGATGTGGACGCGCGGACGAGAATCAGTCCGGGGTTTTTTAAAACAGCCGCACTGGTTGGGCCTGCGCTGGCGGTCGTGGCGATTTTGTTCGGCGGCGGGCTGGGGCTGGGTTTGGTTCAAAGCCTGGGACATTTGCCGGCGGCCGGCATGCAATCCATGTCCCTCGCCCATTTTGCCAATGTACTCGAGGATCCCGATTTTTTGCAAAGTCTGGTGCTCACGCTCTACGTTTCGTTGACATCCACTGTAATCGCCGTCGGCCTTAGCATTGTGATGGCAGTTTTTTTGCTCTCGTTATCCGCCAAAAACCGCCTGGTTCATTTTATTTTCCAGATTCCATTGACGGTTCCGCACCTGGTGATTGCGGTGGCCATGGTATTTATGCTGACGCCGACCGGTCTGTTGTCAAGGGTGGTCGTCAAACTCGGCCTGATCGACTCTTCCGCGGCGTTTCCGCTGCTGGTAAACGATCGCTGGGGTATCGGTATTTTACTGACCTATGTCTGGAAAGAGATTCCGTTTATCACCCTGATGATTTTATCGGTGTTGCGCCGCAGCGGTCCCGAACTTTTGGAGGTCGGCCGGACCCTGAAAGCGGGTCGGTGGCAGCGGTTCCGCTACATCACCCTGCCCACCATTTTTCCCAGTCTGGGTGCTGCCTGTCTGATTGTCTTTGCCTACACATTCGGCGCTTTCGAGGTGCCCTTTCTGCTGGGACGAACCTACCCCATGATGCTGCCGGTGTGGGCCTACAAAAATTACAGCGATGTGGACCTGCTGGCCCGCCCCGAAGGCATCGCCACCGGACTGATCATTGCCGGAGTGGTCGTCGTTGCCATCGTGTGCTCCCAGGTGCTGACCCAGACAGCCCGGCGGCGGGGGATGATCCTATGAAAGCTTTTTATCGCAATATGACCGCGGCAACAATGATCGCCTTTGTTTTGTTGCCGTTTCTCGTGCTGATAATGTGGTCATTCAGCACCCGCTGGTTTTATCCCCAATTATATCCTGCCCAGTGGGGGCTGCGAGCCTGGCAATATGTTTTCGGTATTGCCGGTTCCCAAATAATCTCAGGTTTGATCCAGAGCATGCTGGTGGCTCTGGTTACGGCCATGATTTCAGTTCTGATCGGTGTACCGGCCGGAAGGGCTCTGGGATTGTACAATTTCAAAGGCAAGGACACGATTTCCATCATCCTGACGCTTCCTGTGATCGTACCCCCGCTGTGCGTGGCCATGGGACTGCATCTGTGGTTTCTCAAACTGGGGTTGACCGAGACCTTTGGGGGCGTGGTTTTGGTGCACCTGACGTTTTGTCTGCCCTACTCGGTTTTTGTCATGTGGGGGGTCTTTTCCAATTACAACCCGGATTACGAAGATCAGGCCCGTTCGCTGGGAGCGACTTCCTGGAAGCTCATCACCCGCGTGATGCTGCCGTTGACCCTTCCCGGCATCATGGTGGCCGGTTTGTTTTCATTTTTACTCTCATGGAGTCAGTACCTGAGCACGTTGATCATCGGCGGCGGACGGGTGACCACCCTGCCCATTTTGCTGTTTGCCCTCATGGGCAGCGGCGACCGGCCGGTGGCCGCCGCGGTCAGCATCGTATTCGTCGCACCGGCGTTCCTGGCGCTGTTGTTCAGTGCCGGGTATCTGGGCGGAAGAAGTATTACGGGGGTGCGTTGATGGGTGAGCTGCTGATGAAAAATCTAACCATCCGCTACGGCGGTGCAGAAGTGGTCAGCGAATTTGACCTCGCGGTGCATGACGCAGAGATTGTGTCCCTGCTGGGACCCAGCGGGGCCGGGAAGACCACGGTTCTCAAGGCGGTGGCCGGCCTGATTCGCCCGCAAAAAGGTGAGATCATTATTGACGGACAATCCGTGCAGCATCTGCCCCCGGAAAAACGTAATGCGGTGATGGTGTTTCAAAAATCCCTGTTGTTCCCGTTTATGAATGTGGCCCAAAACATCGGATTCGGCTTGCGCATGCAGGGACGCCATGGTCGGGAAATCCGCAGGCAGATCGACCGGATCCTGGAGCTGACGGAACTCACCGGTCTGGGGCAGCGCAAGGTGCATGAACTCTCCGGCGGGCAGCAACAACGCGTAAGCCTGGCCCGGGCGCTCGTGCTCAAACCGGCCATACTCCTGCTGGATGAACCGCTGAGCAACCTGGATGCCAACCTGCGGCAGCAGATGCGGGAGTTGATTCAGGACATCCAGGTCGAGACCCGGATCACTACTTTGTTTGTTACCCATGATCAGGTCGAGGCGCTGATGATATCGCACCGGGTGGGCCTGCTTTTAGACGGACGGCTGCGCCAGGTCGGCGAACCGCGGGAACTTTTTTACCGACCGGTGGACCCCGATGTGGCCCGCTTTTTCGGCGGCTGCAATTTTATTCAGGGCCATGTCAAAAACGGAATGTTCCGGTCGGAGTACGGCAATGCACCGGCACCGGCGATCAACGGCAACGGACATTTGCTGACCGCAACCATCCGCCCGGAAGATATTCTCATCACGCCGGAGTCAAAATACGATCTGCAGGGGCAGGTCCAAAAAACAAATTTCGAAGGCAGTGCCACCCGCATCTGGGTGCAGTGTAAGGACACCCGTTTTGTAATTTTGACTTCAGAAACAGGCATTTTCCCCGGCCAAAAGGTCGGATTGCACCTGCCGCCGGATAAAATCCGTATATTTCCTGGCGGTCCGGAATCCGGGGAAATGATATGATCGGATCTTTGCTATATCAGGATGAATCTATGGACTTGATGACCGACATGCTGCCCCAAGTGGCGGAGTACCTTAACACCAGGGATTGGCAAGATGTCCCCGCCATGCAGGGTCGCCAATTTATGGTCACTCCTTTAGCCCAGGGCGAGTACAACCTGAATTATCTCATATCTTCTGATTCTCTTCAGCTGGTCTTTCGGGTGAACATCGGCACCCAGATAAACCGGGAGGACCAGATCGTCTACGAATATTGGGCGCTGAATCTGCTCAAAGACAGCGGGGTGACCCCCCAACCCCACTTTGTCGATGATACGCGCCGCTTTTTCGACCGCGGCATCCTGATCATGGATTACCTACCGGGGGAGGCCTTGGACTATGATAGGGACCTTCCGGAGGCTGCCGCCCTCCTGGCAACCGTCCACCAGGTAGATGTACCGGAAGAAAACAATCACCTGATTCGCGAAGATGCACCCCTATCAATGATTTATGAAGAGTGCGCCGGACTGCTTCAGCAATACTTTGATTCGGATCTGGTGGATCCGGCTATCCGGGATTATCTGATGGATTTAAAGGCCTGGGCGGACACGGCCCGGGCCGGGGAAGACTACTACCGGCAAGATCCCTGGCCCTGCATCGTGAATACGGAAGTCAACTCCGGCAATTTCATCGTAAACCGTAAAAGGAAAACGATGCACCTGGTGGACTGGGAGATGCCCCGCTGGGGCGACCCGTCCCAGGACCTGTCACACTTCTGCTCGCCGCTGACCACCCTGTGGAAAACCGACTGGCGCATGTCACCGGCGGAAAAACGCGATTTTCTTAAAACCTATTGCCGGCACATCCACGACCCCCATCTGCGGGATACCATAGAAGAGCGGGTGCGCCTGCGCGACCCTTTTGTTTATCTGCGCGGCATTTCATGGTCGGCCATGGGCTGGGTGGCATATCAAACCGAGTTTTCCGGCATGAAAAACCCGGACACCTGGGCCAAGCTGCAGCAGTACCTGAACCTTAAGTTTATCCGTTCGCTGTTTGATCCGGTTGTCGGTCACTGATGCATCTTGGGAACAAAGAAATCAAACGACCCAATTCTGTACCTTCAAACCAGGAATCCGTTGAAACTCCCGTTCGTTGTTGGTAACGATCGTAAGATCTGCCGCTTTAGCGTGCGCGGCTATCCACAAATCGTTGTTGCCGATAGGCTGTCCTTTGAACTATTTCTTTTTCATTTTGGCGCCACGCAGAGTGTAGCGCTTGTGGGCAGTCAGCAAGGTTTTGCGCATGCGCACGGATCGGGGGGTAACCTCCACCAACTCGTCTTCGCGGATGAAGCTGATGGTCTGCTCCAGGGTGATCGGTTTGATGGGAGATAAGATGACGTTTTCGTCTTTGCCGCTAGCCCGCAGGTTGGTCAGCTTCTTTTCCTTGCAGGGGTTGACGTCGATATCCTGACCCCGATTGTGTTCGCCGATGATCATGCCCTCATAAACCGGATCGCCGGGCACCACAAAAAGCCGGCCCCGGGGCTCCAGGTTAAACAAGGCATAAGGTACGGCATGGCCGCTGCGATCCGCCACAATGGAGCCGGTAAAGCGACTGGGACACTCCCCGCGGAACGGCTCGTAGCCATCGAACAGGGCATGCATGATCCCGGTGCCCCGGGTATCGGTCAAAAACTCATCGCGGTATCCGATCAGCGTCCGGGCCGGCACGGAAAATTCGATGCGCACGCGTCCCTTGCCGTTATTGACAAGGTTGGTCATCTTGCCCTTGCGCAGTGAAAGTTTTTCCGTCACGACCCCTAGAAAGCGCTCCTGGCAGTCGACCATTAGACGCTCGATGGGTTCGAGCTTTTCACCGTTTGTGAAGCGGTAGATGGCCTCGGGCCGGCCGACGCAGAATTCATAGCCCTCCCGGCGCATGGTCTCGATTAAAATGGCCAGTTGAAACTCACCCCGGCCCTTGACCACGATGCTGTCCCGTTCTTCCGTATTCTCCACGCCGATGGCCACATTGACAAGGGTCTCTTTTAACAGGCGTTCCCGTATGCGGCTGAACTGGACGTACTTTCCCTCTTGACCCCCAAAGGGCGAGTTGTTGAAGGTAAACTTCATTGACACCGTGGGTTCATCCACGCTGATGCGGGGCAGGACTCTGGGTGTCTGCTGGTTGCAGATGGTATCACCGATCTTAACTTCGTCAATGCCCGCAAGCACCACAATATCGCCCGGCTGGACCTCGCGAACCCCCTTTAATTGCATGCCCTCGTAAACCTGGAGTTTGGAAACTTTGAGTGAAACACTCCGGCCGTTTTGTCCCAGACACACTAGACTGTCGTTGGAGCGGGCCGTTCCGTTAAATATTTTTCCTACCGCTAAACGGCCCAGGTAATCCGAATAGCCCAGGTCCGAGACGAGCATCTGAAAGGGGGCATCGGGATCGTGGGAAGGGCCGGGAATCATTTCAAGCACAGTGTCGAAAAGCACGTGCAGGTTTATTCCCTGCTCATCCATTTTTTTCTTAGCGATACCATCCCGGCCGACCGCGTAAAGCAAGGGAAATTCAAGCTGCTCGTCGGTGGCATTCAGATCGATCAACAGGTCGTAAATCTCATCGAGGACCTCGGCCGGGCGGGCATCCTGACGGTCGATTTTATTGATGACCACGATGATTTTAAGATCAGCCTCCAGAGCCTTTTTGAGGACAAACCGGGTTTGGGGCAAGGGGCCTTCCGAGGCGTCCACCAGCAGAATCGCCCCATCGGCCATTGAAAGGGCCCGCTCCACTTCACCGCCGAAATCCGCGTGGCCGGGCGTGTCGATGATATTGATCCGAACACCCTGCCAAAGGACTGAGCAGTTCTTGGCCGCGATGGTGATGCCGCGCTCTTTCTCCAGGTCCAGGGTGTCCATGAGCCGTTCGTCGACCTGCTGGTCGGCCCTGAAAAGACCGCTCTGCCGGAACATGGCATCCACCAGGGTGGTCTTGCCGTGGTCGACATGGGCGATGATGGCGATGTTTCGCAGTCTGCCGTTGGTCACTAGGTTGGGCATGGTTTGTGTTTTTCCTTATTGCAATCTTTAGCGGGCCGAGCCGGAAATGCAATATAACCATCTATACCCCAATTACAAGGGCATTCCGGAAGTTGATTATGGCCTTTGGAATGAATATCATACTGTAAAGAAATCACAATTAAGACGCTAAACGGAGAAAACAACCATGATCAAACCGATTTACCTGGACTACAACGGCACCACGCCCCACGACCCGGAAGTGATCGAGGCCATGCGGCCGTTTTTGGAAACCGAATTCGGCAACCCTTCCAGCTCCCACTGGTACGGCATCAAACCCAAACAGGCCGTGGAGACTGCCCGCAGACAGGTAGCCGGTATCCTTAACTGCAGTCCAAACGAGGTTTTCTTTACCAGCGGCGGAACGGAATCCAACAACCACGCCATCCGCGGTGTTGCGCGGCGGTTCAGGGGAAAGGGAAATCATATCATCACCAGCAGTTTCGAACACCCGGCGGTGCTCGAGGTCTGCCGCTGCCTTGAACCGGATGGATTCGAAACCACCTATCTGCCGGTCAGTGAAGACGGCCTGGTGGATCCGGCCGATGTGGCAAGAGCCGTCCGCCCCACATCCATTCTGATCAGCATTATGCACGCCAACAACGAAGTCGGGACTGTACAGCCGATTGCCGATATCAGCCGCATCGCTAAACAACACGGCATCGTCATGCACACCGACGCCGCTCAATCGGTGGGTAAGATCCCGACTGATGTAGAACAACTGGGGGTGGATTTGCTCTCGGTAGCCGGCCATAAAGTGTATGCGCCCAAGGGAATTGGTGCATTGTATGTGCGCCCGCCGTTGGCGCCCGAAAAATTCTGTTACGGTGCCGGTCAGGAAATGGGGTGGCGAGCCGGAACCGAGAACGTGCTGGAAATCGTCGCGCTGGGAAAAGCCTGTGAAATCGCACAAAGGGATCTGGAGAAAAATATGGCCCGGATGAAGTTTCTGCGCGATCGGCTGCATGAAGGGCTATTGGGCCGACTGGCCAATATTCGCCTGAACGGCCACCTCGAATTTCGCCTTCCGAATACGCTTAATATTTCTTTTAAGGGGCAGGAAGCCAATCGCATCCTGGAAGATATTGGCCTCGAGGTGGCCGCCTCCGCCGGCGCAGCGTGCCACGCCGACTCTGTGGAAATTTCCCATGTACTGGAAGCCATGGGCGTTCCCCTGGAATGGGCCAAAGGAACCCTGCGGTTCAGCGTCGGCCGGATGACGACCGAAGCGGAGATCGACAAAACGATTCGTGTAGTGGCCGGGGCATTGAGTCAATCGAATTGTGCTGGATAAAACTCGTACATGCATCTGCATCCCCTTGAGGTTGGATTCAGGGATTCAGGGATTTAGGGGGTCGCTGAGCCCCGCATACAAGGAAGGGAGGACGAAGAAAATGGCAATACGGGTACTGATGAAAAGAATGTTTTCGGAAGACAAGGCAGAGGCCCTGCGGGAGCTCACCGACCAAATGCGTGTACTGGCCATGGATCAGTCCGGGTATGTCTCCGGAGAAACTCTTAAACGAATCGACCGGCCGGGGGTAAGCCTTGTCATCAGCAAATGGAAATCGCGGGAGGCATGGGAGAATTGGTACAAGACCCCGGAACGGGAAAACATGCAAAAAAAGATCGACGGTCTTTTGGGGGTTGAAACGGAGTACGAGATCTACGATTACGATTAGCTTTGTCTTAATTGAGATTTCTTTGCTTTTTATAAAAAAATATTTTCATCACGAAAACACGAAATACAAATCACTGCTATCTTGCAATCGACAGAACCTTGCAACCGAGTGCCGCCACGATGGCGACGGAAGCCATTTTGAGCATGATACCCCGCTGTCCGGCGTTGATCAGGACCTCTTCGTTGTTCAGGATGCTGCTTTCCATGAAGGTCTCCAACCGCTGCTGCGTTCCGAAAGGGCTGATTCCGCCGACCAGATACCCTGTCAGCCGTTCAGCGGTTTTGATATCGACCATGGCGGTGCGTTTGACTCCGCAAAGGCACGCCAGCTTCTTGAGGTCCAGTTCCCGATTCCCGGGCAGCAGCGCGAGGCAGTAATTTTTGCGGTGCAATTCCACCACCAGGGTCTTTACCGTGCGCTCAAGGGGATAGCCGGTAGCCCTTGCAGCGAATTCAGCGCCTTTTTCTTCGTGTTCGTATTTGACGACCTCGTAGGGGATCTTTTTTTTCCGGAGATATAAAATCGCGCGAGTGGACAAGGTGCCTGCCTTGGTTGGTGGTTGGCAAATTAACCTTCATAGGGGCTTTCTATAAAGCGGTGAAAGGGATGTCAATCTGAAAGTATCGGTCTGTTTCGTTTGTATACCGACGCGGGAATACTTTTTTGCTTGACAGGATCATTTTATTTTTGTTATTTACGCCCCAGCCGGGACAGGAAGCCCCGGCGAACCATCAGCCCGCAAGAGAGGTTGAACACCGGACTGACCGGCGGGTCTGAGTTAGCATTACAACAAATTGTTGAATAAAGCCACGAAGGCGATTCCTCTAAAATGGGGAAAAGCGGTCGTGGCTTTTTTTATTTTTGCGGGCCACGCGATGCTGCTAATTGCCGACCATCAGATGGCCGCGGCCTTTTGAGGAATGATCCTCGGCACCCGGCGCCTGCCAGTTCAAACATAGCGCCTGAAGCAGCGTCTGAAGATGCGGATTTGGAAATGCTCCATTAACCGACACCCGATAACAGCAACCCAATTATAAGGAGGATTAAAAATGAAGTTTGGTAAAATGACAGTCCTGATTGCTTTTTTTATCTTGATTGCGGCAGGTCCGGCCTGGTCGCATTTTGGGATGTTGATTCCCTCAGATTCAATGGTGATGCAGGACGACAGTCGGACGGTAACGGTCACCCTGTCCTTTTCCCACCCCTTTGAAATGGTGGGGATGGATTTGGTCAAACCTAAAGTTTTTAACGTGCTGGCCGGCGGAAAGAAGCAGGACCTGCTGGGTTCACTGGAAGCAACCCGCGTAATGGACCACGCAGCCTGGAAGGCGGCATATCCGGTAAAGCGCCCGGGCGTTTATATGTTTTACATGGAACCCGAGCCCTATTGGGAGCCGGCTGAGGATTCGTTTATCATCCATTATACCAAGAGTGTCGTAACGGCCTTTGGTGACGATGAAGGCTGGGATGAGGAAATCGGGTTGAAGACCGAAATCGTTCCCTTGTCCAAACCCTTTGGCCTGTACGCCGGAAACGTTTTTCAGGGGATTGTCAAGCTGAACGGCAAACCGGTACCGTTTGCCGAGGTTGAAGTCGAATACTATAACAAGGACAAGAAGTATACGGCCCCCACCGAGTACATGATTATCCAATCGATCAAGTCCGATGGAAACGGCGTGTTCACATATGCGACCCCGGTTTCCGGCTGGTGGGGTTTTGCGGCGCTAAACGAAGCTGATTTCAAACTGCCGCATGAAGGAGAAGAAAAGGATGTCGAACTGGGAGCGGTTATCTGGGTGTACTTCCATGACATGAAGTAAAAATAAGGAGAGAAGATGAAGAGACGACCATGTTTAATAGCTGTCAGCGGAATTGCTGCAATAATTTATCTGTTATTTTTAAACGGAACGGTATCGGGATATGATCTCACCGACAAATTTTCTATCGGCGGCGTAATAGCCGGCGCCTACCAGTACCAAGGGGTGGATGGTGACGACAATATGGGTCGCGGCGCACTGCCTTTCCAGCCGGAGTTCAGCTTTCGGCCGACTCAAGATGACGAGATTTTTGCAAATTTCGGTTTTGCAGCCGGCAACGGTCTCAACGCGGTTACCGACTTCAACCTGGCCCCGTGGGCCGCCGACCTGGAAGATGACGTCAAGGACATCAACGGCCGCAACCGGGACTATCTGCTGACCGTCTGGTACAAGCACACCTTTGAATTTGGCGAAAACAATGCCCTGGGTCTGACCGGCGGCATCATCGATGCCACCGCCTACATCGATGAAAATGCCTACGCCAATGATGAGTACACCCAGTTTATGAACCAGGCCCTGGTAAACGGGCCCAACGGCTTTGCACCTTCATACGATATAGGCGGGGCCGTGGAATGGGAACTCGGCAGTTGGGCGATCAAAGGCGTCGGAATGAATGTCGGCGAAAACGATGACGGCAACAACTATAATTTTTTTGCAGCCCAGCTTGGCTATAAACTGAACACATCGCTGGGGGAAGGTAACTACCGTTTGATCGGCCAGCTCACCAGCAAAGAATTTTCAGACGAGAACGGCGATAAGGAAAATTTGACGGCCGCTATGATTTCATTTGACCAGGAGTTGGGCGAGATTTTGGGTGCCTGGATTCGCTTCGGTTGGCAGGATGACAAGGCCCTCATTGATTATAATACGCTTTTATCAGGCGGTCTGAATATCACCGGCAAGTGGTATGGCCGCGAAGCAGACAACATCGGCATCGGCTACGCCTATCTGAACGGTGAAAAAGACTTCGACTATGCGCAGGTGGCCGAGGCTTACTGGCGCGTTGTGCTCAATGACTATTTTGCCGTCACAGCTGACCTGCAGTACATCCGGGACAAATACGACAACAGCAGCGATGATGTTGACGGGTTTATCGGCGGGCTACGGATGACTGCCGAATTCTGACCTGTTTTTTTATGTTTTGCCGGGTTTTCGGATTTCAGGCGTTAACCCCGGAAACCAGAGAGCTCTTCGACCCACCTCAACTTGCCTGAAGCGGGTCGGGGAATTCCGCACGTGTCGCTTTTAGTTAGTCCGCTGCCCCCTGGGCAATCACAAAATTTTGGTGCCGATCGCCTTCGGGTAAAAGAAAGGATTTCTCTTATGCACATTTCTGAAGGAGTACTATCCGCTCCCGTGCTGCTTTCGGGCGCGGCCCTGGCTGCCGTAGGGACGGGCATCGGGCTGAAGAAACTGGACTATGAACAGATTGCCAAAGCCGGGATGCTTTCGGCTGCCTTTTTTGTGGCGTCGCTGGTCCATGTCCCCATCGGGCCGTCCAATGTCCACCTGATATTGAACGGACTGGTGGGTCTTCTCCTCGGCTGGGGGGCCTTTCCGGCCATCCTGGTCGCACTGGTATTGCAGGCCGTTTTTTTCCAGTTCGGAGGCATTACGACCTTAGGGGTAAACACCGTCGTTATGGCGCTGCCGGCGACCCTTTGTTATATTATTTTCGGACGGTTTGTCCAAAAAAACTCCCGGACTGCCGTCATCGCCGCCTTTGCCTGTGGATTTCTGTCGGTGCTGCTTAGCGGTCTGTTCGTCGCCTTATCCCTGATTTTTACGGATGAGAATTTCCTGGAAGTCTCCGGTATCATAGTTGCCGCCCATGTGCCAGTTATGATTATTGAAGGTATCGTTACCGCAATTTGTGTGGCCTTTTTGCGCAAAGTAAAACCGGAAATGCTGCTCGGCAAGCTGGATTAGCCAATGCCTATTTTTCATATCGGCAGTAGAGAGAAATCCCTGCCGAACTTCAAAACGGCACTTAACAGACGAGGTCTACACATGGATAAAATTAGAGTAAAAAATGCTGTTGCTGTCCTACTCTTTATATGGATCGTATTTTTTGTTATTGATTCCGCATTCGCCCACCGGGTGAATGTTTATGCCTGGGTGGACGGCGACAAGATTTACCTGGAAAGCAAATTTGCCGGCGGCCGGCCGGTAAAATCCGGCAAAGTCGTCGTTACTGATCCCCGGGGAGTCGAGCTGCTGTCCGGTGTGACAGATGATGAGGGTGAATTTTCTTTCAAAATTCCCGAACGGACGGACTTAAAAATTGTGCTGATCGCCGGACAGGGGCATCAGGCCGAGTGGACCATACGTGCGGCCGAGATGGAGGATTTGCCGTCCGGGAAAGCGTCGGATGCCGGCGCCGCAAAAGCCGGGCCATCCGAACAAAAAAACGTTGTTTCCAAAACATCTGCAGCTAACGGAACCGCCGCGCCGGACACTGTTATGAGCCCGAAAGAATTGGAAGCGGTCATCGAATCTGTTCTGGATCGCAAATTGAAACCCATCACAAGGATGCTGGCTGATATGCAACAAGAGGGCCCTTCTGTAAGAGACATTTTTGCGGGTATCGGCTACATCTTCGGTCTTGTCGGCGTCGTGGCGTATATCCAAAGCCGCAAAAAGAAAATCTGATCCACTGGAAGTTGATCATCCCTGTCAAGAGGTTTTTTGTAGTCTAAAAAATTTTTCGGTTCTATAGACAAAAATATGGCTGGATCATTTCATAGATTACTTATTAAAATTGAAAATAATTCTGAGTTGGAATTAATCTCTTGACAAAGATGCGTTCCCTGTTTTAGTCAGAATTATAAGGTGCGTGAGCTTAATAGGGAATCCCGTTAGAATCGGGAGCGGTCCCGCCGCTGTAATCGGGGACGAAATCTGCGACATGCCACTGCCTGGTTGAAACCGGTTGGGAAGGTGCAGACATTAGAGAGATCCGAGAGCCAGAAGACCTGCCTCATAAATATGCTGCTGCTCTGCGGGCGACAGTGGTTGTGGTGATATAAAAAAGGGTTAAGAAAACTGGGTGCAGCCCTTCAAGCCTTTATGGTTTGAGGGGCTTTTTTTGTTGTGAATATTCTCCAACAGCACAACTGCCAACAATCGTCTTGGTTTAGAGCTTACCGTAGAGTTTGGCCGAGTGAGCTAGGTCTTTCAAATCATTGTGAAGGGGGGTGGTTAGAATTAAATTGGGAGCCAAAACTAAGATAGTACATTAAAGACAAATTTGACACCGACCAGGAAGATATCGATGGGATTATCGGAGGAATACGGCTGACTGCCGTGTTTCAGCATTTTGGTCATTATTTAAAGACGTAAATCATAATTCCGATCCAAAAGGAGAATCTACAAATGAAAAAAAGAAATGGGATTTCGTTTTTAGCTGCTTTCATAACTATCTGCCTGTGCGCTGCTGCATGGGCGGAGAGTCACGGACACCAAGCAGACGAAAAGGTAGGTATTTTGTTGGTGGCTTTTGGATCCAGCGAAGCCAGCGCCCAGGTGTCCTTTGAAAACATAGAGAAAAAAACTAAGGCTGCTTTTCCAGATATTCCAGTACGGTGGGCCTATACTTCTACCATAATCCGTAAAAAGCTGGCCAAACAGGGCAAGTACCTGGATTCACCTGAATTGGCCTTGGCCAAAATGATGGATGAAGGATTTACCCATGTGGCCGTGCAATCGCTGCACACCATCGCCGGCGAAGAATACCACGATTTGAGCCGCACCGTAGGCGCCTTCAAGGTGATGGGTGGATTCCAGCGTATCATCCTGGCATATCCGCTGCTGGCCACCCAGGAAGACATGCAGCGCGCTGGGGGCGGCATACTGGAAAATATTCCCAAAGAAAGAAAAAAGAACGAAGCAGTGGTTTTGATGGGGCACGGCACACCTCATCCATCCAACGCCTTTTATGCCGCCCTGATGTTTCAGCTTCAGCTTGTAGACCCCAATATTTTCGTAGGCACCGTTGAAGGCTATCCTGAAGTCGGTTTAATCAGAGACCTGATGCTCAAAAAGAAAATCAAAAAAGCGTATTTGATGCCGTTTATGTCCGTTGCCGGCGACCACGCTAAAAACGACATGGCCGGTGATGATGAGGACTCCTGGAAATCAATTTTCACCAAAGCCGGTATCCAATGCGTTCCGATTCTCAAGGGAACCGCTGAATATGATGTCTTTGTCGACATGTGGGTCGATCACCTTAAGGGTGCATTAAGCCATTTTGATTGATTCTTCCTTTCCTTAATAGGGTGTGGAACTGCCGGCGGGAGGATCGCAATATCGGATAACGCCCTTCACGTAAACTTTTTGGAGGGCGTTATCAATTCACTTCTGATGGCAACAGCTTTCATATCACAGTTTAGAGAGGAGAAAAATTATGAAGACCGGAGTAATCTTGTATGTTCTCGGCAATGACGACTTAGAACCTGCCGTTGACCTCGAAAAGGAGGTCAAAAAGCTTGGCATTGAAGCGGATAGAGTAGAGTTGGTATCACAAAATGCCGGGCATTTAGATGTTTCAGAGGCATGGTGGCTTCTTACCGCAGGGGGAATGCAGCGGATTTTATGCTCGCTTGGACAGCTCACCGATTCCGGTCATCTCCAATTGACCGGACGAGTGCTCCGCTTGGCCGGCTGACTGAGGTTGATATTATTAGTGCCGGCCTGGCCCCGCCATCCGAATCGATTAATCCCGAAGGGAGAAGTTCGATTTTAAAATTTCAGGACCAGAGGAGATATAACAATGGTGTCAGATGCAAGAGAAATCTTCTCGGAAACTTTCATAGTTTGGAATGATGAAATTAATTTAGTTGCCGCCTTAATTCCGTCAAAGAACGGTCTAACGGCAATATGTGGAATGGCTAAATTTAAGAATGGGAAACAATTGGCAATATTCTCCCAACCGGATGAGTATAAAATTTTACATAGGCGACTCTTGTATGCATGTCGCTGGATTGCCGATTTATACGGCACTCATGTTGTCTGCGCCAGGTGCCCCGCAACAGGCGCTGAAGAATTTGCCCCGCTTAATTTCAGGATATTTGGAAATCTTGAAAAAAAACTCGCCAGGCCTTGGGTGCATAAGATATCAGGCCATTTAAACTAAACATCTCGCTATATGTTAGGCCTCCTTTATCCAAAAAGGGACAAACGGGCAGGCCTCTATGCCTGCCCGTCATAATGAGCTGCCGGTAAAGATTACGCGTCTTCACCGCGCACCGCAAATCCGCTGGGCTGCAGCCCGTTAGAAGAAGACGTGCCGGCGATTTTTGCGAGATAGACGTCCCCGAGATCCTTGATGTGGGTGTGTATGTTGTCAAAGTAATTGTAGTGGATCTGCTCCTCATCAATGATTTCTTCGAATATTTTCATGCTTGTGCTGTCGCCATTCTCACGGCATACCAGCGCGAACTGATTGATTGGCTTTGATCTTTATTTGTTTCAAATCAGCAATTATCCGATTTAAGATGAAAAAGGCTGCTAACCCCGCTGCTTGGATCGGTTACACCACCGCCGGCCTGCTATTCCGCTGAATCTGTTCAAACAGATCCGGTTCCGGGAGGCACGGCCGGCTTACCACAACCGCCAGACGACTCGATCGCCCCTTTTTTCGGCTCGGGCCTTCTCCATATGCCTAAGTGAGGCAAATTGCCGCTGTAGATCCTCCGGGCTCAGTTGGCAGCTGAGCTGCTGCAGCAAGGCCGCCGGTTCAAGGCCGCCGGTTTTCTTTAAGATGTCGAGGATTTCCGACTGGATCGGCGTCAGGGTCCCGGCACCGCCTGCATGCTTTTCAAAGGATTTCGCACTGTGCACGGCCCAGGGGTCGCAGGTTCGGACGGGCGAAAGGGCGTCCATGTAACAGTCTTCGCAGAGGGTCTGTCCCAGATGTTCTTTTTCTTCCCCCGCCTCAATGGTATTATGACAGCGTTCACACTTCATAGGTCACCTCGTTGAATTAAGAAATTGCCCAGGACGTGCAGCTGATCACCCGCCCCAATGCACGGCCGGTGAAAGGCAAATTTTGGCGCCATTGATGCCGATTATTCCGGACATTGCGTAAGCCTGGGCAGGCGGCTGCCTTTCGTCTGTCTGAGCCGTTGAAACATTCGTCTACCGCTAACGGTCAATTCCCAGATCCCGGTGGATTTGAAGCATCCATTCGGGAACCGTAGGATTGTCAACGCCGTAGTAGGACTTAGAATAAGGCTTGATATCGACAATGGGGCTACCGTCAACGGCCTCCAATCCCTTTACTTTAATAACATTTCCGGTCCGTTCAAGCAAGGACACCGCCGACATCAGAACCGGATTGGGCCGTGCCGGACTGCAGGTGGCGAATATGCCTTGCAAGGGCAAATCTTTACGGCCCATTGGATGGACTTTTCGCAGATTCCGCCGTTCCGGGTCGATCAGATGGGGCCAATAAAGCACCAGGATATGGGAAAAACCGTCGATGCCGTCGAGCAGCTCCACCCATCGGGGAAAGATGAACAGCTCGCAAATGTTGTTTTCGACCTGCTGGTGGTATTCGCGAATCTTTTCCAAGCGCTCCTGCAACTCGATATCCGATTCGCCGGCTAGCAAGATGGGGGTTTTGATTTCACTTCGCACCTCCCCGACCGGGGTGAGCTGCATTGGCAATAGATGGTTTTGGTTGCCGTCCATTTGATATTTCTCCTAAATTAATGGAAAAGCGGGACTGCCTTCCCGAGGGTCAATAACCTTTTTATATCCTTTGAGATTTCAGATTGTCATATCGTTTCATTACTTGCAGTTCATAATCCGCCCGTCTGCTCCAGGGCGGCTGGCGCACTCGCCTCGGGGGGACAGTGACGGGCTACCGGTTCCAGACCGCAGCATAGGGATCGCCGCCGGCTACTTTATCGGCAAGCTTCGCCTTGCCCGCAAAAGATTTGAGCTCGACGATATAGGCAAGCAGCTTATCCAAGGGGAGGCGGGCCAGTTCCCGGGACATTTTCACCCTGGCAACCCAGAACATCGGGTTGGCAGGTCCGCCTTTAGGCGTCAATTCATCGGGCTTCACCCCGGTGTCCTGAAAAGCCTTGCTCCAGTCAAATCCCAGCACCCTGCCGTCGCACGTGTCCGATTTATTGTTTACGCGCATGGCAACGAGCGAGGGTTGAACCCCGGCCTTGGCATATTTCTCCAGTAGGCTGCCGTCAATCGCCATGGCGTATCCCGAGGATTTTCCCGTTCTTCTGAAAGTATTTATTTCCTGGCCTGATTCAAATAGATCATCATCAAAAGCGGCTTCATGCCCGACGTTCACTTCTGATCTGCAAACTTTAATTATATCTCATTTCACCTGGATGAGGTCTATCGTTTTTCGCTGGCTTCAAAACACGGGATGCATAAAAGCTGACCGCCGAAATGGCGGACACGCGACTCCATGACCGTCTCGCCGCACGCTACACACACCAGGGAAGCCAATATCCGGGCTTTTTGGGGGACAGGCTCGACCGGTGTTTTGACCTCAAAGAGTTCCGTCAGCGCGGATTCCATGATGTGGCTGGAGATGTCGGTCCGGGTCTCGCGCCAGAGATTTTCCTCTTCCTCGGTCAGTCCTTCCGCCAGCATCTTTTTATGAAGCTTGCCCAACGCAGCGCCGGCATTGCCGTAAATGTCCGGCCGGGCCACCAGGCGCGCCGCTTTGCCGTCCTTTCTTCTATAAAAGGAGAAGGCGTTTTTGCCATAGTCTTTGTGAATCAGGTTGCCCTTGCCGAAAGTGCAGCCCGTCAGATACTGAACGGCATCCACGCCGCACATGTCGGTTTCCACCACGGCCACGATTTCTTCATCGCGGGCACTGCCTATCTCCTGCAAGGCCCATTCCGCGGCCCGGATTCCGATGGCCAGGCCCGGACACCAGTGGCCGTGAAAGGCGATTGTCTGTTCAATAATTTCATCGGATAATATCGCGTTGTTCATAAAAGCCTCCTTTATTTAATAAAATTGATAGCGTCAATCTTCTCTAGTGCAAAATTATCAGCAAAGATTTCAATATTCCATAAGCGCTCTAGGTGCCTGCATTTGGGGCCGGAAACATCTCACCAGGTGATGTCCTCCATTGGGATTCGTTTGCGGCGGCATTTCAGAAAAACACTGCGGCCCGGCCTGGCGGCAGCGCGGGGCAAAGGGGCAGCCGGCTTCATAGGCAGCCTTTGACGCCAGGCAATGGCTGGCGGCATTTCCTGCGGCGCTCCGAATCAGGAGACTTGTGTAGGGGTGAAGCGGACGACCCAGCACCCGGACAGACGGTCCTGTTTCGACCAGGGTCCCGCCCATCATTACGCCGATCCGATCTCCAATCTTGCGGGCCAAACCAATATCATGGGTCACGAAAAGCAGGGTCAGCCCTTTTTCAATCTGCAGGTCCAGAAGGAGCTTGAGGACCTTGGCCTGAACGCTCGGGTCCAGGGAACTGGTCGGCTCATCCGCTACCAGCAAGGTTGGCTCCAGTATCAGCGCACGGGCGATGCAAAGCCGTTGGACGGCCCCCATGTTGAGCTCGTGGGGGTATCGTTTAAGAAACGCGGTCTCAATGGAAAGCCGCACATCGCTCAAGGCCCGTTTGACACGCAGCTGCATTTCCTCCTTATCCCTGCAATTTCCTTGAATCCTGAGCGGCTCGGCCACGATATCGAAAACGGACAGGCGGTGGCTGACCGCTTCGGCAGGGTTTTGATAGATCACCCCGATCCGCCTCGCCAAAGTGCGATAGTTCCGGTCCCTCCATTCGTCCATATTCCTGCCGTCGAAAACGCGGCAACCCCGGTCGGGAACGAGCACCCCGGCCGCGATCATGGCCAGGGTGGTCTTACCCGACCCCGTTTCACCCACCAGACAAAAGATCTCTCCGGCGCGCAGGTCCAGGTTCGTTGGGAATAGGGCCGTGACCTTTTTGTACCGCTTGCTCACGTCTTTCAGTTCGATGCGGTTTACAATACCCCTGCGCAGACAGCGAATCCGGTGTCCGTCCACCGCCGACATCGGTACATCCTTCCGGCAGCAATCTTCTATCGCCTGGGTGCACCGCGGCTGAAACAGACAGCCAGCAGGCGGTGCATGACAGTTCTCATGCAAAGATCCGGGATCGATCACGTGGCTGTGAGATTGTATACCGTCGCCTTTTTGGAAGTGCCGGTGGCTGACCCGGTAAAAGGCATCCCCGCGGATGCCGCCGAGATCGCGCAAGGTCTCCATGCTCGGATAAGACCGGCCCAGCGCCAGGGTGTAAGGATGGGATGGATTCTGCAGTAGATCCGCCGCCGGCATGGTCTCCATGATCTGGCCCAGGTAAAGGACCGCCAGGTCGTCAGCCAGATTAACGGCCAGATCGAGGTCATGGGTTACCAGCAGAACGGAGGCGCCTCGTTTGGAAACATTCCGGATAACATGGGCGACGAATGTTTTGGCCACGGCGTCCAGGGCCGAGGTCGGCTCGTCTAAAATCAGCACTTCCGGGTCCATAATCAGGGCCATGGCATGCAGCACCCGCTGGATCTCGCCGCCGCTCAATTCGTGGGGGAAACGGCGTCCCTCTTCAGGCTGCAGTCCCATCTTCGCAAGGACCTTCATCGCCCGATCCCTCGCCGCTTGCTTCTCACTTTGCCCGTGTTGAATCAGAGGTTCAGCCACCTGGTCGATAATACGGTGGGCAGGATTGAGGTTGGCCGCCCCGTTCTGAAAGACCATGGCCACCCGTGACCATCGGATCTCGTTGAAGCTTTCTTCATCCAGACCGGTGAGCTCGGCTTCATTGAGCTTCACGCTCCCCGAGATTTCAGCATTGTCCGGTAAAAGTCCCATCAGCGTCTTGGCCAGGGTGGTCTTGCCCGATCCGGATTCACCCACCAGGGCCGTAATCCGTCCGGGCTCCAAGGTGAGAGCGACCTGGTCCAGAGCCAGCAAGGCATGATCCCCGTCCCGGTAGACCACGGATAATTTTTTAATGCGCAGTGTCAAAGCGCCTCCTTCAGCCTCGGATCGAACACCTTTTCCAGGCCGATGGCCAGGAAGGTGACGGTCATGATCAACAGGGTCAGAAGAAAAACCGGCGGCAGGAGCCAGTTCCACCAGATATCCAGATAATAGTATTTAAGGGCATAGCTGATCATGATCCCCAGGGATTTACGGCTCGGATCGAACAATCCCAGAAAGGCCAGAGAGGCCTCCATGAACATGGCCATTCTGGCCTTGGTGGCAAAGCCGATGATATAAAGAGGAAATAATTCCGGCAGCAGGTGCTTCACGACAATATACGAACCTGAACCTCCCATCTGTTTGGCCGCGTGGATGTGAAGACGGTTCTTCACCACCAGGGCCTGGGCTCGGATTCCCTTGGCAGTAGTCGGCCACAGCATGATCGATAGAATCAAGGCCAGCGTCATGGGTGCAGGCCGGAACAAAGCCGCGGTCATAATCAGGATCATCACGGCGGGGACGGCCAGCAGGATATCGGCCAATCGCATGCAGATCTGGTCCGGCACTCCTCCGAACCAAGCAGCTGCCAATCCGATGGCTACGCCGAGGATAAGGGAAACAAACCCGGCCAGCAGGCCGAACCCCATTGTATTGCGCATCCCGACGAGGAGTTCGGAGAAGATGTCCATGCCGCCGTCATTGACGCCAAGCCAATGCTCGGCGGAAGGCGGGCTCAGGGGCCGGAAGGACATGTCATGGGGTTCATAAGGAGTCAAAGGCGGCCCCAACAAGACTAAAAGGATTAAAACCGAGCCGAGAATCATGCCGATTACAAACCAGGGATCTCGGCCCAATTTATGGCGAATGTTAATATGCATAATCCACCCGTGGGTCAATCCAACCGTAGACATACTCAAGGGCCAGGTTGATAAAAAGCACCAGGAGGGACGAAAACAGGACGATTCCCTGGATCAACGGAAGGTCGCGCATTGCAATGGCGTTGAACAACAGTGTGCCCAGTCCAGGGTAGGAATAGATGTTTTCCACGACCAGTGCCCCGGTGATCATGAAGGCGATGCGCAGCCCGAAACGGGTAACCATGGGCAGCAGGGCGTTGCGTGCAGCGTGTGCGTATCGCACCCGGGCAGGAGGCAGCCCTTTGGCCCGGGCGGTTTGGACGAACTGCGCCCGGAGCACCATGACCATGCTTGCCCGCGTGAGCAGGAAATTGCCGGGAAAATAGGCCAGGACAAGGGTAGAGAGCGGCAAGACGAGATGGCGTGCCACGTCCCAGATCCGCCCCAAGGGGGAGGACATGGCATAGGCGGTCTCGGCCCCGGACGGGGGGAACCATTCCAGGTAAAGGGCAAAGACCAGCAGCAGCGCCACGCCGGTGCCAATTTCCGGCATCCCCTCCAGCACGGTCATGCATCCGACGCCGGCTTTCTCCAAATAACCGCCGCGACGCCAGGCCGCCTCCACCCCGGCAATAAATCCGAAGAACATGGAAATCGCGTGCGCGCTGCCCAGCAGCAACAGGGTCCATGGGAGGGCTCCCAGGATCAGACCCGAGACCGGGGTCAAAAAGGCATAGGAATAGCCCCAGTTCAGGGTCAGCAGATTCACCAGAAACCGGCTGAAACCCTCTCCGTGACTATAGTGAGCCCTGATCTGGTCCTCCTGATCCGCGGTCAGGGCTACGTGGGAGCTTGAATACATGGCGGTTACGAAATCTCCCGGCAGCAACCGCGGCAGAATGTAGCTGGCATAGATCAGGACCAGGCCGGCCAGCAGGTAGGCCGGGACAAGTCCTATGTGATGACCTTTTCTCATATCATTTGATAAGGGACATCTTGTTCTGGGGAATCGGGATACCCTTGCTTATGCCTCCCTTCGTGTAATACCAGCGGATGCCTTTGCCGGGATTGTAGGCGGCCATGGAATCCGGATAATAGAGAGAAATTGCCGGCAGATCCTGCGCGTAAATTTGCTGGATTCTGAAAACGATCGCCTTGCGCTTTTCCGGGTCCATTTCGCGCATCTGATCTTCCATCAATCTATTGAGCTCCGGGTCGGCGTCGTAGCGGGCGCTGTTGACCGAACCGGCTCCGTATTGCGAGGAGATCATTTCGTTCAACATCCTGGGATCGCCGCACAGGCCGCCGTGTCCGGATACAGCCAGGTCGAATTGCCAATTTTTTACCCTGCTGTCCGTTGTTGCCTGTTCCATGTTCACAAGGTCCACCTGGATGCCGATCGCCGCCAGTTGTTTCTTAATGACCTCCCCGTCCCGGTCGGCCACTCTCTCGCCGGCGACCGTGATATTTGAAGACAGCAACTCAATCTTAAGCGGACGGCCGTCCCGGACTAAATAACCATCCGGCCCCTTGCGGTATCCTGCGGACTCGATGAGTTCGCAGGCCTTCGCCGGGCTATACGGATACGTCGGTGTCTTGGGATTGTACATCTCGTGATCAATGCTGAGCAGGCCGTAAGAAGCCGGGGCGGCCAATCCGCGGTGGGATTTGTCGATGATTTCCTGCCGGTTGATAGCATAGGCCAGGGCCGTTCGCAGGCGTTTATCGTTGAAAGGTGACCTGCTGTGGTTGATCATCAGCTTTTTGTTCCAGCCCCGCTCATCCTGGATGACGGCCAGGCCCTGCTGCCTGAGGGGTTCGGCCATGTCGGGTTTTATATTGGCCAGGTCGACTTCTCCGGTCGCCAGGGAAACCAGTGGCTTTGCCGAACGGACGTAGATGAGGCGGTCGGCTCTGGGCCGGCCCTGATAATACTCCTTGAAAGCCTCATATAGGTAGGTTCCCTTGGTCTTGTCGAAGTTCCTGAAAATGTAGGGTCCGCTGCCGATGAATGCTTTAGGGTCGTTGTATTTAGCGGGATTTTCCACATCTTTCCAAATGTGTTTGGGAAGGGTGGGCATGGTCCCGCCGATATCGGACAGAAACGGGGCATAGGGTCTGGAGAGATATATACTGACCGTGCGGCGATCTTCAGCTTCAGCACGGTCGAGGTCCTTTACGGTTATCCAGGCATAGGGATGCCTTTTAAAATATTCGATGGTGAAGACCACGTCATCGGCCGTAAGAGGCTGACCGTCGTGCCACGTGGCTTTGGGGTTCAGCTTGAATGTAAAAGTCATCTTTCCCGGATCATAAGACCATGACGCGGCCAAGGCGGGGATATAACCGTTCTGATCCTTCCAGATCAGGGTATCAAAAACCCAGCTCATTCGAATGTAGCCCGGGCCGCGCGGGTAGTGGCGGTAGGGATTGGGGTAGCCCCAGTCGCCCCTGCTGTCGGCAATGCGGATTTCCCGTGTTTGAGATGCCGCAGCAGGCGCGATGCTGGAAATATATATACCCGCAATAAAGAATACACACCCGAGTTTGGTCATCGATCGCTTCATTTCATCCTTCCTCTCCAAAATTAAAAAGCCACGGAAGTGCTCCCCTTCATGGGGGGGATTGCCTTCGTGGCTCCTGTTTGTTGAAAATTTTCAGTATATAAAGGGCTGCGTACCCTGGATATCTATCTTTTTAAATATAAAAGCTTTGCTATGTCAAGAAAAACTTAGTCTAATTGTTTCTGCTCCAGGCTGGGTTTCAATTCATCGAGACGCCCCGAGGCAACTATGCGGCCATTTTCCAGAAGGACCAGATGGTGGGCCAAGCGTTCGATCTCTTCCAGCAAATGGCTGACATACATGATTGGTGTCGAAAAATCACGACCTATCCGGCTGATGAAAGGCAGTAGCTCGGATTTCCTGCCTCCGTCTATAGAAGCCAGGGGTTCGTCCATTAAAAGCAGCGAGGGACTGCACAAAAGCGCCCGGCCGATAGCGACACGCTGTTTTTCTCCGCCGGAAAGTTTCGCCGGACGCCGGTCCAGAAGCGGCGCGATCCCAAGCAGCCGGACGACCTGATCAAAATGCACGTATCGCTCCGATTGCGGAACCAGGCGCATGCCATAGGTCAGATTGGTGCGCACGGACAAATGCGGAAAGAGCCGGGCATCCTGAAAAACATAGCCCACTCTGCGCTTTTCAGGAGGCACATTGATGCCCCTGGCTGAATCGAACAGGCACTGGCCATTCATTTGCACAGTGCTTCCAACACCGATTCCAATGTAATGTCAGCCAAGGATAAATTGGCCGGAATCGGCGGAATGGTTGTCGGCTTTTCGCTGATGGAAGAGGGCATTATGGTTGCGCCGGGCAATCCTTTGGGGATACACTCAGTGGCCGACCTGGCATCGCCGAAAACGCGCATGGTCAACCGCGAGCAGGGGGCAGCTCTGAGAGTTCTGTTGGACGACGAACTGGCCAAGCAGGGAATTCCAAGCGCATCGATCAACGGATACAATCACGAAGTACAGACCCACAACCAGGGTGCGCAAATGGTCGCCTGCAATTCCGCCCATGCGGCCCTGGGGCTGCATGCAATAGCGCGCGCATTCAGACTGGATTTTGTTCCCATGACCGAAGTTCGCTGCGATTTTGTGGTACCCGTGGACCTGGTTGAACACCCCACTATTCAGCACATCCTGGACGTCATGCAAACCCGTGACTTGCGCGATGAAATCGGTCACCTGCCGGGCTACAGTCCAAGAGAAACCGGAAAAACCATTGCAGTATTTTAAGAAAAGAAATGCATCCGTGTGCTAAGTCTGAATCCGAATGATCCTAAAAAAAGACGTCATTCCTTGACGGGCAGCACGTGGATGGCCTTGATGATCAGTTCGATGTCATCGCCTTGTTTAATATTGAGGTGATCGACGGATTCCGTTGTCAGAACTGAGGCCATCTCATGCGGATCGGTGACGCTGAATTTTACCAGGGACATGACGTCCCCTTTTTTAATACTGCTGACCTTGGCACGGATTCTGTTGCGGGCGCCGTATTTCATTGTTTCCTCCTTAAACGTAATTCATCTTTGGGTGTTAATTTTAACATTGGTTATAAAGACATTGCTCCTTCAGCCATTACTCCAACACTCCATTACTCCAATACTCCTAAATCAATTCGAATTAAAAATTCCCTGGTGATATGCCTTCTTTTTGATTTTGGATCCGAACTTCAGCCGATGTTTTTAGATGCTGATGACCTTGCCGGCCAATTGCATGGCGGTGACGATATCCAGCATATTGGTCGTCTCGCCGACCTGCTTTCTTTCCAGAAGATTAAAATGGTTCAGGCAGGTACCGCAGACCAGGATCTTGAGCCCGTCTTTTTCATATTGCTTGAGATCTTCCAGCACCTCCGAACCGTCAATGGTGAGCTTGACGCCGTTGTTCACAAACACCAGCCGCCACAGCTCGCTTCCCATTTCCTTGAGCGTGCGCAGGAAATTGACCATCAGCGCCAGGCCCAAGGCGTCGTCGCCAAAGCCGACGCGGTCGGTGGCGCACATGACCATGATCTTCTTCCCCTCGGTTTGCTGGTCAGCGGCCGGCTGCTGCGCCGGTGATTGGACTTGCTCTCCCGGCGCCGAAACACACGTTCCGATGACCAGGTAGTCGACTCCATCTTGTTCAAGCTTCGTCTGAAAACCCTGGGACTCCAGGAAACGCTGAACGTTCTGCTGGGAAGCGGCATTGTCGACAACAATTCTCACGCCGACGGGTTTTTCCTCCTGCAGCACGGCCTTGGTTTGCAGCACCGGCGCCGGACATGCCAATCCACGGGCATCGATTTCTTTCATAATAAAACCTCCTGTGAAATTATTCTACAGTACTAAAAAATTTAGGAAACTACCCATATTTTCTCTTCCGGGCCTTTCAGTATTTCTCCAATCTGGGCGGCATCCTCGATGCCCGCATTTTTCAGGGCGGCAACGAGCGCCTCGGCCTGCTGAGCGCTTACACCGATCAGCAATCCGCCCGAGGTCTGGGGATCAACCAGGACGTCCTGCCGGGAGCGACCCACTGCACCTGCGAAGGTGATCATCGACTCCCGAAATTCCCTGTTTTTGTATGCCCCGGCGGGAATGAGCCCCATGGCAGCGAATTCCAGGGCTTCTGCCATCACCGGCACCCGGTCCGAATAGATCTTTGCACTCGTGCCCGAGCCCAATACCATCTCTGCCAGGTGGCCGAGCAGGCCGAAGCCGGTCACATCGGTGCAGGCGCTGATATTATATTTCGATATGATCCCGGCGGCAGCCCGGTTCAGCGCGGCCATCAACCGGGTCACCCTGTCTGTGAGTTCAGCCGAAGCCATACCTGCCTTCATGGCGGTGTTGACAATGCCGGTGCCGAGCGGTTTGGTCAGAACCAGCCGGTCTCCCGGCCGCAGGTCCTTCTTGGTCAGCACCCGCGAGGGATGTACGAACCCGGTGACGGACAGGCCGTATTTCAATTCCTTGTCTTCGATGCTGTGGCCGCCGATCAGAACCACTTCGGCCTCCGTTAACTTGTCGAGCCCGCCCTGGATGACTTGCCGCAGTACCGACAAATCCATTTCCTTGACCGGGAAAGCCACCAGGTTCATGGCGGTCTTCGGTGTTCCTCCCATGGCGTAGACGTCGCTCAGCGCATTGGCGGCGGCAATCTGTCCGAACCAGTAGGGATCGTCCACGATCGGTGTGAAAAAATCCACGGTCTGGATCAGCGCCAACTCATCTGAAATCTTGTAAACCCCGGCGTCGTCGGCACGGTCCAGACCGACGATGACATTTTCATTGGTCGGAAACACCAGTCCGCACAACGCCCTGTCCAGGTCCCCTGGAGCCAGCTTGGACGCTCAGCCGGATCCCGCAACCGTCTGGGTCAGGCGTATTTTTTCAATATTTCCCATGGTTGTACCCCTTTCATTTTTCAGAACCTCCAAACGGACAGGATAGCTCGCCGGCATGGTACACATGCTTCCGGCCGCAGATCTTCTTGAGCATCTTCGACGATACCAGTTGAAACGTCGTATGATAAACTCGCGGGTGTCTGCGGTTCTCGAGAGATTTTAAGTAATTTTCCCTTTCCGGCAGCGACCTCCTTCAGGCGGCTGTTGTTTTCCAGCCAGCGCTGACACTCATCGTGCGTCCCTAAAAATGGAATAAAGACCTTCCCCCCGCGCTGCAGGGTGATCAGCCGGTAGCCGCATCCCAGATCGTATTTGCGGCAGTTCTTGATGCGTTTTTCGCCGTATTTGGTGTAGCTGCCGAGCGCATCCATATGGTGTCGGACGGCTCCCGAAGTCAGACTTTCGATAATGCGGGTCGTTTTTTGCGCCAGGGCCGCTCCCGCTTTTCCGGTTTTTTTAAGCGTTTCGATGCGGCTCTTGACCTTGGCGCTGACGTATAAATATTTCATAGCGGGTTCACCGTTCGACTATAAATAGCTTCAAACCAGGCATCGGATGTTAAAGGCAGCATGCAAATCTTCTCTTAGATTCGCCTCAAGTTTTGGTCCTGAAGGGTCATCACTTCGTCCGCGACTCTTCGGACCTGGTCCATATAGTGAGACACCACCAAGAGGGTGCACTGGGATCTGAGGCGGACAAGGAGATCCTCGATAATCCCGGCCGCCCTCGCATCCAGCGAGCTGGTAGGTTCGTCGCATAACAGCACTTCCGGCTCCAAAACCAGGGCCCGGGCGATGCACAGCCGCTGCTTCTGTCCGCCGGACAGATCCAGCGCGCTTTCTTCCAAACGGTCCTTTACTTCTTCCCATAGAAACGCCTGACTCAAGGCTTTTTGAACCTTTGCCGCAACGATGGATTTATCGCGCACACCCGCAAGCATCAGGGGAAACGCCATGTTTCTGGCAATGCTCATCGGTAGGGGGTTCGGTTCCTGAAAAATCAAGGCAACCTTTCGGCGCAAGAGTGGCAGGGGAATATCTTTTTTCAGCGGCGATACCCATTCATCGCCAAGCCGAATCCGGATTTCACCGCTGCCGCGGGCGCCGGGGATTTCGTCCCACATGCAGTTGAAAAGCCCTAACAGCGTGGATTTGCCTTGTCCGGAAGGTCCGGTAATGGCCGTAATGGTATGTTCCGCAAATTTTGCATGTATGTTGTTCAGCACCTGATTGCGGCCATAGAAAAAGCTGACCCCCTTGACGATTATTTTGTCCTTGGTTTCCATCAATACCGTATCAACCTGCCGGGTGTTTTACTAAGCTCTGTAAAGTGTCCGGTAAGAAAGATGCTTCGTCATGCCGTAGGCCAACATGAATAAAACAGCGCAGATCACCAACAATATCAGACAGGCTCCATAGCCTTGGGACAGCTCCGCCCGGCTCGAATATTGATTGGATATGTAGTAAATATAAAAAGGCAGCGCCTCGTATTGCGACAATAGCGAAGACGGTATGCCGGCGGTGGCCACCACGCCTGTTAGCAGGATAACCGCTGTATCCTCGGCACACCTGCCGATCGCCAGAATAACGCCCGAACTGATACCGGAAAGCGCGTTTGGGATCAGTACATAGGCAATGTTCTGCAGTTTGCTGGCACCAAGTGCAAGGGCGGTTTTGCGGATTCCGGCCGGTAGTTCTTCCAGGGATCTCTGGGTACTGCGGACAATGTAGGGCAGGACGAGGACGGCCAGCGACACTGCACTGATGAGCAGACAGGGCCCGACCCGGCTGGAAAAATGGCGATGCAGAAAAACCGCAAGACTGAAACCGAACAAACCGATGACAATAGACGGGATGCCGGCCAGTATGTCGAACAATATCCCTAAAAGCTTCTTCATTCCCGGTCCCGCGTACTCTGCAAGATAAATTCCGGAGCACACGCCCACCGGCAGTGCAAGCCCGGCAGACAATCCAACCAGGCAGATGGTCCCTGCGATGGCCGGGAAGATGCCGTCAAAAACCCGCACGCGGCCCAGAACCGCCATCAGCGGATCTGCCTGCCCGAAAATCAGCTTCGGGCCGAGACTTGGGAATCCCTTCCACAATAGGTATCCTAAAAAAATAGACACGGACAGGCCTAAAACCAGCGTCGTCACCCAGGAAAAAAACAGGACCACCTTTTCAGCCAAATTGTGAATCACGGAACCATCATCCTTTCGCGCTCAATCCACCTCACCGCCACCGTGGCTGCGGTCGTAAACAGATAGAGGGCGATACCGCAGGCAAAGATCGACCGGAACTCCAGACTGTCGAAGTCGGCGGCCTTGACCAGGGCGATATGGGCGGTCAGCGTCCGGGCCGGCTCCAGCAATCCGTGCGGCGCGCGGACCGCGTTGCCGGCCAGCATCAGCGCAATGAGCGTATCCCCCAGGGCGCGACCCAAGGCGAGGATGAAACCCGAGGCCAATCCGCCGAAGGCCTTGGGCAGCATCACGTATAAAAGCCGCTGCACGCGGTCGGCCCCAAGGGCCTTGGCCGCTTGAACATTGGCCGGATCCACGGACTGCAGGCTGTCTGAAAAAAAGAGGACCATGGTGGGGCTGATCAATACGGCCAGAATGATGCCGGCTGCCAGCACGCACATTCCCGCTCCCCCGAATCCCTCTCGGATTAACGGAACCAGAAGGAAGATGCCCACAAAACCGTAAATTACTGTGGGGATGCCGGTCATAAATCGAACCAGAGCATTGAGCATCCGGCGCAAACGCGGTCCGCCGAGACTGGTGATCACAAAGGATGCTCCCAGGGAAAGGGGCAGACAAAGGGCCATCGCAAGGGTTGCAATCCATAGGGTGCCGGCGATCATCGGCCATATGCCGTAATACCCCTGATGAGGGGCCCAGGCTCCGGTCCAGACAGAAAAAAATGCGCCTCCCTTAAACAGGGGTAGGCCCAGTGCGACCATGAACAACAATATTGACGCGATAATGACCGCACTGGCCATTGCACAAAAAAGAAATATGCCCTTTGCGACGGTTTCTTTGGAAGCTCTCATTTTACCGGTATGAATCCCTTATCCGCAGCGATTTGCTGTCCTTCAGGCGTAAAAAGGTACTCGATGAACACTCGGGTCAATCCCGTGGGCTCCCCTTTGGTATTGCTGTAAAGCCCGCGGGCCACCTTGTACTGTCCGTTTTTTACCGTTTCCAGGGTCGGGGTTACGCCGTCAAGGTTTACGGGAATCACGCTTGCGTCCATGTATCCGACGGAAATATAGCCGATGGCGTAAGGGTCATTGGCGACAGCGGTTTTCATGGCCCCGTTGGACGGAACGAAAAGCGCTTTTGCGCTCAGGGCGCTTTTGTCCAGCGCCTTATTCCAGAATACTTCACGCGTGCCGCTGGATTCATCCCGGGTGTAAACCGTGATGGCATGATCGGCGCCGCCCAGGGCCGTCCAATTGTCGATCTTGCCGGCGAAGATTTCCTGCAACTGGTATTTGGTAAGCGATTTTACCGGGTTTGCCGGGTTGACCACCACGCCGACGCCGTCTACGGCCCACCGGAACATTTTGAGGTTGTAGCGCTCGATTTCCTCCGGCTTGGGTTTGCGGCCGGAGTTGCCGATATCCACAAGGCCTTCGCCCACCTGCTTGATGCCCACACCCGAGCCGCCGCCGGCCACGGTGATGATGATGTCCTTGTAGCAGGTCATGATCCGTTTGGCCGCTTCCTTCATCACCGGGATGTGGGCCGTACCGCCCGCAATCTTAACCGTTCCCTTTTGTCCCTCAAAGGCATCCAAAGCATCACCACCGAAACAAGGCGACGCCAAAAAATATAAAACGCAAAAAGAGACCAACATTTGAATGAATTTTTTTGCCATGGTTTTTATGCTCCTTTCAGAAAATAGAAGATCCGTTGTCATTGTGAAAAAAAGCGAATAAAAATGATCCCCAGGCCCCAGCGGGATAGTTTGTATTCCCAATCAAACCTTTGCATTGATTATTCCGCCTCGGTGTTCAGGCCGGATGGTGGCTGCGGTTGTGTGGTTTTTTCACTCAGAACCTGGCTGTCCCCGGGAAAGTTCGAATGGACCGATACCGACAGCAAAGAAAACATTTTGTCCAAATGACGAATTGACGATGGCAGGTTGGATACGATTTTGGCATACGGCGTCGTCTAACAAACCCGGCTAGCTGATTCAACGTCCTCAGGTAAAGCCAAAATCGTCACTCATGGCAGACCTCACGGAAGAATTGCCCTTCCGATCAATTGGGTAGTAATTTTATGAAAAAGTTTATCTCATAGAAAATATCGATATGTCAAACAGGAAATTCCGATAGGAATGGGACGGTATCAAGGTTTTTCCGATAGCAGGAAATCATGCATGGCCTGGCAGGATGGCGAGGCGATCCGCAGTTTATTGCGGATCAGAAAAAAGCTGCGGAACATCGGAAGCCCCTTAACTTTCAAAGCTTTGAGAAGCCCGGCTTTGACTTCCGTGTCAATGGCGATAGCCGAGAGGATGGACAGGCCGAGGCCTGATTTGATGCCTTCTTTGACGGCCGTGGAGGAGCCGAAGCGGGCCGAAACTTTAAGGGCGTTGCTGCCGTCCTCTCCGGATTCACGCAGATAGGTCTCCAGGATCTTCAGGGTTCCGGAACCTTCTTCCCGCAGTATGAAGGGTGTTTCCCGCAGCTCCCGAACGGAGACACTCTTGCGCCGGGCCCAGGGGTGTCCGACAGGGACGGCCAGCACCAGTTCGTCCTCCCACAGTTTTTGGCACAAGAGGTTTGGGTGCAGACTTTTTGATCCGATGACGCCGATCTCCAGTTTACCCTCAAGGACCAGGTTTTCAATCTCACTGCTGTCGGAGATGGTCAGTTTCACCGCCAAGTACGGGTACTTTTGGCTGAACCTGCCAATGAGGTCCGGCAGAATATATTCACCGGGAATGGTGCTGCCGCCCATGGAAATTTCTCCCTGTTGCAGTCCGAGAAACTTTTCCATTTCTAATTGGGCTGTCTCTTTCATTTCAAGCAGGAGGGTGGCATGCTTGTACAGAAGTTCACCGGCGGCCGTGGGCACCACTTTTCTACCCAGGCGGTCCAGCAGCCGGATCCCGATTTTTTTTTCAAGCGAAGCGATCCTTTCACTCACCGAGGCCTGAACTAGAAAAACGGCTTCCGCAGCCCTTGAAAAGCTTTCCAATTCGACAACCCTGCAAAAAATTTCAAGCTCGCGAAAACTGAAATCAATGGTCAGCATTTTCGGATTCTTCCTAATTACTCCGCCCTGAAAAGTAGCGATACCAAGTTTGGGTAAAACATAGTACCTGAATTTTGCTCGTAAATCCCATATACAGCGATCGAAGTTATATGCTCAGGATTGACTTCGAGCGATGATTGTTGCGCTAAAATTCAAGTATCTATTTTTAGCAAAATATACTTAAAAAAATAATGGATACCTGAATTTTTCCAGCAAACTTCGCTTGGAAGAACTAACAGATATACACACTTTTGCATTGCTGGCAAGAATACGTGCAAAATTCAGGTAATAAATTGAAATTACTAAATACTCTGTTGCTCTTGTTAGCCTCTAGATTTCCTGTTATATGCTAAAAGAACTTAGCAACGCCATCTTATTTTTTCTTCGGAGCAAATCCATGACGGAAGATTGTCGTGAACGCTTAATAATCTTCACCCGCTACCCGGAACCCGGTACGACCAAAACCCGCATGATACCGAAGTTGGGAGCAGAGGGCGCCGCCGTTCTCCAACGCCGGATGACCGAGCACATTGTTGCCAGGGTGGTTAAGTTGATCGGATTGCGTAACATGTCGGGAGAGATCCGCTTTGAAGGCGGCAATGAACAATTGATGGCAGCATGGTTGGGAAACGGCTTTTCCTACTGTCCCCAGGGTCAGGGTGATATCGGTTTTCGGATGGGCCGTGCCATGCAGGACGCTTTTGAACAGGGATTCGAAACCGTGCTGATTATCGGATCTGATATTCCGGATATCACGACCGATATTATGCAAAATGCGTTAGAGATGCTTAAACAGGTTGACCTGGTCCTGGGACCGGCCGGTGATGGGGGCTATTATTTAATCGGTGTCCACCGGAACACCTTCAGACATTGGAATCCACAATTATTTAACGATATCAGCTGGGGGACGGAAAGGGTACTGCCCCAGACGCTGACCATCGCCGAAAGATTAGGGCTAAATTACAGTCTCCTTGATACGCTCAATGATGTAGATCGGCCCGAAGATCTTAGCGTGTGGTATCAAGCCTCAGACTTGACAACCCCATCAAATTGCTCAAAATCTCTATCCATTATCATACCGACTTTAAACGAAGCAAAAATAATCAATCAAACCATTGCCCGTATTCGGCACAGCAGACGCACGGAAATCATCGTGGTTGACGGGGGCAGCCAGGACGAAACCGCCGAAATTGCCGAATCCCTGGGTGCAAAAGTCCTCAGGACCTCACCTTCAAAGGCAGCCCAAATGAATGCCGGTGCCGCTGAAGCAGGCGGCGATGTGCTGTTGTTTCTGCATGCCGATACGCGCCTGCCGGAAAATTTCGAGCAATGTGTTCTGGCGGCCGCTGCTCAAGACGGGTTTTGTGCGGCCGCATTTGCGCTGGCTATCGAATCAAATAGAAAGGGTCTGCGGTTGATTGAACAGGTTGCCAACTGGCGTTCCCGCTTGCTTCAGATGCCTTACGGTGATCAGGCACTATTTGTCTCCCGCGACCTGTTTCAGGAAGTCGGAGGATATCCGGATTATCCGATTATGGAAGATTTCGAGTTGATCCGGCGCTTGAAAAAAAAAGGTAAAATCGCCATTTTGCCGGAATCCGTGCAAACCTCGCCCCGGCGCTGGCTAAATCTCGGTATTTTCAAAACCTGGCTTTTAAATCAATTAATCATCGTTGCTTACTACCTCGGTATTTCTCCCCAACGACTCTCGCAATGGTACCGCCGCGGAAAGGATCAATCCAACCGTTAAAATTATCGCTAAAGTTTTGCCTGACTTTTCCCGATAACATTCAAGTCAGAAAATTTACGGTCCGGGTCTAAAATTAGTGCACCTTTGAAGTTGTCGCGAAATTATACCCGTAATTTCAAATGGCTAACGTCGCTTCAACGCCCCTCGGAAACAGCACTTGCCGAGCAACTATTACAACTTCAACCAAAAATAAAGCGGTTTCATAAACTCTGATCATGAAACCGCTTTTAATTATTTTTTGTTATATTCATGATGCATACACCCAATCCCCACAAGATCCTTTTTGAGAGACCCAATCTCGCTGAGTTGACACAACACTATACAGTCGTTGACCCCCATTTTCATTCCCATTATTCCGATGGATATAATTCGGTTAATGCGATTGTAGAGCAAGCCCGGGAATTGAATATCGGGATTGCCATCACCGACCATAATGATATCCGGGGAGCGCTTGAGCTTGACCGATACAAAGGTTTTGTCAATATACCGGGTATCGAAGTCACCTCCAAAGAAGGCACCCACATCCTGATATACTTTTATGACATTAAAAGTCTGACGACGTTTTACAATAAAGATGTAGAACCCAACATGGGCCACGATATCATGAGTTCAACCAAACTGAAAATGGAGGAAATCATCGTGCGGGCCCGGACCTATGAAACGGTGATTATTTTTCCTCACCCTTACAGCGCCACTTTTACGGGTATTCACAATTCATACTTCTCGGAAGAGAGGTTGGCCCGGTTATTCACAATGGTTGATGGGATCGAGGTCATAAATGCCGAAAACCTCAACAAATGGAACCTGCGCAGTGCGTTGCTCGGGTTTAATCTGGCCGTGGGCATTACCGGCGGCAGCGACGGACACCGCCTGGCCCAGATGGGAAAGGTGGTATGTTATGCAGACTGCAAAAACAGTCGGCGGGCCTTCCTGGATGCCATCAAGAAAAATCAGACCATGGTTATCGGAAAAGAAATTGATCTCATTCGTAAAGTGACTTCCAACGGGGTCAAATTACGCACCAATATAAAAAATTGCCCCGACCTGGTAGAAAAGAATCTTAAATACAGTTATACCTTCATTAATGCAAAATCAAAGATGATCCGGGACAACGTCAAGCGCAGCTTAAATGAAAGGTTTAAGGAAAAACGCAAAAAGAACACCATGCTTTATAATAAAGAGCTCGCTGAATGAAACCGTTCGGCTTACGAATTCCCAGTTTCATCTCCGTCGGCCCGCTCTAAAAATTCCGGGTTGCCGCAATCCGGACAGCATTTTACCGATTCTGCGCCGGGTTTGTCAGCCGCGTGATTGGCGTCGGCAGCCATTCCGCGCCAACCGCACTCAATGCATTCTATCTCCCAGCCTCCCATTTGTATTCACTCCTCCAAATCGCTGTGGGGTGCGTGGCTGAAAGCAAGAATCTTAGCCACCCGCACAACCAGCTTTCTTTCAACCTGGGGCAGGGGAGAGTGTTTTTCAGTTTCCGCCGAGTAACCGTTCATCATTGCCTGCTCCTCAACCTTCACCACTTCGCCGAGAAGCTGGTATCCCTTGTCTAAGGGAGGATCCCAGACTACCAGTGAGATGCGCCGATTTTCATCCAGGTTGGCGATAGTACCCGGGCAAAACCAGGCCGATACCGTCACATGGTCTTCCGAAGCAGTTTGAATTTGGGCCGCAGCGGCGACATGCGGCATGCCGGATGAATCGGCGGTGGCCACAAAAACATGGCCCAGCTTCTCGGCCAAATCTATTGCATTATCTAGGTTCTTTATTTTCATTGTTTCATCCACTTGAAAAAGAAAAAATGCGCAGCATTGAGTAATTAATCCGCCGGACCTTGTATTTAACAACTTTCTTCAGTTGTCAAAGAGCAAATTACAACCCTGCATGGGGTATTTCCCAGGGCGGATTAATTAGGTTAGTTGACCGGAATCCCTGAACTTATCCAAACTCCTTTTTTCAACCAGCACGGCGCCCTTTTCCCGCACGGCTCTGATCTGATCAAATTCGATCATCTGATAAATTATCTTACGGCCGACGCCTATATATTTAGCGGCCTCGCCAACTGTCATCATAGGAAAATATATAAAATTATCTTGTTTCATTGATATTTGTATAACCTTTCATAAAATAATTTACAAATCCAACACTCCCAAATTATTTGAAGATGATTCACAGTCCTAATCTAAAACATAATTGCTGTATGACAAGACACTAAACCTCCTACAAGACCATGCTTGTTGGAAATGGAAGGATTGCAATTACATAATTTCTGCTCTTTTTCTACCTAAGTAGCTGAACTAGATAAAAAAAGAATAAAAAATGCGCAGCATAAAATAATTAATCCGCCGGACCCCCATTAAAACTACATTGTTCAACTCTCCAAAAACAATTTACCTTCCCTGATGTGCCGCTTTTCGGGCGGATTAATTAGTATTTTCCGAAAATGCATCATGTAATTAACGTGCGTATTGCCGCCCATGGAGTAGCGCCGCAAAAACGGATTATAATGCAGCCCGGTCAGATCCTGCAATGTCAAACCGGCGCTACGGGCCCAGCCGTCAAGTTCGGACGGCTTGACGAACTTGCGGTAGCTGTGCGTTCCCCGCCGCACCAGTTTCAGAAGGTATTCGGCGCCGATAATGGCAAACAAAAATGACTTGGGGTTGCGGTTTAAAGTGGCGAAAAAGACATCGCCGGCCGGTTTTACCATTCTCCGGCAGGCGGTGACGATCGAAGAGGGTTCGGGAACATGCTCCAACAGTTCCAGGCAGGTAACCACATCGAAACGGTCGGGATGTTCGACGGAGAATACTTCGGCGGTGGCCATCCGATAATCCACCCGCAAACCGGATTCTTTCAGATGCAACTTTGCCACTGCCAGCGGTGCCTGACCGGCATCGATTCCGGTTACTTCTGCCTGCAGAGCGGCCATGGCCTCCGAAAGAATCCCACCGCCGCAGCCCACATCCAGAACTTTTTTGCCTGACAGGGACGCCCGGGAATTGATATAGTTGACCCGCAGGACATTGATGTCGTGCAGCGCTTTCTGGACGCCGTCTTTATCCCACCAGATCGGGGCCATGGCCTCGAACTTGGCGATTTCAGCGGCATCGATGTTGGCATTGAATTTATCGGTGGAATCATCTTTCATATTTTAAGCATATTTTAAGCTCTCAGATTTTTCCAAAAGGTGTCGGTAAATATAGACCATACAATTGAGATCTGTGGCCGTCAAGTCCATATGCGCTTAAAATATTTTTCAGTGAAATACGCATATGATAGATCTAAGGTGGGCAATTAAATAGATATTGACAGTAGGACAAATTTTTGAAAACCTCCCCTCCTTAAAAGATCTGTTATTATCCGTGTCAATCCGTGTCCAAAAACAATATTAAATCAGGAGGGTAAAAATGAATCTCGCCCAATTTCCCCGTCGACGTTATACCGAAGGACAAACCCCGATTGAAAAACTATCCCGTCTCTCCGATGCCCTTGGCGGACCGACCATATATACGAAACGGGACGATCTCCTGGGGCTGGCCGGTGGCGGCAATAAGACCAGAAAACTGGAATTTCTGGTGGCGGATGCCCTGGCCCACGGCGCCGACACGCTGATCACCTGCGGTGCGGTGCAATCCAACCATTGCCGTCTGACCCTGGCCGCCGCGGTAAAAGAGGGCTTGAAATGCCGGCTTGTTTTAGAAGAACGGGTGGCCGGCAGCTACAACCCGGAAGCCGGCGGCAATAATTTTCTCTTTCGATTGCTCGGTGTCGAGAAAGTCAAAGTGGTTCCAGGCGGCGCGGACATGGCCAAAGAAATGCAGCTGGTCGCCGACGAGGTGGCCGCTGAAGGGCGCAAGGCTTATGTCATCCCGGGCGGCGGGTCCAATCCCATCGGCGCCACCGGCTATGTTGCCTGTGCCGAAGAAATTCTTGGGCAACTTTTCGAGCAGGCCCTGAAAATTGACCGCGTGGTATGTGCCAGCGGCAGCACCGGCACCCACGCCGGTCTGGTAACCGGATTTTACGGCAACAACAGCAACATTCCCGTTATCGGTATAAATGTCAGCCGGAAAAAGCAGGTCCAGGAAGAGCTGGTCCACCGTCTGGTAAAGCAAACAGCCGCCCATGTCGGCATCAATTCAACCATACCAGGTGATGCCATCTTGTGTTTTGACGAATATGTCGGACCGGGGTATTCTCTGCCGACGCCGCAAATGGCCGAAGCGGTTCGGATGCTCGCCAGGCTGGAGGGGATTTTGATGGATCCGGTTTACACCGGCAAGGCAATGGCTGGGCTAATTGACCTGGTCCGCAAAGGCTATTTCAAAAAAGAAGAAAATATTCTATTCGTACACACAGGCGGATCACCGGCCTTGTATGTCTATATGAAAGAAATATTAAAATAAACGATTGATGTACTGGTCAATAATCCTGCGCGCGGAGGCGGACCGGCGTCGGTCGAACTGCTTGATGTCCTAAAAACCGTGGACGGACCCAACCGTTGGTAATTACCATGTCGCTGGGCGCCGGAACCCTTGCATCCCTTTCCATCGCAAATTGCTTGAGATGATTTACGGCCCTTTCAATGGCCTTATTCAGAAGATCCGGTTCAGGCATCTCGGCGATCAAACACGCCGCACTATTATGGGAGGTATATGGTATCTCATCACACACAAAAAGTTGCTGCCGCACCACCCCCAGACAATCACAGCCTTCAGGCATAGCCCCTTGAAACCATCTTACGAGTTTGCCGGAACCGTATGCTGAATCATGCGTGTCCGTATCATCGAAACCCAGGTATACTTTCATCGTTTAAATCCAATAGATAAAACCGTTTTGCCGGAATATGAATATTTCAGTGACCGGATCTCATAGATGGGCGTGTCCAATTTTAATATTTCCGACGGTCCACTACATTTTGGCATTCGGCGTAAATAACGGTTTCCCTAAGAGTTTAAACTCCTTTATCAACTGTTGGGCCTCTGCCCCCGTGATCCATTCGATGAATTGCTCGGCCGTGTCGTATTTCGTCTGCGGACAATGCTTTGAATCTATGGCGATCACGCTGTATTGATTCAGCAACACCGCATCGCCTTCCACTAAAATCTTAAGCGGTGGATTTCCTTTCAGATTGTCTTCATATTTAATGTAAGTCCCGCGGTCGGTCATCGTGTACCCGTTGCGTTCCGCAGCGATATTGATGGTGGCCAGCATACCCTGGCCGGTCTGAACATACCAGCTTTCCTTTTCCGGAACCGGCAAATCGGCGGCCTTCCACAGCGAAAGTTCCTTTTTGTGCGTTCCGGAATTGTCACCGCGGCTGACAAAAATTCCTTGCTTCGCCTTGATCGTCTGCAAGGCCTCTTTTATGGATTTTCCCTTTATTTCAGCAGGGTCTTTTGCAGGTCCGATGATCACAAAATCGTTGTACATGATTTGGCGACGATCGGTACCAAATCCGTCGGCTACAAATTTTTGCTCGGCCGGCGGCGCATGCACCATGAGAATGTCTACATCACAGTTCTCTCCTAACTTGAGG
>Ga0307426_1000132_pt1 | contig 46240 bp, 53 predicted proteins | sample SalMarWE160340MG_FD_202165 | JGI IMG/M metagenome (GOLD analysis project Ga0307426, IMG submission 202165) | Salt marsh sediment microbial communities from the Plum Island Ecosystem LTER, Massachusetts, United States - WE1603-40 | ecosystem: Environmental > Aquatic > Marine > Intertidal zone >... | reverse complement strand
CGCTCACCAGGATGGTGCCGGATTCGATGGAGCATCCGTCTGTTGAGCCGCTGCGGCGGATCGGTCGATTCGTGCGCCAGTACCGAGGGCCGGTCGAGATCGTGTGGGGCGATCGTGATCCCGTGCTCGGGAGCGCCCGCAACCACATCGCCCGCATGCTGCCCGATGCGCCGGTCACGCGGACAGGTGCCGGCCACTTCCTCCAAGAAGAAGTGCCCGACGAGATCGCCGCTGCGATCCGGCGGGTGGCATTCGTCTGAGCCGTCTGCTCCAACTACTCCAAGACGACGATGTTGCGTTTGGCGCACATGTCCTTGAGGACCTGTGGCCACACCGTGACGCTGACCTCGCCTAGATGCGCCTTGCGCAACAGGTACATGTATGTCCGTGATTGCCCGATCCCACCGCCGATCGACATGGGGATCTGGTCGTTGAGGATTGCCTGGTGGTATGGGAGTGTAAGGAGGTCCGTCTGGCCAGTTGCTTCTAGCTGCTGCATGAGCGTTTCCTTGGTCACCCGGACGCCCATCGAGGTCAGCTCGTGTCTCCTTTGGGTGACGGGGTTCCAGACGAGGATGTCGCCGTTCAGCCCGTGCATCGGCCTGCCGTCGCTCGACACGGTCGGGGTGATCCAATCGTCGTAGTCCGCTGCACGCATCTCGTGCGGGTAGCCGTCTTTCAACGTCCATCCAATGCCGTAGATGAAGATCGCTGGATGCTCCTGGAGGATGGCCGTCTCGCGCTGCTTTCGCGGAAGGTCCGGGTACCGCTCGAGGATGTCCTCTGCATGCATGAACGTCAGCTCCCTCGGGACGGGCGGGTAGCTCCCCTCACCCAGCCGCGGCCATCGCTCGAGCAGCATGTCGTTCGCGCCTACCAGCACGGACCAGATCCTCTTGACGACATCGGTGAGGAAACCCAAGTTGCGGTCTTCGGCAGTGATGGCCCGCTCCCAGTCCCACTGGTCGACATAGGCGGAGTGGTCATGGTCGAGGAAGTAGTCCTTTCGTACCGCCTTCATGTCGGTGATGAGACCCTCTCCTACGCTCATGCCGAACTGCCGCAGGGCCATCCGCTTCCATTTGGTCGCCGCCTGCACCACCTGGGCATCGATCGGATGCAGATCGTGGTCGTTCGAGATGTGGAACTGGATCGGGGTGCGGGAGCCGTCGCGGTCCAGCATGTCGTTGACACCGCTGGCGGAGTCGACGATGAGAGGGACCTGGACCATCTGCAGGTTGAGTGCCCCGGCAAGGTGGTCCTCGATGTACTGCTTGGCTGCGAAGAGGGCCGCCATCGTCTCTCGTGGCGAAAGAAGTGGCCGATAGTCGTCGGGTAGAACGGTCTCCACCTCTTCGTACGATCCGATCCCGGGTCCGGCGAGGTCCGCTGTCTTGTCGTTCATGGCACCTCCTGTCTCCAACCTACGCCAGGAGAACCGAGACTTGCGAAAGGAACTAGCCTTGCGCCAATGGCACGTGTCCGTCTCTTCGCACGGCTCAGGGAGCTCGCAGGGGCGTCCGAAGTAGAACTCGAAGGTTCGACCGTCGATGAGATACTCGGTCGGGCCGTCGACCGATACGGCGGCGAGTTCAAAGAGGGTCTTCGCCACTCCCGTGTGTGGGTCAATGGCGATCCCGCCGATGGGCCGAGTGAGGTTCGAGCGGGGGACGAGGTGGCACTCCTGCCGCCGGTGTCGGGAGGTGCCGGACCGAGCAATGAGCTGCGGCTGTTCGGGCCATTCCTCGTCTCCCTGACGCTGCTGGTCACCAATGCGCTCAACGACCCTGTCTGGTTCATCGCCGCCCTCGTCGGTGTGACGGCTCTCTGGGCGTGGGACCTCTCCGAGAACGGTGCATTCCCCGGACCCGCCCTGCGGGTGCCGCTCCTCGTCGCCGCGCTCGCCGGCGCTGTGATCCCCTACGCATGGAGCGTCGGGAGAGGTGGATGGGGAGGAATCGGGCTCGCCATCCTCGTGGCGGTGCTGACCGTCCTCATCCGCGGCGTCATCGTTGTGGAAGGGCGCGATCTGGTTTCGACCTCGGTGGCGCTGATGGCCGCCGTCGTTACCGCCGGGGGTGTCGGGTCGCTGGTCCTCGCCCGAATTGCCACGACGTCGGGGCAACGATGGCTCTGGTTGTTCCTGATGATGGTGATCGGAGCCAGGGGCGTCGCCGCCTATCTCGCGGGGCGGGAACTGGCGCTCGATCCACTGAGCGGGAGTGTCGTTGTCGCCGTGGTCATGGGTATCGCCGCAGCACTCGTGTTCAGCCTCAACGGATTTGCAGCGTTCCTGGTGGCGATCGTCGTGGCGGTCGTGCTCATCGTAGGGGCGGCGTTCGCCTCCCTCCTGTCGACTCGTGAGGTGTACTTCGCGCAACGCCTCCCAGGGGTTCTGCCCGATGTGGGGACCGGCCTGCTCGCTGCAGTCGTCTTCTTGCCTGTCGCCTGGGCACTCCTTCCGTTCTAGTGTCGATTCGGGTCGCGTGGCAGGGGCGGATCGCCGTGCTGATCGGAGGCGGACTGGGGGTGGCGGCACGATTTGGGATTTCCCTGATCTTTTCGAGCGCCGTTGTTGGAACGTTCGTCGTCAACGTTCTGGGCGCGGGAGCTCTTGGATACGTCCTGGCTCGTCTGCGACTCGCAGGACAGTCGCGGTCGGTCACCGTTCCGCTCCTCGGCGTTGGATTCCTCGGGGCGTTCACGACGTTCTCGAGCCTCGCCGTCCAGCTTGTGGAGGGACCGCTCCTGCGGTCGCTCGCCTACGGAGTCGCTTCGCTTGCGGCGGGCATCGTCGCAGGCATGTTGGGGCTGACGCTCGGGAGGCAGGCATGACCTGGGTTGCGGTCGTCATCGCCGGGGCGATCGGCTCCCTCACCCGATACGGGGTGATCGGGTTCGTTCAGGCGAAGGTGCGGGACCCACGGCCGTGGGGCACGTTCGTGGTCAACGTCACCGGCGCCGCCGTGCTCGGCCTCGTTGTCGGGATTGCTCCCGTCGGTTGGTGGGTCGTGCCGGCCACTGCGGGTTTCCTCGGTGGCTACTCGACGTTCTCCACGTGGATGGTGGAAACGATCTACCTTGCAGAAGGCGGCGGCGCGGCAGCAGTCCGATCGGGGTTCCTCAATCTCGTCGGGACGCTGGGTGTCGGGCTGATCGCTGCGGCAGCGGGCTACCTCATCGGAACATGGCTATGAGTGAGGAGGGAGTGAGATGGAGACACTAGAGAATGGAAGTCTGCTCAGGATCTTCGTCGGCGAGTCGGATGAATGCGAGGGACGACCACTCTACGAGGCGATCGTGCTGATGCTGCGACGGGAGGGCCTCGCCGGGGCCACCGTGTTTCGAGGTATCGAGGGGTTCGGTGCATCCTCCACCATCCACACGGCGCGAGTGCTCCGGCTGTCGGCCGATCTTCCCGTGCTGATCGAATGCGTCGACCGGCGTTCGGAGGTGGAGCGTGTGCTGCCGATCCTCGACGAGATGGTCTCCGAGGGCTTGGTCACCATCGAGAAGGCGGACGTGCGAATCTACAGGGGTCGTGGGCAGTAGCGAACGGAAGGGGGAGACTTCACGGAACGCGAAACCCGCTGTACCCTCCGTGCAACATGTCGTGGCCGAATCTGCGACGCACGCTCCTCGTAGTGCTTCTCGTTCTGTCCTGGGTGCTCTCGACCGCGCTTCCGGCGTTGTCGATCACCAAGGCGGAGCGTGATGCCGCCTGCGCAGATTCAGCGGCCGCTCAGAAGCGCCTCGACAAAGCCAGAGACGACGCGAATGCCGCGGAAGATCGCTACGACCAGATCAACCAGGAACTCGAGGACGCCAGCCTTCGCGTCTACCAGTTTCGTGACCTCATCGACGAGAAATCGGGACTCATCGAGGCCATCCAGCAACAGGTGGCCGACAGGGCGGTCGAGCTGTACATGAACGGTGGCTCGTCGAGTACCGGAATCATCCTGTTCGCACCGTCGCTCGGGGCCGCTCTAACCGGCCAGGAGTTCCTGTCTTCCGTCACCAAGGAGGACGTGGCGAACATCGACCAACTCGACAGCCTGAAGCGGGAGATGGGACGCATCCGGCAGGACTGGGAGACAGAACAACAGCGGCTCACAGAGCTCAGTGGACAGGCCGAGCAGATCGCGCAGGAGATGACGGCGATCATGGACGAAGCGAGCACTGCCGCATCGGAGCTGAGCGCCGAGTGTCGCAAGGCGGACCTCCAGTACCGTCAGGAGCAGGCTGTTGCCGCTGCTCTTGCTGCCGCGAGGCGGGGAGGGGCCGCCGGTGGGCTTCCGGCCTCGGCGACGCCGGGGATGATCTGCCCGATGGATCCCGCAGTCCTCCACTTTCGCGACACGTGGGGCGCACCGAGGTCGGGTGGACGGACCCACAAGGGAACCGACATCTTCGCACCGATGGGCCAGCCCGAGTACGCGGTCTACGCGGGAACCGTTCGTGTCTACACCAATACACTGGGAGGCAAGTCCATCTGGCTCTACACGGACATGGGTGTGGACTTCTACTACGCGCATTTGAGCGGCTGGCCGGCCGATCTCAAGACAGGCGATCACGTGACGCAAGGGCGGATCGTCGGCTATAACGGGAACAGCGGCAACGCGTACGGGGGAGCCCCTCACCTGCACTTCCAGATGCACCCTGGAGGCGGTTCACCCGTTAACCCGTACCCGACGTTGAAACGAGTGTGTGGCTGATGACCGAATACCGTCGACGCATCGACATCATTATGGAACCGGAGTTCGTCGACGGGATCGAGGCGCTCGATCTCGACGAGCTGCGTGCCCGCAAGAAGATGGCCGACGAGGTCGAGACCGAGCTGTCCTACTACCGCCGGCTTCTGCACGGAAGACTGGATTTGCTCGCGTTCGAAATGCGTCGCCGATCCGGTGAGGAGACGCGCACGCTCATCGACGCCCTCCCTGATGTACTCGGCGCCGGTGAGCAAGGTGGGGGAGGGCGGTCGAGATTCCCGACCGTGTTCTCACCCGACCTGCCGGACGACCATCGCAGGCACATTGACCGCGTGCTCGGTGACGACTTCCTGTCGAGGCTGCCGACGCTCGGCGACGGCGAACTCCGCGAGATCCGAAGCACGCTGGACGAGGCCGAGACGGAGATATCCGCCAGAAGGCGTTCGGCGCAGCAGGTGGTCGACGTCCTACACCATGAACTCGTTCGCCGCTACAAGGAAGATGCGGCAGACCTGACGATCATCTGACGAGTGATTCTCGCCACTGTCATACGATCCGGTTTGGTGGAGTCGATTCACCACGGGGCGATTGCCGCGATAGATGCCTCCGGCACCGTTCTGGCCGCGGAGGGCGATATCGACCGTGAGTTCTTCGTTCGGTCTGCGGCGAAGCCGTTTCAGGCGACCGTATCCCAGGAGCTCGGCGCTGATCTCGTTCCCGAACAGATGGCGGTCGCGTGTGGAAGCCATCGCGGCCAACCAGTCCACGTCGAGTTGGTGCGATTCATGCTGGCTCAGGTGGGGCTCGACGAGTCGTATCTGCGTTGTCCGCTCTCGTGGCCGGCCGCGCCCTCCGCTCAGAGACGGGTAGTCGCGAACGGGTACAAGGAACAGCGACGAATCTGGCACAACTGCTCCGGCAAACACGCCGCGATGTTGCGGGCGTGTGTTGCGCAGGGATGGTCGCTCGACGACTACCTCGACCCTGCGCATCCACTGCAGCAAGCAGTCTTCGAAACGATGCGGGAAGTCGGTGGACTCGATCCGGGGCCCGTCGGCGTCGATGGGTGTGGCGCGCCCGTATTCCGTGGCACTGTCAGGAGTCTCGCTACGGCCTTTGCCCGTCTCTCTGAACCGAGGTTCAGTCACGCGTGGACCGCGATGCACCGCTATCCGGCGCTGACCTGCGATCAAGGAGAGCCGTCCGCCGAGCTGGCAACGGCACTCGACGCGGTGGCCAAGGCGGGAGCGGAAGGATCGCTTGGGGTGTCACTCCATGAGGGGGTCGGCCTGGCGGTCAAGGCGTGGGATGGGTCGTCGCGGCCTACGGGGCCGGCCATGGTCGCCATGCTCAGGCGGATCGGCAGGGCCGGCTACTCCATTCAGTTGGACTCTGTGGAGCGGTCGGCGGTCTTCGGCGGTGGCCGCCAGGTCGGAGAGATTCGGGCTCGCGAAAACTCGTTCTGATCGAGTTATCGACAGATCCTGTGGAAAGCGGCCTGTGGATCTGTGGATAAGACCGGGATGAGGCTCGAAAGGCGCGCATCACCCGACCTGGTACCTGTGGATAACCGTCGATCTCGTCCGGTTTTGGGGTTCTTGACTGCTTCGGGTCGACTTCGTAGTGTCAGCATCGCGAGGCCCAAGGTGCTGAAGCACGGTCGTTGCCTGTCAAGGGGAAGTGCGGGGACGGCCGGCAGAGGTTCCTTGGGCCTCAGCGCGTGCTCGCTGCGCGAGCAGTCATCAGTCTTCAGTCTTCAGTCTTCAGTCATCGGTAAGAGCGCGGCGTGGGACAAGATCACCGAACGATCCTCTTGGCAAAGACCGAGAACCCAGAACTGAGAACGGGCTGAGAGAAGCGAAGCCCTCTTGCCGAGAACTGACTACGGACAACCGAAAACCGCCCGCGTAGCGGGCTACCCATCCAGGCCGAACATCACTTCGCGCAGGTTGACCGGCGTGGTCTCGAACGTCTCGGGATCGATGCGAAGCGATGCCAATCGGAGGCCCTGCATTCCGTCCGTGACGCTTGTCATCACCAGGAGCCTATCGTTTCCTTCGACGGTGAGGACGCCGAGTCCGAGGCAGCGCCCCGTTCCATCGTGCACACCAACCAGCATGTTCTGGAGCCGGTTGAAGTCCAGACCTGTCGGGAGTGACGGGGCGAATACCGTTGGGCGCACCTTCCAACGATGCAACGGCGGTGCCAGCGCGCGCCCAAACGCCCGGGTGCGATGAGCCGAACGCTCGGTGGGCGAGAGCGGGGCGATGTCCGGCAGTACCCCGGCGATGCGGGCATCGGCGGAGAAGAAGCGGCGCGCCATACCAACGATCGGCTCGATTTCGCTTCCCCGCTGAAGTGCGACCAACACAGTGGGCCGGCACAGCTCCAGCTTGTGAAACTTGAGTGTTTGTCCTGTGACGCCGGAGACCGCTCCGGTGGTGTCGATGACGATGATGTCGACTTGGTCTCGGGCCTGTTCCACGAGGGACGCCGTCGCGATCACCTCTTGGAGGACGAGGTGCTTCGGTGAGATCGAGCCGACGAACCGCAGATCGTCCGCTTCAGAGAGGTGTTGGAGATCGGTGGTGCTGCGAACCCATTTGAGACCGACACACGTTGGGGGACCGACAGTCGTTTGGCCGACATCGGCGTCGATGTAGGCACCTTGCTTCCCTGCCGCGACGACGCTCTCGAGCAGCCGCCGGGCGAACGAGCTCTTGCCGGTGTCAGGTGCTCCGAGCAGCATGATGACGCCCCCCTCCGAGGTGAGGTCCTCGACGAGCCGTTGATGCTGTGATTCGGGCATGCGCGGAAATGGTAGTGATTGCAGAGCCCTTCGAATGCAGCGACTTGCGCGTTGAACGGACTCGGTTGAGACTGGCCGGGTGAGCCTGCCGATCTCCTTCCTGTCGGACTTCGGGCACGACGACGAGTTCGTCGGAGTCGTGCACGGGGTTCTCGCCAAGCTGGCCCCCGACAGCAGAGTGATCGACGTCGTGCACGGACTTCGCCGCGGTGAGGTACGGCCCGCAGCCCTCTCGCTCCTCAGAGCGATTCACTACCTGCCCGAGGGCGTGGCGCTCGTTGTCGTCGATCCGGGGGTCGGTACCGAGCGCGGGGCGATAGCCGCCCGAACGGCCTGGGGGTACTTCGTTGGACCCGACAACGGTGTGATGTCGCCGGCGGTTGCCATGGTCGGCGGTGCCTCGCTCACCGTTTCGATCGAGAGTCCAGATGTGATGATTCCGAGCGCCGGGGCGACCTTCGCCGGGCGGGACGTGTTCGCACCCGCAGCAGCGCTGCTGTCATCAGGCGATGCCAGGCTCGAGGATTTGGGACCACCAGTGGACCCCGACTCGATCTACCCGCTCCTGCTTCCACTTCCTGAGGTCGGTCGCGGAACCGTCCAGGGGGAGGCGTGGTGGGTGGATCACTACGGCAACGTCCAGCTCAACATCTCGCCGGACGACCTGCACTCGATGGGTGCATCCGAAGGCGAACAACTCCTGCTCGTCGTGGGCAGTCAACGTCATGCGATCAAGTGGGTGGACGCCTACGGCGCAGTGGGCGAAGGTGAGCCGCTGATCTACACGGATTCGAGCGGGATGATGGCCGTCGCCGTGAGAGGGATGCGCGCCGATCGGCGTTTCGGGATCGCGGACGGGACGGCAGTCACGATCGCAGCGAACTGAAGAAGGGGGAACGGGCGACCGCCGCTGGGGCGGGCTGGGAGGCTTACCTGTTCAAAACCTCAGTTTGAACGTGCCTGAGGTTTTTCGAGCGACGGTTCGCCACGTTGCCCCGCGGACACGAGGTCCGCATGGACGCTCTCGTCCATTGCGCGGATATCGGCATCGAGCGGCGGGAACTTGAGCGGATTCCGCGAGAAGTTCGTGTACCTTTCACCTGAAGCGGGGGGTGCTTTCGGAGGGTCAGGATTCGACGGGTAGAGTACCGGCGAGATGCTGAGATTGGACGAGCGACACAGGGGCCGCGGCCTCGTAGCGTTTCTCGGCGGCGCTGTGATGGGTGCCATCGCCTCGGTCGTCGTGAGCAAGTCGAATCCGGCGTTGTCGTCGCTCGACGCGGTCGTCGTCAGCGTCGGTTTGCTGGCACTCCTCATCGGCGCGTTGCTCGTGCTGCTGGGGATCGCACACTGGCTCGCCGGACGTGACTCGACGTGGCCAGTCGCCACCACCAGGGCTGCCCTGGTGGCGGTTGCCGTAGTACTGACGTTCGTGGTGGTTCCTGCCTTGTGGATGTACGCGATGCGGCTGTTGGGTCCGGAATGGGCGAAGGATCTCGTTTCCTTGCTGTACCTCGCGGTTGCACTCGTGGCGACGGCGACGCTCCTCTCAACCCCCAAGAAGCAGACGGGACCCTCCGGTGTCTCAGCCTACGGCAGAACCCTGATCAGGCGATAGGAGCAGAGAGGTGACTCAGGAGCAACACTCCCCCCTGATTCATCCGACGAGGGTCGGGCGGTACGAAGTGCGCTTCTCCTACACGTTCGGTCTGGGCGGGATCAGCATCGGTTTGCTCGTGGTGCTCGTGATCACAGGGTTGCTCTTGAGCTTTGGGTACCGGCCGGCACTTCAGAACGCCTACATGGACGCGACGGTTCAGGCGCCCTACCCCCAGTTCCTCCGGAGTCTCCACCGATGGTCCGCGTACCTGCTCATCATCTCGTCGTGTCTGCACATGGTCGTGGTCTTCGTCCACGGCGCGTACAAGGCTCGGCGGCGTGCCAACTGGGTCATTGGTGTCGTGCTGCTGCTGGGAGTGGTTGCGCTCACGATCACTGGCACCGTTCTCCCGTGGGATCTGTCGGCTCAGGCGACGCTCTCGGTCGTCAACGCCGTACTCCAGGCGATCCCTCTTCTCGGTGGGGCGCTCGCCAAGGCATTCTTCGGACCCACCCTCGCGGCCACTCTGCTGCGTGCGTATGTCTTCCATGTGATCCTTCTGCCGTTTCTGTTGCTAGCGCTCACCGGTGTGCATCTGTGGAGGGTCCGCAGAGACGGCCTTTCGGAGCCTGAGGAGTCGTGATGCCGGAGATTCCTGAAGAGCTGCGCCGCCGGATCGCCGTCGCTCGGGCCAGGGCCCTCGGTGAGGGGAGCGGGGAGATCCCGGCAGCATCCGTCGGCGACCTGGATCCGCGAGCCCTTCCGGAAGGCGTCGCCTCGCCGGCCGCCGGCCCCACAGAGATGCCGGCCGGTCTTCTCGAGCGCGTCAGAGCAGCCCGCCGCCAGGCGATCGAGGGTCTCGGGCCCGTGCTGGAACGGAACGCAGTTCCCAAGCAGAACGTGCCCAGAATCACACCCGAACGGATTCCGGTGACGCGAACGGCACCGACAGCACCTGCTCCTGCCACGCCTGTGTCAGCAGATCCTGTCGAGCCTCCTGAGGCGGTGCAGGTCGCGGCTCCGGCAGCGACCGCCGGTATGTCGCTCGAGCAGGCCGCCGAGGTGCTCGGCATGCCGGAGAAGCTGTTGCGTCGATCGGTCGACGCCAAGGCGAAGGCGTTGGGCGTGTCGTTCGATGAGGCGCTCGCCGGGATGCTCGGCGGAGCAGCGCCGGAAGCCCCGGCCGCTACCGAGTCGGCGACGCCGGCCGCGGACGCAGTCGCGGCCGTTCCAGAATCACCTGTTCCTGTCTCCGGCGTCGCGCCCGTGCCTGTGGCGGAAGCACCCTCGGCAGCCGCCGCGGGCATGTCGCTCGAGCAGGCCGCCGAAGCGCTCGGGTATCCGGAGAAGCTGTTCCGCCGGTCGGTTGAGGCCAAGGCGAAAGCTGAAGGCGTGTCGTTCGATGAGGCGCTCACCGGGATGCTTGGTGGAGTCGCCCCTGCGACGTCCGCAGCTCCTGCATCACCTGCAGCAGCCGCCCCGGTGGCTGCGCCGGCGACCCCGGTCGAGACTCCTGCGCCCGCAGCGCCGCAACCGGTTGTCTCCCCACCTGTCGGCGCCATGTCGGTCGAGGAGGCCGCGGTGACCCTGGGAATGCCGGAGAAGTTGTTCCGGCGGTCGGTCGAGGCGAAGGCGAAGGCGCTCGGTGTGTCGTTCGATCAAGCCCTGGCCGACATGGTCGGGACGAAGGCTCCTGTCGTGCCGGCTTCCACAGCGGCAGCACCGGCCCCGCAGCCTGCACCCGCGGCCGTGGCGCCGGATGTCGCTGTGCCTGAGGCAGAGCCGCTCCCGGTCCCCGCGGCGGCCGAAGCGCTCGCCGTAGCGCCCACAGAGGCTGCGGAGACGCCGGCGAAACAGGGCGGCCCAAGTGTCGAGGCGAAGCAGCTCTACCGGGTTGAGCTGGTCACCGCGGTGATATCGGCGATCATCCTCGCCCTGCTGGCGCTCGCCGGTCCCGCGCCGGTCTTCCGTCAGGCCGGCGGCGCGGCAGATCCGTCCAGGATCCCTTGGTACCTCGTGTGGGTGGCGCAGCTGTTCGCCTGGATGCCGCGAGATACCGCCGGGTTCTTCGCGCCGCTCCTCGTGATCATCGGTTTGTTCGCCGTCCCGTTCGTCGACAGGAACCCGGAGTCGAATCCGTCACATCGACGCTTCGCAATCGCACTGTTCGGCATCTTCATGGCAGCGCTGTTGGTGCTCACGGTCATCGGTCTGATCAACCGGCCCGGCGGTTTCGGCTGGCCCTGGTCATGAGTCCCACCGACATCATCTCGGTTTCGGTGATTGTGCTCGTCGCGCTTGCCGGAGCTGGGATCGCCGCGATGATCTCGAAACGCTAGAGCGCGTTCCTTCGTGCGTTCACGTAGTAGCTCAGTGAGTTCAGTTCGGTCGCGAGGTCGATGTGACGCACGAAGACGCTTCTCGGGACGCGGAGAAGCGTTGGTGCGAACGACAGGATCCCGCAAACGCCCGCGGCGACGAGACGGTCGGCGGCGTCCTGCGCGGAACCCGTCGGGACGGCGACGATCCCGAGCAAGCAGCGCCGACTGGCGAGGTCCGATTGCATCACATCAACGTGTCTGACCGTCATGTCGCCGACCCGGGTACCGATGACTGCCGGGGAAATGTCATAGATGCCCACCACGCGCAGGTCGCCCTCATCGAAACCCTCATAGGTGGCGAGGGCCGAACCGAGGTGACCCGCGCCGACGATCACGATGTCTCGTGACTGGTCGAGGCCGAGCTTTCCCCTGATCTGCGAGCGGAGGGTGTTGACGTCGTATCCGATCCCACGTGTACCGTGCGAGCCGAGGTAGGAGAGATCCTTTCTCACCGTTGCGGCGGTCTCGTCGGCAAGCCGTGCCAGCTCCGAGGAGGAGATCGTCGAGGAGTCTCCTGTGAACTGCTCAAGGCAGAACAGGTAGCGAGGTAGTCGGTTGATCGTCGGCTGGGGCACATCCACGGTACGCCTCACGATATTCGGGGGTGTCGACGGGTCGAAATCCGTGAGCAGTCCGGACACTCGAAGCAGGTGCCAAGACCGGCGGGGGTGACCGATCTTCCGTGACTGTATGTACCCCTAGAGGGTATATCATCTCAGCCGTGCGAAAACTCATCACTATCACCGTCCTGTTCGCGTTCCTTCTCGCCTCGTGCGGCGGGACGGCCACCCAGCAGATCGGAACGGTCACACCGCAGCAGGCATACGACACGATCCAGGCGAATCAGGGCGACCCCAACTTCGAACTGATCGACGTGCGGACCCCGGACGAGTACCAGTCCGGGAAGATCGCCGGTGCCGTCGACATCGACTTCTACGCCGCCGACTTCCAGCAGCAGTTGAGCCAGCTCGACCGCAACAAGCAGTATCTGATCTACTGCCACACGGGCAACCGGAGCGGTCAAGCGCTCACCATCATGAAGAATCTTGGCTTTCAGAACGTCGAGGACATTGGTGGTGGTATCGCCGCGTGGGCCCAGCAGGGGCTTCCCATCACTCCCTGACAAGTAGGCTGATGGGCCGAATGTCAGCACACACGGAAGTTGTCGTCGTCGGCGGAGGGCCGGCAGGCTCCGCTGCTGCGTTCTGGCTGGCCGAGGCTGGGCACTCGGTCACCGTTCTCGAGAAGAAGACCTATCCGAGAGACAAGACATGCGGCGATGGGCTCACTCCTCGTTCCGTCAAGGAGCTCCTGGACATGGGTTTCGACTTCTCGGTGCCGACGTTCCATCGTGTCGACGGCCTCCGTTCCTACGCCGGTGACGAACTCAACCTGGAGATGGACTGGCCAGACCATCCCATCTACCCCAACTGGGGTGGGGTCATCAGACGGCGCGACCTCGATGCTCAGGTGGCCGGGCTCGTCAGGAGCAAGGGCGTGGCCGTTCTCGAACACACGGAAGCGATGCCGGTCATCGACAACGGACGGCTGGTGGGCGTTCGGGCCGGTGAAGAGCTGCTGACGCCCCGCGTGGTCGTCGTGGCGGACGGTTCGCTGTCGCGGTTCGGCAGGGCACTCGGCACCTCACGTCGTAGGGACTATCCGATCGGCATGGCGCTGCGGGGCTACTACTCGAGTCCCCGATCCGGCGACCGTTTCATGGAGAGCCAGCTCGACATCCGAGACGAAACAGGGGCACAGATGCCCGGCTACGGATGGATCTTCCCGCTGGGCGACGGTGAGGTGAACGTCGGCGTGGGGCTGTTGTCGACGTTCGCGAGGTGGAAGCACACCAACACGTCAAGGATGATGGACACCTACGTACGGACCGCCCCCGGGTACTGGGACCTGCACGGGCCGCACGCCAAACCCATGGGTGGCAAACTCTCCATGGGACTGTCGGTCGGCCCGCTGGTTGGGCCGAACTGGGTGATCGCCGGTGATGCCGCGGGGATGATCAACCCCTGGAACGGCGAAGGCATCGCCTATGCGTACGAGACGGGTCGTCGAGCCGCGAGACAAGTGCACGAAGCGCTCGCTGCGAACGACCTCTCGCTCCTTCAGCGGTATCCCCGCGAACTGCACGACGAGTACGGCCTCTACTACCGGATGGCGAGAATTTTCGTGCGCGCCATCGGCAAGCCGAGGGTGATGTGGGCGTTGACCCACGCGGGGCTACGGTCGAGGCCCCTCATGGAGTGGGTTCTGAAGGTGATGGCGAACCTGCTCGACGAGTCCGAGCGTGGCATCGGTGAGCTCGCCTACGCGACGCTCGAACGCATGGTCAGGCTTGCCCCTACCGCCTGAGCGGGCTGCGCCCGCCGTACCTCGTACGCGAGCTGGGCGCCTTCAGAGACCGCAGGGCGGGCCGTACCCACGAAGTGGCCGGAGGCGTTCCGCTGTCGGGATGCGAGATACGAGGTACCAGGTACGGGCGAGCATCGCTCGCCCTATAGGCGTCCCGCGTCGATGATGCGCTGAAGGAACTGTTCTGTCCGGGGTTCGGTGGGGTTCGTGAAGATCTCGGCCGGGGTCCCGTGTTCGAGAATGCGACCTCCGTCGAGGAAGCAGACCTGATCTGCAACATCCCGTGCAAACCCCATCTCGTGGGTGGCGATCACCATGGTCATTCCCTCCTTCTTGAGGCCTCTGATGACGTTGAGGACCTCGGCGACGAGCTCAGGATCGAGTGCGGAGGTGACCTCGTCGAAGAGCATCAGGCTCGGCTCTGTTGCCAGGGCTCTGATCACCGCGACACGTTGCTGCTCGCCGCCACTGAGCTTGTCGGGGTACTCGTTCGTCTTGTCGGAGAGCCCGAATCGAGCGAGGAGCTCCTTGGCCCGATCCTCTGCCTGACGCTTGGGGATGTCGTGGACCTTGCGTGGACTGAGAGTGATGTTGTCGAGCACCGTCATGTGCGGGAACAGATTGAACGCCTGAAAGACGATGCCCATGTCCTCCCGAACCTGGTTGGCGTTCACACCCGGCTCGGTGATCTTCGCACTATCGAGCAGGATCGCACCTTTGTCGATGGGAACGAGCAGGTTGATGCACTTGAGCATGGTCGATTTGCCGGAGCCGGACGACCCGATCAGGCACACAACATCGTGCTGTGCAACGGAGAGATCCACGTCTCTGAGGACCTCCTTGTCACCGAACGCCTTGCACACGCCTTGGAGTTCGAGCTTGTTCACGACGACATCACTTGTCTGCGCCGGCGGTCACGGTCGGTGTACCAGTCGGTGAATCGTGCCACCGGAACGCTCACCGCGAGGAACAGCAACGTGGCAGCGATGTAGCCGGTGTAGTTGAAGGTCCTGGCCGCATAGATGTCGGCAGCGCGAACCCCTTCCCGAATGCCGACGACGAAGACGAGCGCAACATCCTTCTGAAGGCTGACGAAGCCATTGAGCAGCGCCGGGATGACGTTGCGGACGGCCTGAGGAACGATCACGTATCTGAGCGCCTGCCCCTGAGTGAGGCCAAGAGATCGAGCAGACATCCGCTGACTCTCGTGCACCGACTCGATCCCAGCCCTGTACACCTCGGCCGTGTACGCGCTGTAGCTGATGATCAGGGCGGTGAGCCCCCAGAACAGAGCACTTCTCGGGACGCCTGGCAGCTGGAGCGCCGGTACGCCGAAGCCGAGTAGGAGGATCAACAGGATGAGGGGCACACCTCGGATGATGTCGATGAACGTGACGGCCAGCGCCCGGAGAGGAAAGAACGCCGGGCCACGAAGCGACCGAATCATCGCGATGATCAGCGATAGAACGAGGATGATCACTTCAGCCAGCAGAAACATCTTGATGTCGAGCCAGAAGCCGCGAGCGATCGTGGGGAAGCTCTCGGTGAAGTGGCGGGGGTTGAAGAACTGTTGCTGCACCCTGGGCCAGGCGTCAGAGCTGAGGATGGCCCAAAGGGCGAGGCCGGCGAACACGAGCGTCGAGAAGAACGCGATGAGCGCCCCTCTCGCGCCTTCTTCACGACGTCTCGGTGGGGGCCCGAAGATTCCCGGGCCCCCGCCTCCGACTGTCGTGGGCTCTGTCACTGCTCGTCTAGCCGCTGATCTCCGGGATGGCCCCGCCTTGCGTGAGGAACGTGTCCTCGAGCTGTTGCAGGGTCCCGTTGGCCTTCAGTGTGTCGATCGCCTGGTTGACGCATGTGACGAGCGGGTTGCCTTTGGCGAAGAGGATCCCGTAGTTGTCCGGGTTGGCCGACATCGTCGTGAACTCGCCGGCGATGACCGATCCGTCGACTTGGGCTGCCGTGACGTAGTACGCAGTAGGCAGATCGACCACCAGCCCGTCGATCTGACCGGCGTTCATCGCTGCCTCGAGATCGACGTTCTCGTCATACACGAACGGTGCCGTGTTCGGCTGGATCACCTGCTCGATGAAGTCGAGGCTCGTTGTGCCGACCTGCGCTCCGAGAATGGCGTCCTTCAGATCCTCGACCGATGTCACGTGCGCGTACGGCGAATCCGGATACACGACGAGCGCCTGGTGGGTCGTGTAGTAGGGCTCGGAGAAGTCGACGACCTCTTGGCGATCGGTCGTGATCGAGTACTGCTGGATGTTGAAGTCCCAGTCCTTCGGTCCCGGAGCGATCGCTTCGTTGAAGTCGACGCGTGTCCAAACGACCTGGTCATCCGAGAATCCGAGCTGCTCGGCGATGTCGTAGACGAGCCCAGCCTCGAATCCGAGCTTCGATGTGGGATCGTCAAACCCCTCGCCGTCGACGGTTCCCACCCACGGCGGAAACGCCGGCTCACCAGTGGCGACGGTGAGTGTTCCAGGAGTAACCAGATTCAAGTTCTCGACGGTGCAGGACATTGCAGTTGTCGTGGTTTGTGCAGCCGTCGTTGCCTCGGTCGTCGTGGTCGACGATCCACTGGTGCAGGCTGTCGCGATGAAAGCTGTGACCAGCACAACGACGATCCAGTGCTTGTTGATGCGCATCTCCACCTTCCTTGACCCACCCGACAGCTTAGTGAGAGGCGTGTTATCGAGGGAGGGCAAGCCAGTGGCGCGATACGAGGAGCAAGGTGCGAGGCACGGCGTGGCGAGCGCCGTCGCTCAACACACCATTGCGATGAACTCCTCGATGCGTCTGCGAAGCAGATCGAGTGTGAGGTTCGTCAGACCGAACACTGACCAAGGTGGATAGACATCGAATTCGGGCAGGACACTCAGCGCCGGCGCGAGATCCCAAACAGGATCGTACGGGAACCCGAGAAGGTCGGTGAACCGGTCGGCGACCTCCTGCCCGTACATGAGGGCGAGATTGAGTCTGCAGTGTGCGACATCGGAGCTGTGCGGTCCGAGGCAGGCATTCGCCCAGTCGACGATTCCGGTGACATGGTGCTCTTTCCACAGGATGTTGGTCGGGTGATAGTCACGATGGATGAAGCGCCATGGCTCGTCAGGCATGCCGGATGCATACCGAGCGAACGCGTCCTCCCAGAGGCCAGGAGTGACCGACCACGCGGGGGGCGCGAGCGATGTCTGATCTACCCAGGGGTCGTATGTCCATGCAAAGTCACCCAGCGACGCTTCTCGAAGCGTGACCAAAGGCTCACCAAGCGCTTCGAGCCACTCATCCGTGGGTGTTTCGGGCAGAACCACACGGCCGGGAAGATGCGTCGTGATGATCGCCGGGATGCCCGCTTCGACTCCCGCCGGGTCGAGTGCGATCACGTGCGGCACCGGAAGGTCGACTGTCTCGAGGATCTGGAGCGCGGCAGCTTCATGGCTGGCCAGATCGGGTTCATGTTTCAACCAAGGAGTGTTCGTGAATGCACGAACGACCAACGTATGTGCGCCATCCACCAGAACCTCATACAGCGTTGACGACGTCGAACCTTCGAGCTGTCTCGAGAGTGATCCTCCCGTCTCTCGCTCGACCCAGGCTTCGAGGCGGTTCACTCGACTGCACCACCGGCTTCGAGCACCTCCTGGAGGGCTCGGTCACCGTCGCCGTCCTCGAGATTCACTGCTCTGATGGCATCCGCCAGGACTGTCACTTCGTAGCCGAGCGCCAAACCGTCGAGGGCGGTCGCTTCGATGCAGTAGTCGGTGGCCAGCCCCACGAGTACGAGCCGTCGAATCGGCCCGAGCCACACGTCGAGCCCAGTCGACTTCATCCCACCGGACACCGGGTCCCGCATGGTGAACCCCGAGTAGCCGTCTTCGCCGTTCGCTCCTTTGCGGATCTCTTGTCCGTCGACGACGAGATCGGGCTGGAACTCGGCGCCCCAGGTGCCGGCGACACAATGCACCGGCCAGATGCCACCGTCCTTGGCGAAGTGAGGTGTGGACTCGGGATGCCAGTCTCTCGTGTAGACGACGGGGGATCCTGCTTCTCGCGCGAGTTCGATCTGCGCGTTGATCGTCGGGATGATCGACTCCGCCCCGGCAACCGACAGGCTCCCGTTCGGGTCGGCGAAATCGTTCTGAACGTCGACGACGATCAGAGCAACGTCGGGCCCGTAGCGCGTCATGCCCCTAGCGTAGGAGCTGACAGCGGACAGCTGACGGCGGGACACGGGCCCTACCGAAAACCGACAACCGACAACCGAGAACCTTGAAAACCATTGGCATCATCGGAGGGATGAGCTGGGAGTCAACGGCGACGTACTACCGGCTCATCAATGAAGAGGTTGGGCGCCGTCTGGGTGGCTTCCACTCGGCTCAGATCGTCTTGTCATCGGTCGACTTCGCGGAGATAGAGCACATGCAGTCGACGGGTGACTGGGACACGGCTGGGCGAGCCCTCGCCATGGAGGCAACCGCGCTCGAGCGTGCGGGTGCGGATCTGCTGATCCTCGCCACGAATACCATGCACAAGGTGGCGGTGTCGATCGAACAGGCAGTGTCGATCCCACTGCTCCACATCGCCGACGCAACGGGGGAAGCCGTCGTCGCGCACGGCATCGATACCGTCGCCCTGCTCGGCACCCGGTACACGATGGAACAGGACTTCTACCGAGGCCGCCTCGAAGGTCGCTACGGACTCGATGTGCACGTACCGGATGCCGGCGATCGTGCAACGGTCGATGCGGTCATCTTCGATGAGTTGGTCCACGGCGAAGTGCCCGGTAACTCGAAACGTGCCTACGTCGAGATCATCGACCGGTTGGTCGAGGGTGGTGCGAGTGGGGTGATCCTCGGATGTACGGAGATCGGCATGCTCATCGGCCAGGACGACGTGGAGGTTCCTGTGTTCGACACGACCGCGCTGCACGCGACCGCGGCCGTGGCGGCGGCGATCGGGACGTCGAAGTAGGCCCGGGGGAGTCCTTCGTTCTGCCTGGCCGGGCGTTTTGTCGAGTCCTGTCACGACTTCTAGTCTTACGTCATCAGAGAGAGGGTGTCCCCGTGAGCCTTGCCGACTACCTGCCTGTGGCAATCATGTTCGTGCTGGTGGCGGTATTCGGGTTCGGTGTGGCCGGTCTCTCATGGCTGATCGCTCCCAAGAACCCGACTCCGGAGAAGTTGGCTCCCTACGAGTGCGGCATCGTTCCTGAGCACGAAACCGTTCAACGGTTCCCCGTCAAGTTCTATCTCGTGGCGATGTTGTTCGTCATCTTCGACATCGAGACGATCTTCCTGTTCGCCTGGGCCGTCCAGTTTCGCGAGCTTGGGTGGTATGGAATCGCAGCGGTCGGCATCTTCACACTGCTCGTGATCGAGACGCTCGGCTACGTGTGGAAGCGTGGTGCGCTCGACTGGAACGTGAAGCGGCGATCCCGGTACATTCCGTCTGAGCGCGAGGCTGCCTGATGGCTCGAGCGGACGGTGCGCCCGGCATCCTCACCACGACGGTTCAGAAGGCTGCTCGCTGGGCGCAGACCCAGTCGATGTGGCCCGCGACGTTCGGACTGGCGTGCTGCGCTATCGAGATGATGGCCACCGGTGCCTCCCACTACGACCTCGCCAGATTCGGGATGGAGGTGTTCCGAGCATCACCCCGTCAGGCCGACCTGATGATCGTTGCCGGACGCCTGTCGCAGAAGATGGCCCCGGTTCTCCGGCAGGTGTACGACCAGATGGCGGAGCCCAAGTGGGTGATCTCGATGGGCGCGTGCGCCTCGACTGGTGGGATGTTCAACAACTACGCGCTGGTGCAGGGAGTCGACGAAATCGTTCCCGTGGACATGTACATTCCCGGCTGCCCTCCCGGACCCCAGTCGCTCATGCATGGAATCCTGACCCTCCAATCCAAGATCGTGTCGGGGGAGCTCGCCCGATGAGTGATCCGATCATCGCAGCCCTGGCGGAGGGCCTCGGTGTGGAGTGGATGCTCTCATCCGGTCAAGACGTGCTGATCGTCCCCAAGGAGCGGTGGCGGGACGCAGCTCAGGCCGCCAAGGACGCCGGGTTCGAGATGCTGGTCGACGAGACCGTCGTCGACTATCTCGGCAAACGGGACGTGCGCTTCGAGCTCGTTGCAGGGCTGCTTTCCCTTCAACACAACCTGCGGGTTCGCTTGCGGGCGGAGGTAGCCGAGGAGGACACGAGCGTTCCGTCCCTCGTGCCGGTGTACCCCGGTGCCAACTTCTACGAGCGAGAAGCGTTCGACATGTTCGGTATCACCTTCGAAGGCCATCCCGATCTCTCGCGCATCCTGATGCCGGACGACTGGCAGGGGCACCCGCTACGCAAGGACTATGCCATGGGTTCGGTCCCCGTCCAGTTCAAGTCATCGCCGGAGGCACGATGAAGCGCGAACTCCACGAAGTCTGGGTGAGCGGCACCGAGGAACCGGAGTGGGTACGTGGCTCCACCGACGAAGGCTCCCAGAAGATGTTCAGCGAGGAGCACGGTGGGCGCCTCATCGAGCAAACCGGGTCCAAGGTCGACGACGACTTCATCATCGAAGAAGAAGAGGTGCCAGATGACGAGCTGATGATCATCAACATGGGCCCGCAGCACCCATCCACCCACGGGGTGCTCCGACTCCAACTCGAGTTGGAGGGCGAGATCATCCGTCGGAGCAAGCCGATTATCGGGTACCTGCACACGGGCATGGAGAAGACGGGCGAGGAACTGAGCTTCCTCCAGGGCGGCACGAACGTGACTCGCATGGACTACATGTCGCCGATGTTCAACGAACTTGCCTACTCGCTCGCCGTCGAGCAGCTGCTCGGCGTCGAGATCCCGCCACGCGCCCGGGCGATCCGCATCCTGATGACGGAACTCAATCGAGTTGCCTCCCACCAGGTGTTCCTTGCGACCGCCGGCATGGACATCGGAGCCCTGTCGATGATGCTCTATGGGTTCCGCGACCGTGAGGCAATCCTCGCGTTCTTCGAGAAGACCACCGGTCTGCGGATGAACCACAACTACATCCGCCCCGGCGGTGTCGCAGCCGACCTGCCGGATGGATGGAGGGCCGACATCGCCGACATCATCGAGAAGGCGCTCGCCGGCGTGGCTGACTACGAGGACCTCCTCAAACACAACCCTATTTGGGAAGAGCGCACGATCGGAGTCGGGGTCATCACCGCGGAGGAGGCGGTGGCCTACGGCATCACAGGTCCGAATCTGCGTGCGACCGGGGTCAATTGGGATCTGCGGAAGGCCCAGCCGTACAGCGGTATCGAGCAGTACGAGTTCGAAGTGCCGGTCGGCAGCAACGGCGACGTGTACGACCGGTACCGGGTGCGAGTCGGAGAGATCACGCAGTCGCTGCATATCGTCCGTCAGGTCGCCGAATCGATGCCGAAAGGTGATTACCGCACGGAGGACCGCAAGGTCACGCCGCCTCCGCGAGCACGGATCAACCAGTCCATGGAGGCGTTGATCCACCACTTCAAGATCTTCACCGAGGGATTCAAGGTGCCGGCAGGTGAGGCGTACGTGGCCATCGAGTCGCCGAGAGGTGAACTCGGTGCCTACCTCGTGTCGGATGGCGGTGCACGTCCGCTGAGGATGCACATACGCGCCCCGTCGTTCGCCAACCTCCAGGGACTCCCGATCGCAATGTCCGATTCGCTGATCGCCGATTCCGTCGCCACGATCTCGTCGTTCGATCCTGTGATTGGAGACGTGGATCGATGAGCTGGAGCCCGGAAGCGTTCGAACGAGCAGAGGCCCTCATTGCCCGGTACCCGCAGCGGCGGTCGGCCGTCATGCCGTTGCTGTACATCGCGATGCGTGAAGACGGCTACCTGACCGAGGATGGAATGCGCCAGGTTGCGGAGCTGACGGGCCTCACCCCGATGCAGGTCGACTCGGTCGCGAGTTTCTACGGCATGTTCAAGAAAGTTCCGCAGGGCCGCTATCTCGTTTCGGTGTGCACCTCGATCTCCTGCATGCTGCTCGGGGCCGACGCCGTCGTGAGTTCCGCCGAGGGCGAGGCAGGCGTGCCGGCAGGCGAGACCGATGCGGAGGGCATCGTGACCGTTGAGCACGTGGAGTGCATCGGAGCCTGCGGAGGAGCACCCGCCGTCCAGGTCAACTACGAACTCGTCGAGGGTGTGACCCAGGAGTCTGTCGTCGAGATGGTCCGGTGGCTGCGCGAGACGAAGCCCGACGTCGTCAGAGCCGACGAGCTCCAGGAGCGTTTCGGAGGCACGAGGTCGTTCGATCCGGGCATCCTCGATGCACAGGGAGCGGTTGGCCCGTACCCGGCGTTCGATCCGTACGGCACGACGGGGGGTGACTCGTGAGCGCCTATCCGCAGGTGTTGACCAAGCGGATGCTGGAGCATCCGTCGGACAGCAACACGATCTCCGTCTACGAGGAGACCGGCGGCTACAGAAGCGCCCGCATGGCACTCGACATGACTCGAGACGACCTCGTCGAGATGGTCAAGTCCTCGGGTCTCATCGGGCGAGGCGGTGCCGGGTTCTCAGCGGGGATGAAGTGGAGCTTCCTGGCTCCTCCGCGACCCTCGTACCTGGTGGTCAATGCCGACGAGTCCGAGCCGGGAACGTTCAAGGACCGACAACTCCTCGAACGCGATCCCCACCAAATGATCGAAGGCATGATCATCACCTCTGTCGCCAACGAGGTGCACGAGGCGTTCATCTACATCCGCGGTGAGTATCCGAAGCCGGCCCGCCGTGTACAGCGTGCCCTTGCGGAGGCCTACGAGAAGGGCTATCTCGGCAGGGGCATCTTCGGGACCGACTACGACCTCGATGTGACCGTTCACTTGGGCGGTGGCGCCTACATCTGCGGAGAAGAGACCGCTCTCATCAACAGCCTCGAAGGGCGGCGCGGAGAACCTCGCCTCAAGCCGCCCTACTTCCCTGCCGCCAAAGGCCTGTACATGATGCCGACGATCGTCAACAACGTCGAGACGGTCTCCAACCTCCCGTTCATCATCGAGCACGGCGCCGACGCCTACAAGGCCCTCGGCGACGAGGCGGACACCGGCACGTTCCTGTTCTCCGTGTCTGGTCACGTGGCCAAGCCCGGCAACTACGAGCTTCCTCGAGGCATCACCTGGCGCGAGCTGATCTTCGACGTTGCAGGCGGCATCAGAAACGGCAACGGGTTGAAGACCTGGATTCCCGGCGGCGCGAGCGCCCCATGGTTCGTTCCATCTGAGCATCTCGACGACCCCATCACCAGAGAGGCGTGCGACAAGGCTGGTTCGATGCTGGGCTCTGGCGCCGTCATCGTCATGGACGACACCACCTGCGTGGTTCGGGCCGCCGAGCGGGTCGTCCGTTTCTTCTCGCACGAGTCCTGTGGACAGTGCACACCCTGTCGCGAAGGCACCACATGGGAAGAGCAGGTCCTCCGGCGAATCGAGATGGGAGCCGGCCGCGAGGTCGATGCCGACCTCCTCCTCGACATCGCCGACAACATCAGCCCCGGATTGGCATGGCCGCCCAAGATGACGACCATCTGCCCGCTCGGCCCATCGTCCGTCTCACCGATCACCTCGATCACGAAGTACTTCAAGGACGAGGTCATGCAGCACATCCACGGTGGGGGGTGCCCCTTTGAGTGAGCTCGTGAAGGTCACCGTCGACGGTCGGGAACTCGAAGTCCCGAAGGGCAAGCCGGTCATCGACGCTGCCAGGGAAGCCGGCGTCTACATCCCCCACTTCTGCCACCATCCGCGACTCGAGCCCGTTGGCATGTGCCGTGCGTGTCTCGTCGAGTTGGAGACGCCACGCGGCAACCTGCTGACGCCATCGTGCACGCTCTTCGCCGCCGACGGACAGGTGGTCCACACCACGACTCCTGTTGTCAAGAAGGCGCAAGAAGGCGTGCTCGAGTTCCTGCTCATCAACCACCCGCTCGACTGCCCTGTGTGTGACAAGGGCGGTGAGTGCCCGCTCCAGGATCAAACGGTGGGCTACGGGCCCGGTGAGAGTCGCTTCGTCGAGGAGAAGCGGCACTACGAGAAACCGATTGCCATATCCGATCTCGTTCTCCTCGATCGGGAGCGCTGCATCCTCTGCGCGCGCTGCGTTCGCTTCGCCGACGAAGTCGCCGGTGACCCGCTCATCGAGTTCGCGGCTCGTGGCAACAACACGCAGATCGCGACCTTCCCCGACGAGCCGTTCTCGTCATACTTCTCGGGCAATACCGTGCAGATCTGTCCCGTGGGGGCCCTCACTGCCGTTCCCTACCGGTTCAGAGCACGGCCGTGGGACCTCAGAAAGGCCGAGTCCACGTGCCATCACTGCTCGGCCGGAGAGAGCATCGAGATCGACACCAGCCAGAACGACGTCCTCCGCTTCACGGGTGTCGACAACGACGCGACGAACCAAGGATGGCTCAATGACAAGTGCCGGTTCGGGTTCGAGTTCATCGGATCGAAGGACCGTTTGCGAGTGCCGCTCATCAAGAACGAGGACGGCACCTTCAGAGAGGCGGGGTGGGCCGAAGCGCTCGACCTGACCGCCCGGCGGCTCAAGGAGATCGCGGACGCATCCGGTGGGGACGTGATCGCGGGATTGGGCGGCGCCCGAGGCACCAACGAGGACGCCTACGCCTTCTCGAAGTTCATGCGCTCGGTCATCGGCTCCAATCACGTCGATGCGCAGATGGACGACGGTCTCGATCCCAAGTTGCTCGCCGCCGTCGACAGGAAGGCGACGATCGGCGACCTCGACACGGCGACGTCGATTCTTGTGTGGGGGCCCGACCTGAAGGAGGAGTCGGGCACGCTGTATCTCAGAGTTCGCCAGGCAGCTCAGAAGCGAGGCGTGAAGCTGGTCGTCGTGCATCCTCGCAGGACCGGCCTCGACGACTGCACCGAGCAGAAGATCACCTACCGACCCGGGCAAGGACCGGAGGTGCTGCGGGCGCTCGCCGCTGGTGACGGTGAGTACGCCGCCGCCAGGGCGGTGCTCGACGAGGGTCCGGTCATCGCGATCGTAGGACGCACCGGGCTGACCGAGGATCCGAGACTGGCTGAATCCATCGCAGCGTTCGCATTGACCCTTCCAGACGCGAAGGTCATGCCATTCGCACGCCGTTCGAACGTCTACGGGGCACTCGACATGGGTCTGGCCCCCGGGCTTCTGCCGGGGAGGGTCGCTCTCGACGATCCCGACCAGGTAGCCGCATTCGAGGCAGTGTTCGGGGCCGTGCCCGACCATGAGGGTCGTGATGCCAGAGGTATCCTCGAAGGACTCGAGGGCGGGGAGCTGAAGGCATTGGTGATGGTGGGAGCGGACCCGGTCCGCGACGTTCCGAACGGGGCACTGGCTGCACGGGCACTCGACGCCGCCGAGTTCACGGTGGCGCTCGATCTGTTTCTCACGGACTCGTCCTCACGCGCCGATGTCGTGTTTCCCGCGGAGACCTTCGCAGAGAAGGAAGGCACCACGACGAATCTGGAAGGCCGGGTTCAGAAGGTTGCGCGCATCGTCGCGGGGCCAGGTCAGACACAGCCGGACTGGTCGATCCTCGAAGAGATCGCTCATCGCATGGGGACACCCATGGGCTTCGAGGATGCCGCCTCCGTGGGTGCGGAGATCGCTCGTGTCGCACCCGCCTACCAAGGTGTCGAATGGGGGGATCTGCGTGGCGACGGTGTTGTGGTTCCACGAAGCGGAGCATGCCAGCCGCTGCGCTACCAACCGGCCGACAACGACGTTGCGTCCGTGTCGGCGCCTTTAGCCCTCCACCTTGCACGAACGCTCTATGACGACGGTGTCGAGATGCGGCACTCGCTGTCGCTTCATCATCTCGCTCCCGGCGCTCGTGTGCATCTGCACCCGGCCGACGCCGCGACGCTCGGGGTTGAAGAGGGGGACGAGGTGACGGTCGAGACCGCGTCAGGCGCTGCCTCCGTGCCGGCCACCTTCGACGCCTCGCTGGCACGAGGGGTCGTGTACGTGCCGTTCAACCAATTCGGGACGCCGTCACTCGGTGATGGGCTCGAGGTGACGGTGCGGAAGGGGGTGGACGGCTGATGGACTGGTGGGACGTCGGGATCGTCACGGTCAAGGTCATCGTGATCTTCGCGATGCTGATGGTCGTCGTGCTGCTGCTCGTCTGGTCGGAGCGGAAGGTCGTCGCGGACATGCAGAACCGGATCGGTCCGTTCCGTGCAGGGCCGTTCGGGGTGCTCCAGACGGTCGCCGACGGGTTGAAGTTGTTCTTCAAAGAGTCCATCACACCACGCAAGGCCGATTTCGGTCTCTACATCCTCGCTCCGGTCATCGCCTTGATTCCGGCGTTTCTGATCTTCCTGGTGATTCCGATCGGTCCGGCGTTCACGGTGACACTCGGTGGTGTCGAGCGGACGATCAGCCTTCAGGGAACCGACTTGAGCATCGGGCTGCTCTACATCCTCGCCTTCTCATCGGTCGCGGTCTATGCGGTGGTTCTCGCTGGTTGGTCGTCGGGATCGAAGTATCCGCTGCTTGGCGCTGTTCGTGCAACGGCGCAAGCCATCTCCTACGAGGCGGCGATCGGGCTCGCGCTCGTGCCCGTCGTGTTCTATTCGGGCAGCCTCTCGATCCAGCAGATCGTCGCCTCCCAATCAGGGTCGTACGCCGACCTCTTCGGGTGGCCGATACTGATGGTGATCCCCCGATGGAACATCATCCCGATGTTCGTGTCGTTCGTGATCTTCTTCATCGCGGGCATCGCCGAGACCAACCGAGCGCCGTTTGACATGGTCGAGGCCGAACAGGAGCTGGTCGGCGGGTTCCACACCGAGTACTCGGGGATGCGCTTTGCATGGTTCTTCCTCGCCGAATACATCAATATGTTCAACATGGCGGCACTCTCCACCACACTGTTCCTCGGTGGGTGGAACGGGCCAACCCTCGATGGGCGGATTCCGACCTGGATCTCGGCGTTGCTCCCGATCCTCTACTTCTTCCTCAAGACGATCGTCGTCCTGTTCCTGTTCATGTGGGTGCGGGCGACAATGCCACGCATCAGGTACGACCGGCTGATGACGCTGGGATGGAAAGGTCTGATCCCCGCCGCGCTCGCCTGGCTTGTGTTCGTCACGATCGTCATCGGTCTCCGGCAGTTTGGATTGCCATGGGCATGATCTCCGAGTTCGTCAGAGGCCTCAAGGTGACCTTCGGGATCGGGATCCGGACCGTCTTCAAGGATGGCCTGGTCACCGAGCGTTACCCGCAGGAATTCCGGGAGAAGCCACAACGGTTCCACGGTCGTCACCAGCTCAACCGGTACCCGGACGGCACCGAGAAGTGCATCGGGTGCGAGCTGTGCGCCGGTGCCTGCCCCGCCCACTGCATCTACGTGCGTGGCGCCGACAACCCCCCCGATGCTCCGGTGAGCCCGGGGGAGCGGTACGGGTTCGTCTACGACATCAACATGCTTCGATGCATCTTCTGTGGGCTGTGCGTCGAGGCCTGTCCTACCGAGGCGATCACCATGACGCAGCTCTTCGAGATGTCCGTGACCAACCGGCAGGACGCCATCTACACGAAGAAGGAGCTGCTGGTCAACTCCGACGGGTCACCCAACCACATGTTCGAGGAGGACGAGTTCGCCGATTTCGAGGAACTCACGGAAGGCGACGGGTGGATGCGGGCCACGGCTCCGTCTGGTCGTGCCGCTTATGAAGGGATCGTCGGATGGACTCCCCGTGCCGGCAAGGAGCGGCTCTCTGAGGAGGGCCAGTCGTCGGAGGACGAGTCATGACCGAGCTGGTGCTCTTCTTTCTGTTTGGTGCGCTGGCGATCGTCGGTGCGCTGGCGGTCGTCTTCGCCAAGAACCCGGTACGGTCGGCGATGGGCCTGATCCTCACGATGCTGTCGCTCGCCGTGTTCTATGTCGTTCAGTCCGCCTACTTCGTCGCCGCCGTGCAGGTGATCGTGTATGCCGGTGCGGTGATGACGTTGTTCCTGTTCGTGATCATGCTTATCGGCGTCGACCGCTCTGAAGACCTGAAGGAACGCATCCCGTGGCAACGGCCCCTGCGGTACGTGCTGGGTCTCGTCGTTCTCGGTGTCGTCGTGGCGGTCATCGTCGGCAACGACTGGTCGTGGGTGACCGGCATCTCGAACCTCACCGAGACCCCTGTGGGGAGTGCGGAAGCGATCGGTGAGGGGCTCTTCACCAAGTGGGTGCTGCCGTTCGAGGCAACGTCGCTGCTGCTGATCGTCGCGGCGGTCGGAGCCATAGCGCTCGCCTACTTCCCTGCGAAGAGGAAGGAGCGGGAATGACCGTCACCGCAGGCTGGTACATGACCCTCGCAGCGGTGCTGTTCAGCATCGGGGCGTTGGGAATCCTCATGCGCCGCAACGCCGTCGTGATGTTCATGTGCATCGAGCTGATGTTGAACGCGGTGAACCTGACGTTCATCGCCGCCGGCCAGGAGCTGCGTGACCTGACCGGCCAACTCGCCGTGTTCTTCGTGCTCGTGGTCGCCGCAGCGGAAGTCGTTGTCGGCCTCGCGATCATCGTCGCGGTGTTCCGCAACCGAAAGACCGCCTCGGTCGATGAGTTCAATGAGCTGAAGGGATGACGATGAGCGAGTTCTTCATTCGCAACATCTGGCTCGTCATCCTCCTCCCGGCGATCGGGACGGTCGTGCTGCACTTCTTCGGACGCCGGATCGGTCAGCCGATCGCAGGATGGATCGCATCGACGATGATCGGTCTGTCCTTCTTCGTCGGGCTCATCGCTGCCGTTCCGCTCTTCCAAGGGACAGCAGAAGCGCACGTCGCGCACGTGTTCAACTGGATCCCGGCGCTCGGCGCCACAGCCGAACTGCTGTGGGATCCACTGTCCGCGCTCATGGTGCTGGTCGTCGCCGGAGTCGGCACCCTCATCCACATCTACGCGATCGGCTACATGCACGGCGACGAGCGTTTCACTCGCTTCTTCGTCTACATGAACCTATTCGCCACGTCGATGCTCACCCTCGTGCTGGCGAACAACTTCGCCGTCCTGTTCGTCGGTTGGGAACTGGTCGGCCTCTGCTCCTATCTGCTGATCTCGTTCTGGTACGTCCGTCCGAGCGCCGCAGCCGCCGGCAAGAAGGCCTTCATCGTCAACAGGATCGGTGACTTCGGATTCCTCATCGGCCTCATGATCATCTTCTCGACATTCGGGACGCTGTCGTACACGACGGTGCTCGACGATCCGGGCAAGCTGCTCGGAGCCGGCACAGCCACCGCCGTCGGACTGCTGCTTCTCGTCGGTGCCACCGGCAAGTCGGCTCAGCTTCCCCTGTACGTCTGGCTGCCGGATGCGATGGAGGGCCCGACCCCGGTGTCGGCCCTGATCCATGCCGCAACGATGGTGACAGCCGGCGTGTTCATGATCGCCCGCACCTCGTCCATCTACGCGCTGTCGGACACGGCGTCGATCGTGGTGGCCACCATCGGAGCGCTGACCGCCTTCTACGCAGCGACGATCGCCATGGCTCAAACCGACATCAAGCGAGTCCTCGCCTACTCGACCATCAGCCAGCTCGGGTACATGTTCCTCGGCGTGGGTTCCGCCGCCTATGTCGCGGGTGTCTTTCACCTCATGACCCATGCCTTCTTCAAGGCGCTGCTGTTCCTCGGCGCGGGCGCAGTCATCCACGGTATGTCCGACGAGCAGGACATCCTGAAGATGGGCGGGTTGTGGTCCAAGATGAAGACCACCGGCGTGACCATGGCGGTTGCGACGCTCGCGATCTCTGGCATCCCGCCGTTCGCAGGGTTCTGGTCGAAGGACGAGATCCTCTCATCAGCATTCGCGCGGGGCGGCTGGTGGGTCGTCCTATGGGCGATCGGTCTCGTGACAGCCGGTCTCACCGCCTTCTACATGACACGGTGGTTCGTACTCACGTTCCTCGGTGAACCGCGTTGGGACGACGGTATTCATCCGCATGAAGCACCGAAGGTTATGACGGTGCCGCTCATGGTGCTCGCCGCCCTCGCGACCGTTGGCGGACTCATCAACACTCCCTTCAAGGCCGGCCTCGAGCACTTCCTCGAGCCGTCGTTCAAGCATCTCACATCCGCGCCCGCCGGAGCGACGGTGTGGCTCCTCGCAGCCGTCTCGGTGGCTGTGGCTCTCGTCGGCATCGGGGTCGCCTGGAGGCTGTACAGCCGGACGGACAGGGCAGAGGAAACCTGGACCTGGAGCATCCCGGCACTATGGCGACGCATGGGACACGCCTACTACATGGATGATGTCTACGGGACGCTCCTGGTGGCGCCGGGCAAGCTCGTTGCAGCGTGGTCGGCGTTCGTGTTCGACAAGAAGGTCATCGACGGCATCGTCAACGGCACCGGCACCATCGTGCGCCGGATCGGCGCCGCGCTGCGACCACTCCAGAGCGGGTTCGTTCGGAGTTACGCGTTGACGATCGCCGCCGGAGCCGTCGGTTTTGTCATCTGGTTCCTGGCCACAGGAGGGCTGTGAGAGTGGACTTCCCGATTCTCACCGTGCTGATCCTGCTGCCGTTCGCAGCGGCGATCATCGTTGCCCTGCTGCCATCGCGTCGCAAGGAGCTGTTTCTTCCCGTCGGCATCGCGTTGAGCTTCCTGCCGGTAGCACTCGCCGTCTATCTGTTCTTCGTGTTCAAGACCGGTGAGGCCGGCTTCCAGTTTGTCGAGAGCGTCCCTTGGTACGCGCCGTGGGGCATCTCATGGCATGTGGGTGTCGACGGCATTTCGCTGCTGATGATCGTGCTGACGGGAATCCTGATGCCCATCTCGCTGGCCGCATCAACCTCGATCTCGAAGCGTATGAAGCAGTTCGTCGTGTTCAACCTGATCCTCGAAGGCGGGTTGATGGGTGTCTTCCTCAGCCTCGACATGTTCATGTTCTTCGTGTTCTTCGAAGTCATCCTCATCCCGATGTACTTCATCATCGGTGTGTGGGGATCCGAACGGCGCATCTACGCGGCAGTGAAGTTCTTCCTGTTCACGGCGCTGGGATCGGCTCTGATGCTTGCGGGCATCATCGCGATGGCGCTCATGTACGCCCACCAGAACGGTGGGATCATCAGCTTCGACTATCTGGGCTGGCTGACCCTCCAGATGCCGCTCCACACCGAGATGTGGCTCTTCGCGGCCTTCGCCATTGCGTTCGCCATCAAGGTGCCGATGTTCCCGTTCCACACGTGGTTGCCCGACGCCCACGTCGAGGCGCCTACCGCAGGCTCGGTGATGCTGGCCGGTGTCCTGCTGAAGATGGGCACGTACGGGTTGCTCCGCTTCAACCTCGGGCTGTTCCCGCACGCGACGCTCAAGTTCGTTCCTGTGATGGCGGTGCTGGCCGTGATTGGCATCGTCTACGGCGCGGCCGTTGCGATCGTCCAACCCAACCTGAAGAAACTCGTCGCCTACTCGTCGGTGAGCCACCTCGGGTTCATCGTCCTCGGCATCTTTGCGTTGACTTCACAGGGTTTGGAGGGTGGCGTCGTCCAGATGTTCAACCACGGCGTGACGACAGGAGCGTTGTTCCTCCTCGTCGGCATGATCTACGAGCGCCGGCACACCAAGGAGATCTCCGAGTTCGGTGGCATTCAGAAGGTGATGCCGATCTTTGCGGGCTTCTTCCTCTTCACAGCCTTCGCGTCGATCGGCCTGCCGAGCCTCAGTGGGTTCGTCGGCGAGTTCCTCATCCTCATGGGCAGCTTCCTGACCCTGAAGTGGTACGCGATCATCGCAGCCTCGGGTGTGATCCTCGCCGCCGTCTATCTGCTGTGGGCGTACGAGCGTGTCTTCACCGGCCCGATCACGAAACCGGAGAACGAGAAACTCCTCGACTTGGACGCTCGCGAGAAGACCCTCCTGGTGGTGCTGGCAGCACTCATGCTGCTCATCGGGCTGTACCCGAAGATCGCCCTCGACAAGATCGGCCCGTCGACGGAAGCGGTCCTCGACCGGATCCAGGCCACGACCACCTACCAGCCTCCCGCACCGGGACGACTGGCCGACGTGCTGGGAGGGATCGGCGGTGAGTGACGTGAATGTCTCCTATCTGGCAATCGGCCCGGAGGTTCTCCTCACGCTGGGTGCGGTCGTCGTGCTCATGGTCGACGTGTTCCGCAAGCCGTCGCCGAGAGTGCATGCATGGCTCGCAGCACTGACCCTGGTGCTCGCCGGCATTGCCGTCGGCTTCCAGTGGTCGGCCGCCACCACTGATGGGCCGAGCCTCTCATTCGCCGGGATGGTCACGACCGACACGTTCGGCGCATATGCCGGCTTCGTGCTGCTTGGCGTCGCGGCGCTCGGTCTGGCGTCCGCGTGGGGGATGATCGTCGAGCTCGGGCGCCGTGGTGCCGAAGGCGTCGTGCTCGTGTTCATGGCAGCCGCAGGGTTCATGGTCATGGCGACGGCGGTGAACCTGGTGCTGATCTTCGTCGGACTGGAGATCGCGTCGATGTCGCTCTACGTTCTGGCCGGTATCACCCGCAAGACACTTCAAGCGGACGAAGCCGCCCTCAAGTACTTCCTGCTGGGATCGTTCGCCTCGGCGGTGTTCATATACGGGGCGGCGCTCACCTTCGCCGGATCTGGTTCGTTGTCCGTGTACGACATCCACCAGTTTTTCGCGTCGTACGTCGTCTTGAAGCAGAACGTGCTGCTCGTCGGGATGGCGCTGCTCGTCGTGGGAGTCGCTTTCAAGGTGTCCGCGGCGCCGTTCCACATGTGGGCACCGGATGCGTACCAGGGGTCGCCTGCAGGGATCGTCGGCTTCATGGTTGCCGCGGCGAAGGTCGGTGCGTTCGCGGCGCTCGCCCGCATCCTGGTCTACGGCTTCTCCGCGTTCTCGCATGAGTGGACGACGGGACTGTCACTCCTCTCGGCCATCTCGATCGTGGTTGGGATGCTGCTTGCCGTCGTGCAGACGGATATCCGAAGGATGCTGGCCTACTCGTCGGTCGCGCATGCAGGGTTCATCCTGTCGGCTCTGACCGCAGGCGGTGGCGGGGTGCCCGCCATGTGGTTCTACGTCGCCGTCTACGCCGTGCAGGTGATCGGTGCATTCACCGTGGTCGCAGCGGTCGCGGGGCCGAGTGGAGGCGCGTCACCGCTGAGCGACTACACGGGACTTGCAGAGCGATCTCCGTTACTGGCAGGCTCACTGGCATTCTTCATGATTGCCATGTCGGGTGTGCCGCTGACGTCCGGATTCATTGCCAAGTTTGGCGCGTTCACGTTCGCGTGGCTTGCGGGATTCCAGTGGCTGGTGATCCTGGCGGTCGTCGCCTCGGTTGCCGGATTCTTCTTCTACCTGCGCGTCATCGTTCTCATGTACATGCACGATCCCGTGCCCGTTGAGGCGCCCGGCGCCGTCACGGGCGGGTTCGAGGCGGTTGGAGCCGTCCGGTGGGTGCTGATCATCACTGTGGCGATCACCCTCGTGCTAGGCATCATCCCCGGGCCGTTGCTCGACGTTGCCCGACAGGCATTCCCGTTCTGACGCCGAACCCAGGGCTCAGGGGATCGGAAACCGACGCCCCGAGCCCTGGGTTCGCGGGTGTGCTGCGGGTTCGGCAAGAATGGCGGATGACATGAAGCGCCGTTTCATCGTGACCGTCCTCTTCGTCGGCTCATTTCTCGCTCTTGCCGTACCGGCGACCGCGTTGCAGCCACCGGTCATTTCCGCCGATCGTGCCGCGGCAGATCTCGTGCTCGTGCAGAGCGGCGATGTGGTAACCGAGGATCTCTATGCGGTGGGGAACAGGGTGGTGATCGAGGGCACGGTCGAAGGGGACGTGCTCGCCGTTTCGACGGGCGAACTCCTGATAACCGGGCACGTGACCGGCAGTGTCACGGGCGTCGCCTCATCGGTCGTGATCAGCGGGACCGTCGACGGTTCGGTTCGGGTCGCTGCACCAACCGTGAGGGTGGACGGTCAGATCGGGGGGGATCTGTTCGTCGGGGCGTCCAATGTGGTTGTGACCGGCGGCGTCGGCAGGGACCTTCTCGCTTGGAGTGTCAGCCTGGACACCACCGGTTCGATCGGCCGTGACGTGTCCGGCCAGTCGTTTGGGACGGCACGAATCGGAGGGACGATCGCTGGAGACGTCGAACTGACGACGAATCGACTGAACGTCCTGGCGGGTACCACGGTGGGGGGCACGCTCGCCTACCGATCCAGGTTCGAAGCGACGATCGGTCAGGGAGTGACGGCCGGCCGTCAGATCGTCCGCCGGGAACCGGTCCGGCCGAACGTACGTGTCGAGGCGATCATCACCTTGACCCGATTTGTCGGGCTCCTCTCCGTGCTCATCATCGGTCTGCTGTTGTTCTGGGCCGCTCCTCGATCACTGCAACGAGCGGTGCGAACCGTTCGAACCGCTCCGCTGCGTACCCTGTTGATCGGTGTCGCGACGGCCATCGTTCCCCCACTGGTGATCGGCCTGGCCGCGGTTGCCGCCATTGCCTCGTCGGCCGAGCTCGCGCTTCCCGCGCTCGTGGTGGGAGGGCCGATCGCCGTCACCGTGTTTGGATTGATCGGCGTCGGTCTCCTCCTCGCCCCTGTCCCCGTGTTGACTGGCGCCGGCGGTCGACTGCTTGGGTCGAGACGGAGCGGGCAAGCCGGGTTCGTCCTCGGTTCCTTCCTGTGGGTGGTGTTGCTCCTGATTCCCGTCGTCGGCATCATCGTCCTGCTGGCGACGGCGTTCCTTGGATTGGGTGCGTGGACGTCGGCCCTTCTCACGGCCGGAAGAGAACCCGCTGCAGAACCCGGGGCTGCTGCGGTGGTGGTTCCCGACGAAACGCCCCAGGACGTGACTCTCGACGACACACCCGAGCTCTTCCCCCTCCCACCCGAGTGAGGCGCAGATTCCGGCATGCTCTACGATGTCGGTGTGAGCCGTGACCTTCTCGGGCGGTCCCTGCGGGATCTGCGTATCTCGGTCACCGACCGCTGCAACTTTCGCTGCACCTACTGCATGCCAAAAGAGATCTTCACCCGCGAGTGGGAGTTCCTCAGCAGGGAGCAACTCCTGGGCTTCGAGGAGATCGAGCGCCTCGTCAAGGTCTTCGCGGCGCTTGGCGTTCACAAGGTTCGCATCACCGGGGGCGAGCCGCTCCTCCGCAGAGACCTCGAGGCGCTGATCGAGTTGATCGCAGCAGTCGACGGAATCGACGATCTCACGCTCACTACCAACGGGTCACTCCTCGCCCGCAAAGCTGAGGTTCTCGCAGCCGCCGGACTCGACCGGGTATCGGTGAGTCTCGACTCGCTCGACGATGTGGTTTTCCGCTCGATGAACGACGTCGACTTCCCCGTCGCGAGGGTGCTCGAGGGGATCAACGCTGCCGCTGAAGCAGGCTTGGGACCGATCAAGATCAACACGGTGGTTCAACGGGGTGTCAACGATCACACCATCCTCGAGATGGCCGAGGAGTTCAGAGGGACCGGACACATCCTTCGCTTCATCGAGTACATGGACGTCGGGCACACCAACGGTTGGCGTCTCGACGAAGTCGTACCAGCCAAGGAGATCGTCGGAACCATCGACCGAGTTCACCCGCTCGAACCACTTCCTGCCCAGTACCCGGGCGAGGTCGCCCGCCGGTTTCGTTATCAGGATGGGCAGGGAGAGATCGGAGTGATCGCCTCGGTGACGCAACCGTTCTGCGGTGCGTGTAGCCGTGCCAGGGTGTCTGCCGACGGCTCGTTGTACGCCTGTCTCTTCGCGACGAAGGGACACGATCTGCGACCGATGCTGCGATCCGGCGAACCGGACGAGATGCTTGTCCAACGCATCAAATCGCTCTGGGAACACCGGGATGATCGTTACTCGGAGCTTCGATCCGGCGCAACCGACGGGCTGCCCAAGGTGGAGATGAGCTACATCGGGGGTTAGGGGCCGAAACAACCCTCTGACCAGGGGATACGCGGTCAGGCCCGCTTGGCGTTCCGCGAGGATTCAGCGGGATTCCCGAGTGTCGCGTCGATCACGGCCCTGGCCCGGTCCTCCGACTCAGGCATCAGATGGGCGTAGGTGCGCAATGTGAAGCCGGGATCGTGGTGACCAAGGCACTCGGACATCGCCCGGATGCCGTTCTCGAGGAGGACCTCCAACAACTGGGGACCTATGCGCAGGAGGGTCAGAAAGACGCGCCGGCTGGTCCTAGGCCTCCTGGAGGGCTTCGTGCAGCTTGGCGGCAAAGGCATTGGGTTCGCCGGTCTGGCCGTACTCGCCTCCCAGGAAGCCGCCGTGGCCGCTCGGGAACACCTGGACCTTTGTTCCGAGCAGGTCCGCGACGGCGTAGGCAGCGCGGCTCGGCAGGATGCCCTCCGACTCGACGCCGGCCGCCAGGACGATCTTCGTTGATGCCTTGCGCAGCGTCTCGTAGTTCGGCTCGTAGTGGGTTGAGGAGACCATGTTCTGACCCATCAGCGGATCGGTGCGGTTCCCGTCGTCCTCTGTCGGCATTCCGAACATGGCCGGGTCTGGCGCCGGCCGGCGGGCGTATTCGGCCGGGAACTCCCCGTGGTGGCTGACCACGGCGATGAAATGGGCCATCCCGGCGCCGAAGCCACTGCGCATGTACGTCTCGTGAACGGCGCGACACGCCGCCAGTGCGTTCTCTCGATCCGACAGGGCCGAGGCGATCGGCGGCTCGTGCGCCACGAGCACTCGAACGTCTTCGGGATGCTTGGCGACCAGTGCGAGTGCGTTCACCGCACCTCCGCTGCTCGCAAACAGGTCGACCGGCCCACGGCCGAGCTGTTGGATGATTCGATGCAGGTCGTCGGCGTGATCATCCGGCGTCGATGGTGACGTCATGTCGGGCTTCGTGCTGCGCTCGGATCCGCGCGGGTCGTACGTCACGATTGTTCGATCGGTGAAGTGCTTGGCCAGCGATCCGAAGCCGGCGGCGCCCATCGGCGAACCGATGAGCAGCAGGGGCGGTGCGTCGGTGTCCGGGCCCTGGCGGATGTCGTAGGTGAGCACTGCCCCCGGGACCTTCAGGGTGTGCACCGTCACCTCAGCCATGGGGCTCTCCTCTCGTAGGGTCTTCAGACTCATGCCAGGGCGAATGATGTCAGCACCGCTCCCGATGAGAAGGTGTGCGTCTCGACGAGCCGGAGGCGCATCGGTGTATCCAGCTGCAGCCAAAACGGTCCTCCGACGTCGAGGTCGCCCGGGAACTCCCGGAGCAGCTCCGCCAGCACCTTCTCCACGTCGCCGCGCACTAGGCCGGCATTGTGGTCCACGTGCTCGGGCGTCTCGACGAAGCCGTCGAGCGACACGTTGAGTCTGTAGATGAGCCGTCCCATCAACCCTCGGCCACCGCGCCCCGGTCTTCGGCCAGGATCGCGTCGATCTGGCCGGCGGCCTGCTTCAGGCCCTCTTCCATGCCCATGGCCAGCATCTGCTCCATCGCTTCGGCGCTGGCGAAGATGCTCTCGATCGACATTCGGGTCTTCCCGCGACCGACCTCCTCGATGCTGACCCGCGCCGTCGATTCGGGAAACTCGGTGTTCGGCGTGCCGTCATCGTTGGCGAATCCATCGCGGAAGACGAGTCGACGCGGTGGCTCGACGTCGTCGATCTCCCAGTAGCCCTTGGGCTGGTCGCCCTCGGGCCCCGTCATGTGGTAGACCACCCGCCCGCCGACGCGCAGGTCGTGAGATGTGATGGTGGCCGGATAGGCGGGTGGCCCCCACCAACGCTCGAGCTGGCGCGGGTCGGCCCACAGCTGCCACACCCGCTCGGCCGGAGCGTCGAACTCGGCCTCGAGGATCATGGTGAGGGCTGCCGGGTCCTTGCGAACGGCAATGACGGTCATTGGTGTGTCTCCTTCGTTTCGCTGATCAGCTGGGTCATCCGATTGATGCGCTCACACCACAGCTCCTCGTACTGGTCGAGCAGACGCCGCGCCATGCGGAGCCCCTCGAGGTTGGTGTGGACGACTTTGCGACGGCCGATCCGCTCCTTGGTGACCAGTCCGGCACGCTCAAGGATCGCAACGTGCTTCTGCACCGCCGCAAAGCTCATCGGATAGTGCTCGGCCAGCTGTGCTACGCCCTCCCGGCCGTCGATGGCTCGACGCACGATGTCACGCCGGGTGGTGTCAGCCAGCGCCCCGAAGATCCGGTCATGGTCAAAGACGGTTTGCACAGATACAACTATACGGTTGTACAACATTGGTGTCAAGCGCCCGGACAGGCACAGAGGAGAAGCGAAGAAAAAGGCTCGGCCAAGATCATCGGTGGGTAGCCGGAGGCTGCTCAACAGCGAACAGTCAACAGCGAACAGCCAACAGCCAGAACGGGGAAACAGCCCGGTTGGTGCCGCGGCCACCGGGCGTGCCAGCCCCCAGTCTGCAGCGCGGCTGCTGTCAGCTGTGAGCTGTCAGATCGGTGCCCCGTAGCGTTCCAAACCCTCCGCAAGATCTTCGGGGCTGTCGACGCTGAACCACGAGCGGCCATCCTCACCCCATGACCGCCACTCTGGTTCGTCGACCCGCCGGTGCGGGAGGCGATCGAGCAGCGACTGAATCGATCCGCCAGACTCTGCCTCGCGTTCCGCCTCTACCCGCAATGAGGCCGCGTAGGCCGCGCATGTCACCTGCCGCTGCCGATCGAACGGAACGACGGTGCCCGGCCCGACTGCCAGTCGCCTGAGTGTGTCAACCCTCACGAAGGGTTGATCCACACCGATAGCGATCACTCGCTCGTCCAAGCCGAGGGCCGTCGCGAGGCCTGCGAGTGGACCATGCACGCCGGGCGACGCATCGGGGATGCACCGGTAGCCGGCGAGATGGCCTTCTCTCCCGGCGACGACCACGGAGTCGCACACGGTGGAGAGCGCGTCTGCAACCCACTCGATCATGGGTCGACCGGAGACCTCGATGAGCGCCTTGTCGGTTCCCATCCGGCTCGAGAACCCTCCGGCGAAGACGACGCCAACCTTCATTAGCTTTCGCGAATCGTTGCGTTCACCTCGATCGTTCCGGCGTTCTGGAACTCCAAGGTGAGAGGAACGTGATCGCCTGGCGTGAAGTCGGCCAGACGGCCGATACACATGACATGGAGTCCACCGGGCTCGAGCGTCACGCTGCCGCCGGCCGGAATCTCGATCCCTTCGACCGGGCGCATGCCCATCACACCGTCACCCTTGTCGTACATTTCGTGGAGTTCGGCGGTCCCACAGGCTGAGGAGTCTGCCGACACGAGTTGGTCGGCTTCACCGCCGTTGTTGATGGTCAGATAGAACGCAGCGTTCGTGGCTGCCGACGGGGGTGGGCGCCCCCATACGTCCGCGACCGTCAAGCCTTGGGATGTGCACCCTGCCAGCAGAACCAGAAGAACGGGCACGACAGCGATCCTTCTCATCCGTCCCTCCTAGTTGATCATGTGGGCGAGGTCGGCTGCCATTTCTTCCGGGGTGGTGCCGAAGCTCTCGAGGAGCTTCAGTCGCCCTTCCTCGTTGATGACCATCACGGTGGCGGTGTGATCGATCAGGTAGCCGCTGGCATCCGATCCTTCGTGCTTGGCGTAGTACACGCCATATCGTGCCGCGACCTCGGCGATCTGTTGTGGAGTTCCCGTGAGGCCGATGAAGGTGGGATCGAAGGCGTGGACGTACTCCTCCAGCTTGCCGGCCGTGTCACGCTCGGGGTCAACCGACACCATGATCACTTGTACGTCGTCTGCCTTGCGTCCGAGCAGCTTCATGGCTTTGGCGAGGTCTGTCATGGTCGTTGGGCACACGTCTGGGCAGAACGTGTAGCCGAAGTACAGCACGACCACCTTTCCGCTGAAGTCGGAGAGGCTCACGGGAGCTGATGCCGACTGCAGCGTGAAGTTGAACGACGGCTCGGGCGACTGGATTACGGTGCCCGAGAAGACATGGGGTCGGAACAACCGCAAGCCCACCAGGAGAATCACGAGGAGGGTGAGGATCGAGCCGGAGATGATGACGAGACGTTTCACTTGGCGTGAGAGAGGAGCATCACGATGAAGATCGCCGCGATTCCCACCGTTCCCCTCGGTCGAAATTCCTCGCGTTCGGTCTTTTTGTCGGTCACTTGCCTCCCTCCCGGCCGACTGACGAGATGGCCAGAGCATAGAGATTGCGAAAGCCCCGGTGCAAGGAGTGAAGCGAGCGCGAGCGCCAGACTCACAGAGCTATTATGCGACCATTCGAAGGCAGGGAGGGAGTGAATGGGTCGCCGGGTGTTCGCATCCTTGGCGCTGATCGCACTCACGGTGCTCCTCGCGCCGGCCGTTCCGGCCGCGGCTCAGGTGGACGAAGGCAAGGCCATCTTCGAGGAAAACTGCGTGCCGTGTCATGGCGAGGACCTGTCCGGCGGGGTGGGCAAGCCACTGAACGCAGGCTCAGACGCCGCGAGCAAGACCGATGAGGAACTCACATCGATCATCACCAACGGCGTACCCGGCACCGCGATGCCCTCGTGGGGGGACAAGCTCTCGTCCGATCAGATCTCCCAGGTGCTCAGCTACATCAGGGCAGTGCAGGACGGAAGTATCGCCCCAGTGCAGCCGCCGCCGCCGGAGGAACCGACCACCCACTTCCCGTGGGGCCTGGTGTTCATCGTCAGCGCAGCCGTGGTGTTGTCGGCTGGTCTGATCGTCATGGTGGTCAACCCGGGGCAGAGTTCGTTCACATGGCGCCAGGCGTACGTTCGTGGTTTCGTCATCTTCTTCTACTTCTTCCTGCTCACCGTGTGGATACCCTCGATGATGTTCACCGAGCCGCCGATGTCGGGCGCGCCGAGACTGGTGCAGGACCTCGTGGTCTCGGGTGCTTGGTTCATAATGCTGGCGGTCGGCATAGGGTCGTTGCACCTCCTCCAGAAGGCGAAGCGCATATGACCATCGGTCCACTCCAGTTCTACGACGAGAACATTCCCTGTCTGGCGGCGTGTCCTGTGCACACCAACGCGGGTGCCTACGTTGCGGCGATCGCCGACGGAGAGGACGAGTTCGCCTACTTGACAGCCCGTCTGCCCAATCCGTTCGCGTCCGTGTGCGGTCGGGTCTGCGCTGCGCCGTGCGAGGACGAATGCCGCAGGGGAGAGATTGACCGGCCGATCGCCATCAGAGCTCTCAAGCGCTTCGTCACGGAGAAGTACGGCGTGGAGGCAGGCAGCGACAAGTACAAAGAGGTCGCAGGAGCACCGGCTGTCGACCTGCCATACAGCGTGGGCATCGTCGGGGGCGGACCGGCGGGACTGTCTGCAGCGCATGATCTGCGTCGGCTCGGCTACAAGGTCACCGTGTATGAGGCGTCGGGGATCCTCGGAGGGATGATGGTGCTCGGCATCCCGGAGTATCGCCTGGACCGTGACCTGCTCGCTGCCGAGATCCAGGCGATCGTCGACATGGGTGTCGAGGTTCAGCTCAACACGAGACTCGGCACGGATGTTGCCCTCGGCGAGCTTCGACAACGCCACGATGCCGTGTTTCTCTCGTTTGGTGCCTTCCTCGGCCGTGGCCTCGACATGCCGGGCGGGGACGCCGACGGGGTGCTCAAGGCAGTCGAGTTCCTGCTGAACGCGAACCAGGGCTTCGAAGTCGACGTGGGTGAGAAGGTGATCGTCATCGGTGGTGGGGATGTGGCGATGGACGCTGCCCGGACGGCGTTGCGGCGCGAAGCCTATGAGATCAAGGCCACCGTGCGCGAGTTCGAAGGAGAGGAAGACGGGTCCCAACGGGGAGAGCAGTCGGCTGCGATCACCGAGGCTCTCGACGTGGCACGGACCGCATCCAGGGCCGGGGCTGCCGAGGTGACGGTTATCTCGCTCGAGTCTGAAGAGGAGCTGCCTGCGTCCGAGTTCGAAGTCGAAGAAGCCATCAAAGAGAACATCACCTTCATCCATCGGCGCGGACCGGCCAAGGTGCTGACCAACGAAGCGGGACAGGTGGCCGGTCTGGAGACGATCGGCGTGCTGTCGGTATTCGACGAGAACGGGAGGTTCTCGCCGAAATTCGACAACGACGACATCCAACTGTACGAGGCCGACACGATCATCCTCGCCATCGGCCAGGCAGTCGACGTCGAGGCGATGGGTCCGCAAGGTCCCGCAGTCTCCCCGCGCAGAACCATTCAGATCGATCCGGACACGCTCGAGACGTCCATTCCGATGGTGTGGGCGGGGGGCGACGCGGCGAGGGGACCGCGAACGCTGATTCTGGGGATCGCCGACGGCCGGATCGCCGCAGCGCAGATCCACAAGGCATTCGGCGGCGAGATCCAGGAGCGGGAAAAGGGCCAGATGGTCCAACTCGAGCAGTTCCACCGTCTCGACGACATCTACGACCGCATCGGGCGCATCGAGGTCCCGACCATCCCGACCGATCGTCGCATCGGCCTGGCAGAAGTGGAGACCGGATTTACCGAGGAGATGGCCCGGTGTGAGGCAAAGCGCTGCCTGCGCTGTTTTGCCAACATCCTTCTTGACACCTCCAAGTGCGTGCTGTGCGCACTCTGCGCGGACGTGTGCCCGATCGACGTCATCTCGCTTGTTCCGGCGGAAGAAGTCGGGGTCGGTCCTGTAGGATCCACTGCGCTCATGTTCGACGAGCGAGCGTGTATCCGGTGCGCACTGTGCATCGACCGGTGCCCGACCGATGCGCTTTCGATGGGCCTGTGGACGGGAGTGGGAGTGCCAAAGGTGGGAGCCCGAGCATGAAGGTGATGGATCGAGTCAAACAGTCCGCCATCGGGCGTGCTTTGTGGCCGCCGGGGACCGAGAGCATGACGGCGATGGAACGCGTGCGAGCATCCACCATCGGGCGGTCGATTTGGCGAGCACCTGACCGCGCAACCGAGCGTGATCGCGCCGCCGGTCATTGGGCGAGTTTCCTGCTGCACATCTACCCGGTGAAGATGAGCAGGCGTGAGGTCGGCTTCCGGTACTCGTGGTATCTGGGAGCCTCGGCCGTGGTGCTGTTCGGAGCGCTGGTCCTGTCCGGCGTCTACCTCATGTTCTTCTATGTGCCCTCGACTACGCAGGCGTACTTCGACATCCAGACCATCCAGACGAGCATTCCGTTCGGACAGTACATGCGCAATGTGCACCGGTGGTCTGCCCACCTGATGGTGTTCATCGTTGCTGCCCACATGTCGAGAGTGTTCTACAGGGGCGCGTACAAGAGGCCGAAGGAGTTCAACTGGGTGATCGGTGTCGTGCTGCTGCTGATCACACTGCTGCTGTCGTTCACCGGCTACCTCCTGCCGTGGGATCAGCTCGCCTACTGGGCGGTCAACGTGGGGACCACGATGGCGGCGTACGTGCCGGTGATCGGCGGCGTCGTGCAGAAGGTGCTGTTGGGCGGACCCGAGGTCGGGGCGTCGACGCTCTTGAGGTTCTATGTCCTCCACGTCGCGGTGCTGCCTTCGGTGCTGCTGATCGTCATCGTGTTCCACCTGTGGCGCTGGCGGAAGGACTCCATGCTGACCCAGGCGGGCGAGGAGCCAGAAGCACTGGCAGAGATTGAAGCGGTGGAAGGAGGTGCGCATGGATGATCAGGAGCCGATCGTGATCGGGGGACATCGTGTTCTCGGTGTTGTTCCGGGTATCCCTCCTGGCGGTGAACGCAAGGTGCTTCCGGAAGAAGAGCCGGTGATGGTGTGGCCTCATCTGCTGGTACGGCACGGGGTGACGGCGCTCGTCATCACGGTGGTGGTCGTCGTTCTGGGGATCCTCTTCAACGCGCCACTGCGCGAGATCGCCAACCCGAACTTCACGCCGAACCCAGAGAAGGCGCCGTGGTACTTCGCCGCACTCCAGGAGCTCCTGTCGCACTTCCACCCGCTGGTGGCCGGTGTTCTGGTGCCCGGTGCGATCGTCCTTGGGCTCATGGCGCTTCCCTACATGGATCGAAACCCGCACAAGGCACCGAGGTTTCGGAAGGTGGCCGTTGCGACGTTCACCATCTTTCTGGTCACGTGGATCATCCTCACGCTGATCGGGTTCATGTTCCGAGGTCCGGACTGGGGATGGGTCTGGCCATGGAAAGCCTGGTACGGAGAGCTATGAGAGAGATCAATCGAAGAGAGTTGCTGTCGAATGCATGGAAGTGGGGTTTCGGTCTCATCGGCGTCGCCGGTTTGGTCACCACCGCCGACATGTTCAAGCCACGGGCGGTCGCCGGTTTCGGTGGCATCGTCAAGGCCGGCCAGGCCAGCGACGTCCCCACGACCGACGTGAAGGCCGTGCAGGCAATGCGCGGCTACGTGACAGACGTCAAGGACGAGATCGTCGCGCTGTCGTGGAAGTGCCCGCATCTCGGGTGTCGAGTGCCCTGGTGTGAATCCTCCGGCGAGTTCGAGTGTCCCTGCCATGGCTCCAAGTACAACCGGCTGGGAGAGTGGCGCGAAGGTCCCGCTCCTCGTGGGATGGACCGCTATCCGGTGACGATCGACGACAACGGCATCGTCGAAGTGGACACCTCAACGGTGATCCCGGGACCGCCGCACGGTCCCGAGACCATCAACGAGCCGCTGCGAGGCCCGAAGTGTGGAGGGAGCGAGAGTGCCTGAACGAGCACCCGACCCCAAGATGGACGATGCAACGAGCCGATGGATGCTGTTCGGCATCGGCGTCATGGCGATCCTGGTCATCGCGTTTGCCGTGTACTTCCCGCTGGAGTCGGGGAACAGGGCCAATGCCCAGACAGGGTTGGTGGACGGCAGGATCCAGCTCGGTCAGGAGCTATTCACGAAGAACTGCATGGCCTGCCACGGTGAGAACGCGACCGGTGGGATAGGGCCGGCGCTGAACTCCCAGCAGTTCCTGGGCTCGGTGTCGGACGACCAGATACGGTCGATCATCTCGACCGGCATCCCCGGAAGCCAGATGAGCTCCTACCTGGATACGTACGGCGGGCCGCTCACGGCCGAAGAGATCAACCAGATCGTAGGCTATCTCCGCTCGCTGGAGAAGAACGCCCCGGATCGTCCCGACTGGCGGGACATGCTGTACGGCAGCACCACCACGGCGGCTGTGGGCTAGCTTCGTACACGGTTCCACGACCTCGCCACCCAGGCGGTCCACGTCAGGTGGGCCGTGAGACGCTCGAAGTCGTCTCTCATCCACGCCTCGGCTATCGCCGTGTGGTCGGCGGCCGGGTCGTCGGGGTGGGCATCTCCGTAGCTTCGTGCAGACTCCACCACGAGTTCTTCATAGGCGCGCCAACAAGCCTCGTCGGGAATAATCTGATTGACCGGCCGCAGACCGAGAGAACGGAGCGCCTCGACCTGTTCCTGCTCGGTGAGCGAAACTGCCTCGGGTGCATCACCAAGGGCGGCTCGATCTCGAGGGGTCCGGAGGCGGAGGTCACCGACCGCGATCCGCCCTTCGGGCGTAGTTCGGGCGGCGAGAGCCTCCGCAGTTCCGAGGAAACCGTCCCAGATCCATGATGCGCCAAGGCACGAGACGATGTCCCACGCCCGGGTTTCGGGAGGATCGGCGCCGTTTCCGAGCCACCATGTCACATCCGGGGCCCGGACCGCTGCCCGCAGAACCGGCCACGGCGAAAGGTCCACGCCGGTTGCATCGACGGCTGCGCGCCGTGTCATTCGATGGAGGAGTTCCCCGTGGCCGCACGCGACGTCGAGCGCTCTGTCGCCGTCGGTCGGCTCGAGCGCGTCGATGACATGGTCGAGGTCGGAGGAGCAGAGCGGGTTGCAGATCGTATGGAGGTGATGCAGCGCTTCCATGGGGTGGAACCGTGCCCACTCGTTCTCCACGTTCGTTCCCGGGAGGACGACGATCGTGTCCGGAAGCGACGGATGATCCACGATGCGAGAGTCTGGCATACCCGTCTCGCCGGGCTACCCGATGAGTAGCGGGATCTCGACCTCCCGCTCGTCCAACCCACCGTGGTAGCCGACCATCCTGGAGTCCATGCTGGCCGGAAGCAGGACGACGTCTCGGTCGGGCACGAGGAGGCCGTCGGGGAGTCGATGCTCCAGCTCAGTGTGCGATGGGCCCGGCCCCCACCACGCCCGCACTTCGTCGATCGGCATCCATGCGGCGGGAAGGTTCGCGGTGAGCGTCTCGGCCACATCCGAGGGGCCCCAGACGGCGACGCCACGCGGATCGCCGCAGTAGGTGATCTCCGAAGGACGCTTCAGGGGCACCTTCGAGAACCCGTCGACGACGCCGTGGTCCGCCGTTCCGATCAACACAGCGTGGGACGGGAGCCGTGCCGCGATGCTGCTCCACACCGTGTCCACGATCTGCATGGCCTCGGCGTAGCGCGTGGATGCCAGTCCCGATAGGTGGGCGGCGACGTCGACATCCGGCAGGTAGGTGAAGACG